>JACXTT010012792.1_pt1 | contig 11115 bp, 5 predicted proteins | sample 9270951 | NCBI WGS metagenome assembly JACXTT01 (sample SAMN15532306, study PRJNA645909) | rock metagenome | isolation source: weathered quartz diorite | place: Puerto Rico | collected 2017-06-21 | reverse complement strand
CAGCGCGTGCGTGAGCGCGCGGACCACGTGCTCCTGGCCGACCAGCGTGGTGAAATCCCTGGGGCGCCATTTGCGCGCTAGAACTTGATAACTCATGGCGGCGATTGTAGCAAATGGCGACGCCGCGACGGCGGCCGCCGCGGCAATCCGTCCGCCCGCCAGGCTTGGCGCCGCCTGGGCTCGCGCGGGGCCGGGTCAGCCGCACTCGCCCACGTATCCGCAGTTGGCGCACTTGGCGCAGCCGTCCACTTTATGCAGGGCGTGGGCGCCACACTCCGGGCAGGGCTTTCCGGTGCCAAGTGCCGGGTTGACCGGCGCGGCGGCAGCGGCGGCGCCCTGCCCCGTCTCCAGAGGAGCCGCCCCGTTTTCGCGGCGGGCCAGGCGCGCCGCCAGCTCGGCCACCGGCACCTGGGTGCCCTCGGCGTCCAGGAAACCGCGCTTGATCAGGATGCGCTGCAGCGCGTAAGCAATCGCCGCCACCTCGGAATCATGGAAGCGCGGCACTTCCGTACCGTCCTGCCGCACCAGCGTGCCATAGCGGACCGTGCCCTTGTCCCACACGACATTGCGCATGTCGGCGAGCGACTTGGCCACCGAGCCGCCCGAGCGCGCCACCATGGACAGCAGGCGCATGGTCGACGTGATCCACTGCTGCCCTTCGCTGCGCTGGCCGGCCGGCATGAAGAACTCTATCGGCCGCTCGATCTCGACCTGCCTGCCGTCCAGCACGCCGCCGACCCGCATGAAATTCACGGTCAGGTAGACGGTCTTGTGGCCCTCGTAGGTCATGTAGTCGAGCTTGGACGTCACGCCTTCCAGGTCGCCCACGGGACGGCTGCCGAAGGGCCGCACCAGCGGATCGTCCGCCGCGGGCGCCGTGACCGGGGCCGCCGGCGTGCTGACTGACAGCACGGCACCGAGCACGCTGTTCGGCCGGTAGGTCGCCAGCCCCTTCAGCCCCGCCTTCCAGGCCTCGAAATACAGGTTGCGGAACGCCTCGTACGGATAGTCCTCCGGCACGTTGACGGTCTTGCTGATGCTGGTGTCGATATAGGGCTGCACGGCCTCCAGCATGCGTATATGGTCGAGCGCCGACATCTGCAGCGCCGTCACGAAGGCGTCCGGCAACTGGTCCATGTCCGCACCCGTGTGACGGTAGAGCCGCCATGCGTGATCGGCCACCTCGTAGGCGCGATACGTGTTGTCCGGCATACGCTTGCGGCGGTGGTAAGTCCACGAGAACGCCGGCTCGATGCCGTTCGACGCGTTGTCGGCAAACGCCAGCGTGATCGTGCCGGTCGGCGCGATCGACAGCAGGTGCGAGTTGCGCAGCCCCTTGCGCGCGATCGCCTCGCGCACGGGTTCGGGCAGCCGGCTGGCGAAACCGCTCTGCAGGTAGGCCTCGGCATCGAACAACGGGAAGGCGCCCTTCTCCGCTGCCAGCGCGGTCGATGCCAGGTAGGCATCGTCGCGCATGCGTTCCGAGATGCGGGCGGCGAGTTCGCGCGCCGGCGCGCTGTCATAGCGCAGGCCCAGCATGACCAGCGCGCTGCCCAGGCCGAGGAAGCCCAGGCCCACGCGGCGCTTGGCCTGGGCTTCGGCCCGCTGCTCGGGCAAGGGCCAGAAGGTCGCGTCGAGGACGTTGTCCAGCATGCGCGTGGCCAGGCGGACCACATCGGCGAACGCGTCGAAGTCGAATTCACTGTCGGCCGTGAACGGCCTGCGCACGAAGCGCGTCAGGTTGATCGACCCCAGGCAGCAGCAGCCATACGACGGCAGCGGCTGCTCGGCGCACGGATTGGTCGCCTCGATGGTCTCGCAGTAATAGAGGTTGTTGTCGGCGTTGATGCGCGACAGGAACAGGATGCCGGGCTCGGCGTGGTCGTAGGTCGCCTGCATGACCTGGTCCCACAGCAGGCGCGCCGGCAGGCGCCGGTAGACCCACTGGCCGTCATCGCGCCGGTAGGCGCCGCAAGCGATCAGGTCGGCGCCGGGTTCGGCCTCATGCACCAGCTCCACTTCCTCGTCGCTCTCGAGCGCGCGCATGAATGCGTCGGTGACGCCGATCGAGAGATTGAAGTTGCTGAGTTCGCCCTTGTCCTTGGCGTGGATAAAGCTCTCGATATCGGGGTGGTCGCAGCGCAGCACGCCCATCTGCGCGCCGCGCCGCGCACCCGCCGACTCGACCGTCGCGCACGACGCGTCGAACACCTTCATGAAGGACACCGGTCCCGATGCGCGCGAATGCGTGGCGCGCACCAGCGCGCCGGCGGGCCGGATGGCGGAGAAGTCATAGCCGACGCCGCCGCCGCGGCGCATGGTCTCGGCGGCCTGCGCCACCGCGGTGTAGATGCTGGGCCGGCCTTCGCGCGGCTCCGACACCGAATCGCCCACCGGTTGCACGAAGCAGTTGATCAGCGTGGCCTGGATGCCGGTGCCCGCGGCGGAGTTGATCCGCCCGGCCGGCACGAAGCCATTCTCCTGCGCCCACAGGAAGCGCGCTGCCCATGCTTCGCGCTGGTCTTCCGCCTCCACCTGCGCGAGCGCGCGCGCCACGCGCTCGCGCACCTCGGTGACGCTCTGCTCCTCGCCTTTGGCGTATTTCTCCAGCAGGACTTCGGTCGAGATTTCCTGCGGCGCCAGCGCGCCGCGGAGGATCTGGTCGTTTGCGTTCATGTCTTGGCTCACCATTCATGTCCGGATTGGGCAGCCGGTATGCTCGGGGCACAGCAAGAAACATCGCCTGCGCTAGGTCAAGTCAGGTCAAATTTCCGCAACTTCAACGCAGTGCGCCCACTCTGGGTTACAATAGCGGTCGGACGGGCCTCCTCGCATGGCGGCGCGGTCAACCTGGTCAGGTCGGGAACGAAGCAGCCACAGCCGTTTTCCGCCAGTGCCGAGGGCCAGGCTCGTCCACCTCACTCTCTCCCCATCGCCGCATCCCCGCCTTCCGTTCGGGCCTCCACGGGCTATCCAGCAGAATTCCCATAAGTCGTACAGGTCTTTCCGGCCCGTCACTACGTCCGTCGGCACCGCACATCCAGTCACTTTAGTACAGCAAGGCCTCGGGCGCCGTTCTCGCCATTCTGCGCCGATTCCGGCGAGACAGCAGGACGCGCCCTGTTCCGGTTTCAGAACAACGAACCCTGCACCGGTTCCGCCGCCGGCACGGACAGCGCTTCGACCGGAATCCACTCGCCTTCCGACGTGGCCACGCCGGCCTCTACCCGCTTGCCGGGGATCATCGGCGCCACGGCGGCAACATAACGCATGAGCTGGGCACGATAGGCAGCATGTTCCTGAGGCAGCAGACGCAGCTTGTAGTCGATGATGACGACGCGGTCGTCGAACTCGACCAGGCGGTCGATGCGCAGCAGCCTGCCGCGCGCGTCGTAGAGCTCGACCTCATTGCGCGCGGATACGGCGTCGAAGGCCTGCAGCAGCGGCGACAGCGCCGGGGCCGACAGCATCGCCCGCACCGCGCCGACCGCCTCCTCCACCTGGGCCTGCCATGCCTGCCGCGCGCCTGGCGAACCAGCGCCGGCGAGCGGGAACCAGCGCAGCACAGTCGGTACGTCGGGCACGGCGTCGAACGCACCGGGATAGCGCGTGAGCCGTTCCAGCAGCGCGTGGATCAGCTCGCCGTGGCGCGCCGCGGCGGCATTGAAGACAATGCCTTCAGATTCGTCGCCCGATGCCTCAAGCAGCGGCTCTCCCGTGTCGCCCGCATCGTCGGCAAACGCCACCACGTCCGCCGCATCGCGATAGCGCAGGCGGAAGTCAGTGAAACGCACGGGCTCGCTCAGGTGCGATACCGCCGGCAGGCTGTCCGCGTGAACCGGCGGACGATCGGACACCGCTTCGGCCACGCCGGCCGCCTGCAGGCGCACATACCAGCTGCCCGCGATCTCGCTGCCCGTTTCGGCTTCGGCGTTGCGGCTGGCGCGGCCCTTGACGCCGCTGACCAGAAGGCCCTGCCGGGCACGGGTCATCGCCACGTACAGCAGGTTCCAGTTCTCGCGCTCGCCCAGCGCGGCCTCGGCCTCGAACAGCGGCGCGCGGGCCAGCCCGCGTTCGCTGCGCTTGCCATAGGCGGAAAAATGCCGCGGCACGCGCGATTCCGGCGACCAGTCGATCAGGATCCCGCCACGGTCCGGTGCCGCGTCGCTGTGGTTGGCATCCAGCAACACGACGAACGGCGCCTCCAGGCCCTTGGCGGCATGCACGGTCAGGATATGCACGGCATCCAGCCCCGCCTGCGACGGATCCTCGTCAGCGGGTTCGGCATCCTCGGCCATGCCGCCTTCATCGGGGCTTTCCTGCTCATCGCCACGGCGGATTTCCTGCAGCTCGTCAATGAACTTCGGCAGGCTGGGATAGCGTCCGCCGTCGAGGTCCAGCGACAGCTTCAGGAACGCGTCAAGATTGGCGAGCACCTGCTCGCGGATATCCGGCGGCGCGGCTTCGGCATAGCGCCGCCGCACTTCGCCGCCATGGAAGATCTGGTCGATCAGGTCATGCACGGGCTGGTTCGGCGCCAGCCGCAGCCAGTGCCGCAGCCGCGCCACGCCTTCGCGCACGGCGTCGGAACACATGTGCGGCACGCCACCGGCCTCGATGCGCGCCCACCAGCCGCCCTCGCCCTCCAGCTGCGACAGCGCGACAAGGTCGTCGTCCGTGGCGCCCACCAGCGGGCTCTTGAGCACGTGGGCCAGGTCCAGGTCGGACTCCGGCGTCATCAGAAACGCCAGCAAGGCCGACAGGTCCAGCGCCTCGAGCGTGGCCAGCAGGCCGCCACGGCGCGGGCTCAGGCATGGAATACCGGCCTCGCGCAGGGCACGCTCGTAGTCGGCCAGATAGGTCTTGCGCCGCACCAGCAGGTGCATGTCGCTCCAGCGCGCCGGGCGCCGTTCGCCGCCTTCGTGGACCGGGACCGTGTCGCAGATGTGGCGCAGCCAGGCGGCCACGCGCCGGCCCTCTTCCAGGCGCAGCGAGTCGCCCTGCTGACGGCGCGGCTGCAACAGCGTGTCGCGATGCCCGGCTTCGGATGCCGCATCGGAAGATCCATCGGCCTCGTCGGTCGGCGCATCCGTCGGCACATCGGCCGGGCCACTGTCGTCGGGCTCGACCAGCGGCAGCAGCCAGACCGGCCCGCCGCCTTCCGGCAGCGCGCTGGTCTGCGTTTCGTAGAGCGGGTAGCGGCCGTCTCCACGCGCGGCATCGAACACGGCGTTGACCCACGCCAGCACTTCCGCGCGGTTGCGGCGGGTGCGGTTGGTGCGCAGCACCGTGGCACCGAATTCCGCCTGCAGCATCGCGCTCGCGGCGCCGAACAGGCGCGCGTCGGCGCGGCGGAAGCGGTAGATCGACTGCTTGGGATCGCCGACCAGGAACACCGTCGGGCGCGCGCCGAGGCCCGCATAGCCAGCCAGCCAGCCTTGCAGGATGCGCCACTGCAGCGGGTTGGTGTCCTGGAACTCGTCGAGCAGCAGATGGCGGTAGCGCGCATCGAGACGCACCTGCAGATAGGTGGCAGTTTCCTCCTCGGCCATCAGGCAGGCGGCCTGCCACTCGAGATCGGCGAAGTCCATCGCGCGCTGCTCGCTCTTGTATTGCTGGTAGCGTTCCAGCAGCGCATCGCCGAGGCGGTAGAGCGCAAGGTTGACCGCGAGCACCGCGGCCTCGCAACGACGGGCGCTGATCTCCTCGAGCATCGCGCACAGCTCGCCGTGCTGGGCCACCAGCGCATCCGCCTGCGCCTCCCCACCGGCCGACTTGACCAGTGCACTGGTCCGGCGCAGCGAACGCGGGATGCCCGCGGCGGTGAAGAACGCCGCACGCAGCAGCGCAAACGCGTGTTCAGCCGGCTTGCCAGCAGCGGCGCCGGCTTCGCGCCAGGCGCCGATCGCCATGAGCGCGTCCTGGATGCGGCCCGCGTGCGTCTGTTCGGTCTTCCCGCCGGCACCGAGCCGGGATGCGAGCGACTGGCATATTTCGGGCCACGCTTCGTCACTCAGCGCCTGCGCCAGCACGTCGCCCTGCGCATCTTCGCCGAGGCACTCGGCCAGCGCCTCAGCCGGGTCGCCACCTTCGCGCATGGCCCACCACTCGCTGCGCGCGTGGAACATGGCGTCGAGCAGGCCACGCGCCTGGAATTCACCGACCGCATCGACGAGCGTCTCGTACGCCTGGCGCAGCTCCGCATACCGCGGCGCCGCCAGCGAGCGCCAGACCGGCGCCCACGCTTCGCGTTTCATGCGCAGCGCGTCTTCGCGCAGGGACGCGCCGGGCACCACGCCCGAGGCGAGCGGTGCACCGCGCAGCAGCGTGCCGAACCAGCCGTGGAAGGTGTCGATGGCCATGCGCCCGGGCGCCGCCAGCACCTGCGCATGCAGGCGGCGCGCGCGCGGCAGCGCTTCGCCGGCAGCCTGCGGCGTCATGCCGCGCATGACCAGCGCTTCGACCACCGCCTCGTCGCTGTCGCGTGCCATCTGCGCAAGCACTTCCAGCAGGCGCTCGCGCATTTCCTCGGCGGCCTTGCGCGTGAAGGTGATGGCAAGGATCTCGTGCGGGGCGGCGCCAGCCAGCAGCAGGCGCACCAGGCGCGCCACCAGCAGCCAGGTCTTGCCGCTCCCGGCGCAGGCCTCGACCACCACCGAGCTGGCGGGATCGCAGGCGGCGCGCGTGAAATCGGCCTCGCTCACGGGCTGGCCGTCGCGCAGGTAGGCGTGGACTGTCATGATGTCAGCACCGGCACGGCGGTGGATTCCCAGAAGCCCTTGCGGCACAGGCCGCGGGCACTGCAATACGTACAGGCCGACGCGTCGCCGAACGCCGGCAGCCGCGCGCCTTCGCGCAGGCGCATGACGTCGTCGCGCATCTGCCGCTCGAGCCAGGCGACGGCGGCGTCGAAGTCAGGCAGGTCGACTTCGCGCTGCGCGGCGGCGGCGCCTTCCTTTGCACCCTCCAGCGCCACCCAGCTTCCCCCCACCGAATCGGCACGCAGCAGGCCATAGAACGGCAGCTGGCAATCTTCCTCGGCCTCGCTGGTCTTGCGCTTGAGGCGCGTGGCGCTCTGCGTCTTGTAGTCGAGCACGGCGTGCGCGCCATCCGGCCCCTGGTCGAGCCGGTCGATGCGGCCGTTGAGCCGGATCGGCTTGCCGTCGGGCATGGGCAGGTCCACGCCGGCGTCGATCTCGCCGCCGCGCCAGAACCATCCCTGCGCTTCGCGCTCGGTCTGCCAGGCCACATAGGACGGCAGCACTTCGCACCAGCGCCGGTAGTAGCCGATCGCGTTGCCGTCCTCGGCCATCAGCGCGCCGAAGACATCGTCCGAGATCTCGCGCAGCCGCTCGAGCCGCGCCGCTCCCGGTACCGCTTCGCCGCGCTCGCGATGCGCCTGCAGTTCGCGGTGGTAGCGCAACAGCACCCGGTGGAGCAGCTCGCCGATATCGCGCTTCTCGAGGTCGTCGCTGACGGCATCGAGTCCCGCCAGGCCCAGCATGCGGCCGGCGAAGAACTGGTAGGGACAGCGCCGCAGCATGTTGTAGGCCTGCGCGCTCCAGCGCGCAGGCACCAGCTCCGGTGCCGCCGGCGCGGGCATGCCGCGCGTATCGGCATATGTCTGGTGGATGAGCGGCGCCATGCTGGCTTCAATCACCACGCCGGCGCGCGCGCAGCACGCCGACAGGCGCTCGATCCAGCCGGATACGTGCCTGGGCTCGCCGCGTCCGCCCAGGCGCTGCCATGTCAGCACCACGTCATCGTTGTTGAGCAGGACTTCCGCCAGATCGCGGGCCTGCTGCGCGAAGCGCGCTTCGCGGTCCTCGAGATCCAGCTCGCGGCGCATCTGGTTGGAGAAGAACATCAGCTCGGCAGCGCTCGACGGCAGTTGCGCGTCGTCGCAGCCGACCACCACGACGCCGTCGAACCGTCGCATGCGCGCGCCATTGAGCGGCAGGATGGTGATCCGTGCCGAGCCGCCGGCCGAGGGCTCCTTGTAGGCCACGGACTCCAGCAAGGCGGAGAGCATCGCGCGGAATTCCGCCTGGGACAGCGTGGCGTGCGAACTGGTCTCGTCCGCTGGCAGGTCCTGCAGCCGCGCCAGCGCGTCGAGCAATTGCCAGCCCGCCTCGTCCGCGACGAGCGCGGTACGCATGCCGAGCGCATCGAGCGTGGCGTCCAGGCAGCCCAGCCAGACCGACAACGGATGTTGCGCAATGCCGCGCGGCCAGCGCGCGGCCTCGTCGGCAAGCACCGCGAGCAGTCCGCCGGCGCTGCGGCGCACTGCTTCCGCACGCGCGATCTCCGCGTCGTCGGCTTCCGCCGGCGCTGCGGGCAGCGCGCCGGACAGGTGCCGCAGCCGGTCCCATCCGCCGCTGATATTGTTGCGCCGGACCTGGCGCTCGAGCAGCGCGATGGCTGCGCCGCGATCCGCGAATTCGGGCAGGCAGAACGGGCTTTTCAGCAAGTCGAGCAGCGCGGCGGTATCGCCATCGCGCACCAGCAGGTCGAACCAGCGCATCAGCGCCGCGGCCGCGCGCGTGGTCGACAGCTTCCAGCCGGTTTCGTCGCGCACGGGCGCGCCGGCGCGCGTGAGCAAGGCCCGTACGCGCCTGGCCACGACGCGGTCGTGCGCAACCAGGGCAATACTGCGGCGCCCTGCGTTGAGCCATTGCACGAGCTGGTCCGCGGCGGCGGTTGCTTCGTCCTCGAAACGGGCGGCGCCGATGACGCGAATCGATGGCCGCGCTTGCGGCAGCACCGGCTGGGCCGGCGCGAACACCGGTTCATCGCTGTCACCGGCGATTCGCGCCTCGGGCCACAGGGCAACCAGCGTGTCGTACCAGCCGGGAACGTCGGCATCCACCGCGCCCGACCAGTCGTAGCCGACTTCGAGCACCGGCACAAGCTCGGCGGCATCGCGCAGGAAAGCAGCCTCGATGGGCGTCGGCGATGTCGGGGCAATCCACACGACCGGCCCGCAGAGTTGCTGTGCGAGCTGGCGCAGCGTGCGGCGGCGCGATGGCAAGGGATCGTCCGGACCCGACAGCGCCTGCCAGAACGCGAGCACGATGCGCGCCTCTTCGCCGAGCAGCCGCTCGGACAGATGCGCATAGGTGCGCTCGAGCGCGCCTTGCAGCAACGACGCGCGATCCGTGCCGTCCATGGCTTCGCCGTCGCTCACGGCGACGTCCTCGAGCCAGCGCGTATTGAGTTCGTCGCAGATCGACAGCAGGGTCTGCGCCAGACCCCACGCCGCCGATTCCGTCTGCGCGCCGAACGAGCGCCTCAGCCAGTCCTGCGCGCGCACGGCCTGTTGCACGGCCAGCAGGCGCGCGGCATGGCTGCGTACTGGCGTGCCCTCAGGCGGCAGGTCGAGCAGCCAGTGGCCGAGCGTCAGGACCCGGGGCAGCAGCCGCGGCCGGCCGGCCGCGCGCGCCGCCGCGTCGAGCGCCATGCGCACGCCGGGAATCTGCGCCGCGGTAGGTACGACCACATGCGCGGCAGCTTCGGACGCACCGCAGCGGTCAAGGAAATACCAGGCAGCCGCAGCCGCCTGGTCGAGGAAATCCGGGCCTGGACGAAAGCGCAGTGGCGTCATGGGCACACGTGCCGCGGGTTACGCGGATCGCGGAAGGATGGGGTGGAAAACAACGGGTGGAAACAATACGAAAAGGCGAAAACTACGGCAATGACGGAAACAACGAAGGCCGGTATCCCGCGCGCTGCGGCGGCAGCGCGCGGTTCATGGCGGGGGCCACGGATCGGGCGGGAGACCCGCGCCTGCTCAGTTCGGGCCGCGCTCCAGCCGCGCCCGGATTTCGCGTGCGGTCTCGAGCAGGCCTTCGTAGCCCGAGCGCGCGTGCTCGGGAAGGTCCGGATCGCCCACCAGCGTGCCGAGGGTCTCGATAATGCTGTAGACCAGCCCCTTGGCCGCGCCGCTGGCAATGCTGTTGGTCTCGACCGCGCTGCTGATGTGATCCAGCGCGTCGCTCAGGTGTTCCACATCCGGAGACGCCGGCTCGGCGTCGGGCGGCGTGGGCTTGCGGGAATCGGGAGTCATGTCGATGGCCTTGTCGATGGCGCATGGCGCGCAGGAAGTGCTGCCCTTCTATTCTACGCGTGCGGCGGGCGCATCAGGCACACGCCCGGTCAAATCCGGACGGCCTGCAGGCCGTCGCCGATGTGCCGCCTGTCTCACATGACCGATTGCCAAAATCTCTTGGGGCCATTGAAACAAGCATTCATGCGAGCCGGAAATCCAAGGCAGAATATATGCACCGCCGGCGATTTTTGGGATTGCATATAGGCCCTTTTGGGGCCGATCTTGAAAATCTGCAAACTGGTAACATATCGACGAAACCGGGGCGCGACAGCAACCGCCGCGGCGAATCCCCCCGCCAGCCGCTGTCCGGCGAATCCGGGGATTCTCGTGTAAGGTAGCGGTTCGGCCATTCCCAGCCATTGACATAAACTGAGCGAAACCAGAGGTTTTCCGCCATGAGTGAACAAATCAAGTATGTGAGCGACGCCTCCTTCGACGCCGACGTCCTCCAGTCCGACAAGCCTGTCCTGCTCGACTTCTGGGCGGAATGGTGCGGTCCCTGCAAGATGATCGCCCCGATCCTGGACGAAGTGGCCAAGGACTATGGCGACAAGCTGCAGATCGCCAAGATCAACGTCGATGAGAACCAGCAGGTGCCGGCCAAGTTCGGCATCCGCGGCATCCCGACGCTGATCCTGTTCAAGAACGGCGCGGTCGCGGCCCAGAAGGTCGGCGCGCTGTCCAAGTCGCAGCTCACGGCGTTCCTCGACGGCAACCTGTAAGCGCTTGCCGGCCGGAGCCCTGGCACGGGCTCCGGGTTTCCCACGATCCGATGTGCGTGCGCCACACCCTGGCGCACCGGTCGGATTGTGCTAAGATGCCTCCAACAACTTCCCCGAGCGTTCGCTCATTTCTTTCCCCCTTCCCTCTAGGTCTCGCCCGTCCGGGCTTCTGTACCCCTTGTCTATGCACCTGACAGAACTCAAATCGCTTCACGTGTCTGCGCTTCTCGAAATGGCGGCAACGCTCGAGATCGACAACGCACAGCGGATGCGCAAACAGGAACT
>JACXTT010012791.1_pt1 | contig 11116 bp, 8 predicted proteins | sample 9270951 | NCBI WGS metagenome assembly JACXTT01 (sample SAMN15532306, study PRJNA645909) | rock metagenome | isolation source: weathered quartz diorite | place: Puerto Rico | collected 2017-06-21 | reverse complement strand
AGCTGTCGCTGACCCAGCAGATCACCATGCTGCTGGTGCTGCTGGTCACCAGCAAGGGCATCGCCGGCGTGCCGCGCGCCTCGCTGGTGGTGGTCGCCGCCGTGCTGCCGATGTTCGGGCTGCCGGAAGCCGGCATCCTGCTGGTGCTGGGCATCGACCACGTGCTGGACATGGGTCGCACCGTGACCAATGTGCTTGGCAATGCGATTGCCACGGCTGTCGTCGCCAAAAGCGAAGGCGCCATCGGCGCGCCCGTGCCGTCCGACGAGGATGAACCCGTCGCGGACAGCGCCCCTGCCCTGGCACCCGCCCAGGTGCTGGCGGGCAAGTAAAGCCGCCCTGTTCCGACAGGGCACGCGCCGGAGCCCGGCTGCCGATCAGGCAGCCGGGCTTTTTTGTTTTTGCCCGTCCCCGGTGTGGTAAAAGTAGGCGCCCGCCGGTCCCCGGCGGCCGCACATCACCAGCCTTACCCAGCACTTCATGACCGGCCAGCCCGATCCGTTCCGCGACCCTGCCCGCCTCCCTGCATCCCGCCCTATCGCCGCCCTGCGTGGCGCCGCGCCGCTGCTCGCGCTGCTGGCGCTGGCCGTGCTGGTCGGCCTGGCCGGCTGGCTCGGTTATCGCTACAGCTACGACACGGCGCTGGCGCGCCAGGCCGAGCGCGGGCAGGTGCAGTTGCGCCTGTACGCGCAGGCGCTGGGAAGCGAACTGGCGCACTACGACTACGTGCCCGGGCTGCTGACGCTCGACGAGCGCATCGGCACGCTGCTGCGCCAGCCCGGCGACAGCGCCGCGGCGGCGCGCGCCAATGACTACCTGTCCGCCCTCAACACGCGTGCCGGCACGCGCGTGGTCTACGTGCTCGACGCGCGCGGCAAGGTGCTGGCCACGAGCAACTGGCAGCGGCCCGACAGCTACCTGGGCGAGGACCTGAGCTTCCGCCCGTACTTCCGCACCGCCATGGAAGGCCAGCTCGGCCGCTTCTACGGCGTGGGCACCACGCGCAGCGAGTCGGGCTACTACCTGTCCGCGCCGCTGGGCGAGCGCGACAACCCCGACGGCGTGGCGGTGGTCAAGATCGGCCTGGAGCCGCTGGAAAACCGCTGGCAGGGCGCCGACAGCCAGATGCTGCTGGCGGACGAAAACGGCGTGGTGATCCTGGCCTCGGACCCGTCGTGGAAGCTCGCGGCACTGCACCCGCTGTCGCCGGACGCGCGCGAGCGCCTGGCGCGGAACCTGCAATACAACCGCGCGCCGCTGCCGCAATTGCCGCTGTCGGAAGTACGCATACTCGGTAACGGCAGTGACCGCCTGGTACGACTGCGCCAGGGCCCGCCGATGCTGGCGCAGCAGGGCGCGCTGCCGGGCACGGACTGGCAGCTCACGCTGCTGTCCAACACTTCACAAGCGCGCGTCGTGGCGCTGAACAGCGCGGCGCTGGCCGCCGTGCTGACGGCATTCGTGCTGCTGCTGGGCGCGGCCTGGAACGTGCGCCGGCGCATCATCGGCGAGCGGCTGGCCGCGCGCGCCGCGCTCGAGGCCGCCAACAGCGAGCTGGAGCGCAAGGTGGCCGAACGCACCGCCGACCTGTCGTCGACCAACCAGCGCCTGGAGGCCGAGGTGGCCGAGCGCATCCGCACCGAGGCCGTGCTGCGCCAGGCCCAGGACGGGCTGCTGCAGGCCGGCAAGCTGGCCGCGGTCGGGCAGATGTCGACCGGCATCGCGCATGAGCTCAACCAGCCGCTGGCTGCGCTGCGCACGATCTCGGGCAATACCGGCAAGTTCCTCGATCGCGGAGATTACGATACGGTGCGCGCCAACCTCGGCACGATCATCGGCCTGGTGGAACGGATGGGCCGCATCACCGGCGCGCTCAAATCGTTCGCGCGCAAGCCCGGCCACGGCCTGCGCCAGGCGGATCTCGCACAGGCGGTCGATAACGCGCTGTTCCTGCTCGACACCCGCATCGAGGCAGCGCAGCCCCGCCTGCAGCGCGACATCGAACCCGGGCTGCTGGTGGCCTGCGACCCGAACCGGCTCGAGCAGGTGCTGGTCAACCTGATCGGCAATGCGCTCGACGCCGTGGCGGGGCGCGAGCAGCCGATGGTGTCGCTGCATGCCCATGTGAGTGGCGGCCTGGCGCACCTGACCGTGCGCGACAACGGCCCGGGGCTGTCGGAGGAAGCGTTCTCGCGCCTGTTCGAGCCGTTCTTCACGACCAAACCGGCCGGCGAGGGCCTGGGACTCGGCCTGACGCTGTCGGCCGGCATCCTCAACGAGAACGGCGGCAGCCTGTCCGCCTCCAATCATCCTGACGGCGGGGCCTGCTTCACGCTGGTCCTGCCGCTGGTCCGCCAGGAAGTCCCGCATGCCGGCTGAACTGACCGTACTGATCGTCGAGGACGATGCCGACGTGCGCCTGGGCTGCGAGCAGGCGCTGCGGCTGGAAGGCATCGCCACGCGCGGCGTGGCCAGTGCCGAGATTGCGCTGCGCGAGACCGCGGCGGGCTGGCCCGGCATCGTCGTCAGCGACATCCGCCTGCCGGGCATCGACGGCATGGCGCTGCTCGCGCAGCTGCGCGAGCGCGACCCGGCGCTGCCGGTAATCATGATCACGGGGCATGGCGACGTGGGCCTGGCCGTGCAGGCGATGAAGCAAGGCGCCTATGACTTCCTGGAGAAGCCGTTCTCGCCCGAGCAGCTCGTGGACACCACGCGCCGCGCGCTCGAGCAGCGCCGCCTGACGCTGGAAGTGGCCGAGCTCCGCGAGCGCCTGGCTGGCCGCGACAAGATCGAGGCCCGGCTGATCGGCCGCTCACCCGCGATCGAACGCCTGCGCCGGCTGATCGCCGACCTCGCCGACACCACCGCCAATGTGCTGATCCACGGCGAAACCGGCACCGGCAAGGAACTGGTGGCGCGCTGCCTGCATGAAGCCAGCCAGCGCCATGCCCGCAACTTCGTCGCGATCAATTGCGGCGGCCTGCCCGAGCAGTTGTTCGAAAGCGAGATCTTCGGCCACGAGGCGGGCTCGTTCACGGGCGCCGCGCGCCGCCGCATCGGCAAGGTCGAGCATGCCGAAGGCGGCACGCTGTTCCTCGACGAGATCGAGAGCATGCCGATGCCGCTGCAGATCAAGCTGCTGCGCGTGCTGCAGGAACGCGTGGTGGAGCGCCTCGGCTCGAACCAGCCCGTCCCCGTGGACACGCGCGTGGTCGCGGCCACCAAGGCCGACCTGCGCGCCCTCTCCGACGCCGGCCAGTTCCGCTCCGACCTGTACTACCGCCTCAACGTGATCACACTGGCGCTGCCCGCGCTGCGGGACCGGCGCGAAGACATAGCGCTGCTGTTCGAGCATTTCGTGGCCCAGGCCGCGCTGCGCTTCGCACGCGATGCCGTGCCGGCCACGCCGGCCGAGCTGGCCACGCTGGTGGCCTACCCGTGGCCCGGCAATGTGCGCGAACTGCGCAACCTGGCCGAACGCCATGTGCTGGGGCTCGGCTGCGACCCGGGCCACGGCACCGCCACCCGCCAAGCGCTGCCACTGGCCCAGGCGGTCGAGCAGTTCGAGCGCGCGCTGATCGCCGATGCGCTGCGCCGGCACGACGGCAACCTCAGCCGGGCCAGCGAGGCGCTGGGGGTGGCCAAGACCACGCTGTTCGACAAGACCCGCAAATACGGCCTGTAGTGCGCAAGCGACAAGGCGAGGGGAACTGCGACCGCTTGCACGGGTCTCCACTCCTACACAATGCCTGCTTGCGCGGCGGATTGCTGAATGTGTGTCAAAGAACAAAAATGTCAGCCGATTATTGTTTTGGGCCAGTGATGTTCTGTTCTTTCCGGCATATTATTGGGTTCCGGCATCGCCACGCGAACGGGAAAAAATGGCATTTTCGTCACCATTTGCGGCCAGCAGCCAGCAGCCCGGCATCGGGACCATGGCGGGCGAGACAAGTGCGAACGCATACGCACCGGCATGGCGAACCGGTCGGCAAAGAACAACCATAGCAGCAGGCAGCTGCAGTCCGGCCACGGAGCGGGCCGGCAAACAGGGTCAGTCAACCAGGGTGACGGCGACAGGGCCGTGCGGCGCAGGTGCCTGGCGCAGCACGGGATCGTCACCGGGATTACTATGGGTGAGTGGATGAAACTGGATCCGGCACTAGCTGAAAAGCCGTACTACAGCACGCGTACAGCGGCAAAACTTCTTAACGTATCGTTGGGCACCGTGCAGAAGATGGTCGAGCGCGGAGAGCTCGGCGCCTGGAAGACCAATGGCGGCCACCGCCGCATCCACAAGGAAACCGTGCACCGCCTGCTGGCGACCCGCGTCGTCCATGACGCGCCGGCGAACGGCAACGCGCTGGACCTGGTGGTATTCCACCCCAATCACCAGGAAGCGCAGCGCATCCACGGCCAGCTCGGCAAATGGGGGCTGCCCTTGCGCACGGCGGTGGTGGATGACGTGCTCGACACGGTCATCGCCTCGGTCAGCGCGCACCCGCGCGTGGTGCTCTACTACGTTGACGAACTCAACGACGCCGAGTCCGCCACCATCGAGAAGCTGCAGAACTTCTTCTCCAGCCTGCACGTGATCTTTGCAGTCATCACCAACCGCCAGGCCTACGACGGCGTGGCCGACGCGCTGCAGCACTGGGGCATCATGGTGTTCCTGAAGACGCCCTCGCTCGAAGAGGTCAAGGGCTTCCTGCGCGCGCAGCTGATGATGGGGCGGGCGGGCTGACACCGGCGCCTGCGGTCGCCGGCTCCGGCTCCGGTCAGGCCAGCGCCGTGTCCCGCGGTGCCGCCGCGCACGGCGCCTGCGCTGCCATCATCCAGCCATACAGGTTGCGCGGGTCCGGCGGCATCGCCACCAGCTCGACATGCCGGCCCGCGTGGCGCGCATGCGCGGCGGCATACAGCCAGCGCAGCGCCGAGTAGTCTTCCAGCGCGAACCCGACCGAATCGAAAATCGTCACCTCGTCTGCGGCGGCACGCCCCGGTGCGCGGCCTGACAGCACCTGCCAGAGCTCGGTGACCGGCACATCGGGTGCAAGTTGCTGGATTTCGCCTTCGAGCCGCGTCTGCGGTTCGTACTCGACCACGATGCGCGCCTGGCGCAGGATGTCCCGATGCAGTTCCGTCTTGCCAGGGCAGTCCCCGCCGATAGCGTTCAGGTGCATGCCCGGACGCACCATGTCCGGCGTCAGGATGGTCGCCTGCTTCTTGTCAGCGGTCACCGTGGAGACGATGTCCGCGCCCGCCAGCGCGGCCTGCACGGTGTCCGCGGGCACGATGGACAAGCCCGGGACGCCCGCGAGGTTGCGCGCCAGCCGCGCGGTGGCGTCGCGGTCGATGTCATAGGCGCGGACCTCGCGCACGCCCAGCATGGCGTGGAAGCCCAGTGCCTGGAACTCGGCCTGCGCGCCATTGCCGATCAGCGCCATCACCGCACTGTCCGGCCGCGCCATCGCGCGCGCGGCCAGCGCCGAGGTGGCCGCCGTGCGCAGCGCCGTGGCCAGCGTCAGGTCGGCCAGCATCAGCGGGAAGCCGGTCTCGACTTCGGCGAGCATGCCGCAGGCCATCACGGTCGGCATCGCGAAGCGCGCATTGCGCGGATGGCCGTTCACATACTTGAACGCATACTGCACGCCGTCGCTCACCGGCATCAGCTCGATCACGCCGAGCGGCGAATGGCTGGCCAGCCGTGCCGATTTCTCGAACTGCTCCCAGCGCAGGAAATCCTGGCGCACGTGCTCGGCCAGTTGCGCGAGCACAGCCGGCACGCCGATGGCGCCAACCAGCCTCGCGACATCGGTGGCATCCAGGAAGCGGGTCATGGCGGTGTCTTTCATGGTGGACTCCCGAATCTCCGTAGGTCCCGCTCACGCCGCCGCACGGGTCGTGCTGGCCGTCCCGCTGCTGCGGTCCAGCCGCAAGGTCATGCAATAGGCGCCGCCGCCGGACAGCATGAACGGCGACAGGTCCACCTCCCGCAGGTGATAGCCGCGCCCGCCCAGTTCGGCGCGCAGGTGGGGCGTGGTGCGCGTCATCACCACCTGATCGTGCAGGTTGACGGCGTTCACGCTGAAGTGGCGCAGGTCGTCCTCGGTCGCCTCGATGCGCAGGCTGGCCGGCACGCGCGCGCGCAGTTCGCGCAGCGACGCTTCGGTGAAGGCCGGCGGGTAGTACAGGATCTCGCCGCCCGACAACGGGCAGAAGCAGACATCGAGGTGATAGCTGTGCTGCGTGGCCAGTTCCAGCGCCGCCACTTCGCGGCCGAAGCGCGCCGCCATGGCGTCGGCCGCCTCGCGCGAGGAGCGCGGACCGAAGCCAGCCCAGAAATGGCCGCGGCTCGCGTCCCAGATGCAGTCGCCCGCGCCCTCCTGGTAGCAGCCGGCCGGCAGTTGCATGACTTCATCGACCAGCCCGCGCTGGCGCAGGCGTTCGAAGATGCTGGCGAACGGCGCCTCTTCGCCGCGCCGCTGCGGGTAGCGGAAGCGCGCGAGCACGGCGCGGCCGTCCAGCACCACGGCCGCGTTGGCCGGGAACACCATGTCCGGCACACCCGGAAAGCCCGGCGCCAGTTCAACTGTGAAGCCGGAAAGGCGCAGCGCTTCGTGCAGCGCATCAAAGGCACGGCTGGCATTGCGGTGCATGCCGTGCGGATCGCGCGCCCACGCTTGCGGATCCATCCACGGATTGATGCTGTAGGAGACATCGTAGAACGTGGGTTCGACAAGCAGGATGGTAGGGGTGGTGATCACGGCGGCTCCTTGGGGGCGTCGGCACAGACGGCGGTGCGGTGGTGGTTCGATTGCATTTTGGTGCAGGCCGGTGTTAACTAATAGCCAGCAACTTGCGCAAAATGTTCTGGCGGTTGTACAAAACGCCAGCATGAACCATCAAAATGCCAGCCTCATGGATGCTATTGATCTCCAACTGCTATCCCTGCTCCGCGACAACGCCCGCACGCCGGTCACGGCGCTGGCGCAGGCGCTGCGCGTGTCGCGCGCGACTGTGCAGAACCGCATCGACAAACTGGAAAAGGAAGGACTGATCGTCGGCTATACGGTGCGGTTGCGGCCGGAGGCCGAGCCGCACCGCATCCGCGCGTGGATGACGGTGGCGGTGGAAGGCAACAAGGCCCGCGCCGTGCTGCAGGCCTTGCGCGGCGAGCCCAATGTGCAGGCGCTGCACACCACCAACGGCCGCTGGGACATCATTGCCGAGCTGCGCGCCGACACGCTGGAAGCGTTCGACCGCACGCTGGACCGGATCCGGCTGATCGACGGCATCAGCGCGACCGAGACCAGCATCCTGCTCTCAACCTACAAGCTTTAGCGTGTAGCGCTCAGCTTGCCGGTTGCGGCGCCGCGCAGGCGCTCGCGCCGGAATTCCTCGTGGAACACCTGGCCGCTCGGCTGCAACAGGTCGCGCAGCGAGACGATGCCGATCAGCCGCATGGTGTCGGTGCTCTCCACCACAGGCAGCCGTGCCACGCTCGACGCGGCCATGCTGCCCGCCGCCGCGCGCGCGGTCTGGGACGGCACCAGCACCTGGGCCTGCGCCACCAGCAGGTCGCGGCAGCGCAGCGCCGACGGCGCCGATCCCGCGGCCGCGCCACGCACCGTGGCGCGGTCCAGCATGCCCAGCACGCGGCCGTCCGACACTACGGGATAGGCGCGGTGCGCCGCATGCTCGCCGAAATAGCGCGCCGTCGCCTCGGCCACCGGCAGCTCGGCATCGATGGCGATGACCTCGCGGGTCATCAGCTCGGCCACATGGGCGCGCTCGAGCGGATCGACGCCGTATTCGCGATAGATATGCAGGCCGCGCCGCGCGATCTTCTCGGTCATGATCGAGCGTTTCATGGTCAGCACCGAGAAGCCGTACGCGACCGCGGTGGTCAGCAGCAGCGGCAGCAGCGCCTCGGTGTTGTGCGTCAGCCCGAACGCGAACACGATGGCCGTGAGCGGAGCGCCCAGCACGCTGCCCAGCACGCCAGCCATGCAGACCAGCGCCCACAGCTGCGGCGAGCCACCCGGCAGCCACGGCGCCAGCACCGTGCCGAGGCCGGCGCCGAGCATCAGCAGCGGCGCGAGCACGCCGCCCGAGGTGCCCGAACCGAGCGCTGCGATCCAGATCAGCGCCTTGACCACCAGCAGGGCCACCGCCACGCTGACAGCAAGGTGGTTGTTGAGCAGGTCGCCGATCACGTCATAGCCGACCCCGAGCGCGCGCGGCTCGAAATAGCCGCCGATGCCGACCAGCAGGCCGCCGATGGCGGGCCACCACATCCAGTGCACCGGCAGCCGCGAGAACGCGTCCTCGGTCCGGTAGAGCGCCAGCGTGAGCGCCGCGCCAAGCGCGCCGCACAGCAGCCCCGCCAGCACGCACGAGCCCAGCGCAACCGCGCCGGCCGGTGCGGTCTGCAGCGGGAACAGCGGGCCGGCTTCGAAGAAGAAAGGCCGCAGGAACCCGGCCACCGCGCAGGCCAGCGCCACCGGCAGCAGGCTGCGCGGGCGCAGCTCGAACAGCAGCAGTTCAATGGCGAGCAGCACCGCCGCCACCGGCGTGCCGAAGATCGCGGTCATGCCGGCACAGGCGCCCGCCACCAGCAGGGACTTGCGCTCGCCGGCGGTCAGGTGCAGGTACTGCGCGAGCAGCGACGCGAGCGAGCCGCCGGTCATGATGATCGGGCCTTCCGCGCCGAACGGGCCGCCGCTGCCGATCACGATGCCCGACGACAGCGGCTTGAGCACGGCCACGCGCGGCGACATCTTGCTCTTGCCGAACAGCACGGCCTCGATCGCTTCCGGAATGCCGTGGCCGCGAATCTTGTCGCTGCCGTAGCGCGCCATCAGGCCGACGATGAGTCCACCCAGCGCCGGCACGATGATGACCCACGCGCCAAGCGTATGCAGCGCCGGCGAATGATCGGCCAGCGACAGCGTCTGGTAGAAAAACAGGTTGGTGAAGAAGCGGATCAGCTTCAGCAGGACATCGGCGGCCAGCGTGCTGACCACGCCGATCAGTAGTGCGATGCCGCACAGCAGCAACAGGCGCTGACTGACGGCATAGTCGCTCTTTTCGGTATGCATGGGGGCTCCTAAAATTCTTGTGCGATGCGGCAAGAATCAACGCGGAGCTTGCGCCAGACACTGACTCTGCCAAAGGCGGCCAAATATATCACTCCGTGATATATTACGCGCACCATTCCAACGCGCCCCCGTTCCTGAATGCCTTCCGCCCCTCCCGTCGCTGCGCTCGCACATAACACCCGTGCCTGGCTGCGCACTTTCGTCCCGTTGCCGGTATCGGCCAATCGCATCGAGCGCTTCAAGAGTTGCATCGGCGCGCTGCTGGGCCTGTTCTGCACCGAGTGGATCAGCCACCAGACCCTGGGCGGCTTCAACCCGTGGTTCGTCGCACCGATGGGAGCTTCGGCGGTGCTGCTGTTCGCGGTGCCATCGAGTCCACTCGCGCAGCCGTGGTCGATCATTGGCGGCAACCTGTTCGCCGCGCTGATCGGCGTGGCGTGCGCGCGCTGGATTCCGGACCCCGGCCTGGCCGCGGCCACCGCCGTGGCGGTCTCCATCGCGCTGATGTTCCAGTTCCGCTGCGTGCACCCGCCCAGCGGCGCGGTGGCGATCACCGCGGTCTTCGGCGGCCCCGCGGTCAGCGCACTGGGCTTCGGCTTCGTGGTCGTGCCGGTGCTGTTCAATTCCATGCTGCTGCTGCTGATGGCACTGGCCTTCAACAACCTGTCGAAGCGGCGCTATCCGCACCGGCCGCCCGAGCCGCCGGTGCAGCACCACACCAGCGACGTTCCGCCCGGACAGCGCCTTGGCTTCACGCGTGCCGACCTGCACGACGCACTGCAGGCACGCGGCGAGTTCATCGACATCGAAGAAGACGATCTCGAAGCGATCCTGGTGGCGGCGCAGCTGCGCGCTTACCGCCGCCGCTTCGGCAACGTGCTGTGCTCGGACATCATGTCGCGCGACGTGGTGACGGTGCACCCCGGGCAGCCGGCCACCGAGGCCCACCACCTGCTCACGCGGCACCGCGTCAAGGCGCTTCCGGTGGTCGACGAGCACCGCAAGCTGCTGGGCATCGTCACCCAGAGCGACTTTTTCGCCGCGCAGCGCGACACCGGTGCGCGCCGCCTGGCCGGCACCGTGCGCGACCTGATGACGCGCGCGGTGGTCACCGCGCGCGCCGAGCAGCCCATGGTGGAACTGGCGCAGGCATTCAGCGACGGCGGCCTGCACCACGCGCCGGTCATCGACGACCATCACCGCGTGGTCGGTATGGTGACGCAATCGGACCTGGTCGCTGCGCTGCTCAAGGACGGCGTGATGAGCGCTACGTCCTGACCTTCCGTTCCTTTCGCGATGGCAAACGGGCGCTGCGGCGCCCGTTTGCGCTTTGCAAGCGGTGCTGGCGCATGTCACACAGCTGTGGCACTGTGGGTTGTCCCCCCGGCCACGCCCGCGCAAGTGCCTGCACAGGCGCCCGAAATGTCCCTCTCACCGTCACCGGGACTGACGTAAGCTATATTTACGCCGTTTCCGTCACTCCGGCGGAGTTGGGGAGAAGTCATGAGTTCCGGCCAACTGATTGAAAAGATCGCCGCCGTGTTCGCGCTGGTCGTGCTGATCGGCGGCTCGTTGCTGGTACTGGCACCGTTCACCACGGCGCTGCTGTGGGGCGCCATCCTGGCGTTCAGTTCGTGGTACCCCTATACCGTGCTGGCACGCTGGCTCGGCAACCGGCGCAGCGCGGCGGCGCTGATCTGCGTGGTGCTCGCCACCGTGATCGTGCTCGGCCCCTTTGTCTACGCCGGCGCGAGCTTCTCGGCCCATATCGGCGAACTCTCCGGCCTGGTCGACCGCTACATGGACCAGGGCATTCCGCAGCTTCCCGACTGGCTCAGCAGCCTGCCCTATGTCGGCAGCTACCTGCAGACGTCCTGGGAGCGCCTGATCCACGCCGACTCCGAAATGGTGGCCAACCTGCGCAAGCTGATCGCGCCGGTCGGGCATGCGCTGCTCGGCGCCGGGCTATCGATCGGCGCCGGACTGGGGCAACTCGCACTGTCGATCATCCT
>JACXTT010012790.1_pt1 | contig 11116 bp, 8 predicted proteins | sample 9270951 | NCBI WGS metagenome assembly JACXTT01 (sample SAMN15532306, study PRJNA645909) | rock metagenome | isolation source: weathered quartz diorite | place: Puerto Rico | collected 2017-06-21 | reverse complement strand
ACAGGCTCTTCAATCCTGTGTCGGTGGTGCGAAGCCTGGGCGCGAATCTCGAGACCCGCCGGTACCACGACGAGTACCAGCCGTTTGTCACCACCGCAGCCGTCGCGCTGCGCGACGCCGCTTCGCTCTCGCCGGATCCGGCCTTCGCGAAGTTTCTGCAGCTGCGCGCCGACGCGCTGAACACCGACGACTACTACGCGAGCGATTCGGCCTGGGTCGATCTGAAGAACCCGAAGGTCGACGTCATCTTCGCGCCGTACGAAACGTATCTCGACGACCTCGCGGGTGTGAAGACGTCGTACGGCGCCGCCGTGATGATCCGCAACGAAGCAGAGAGTCGGAACCTCGCGCTCTACGAACGCTGGGTGCCGGAGATTCAGGACGCGCTGCCGCTCGGCCCAGACGATCGGCCGTCGGCTCGCGGCCACGCGACGCCGATGGAGGTCATGGACACGCCGTTCCGCGCGGGCGATCTGCGCCACGGCTATCAGGCCGTCGCCGACAACCTGCCGAACGATCCGCGCATCCACAAGGAGAAGGGGACGAAAAAGATCTTCTTCAAGAACTTCATGGACGCGCGGGTGCGCGAAGTCATTCTGCCGCTCGCCGCGAAAGTGATGGATCCCGGTCAGGCGAAGCGGGCGTCGGCCGAAGGCTATCTCGCATCGACGGTGATGCACGAGATCTGCCACGGCCTCGGCCCTGCGTTCGCGCGCCGCGGAGGGAAACAGATCGACATTCGCGAGGCGATGGCCGGCGCGTTCTCGGGTCTCGAGGAGTCGAAAGCCGACGTCGTCGGCATGTTCGCGCTGAAGTGGCTCGTCGACAAGGGCGTGCTGAAGAAAGAGCGGCTCGAAGAGTACTACGCGTCCTACGTGGCGGGCATTTTCCGCACGGTCCGCTTCGGCACCGGCGAGGCGCACGGCCGCGCCGAGATGATGGAGTTCAACTACCTTTCCGGCGAGGGGGCCATCGTCGGCGTCAACGGCCGCTATCGCGTCGAGTACGCGAAGATGCCCGACGCGATCCAGCGGCTCGCAAAGGAGCTGCTCGAGCAGGAGGCGACGGGCGACCGCGGGCGTACGGAGGCGTGGTTCAAGAAGTACGACACGATGCCGCCCGCGCTGAAGCAGGCGCTCGATGCGGCGCGCGATGTGCCGATCGACGTCGATCCGATCGTGTCGTTCGACGAAACGGTACGGTGACACATGACACGCCGTGAATTGCTGAAAGGTCTCGCCCTGGCGCCGGCCGCGTTCGCGCCGCGCGCGCACGCGCAACCCCGGGCCGACCTGAAGGTCGGCCCCTACGAGCAAACGGTCTTGCCGCGCGGCATCCGCTCGCGCCTCGTCGACAACGTCAACGGTATCCGGATGCACGTGCTGGAAGCGGGTTCTGAATCCGAGCGTCGGCCGCTCGTGCTGCTCGTGCACGGGTTTCCCGAGCTCGCGTACAGCTGGCGAAAGGTCATGCCGCCGATCGCCGCCGCCGGCTATCACGTGATCGCGCCCGACCTGCGCGGCTACGGCCGCAGCGGCGGCACCGACGTGAAGTTCGACGATGACCTCAGCCCGTGGCGGACGGTCAACGAAGTGACCGACATGGTCGCGCTCGTGTCGGCGTTCGGGTACCGCTCGGTCGCGGCCGTCGTGGGCCACGATTTCGGGTCGCCCGTTGCCGCGTGGTGCTCGGTCGTGCGGCCGGACGTTTTTCGATCGGTCGTGCTGATGAGCGCGCCGTTCGCCGGACCGCCCGCGATGCCGTTCAACACCGCCGACTCGGCGCTGGCGGGCGCGGCCGCTCCCGCCGCCGACACGATCTACGACGATCTCGCGAAGCTGACGCCGCCGCGCAAGCACTATCAGCGCTACTACTCGACGCGCGAGGCGAACGACAACATGCAGCACGCGCCGCAGGGCGTGCACGCGTTTCTGCGCGCGTACTACCACATGAAAAGCGCGGACTGGAAGCAGAACCATCCGGCGCCCTTGAAAGCAAGAACGGCGCAGGAATGGGCGCGGATGCCTCGCTACTACGTCATGGATCTCGGAAAGGGGATGGCCGAGACGGTCGCACCCGAAATGCCGTCGGCGTCCGAGATCGCGGCGTGCAAGTGGCTCCAGGATTCAGAGCTCCGCGTGTACAGCACCGAGTACGGCAGGACCGGGTTTCAAGGCGGGCTGCAATCGTACCGCGTCGGATCGAGCGGGCGCTTCAACGGAGACCTGCTGACGTTCTCGGGCCGCACGATCGATCAGCCATCGATGTTCATCGCGGGGAAGGCCGACTGGGGCGCCTATCAGAATCCGGGCGCGCTCGAGCGCATGCAGAAGACCGCCTGCACGCGCATGGTCGCCACGCATTTCGTCGACGGCGCCGGCCACTGGGTGCAGCAGGAGCAGCCCGAGCGCGTGAGCGCGCTCGTCCTCGACTTTCTCAGGCAGAGCGCGACGTGAAAACGCGCGTCACGCTGATGGTCCTCGTGTTCGCCGCGAGCGCGGCCGTTCACGGGTGGGGCGGGCAGGGGCATCGGTTGGTTGCGCAGATTGCCGCCCCCCGCCTGTCGCCGGTGGCGAAGCAGAACGTCGAGTGGCTGATCGGTCCGCAGACGCTCGCCGACGTCGCCTCGTGGGCCGATCGCTACGAGGAAGGCAACTACCAGACCTTCTATTGGCACTTCATCAACATTCCGCCGAACGCAGCCCGCTACGATCGCGATCGCGATTGCCTGCGGCAGCCGACCGTCGAGGCGGGCTCGCGGCCCGACACCTGGCGCGACTGCGTCGTCGAGCGCATTCCGTACAACGAACAGCGGCTGGCCAATCTCGCGCTCGATCGCGCGGATCGCGCGATCGCGCTCAAGTTCCTCGTCCACTTCCTCGGCGACATTCACCAGCCGTTCCACGCGCTCGGCGTCGAGCGCGGCGGCAACGGCATCCCGGTCATCGTCTTCGGCCAGGAGACGTGCGGCGGCGATCCGGCGCACCCAAACCCGTGCAATCTCCACGGCGTCTGGGACGGCGCGCTCATCGCGCATCGATTGCTGGACGATCCGAGCTACCTCACCGTCCTCAACGAGCTCATCCGCAGCAGGAAACTCGATGCGCGTCCGATCGGCGGATCCGTCGACTGGGCGATGGAATCGCACGCGCTCGCGAAGGCGGCGCTCGTGCCGGCGAAAGGCGCCATCGACGAGACGTACTACCGCCGGCAGATTCCGGTTGTCGACGAGCGTCTCGCCCTGGCAGGCATCCGGCTCGCCGCGCTCATCAACCGGAGCCTGACGACCCCGCCGCCCGCGCAGTAGCGACTTACTGATCGAGGAAGGTGCAGCTCGGCGCCGCCGTCGGCGTGCCGATGTGATTCTTCTGGTTCGTGCAGATCGCTCCGCCAGCGTTGATCTGCAGCTGCGTCGGGTTGTTGATGACCGTCGCGTCGACCAGACGCATCGTCCCCGTGAAACCCGTGCCGCCGGCGAAGACACCGAACTGCTTGTTGTTCACCGCGGCGCTACCGACGACGTTCATCTCGGCGTCGAAGAGCGTCGTCGGAAAGATGACGTAGCCGTTCAAGCTGTTGTTCGACGCGGAGCTGTCCTTGATCGTGCCGAACACGTTCCCCTCGAAGCGGACGCCCTGCTGATTGATGTCGGTGTGGGTCCGGTCGATCGTCACGCGCAGGAACCCTGCTGCGCCGCCCGCGTTGCTCGCCGCGCGGATGCCGGCGGCGCCGTTGTCGAACAACGACGAATTGGTGACCGTCAGATCGCCGCTGGCGTTGAACAGCAGACCTTCGTTCACAAATCCATGGACGCGTACGTTGTCGACGACGAGCTTGACGGCGCGCGCGTTGGCGGAGCTCACGTTGATGCCGCGGATGCCGCTATGGCCGCCGCACGGGCTGGGCGAGCACGCGCCGGCACCGTCGAGGTCGATCGAGTACAGACGGACCGTCGCGAGCGGATCCTGCGCCGCCGTCGTCGTGATGTTGATCGTGATGGCGGTCGTTCCGCTGGCCAGGATGGACGCGATCGCCCCGGTCCCGTCGATCGTGATCGACTTCGTGATCGTGACGGCACCGAAGCCGCCCGGATCGAGCACGCTGATCACGCCGTCGATCGCGGTCTTGGAGATCGCGCCAGCAAACGTCTTGCACGGCGCCGTGCGGCTGCACGGATTCGCATCGTCGCCGACGCCGCTCACCCAGGTGCGCGTCGCTTGTGCGCGCGCGCTGGACGCAATGGCGAGGACGAGAACGACGAGTGTACACACGCGAAGGACGAGGCGCGGGGTATTCATCAGCAGCGACTCCTGAAAGTGGGGGAGGTCCCGAGTCTGGCTGTTCGCGCCGCAGGCGTCAAGGGACAGTTCGGTACGCGTTGGTGATGTAACGACCGGGACGCGATGAAGAGGAAGCAGCTGCCACAGTGGAAATCTGTGGCACAATCCCGCGTCATGAAGCACGTCATTTTCGCGGCCGCCGTTCTCTGTGCGTCGTGCGCGGGCCAGGCCGCCGCCGACAAGGACCTCGCCACGCTCGAGAAAGAAGCGCGGAACATCACGATCATTCGCGACAACTGGGGCATCCCGCACGTCTACGGCAAGACCGACGCGGATGCCGTGTTCGGCGTGGCGTACGCGCAGGCGGAAGACGACTTCAACCGCGTCGAGACCAACTTCATCAACTCTCAGGGGCGTCTCGCGGAAGCGGAGGGCGAAAAGGAGATCTATCGCGATCTCCGCATGAAGCTCTTCATCGATCCGGTCGACATGAAGGCGCAATACGGCAAGAGCCCCGACTGGCTGAAGAAGCTGATGGACGGGTGGGCCGACGGCCTGAACTACTACCTCGCAACGCATCCGGCCGTGAAGCCGCGCGTGATCACGCATTTCGAGCCGTGGATGGCGCTCACCTTCAGCGAGGGGAGCATCGGCGGCGACATCGAGCGCGTGAACCTGACGCAGCTCGAGAACTTCTACGGCAACGGTCCGAAGAAGGACGCGACTGTCTCGCAGGCGCCCGTCTACGTCGAACCGACCGGCTCGAACGGCGCCGCCGTCGCTCCGCCGAATACCTCGTCGCATCACGCGCTGCTGCTGATCAATCCGCACACGTCGTTTTTCTTCCGCGCAGAAGCGCAGATGTCGAGCGAGGAAGGGCTGAACGCATACGGCGCGCTGACGTGGGGACAGTTCTTCATTTATCAGGGCTTCAACGAGCGCGCGGGCTGGATGCACACGTCGAGCGGCGTCGACAACATCGACGAGTACCTGGAGACGATCGTCAAGAAGGACTCCGGCTACACCTATAAGTACGGCAGCGAGGAGCGGCCGGTTACGGTGCAGAAGGTCGTCGTGCCGCACAAGACCGGCAACGGCATGGCGCAGAAGACCTTCACGGTCTACCGCACGCACCACGGCCCGATCGTCCGCGAGGCCGACGGCAAATGGGTGGCGGTCAGGCTGATGCAGGAGCCGCTGAAGGCGCTGCAGCAGTCGTACGGGCGGACCAAGGCGAGAACCTACAAAGAGTACCGCGACGTGATGGAGCTGCACACCAACTCGTCGAACAACACGATCTACGCCGACGCCGACGGCACGATTGCGTACTTCCATTCCAACTTCATCCCGCGGCGCGACAACAGGTTCGACTGGACGAAGCCGGTCGACGGCAGCGATCCGGCGACCGAGTGGAACGGCGTCCTCTCGATCGATGAAACGCCGGGCCTGCGCAATCCGCCGAACGGATGGCTCTACAACACGAACAACTGGCCGTGGACCGCGGCGGGGCCGAACAGCCCGAAGAGGGCGGACTTCCCGAAGTACGTCGAGCGCAACGGCGAAAACCCCCGCGGTCTTCACGCGATCAAGGTGCTGGACGGCAGGAACGATTTCACGCTCGAGTCGTTGATGGCGGCGGCGTACGACAGCTACCTGCCGTCGTTCGCGATTCAGATTCCGGCGCTCGTCAAGGCGTACGACAGGACGCCGGCGTCGAATCCGCTCAAGGCGAAGCTCGCCGAGCAGATGGCGCTGCTGCGCAAGTGGGATGATCGCTGGGGCGCGACATCCGTCGAGACGTCGCTCGCGCAGTACTGGGGCGAGGAAATCGGACGAAAAGTCCAGGACGATGTCAGGAAATCCGGCATGTCGGCCGACGACTACATCGCGCAGAAGGCCGCGCCGGCGCAGCTCGTCGAGGCGCTCGCGGTCGCGTCCGACAGACTCGCCGCCGACTTCGGCACGTGGAAAACACCGTGGGGCGACATCAACCGCTACCAGCGCATCAACGGCGACATCGTGCAGAAGTTCGATGACGGCAAGCCGAGCATTCCGGTCGGGTTCACGTCGTCGCGGTGGGGATCGCTCGCGTCGTTCGGCGCGCGCACGTATCCGGGCACGAAGAAGATGTACGGGACAACCGGCAACAGCTTCGTCGCCGTCGTCGAGTTCGGCGATCGGGTGCGCGCGAAAGCCATCACGGCCGGCGGCGAGAACAACGGTCCTTCGTCGCCGCACTTCGGCGATCAGGCGGCGCGCTACAGCACCGGCGATCTGCGCGACGTCTACTTTTATCGCGAACAGCTGCAGGGTCACACGGAGCGCGAATACCATCCCGGAGACGGAAGTAAAAAGTAAGAAGTTAGAAGTAAGAAGTTAGAAGTTTAGAAGTGCGCGACGGTATGAACCGACGTACGTTCGTGTTCGGTGGCGCGGCTGCGGTATTTCAATCGGCGGCCGCGCCGGCGCGCCGGCTCGAGACGTTCGCCGACTGGTCGAACGCCTCGCGCAGCGCGCGCGCGGCCGCGCTGCAGCCGTGCCTCGACCGCATCCGCGAGATGGATCCGACGATTCTCGCGTGGGTCCAGGTACAGCCCGAGCGGCCGACCGGCAAGGGCGCGCTCGACGAGATTCCGTTCGGCGTCAAGGACATCATCGAGACCGAGGGGCTCGCGACCGAGTACGGCTCGTCAATCTACAAGGGACGCATCGGCACCGCCGACGCCGCGATCGTGCGCGCGCTGCGCAATGGCGGCGGCGTACTGATCGGCAAGACGCAGTCGACCGCGTTCGCGTATCGCACGCCCGCGCCGACGCGGAATCCGAGAAATCTCGAGCACACGCCCGGCGGCAGCTCCAGCGGATCGGCGGCGGCCGTCGCGGCCGGCATGGTGCCGTTCGCGCTCGGCACACAGACCGGTGGATCGGTGCTGCGGCCCGCGTCGTTCTGCGGCATCACCGGCTTCAAACCGACCTATGGCGTCCTGCCGATGGATGGCGTGTTCCCGTTCGCGAAGAGCCTCGACACGCTCGGGCTCTTCACGCACACGCCGTCGGACATGCTCGCGCTCTGGACCGCGATGGGTTTTTCCGCCGGCCGTCCGGCCCCAGTCACCTTCGGCATACCGGATCCGATGCCGGAAGTCGAGCCGCCGATGGGCTCGGCGTTTCAGCGCGCGGTCGCGGCACTGCGTTCCGCCGGCGTGCCGACGAAATCGATCGACATCGCGCCGATGCTGGCCGATCTCATCGCCGTGTCGCGCACGGTCATGTTCTACGAGGGCGCGCGGTTTCACGAGCAGCGCTACAAGGAGTACGGCGATCGCCTCGCCGACATGGCCGACCTCGTTCGCGAAGGCCTGCAGATCCCTGAACGTGCGTACGAGGACGCGAAGCGGCAGATCGCCGAGCACCGGCGCCGCGCCGGCGAGATGTACAAAACAACGCCGGTCATTCTGGTGCCGGCGGCGCCGGGTCCCGCACCGCTTGGCCTGCGATCGACCGGCGACTCGCGCATGAACGCGCCGTGGACCGCGCTCGGCACGCCAGCCATGTCGATCCCCATGCCCGTCGGCGCCGCGCTGCCGCTTGGCCTGCAGCTGACCGCCGATCGCGGCCAGGATGCGCGCATCCTCCAGACCGCCGTCCACGTGTACAAAATCCTTCATCCGTGAACACTGCCACCGACGCCGCATCGGGCGCGATCCTCGCCGGAGCGCGCGACGTGATCGACGGCAGGCATCACGCGCGCCGCATGTTCGGCGGCGGCCTGTCGAGCGTCTGGCCGTTCGCCGCGGTCGCGCTCCACTATCTGCCGCGATTCGGCGAGCGCTTCGGCCGCGCCGTGAACAGGTCAGAGGAGCTGATTCGCATGCTCGGCCAGCATCGGTCGGTCGCGATCGAGCGCGTGTCGCCGGGGACGAATCTGTTCCATCTCCAGGTGCGCGGCACCGACCCGTCGCAGTTCCGGACGCGGCGCGCGCGGCAGGGGATCAACATCAGCGCCCCGCAAGGCGATCGTTTCCTCGTCGGCGTGAACGAAACCTTGAACCGGCGCACGCCGGCGGAGCTCGCCGAGACGTTCACGCGCTCCCGAGCCGATAGCTGACAGCTCTGATGGCTGAACGGTGAGCGATCCGCTGTCGTTTTTGCCCGCGCGCGAGGGCCACTTTCTGCTCGAGTCGGGCTACCACACCGATCTCTGGCTGACGCTCGACGCGATCTTCGTCGACCAGGTCGCCATCGCGCCCCTCGTCGACGCGCTCGCCGCGAAGCTGCGGCCGCACGAGCCGAGCGCGATCTGCGGATCGCTCCTCGGCGGCGCATTTCTCGCGCAGGCGCTCGCTCACGCGCTCGGCGTTCGATTCTATTTTTCCGAGCCCGTGCCCGCGTCGTCGCCGAGCGGTCTGCTCACGGCGGAGTACCGCCTGCCAGCGGAGCTCGCGCGGCGCATCCGCGGCGAACGGCTCGCCGTCGTCGACGACGTGATCAGCGCGGGATCGTCGGCGAGAGCGACGGTTGCCGCCGTCGCGAAGGCGGGCGGCTCGATCGCCGTGGTCGCATCGCTGATGATCCTCGGCGACGACGGCGCTGCGCACTTCGCCGCCGAAGGGATTCCGATGGAGTCACTCGGCCGGCGAGCATTCAACCTATGGAGGCCCGCCGACTGTCCGCTGTGTGGGGCAGGCCGGCGCCTCGAACAGCGCGAGCTTTGAAGAGTGTGGCGGCGGTGGGCCGCCGCGACGCTGCACTCCCCGGGCGGAACGTCCCATCCCCACAAAATAAACAATCGGTAAAGTTTGTGTAGTGCTGTTCGCTACGGAGAAGCGAACGGTCCATGCCGATAAAAAAGAGGCCGAACGGCCCGGTTCTTGAAAAACCTGCGGCATGGCACGTCGAATTGCTCGCAGTTGCCGAAGAGAAGGAGCCGCATATGTCCCCGCGCAGGTGCAGTCGTCTCGTCCTGGCGACACTCATCGGTGTGCTTGCAGCCTCTACAGTGGCGCTTGCGGATCCGTCCGCGCGTGTCGCACGCGTGAGCTTCATCGGCGGCTCTGTGTCGTTCCGACCGGCATCGTTGGATGAGTGGAGCCTGGCAAGTCTCAATTACCCGCTCACCGTGGGCGATCACGTGTGGACCGATCGCGGTGCCCGCTCGGAACTCCAGCTCGGATCGACCGTGGTCCGCATCGGTCCCTTCACCGAGTTCAGTCTGTTGAATCTGGACGATCGTGTGGCGCAGCTGCGCGTGACGCAAGGCGCGGTCTCCGTGCGAGTGCGAGCGCTCAGCGACAGTGATGTCCTCGAGATCGATACGCCCAACGGAGCGGTGTCGCTGCTGCGCCCAGGCCTGTATCGTGTCGACGTGAACGAAGCGGGCGACTCCAGTACGGTGACCGTCCGAGAGGGCGAGGTCGACGTCGCCACAGGCGCGACGGCCTTTCCGCTGCGCCGCGATCAATCGGCGGTGCTGACCGGAGTGGAAACGCCGCGGTCTGACGTCCACGCCGCCGTCCGCATCGACGAGTTCGAGGACTGGTGCTTGACACGAGATCGCCGCATGGCGCTCGTCCAATCGGGGCGATACGTCTCGCCCGACATGATTGGCTACGAGGATCTCGACGCGAACGGCACCTGGCAGGTCGTCGCCGACTACGGGCCGGTGTGGACGCCGCGCGTGCGCGCCGAATGGGTCCCGTACCGTTTCGGCCACTGGGCCTGGGTCGAGCCCTGGGGTTGGACGTGGATCGATGATGCGCCGTGGGGGTTCGCGCCGTTTCACTATGGACGGTGGGTTTTTCTTCCGGCTCGCGGTTGGGCATGGGCGCCCGGCACGCTCGTCGCCCGGCCGGTCTACGCCCCGGCGCTCGTGGCCTTCGTCGGCGGATCGAGCTGGAGTGCGTCGGTAGGGTTGGGTGGCGCGCCGATCGGCTGGTTCCCGCTGGGCCCCCGCGAAGTGTTCGTGCCCGCGTACTCTGTGACGCCCGAATACGTCCAGCGGGTCAACGTGTCGCACGTGACGAACGTGAACGTGACGAACATCAACGTGACCAACGTCACGTACGTGAACCGCGTGGTGCCGGGCGCCGTCACCGCGGTGTCGCGCGAGACGTTTGTGCAGGCGCGCCCGGTGGGCGCAGTGGCCGTTGCGATCCCGCGCGACCAGGCGCAGGCGGCCGCCGTCATCGGGGCGGCGCCCGTCCGCCCACAACGCCCGAGTGTCTCCGGCGCGCCAATGACCGCCCCACCGCCGGCGGCAGCTGTGGCTCGGCAAGTTGTGGTGCGGCATGCTCCGCCGTCAGCGCCCACGCCGTCGCCGACGCACGCCTTTGTCCGCGCCGTGGCTGGACCTCGCCCGCCGGGCGTTCAGGCAGGGCCGACCACGCCCTCGAATCCGGCTTTGTCACCGGCGAGCGATCCTGCCGGTCAAACGAATCGCAGGCCGCCCGACGCTCGGACGGCTCCAGCAGCGGGTCATCCGACTGCGCCGCAGACCGTGCCCGATCTTGCGACGCGTCATGTACAGGAGCGGAACGAGATCGAGACGCGTCACGCGCAAGAGCGCGCCGCCTTGCAGGCACGGCACGGGCAGGAGCAGCATCAAGCGACTGACGCGTCGGAGCGCGCCGGCCTGCAACAACGACATCAGCAGGAAATAAAAGCCCTGCAAGCTCGACAGAATCAAGAGCGGGACGCGACGGAGAGGCGCCAGCAGAAGGAGCGGAAGGAGAAGGGATCGGACCCACGATGATTCGTGGGTCGCGTTGAAGCCATGCGCACCGCAACAGCGCTCTGCGTCGTCACCCTCGTGCTCCTCGGATGGATCGACGTGCCGA
>JACXTT010012789.1_pt1 | contig 11116 bp, 9 predicted proteins | sample 9270951 | NCBI WGS metagenome assembly JACXTT01 (sample SAMN15532306, study PRJNA645909) | rock metagenome | isolation source: weathered quartz diorite | place: Puerto Rico | collected 2017-06-21 | reverse complement strand
AATCGATTCCGTCGGATCCTTGTGCGGTGGGAGAAGCGCGCTGACACTTACATCGCCATGCTGCATCTTTCCTTCGCCGTCATCACGTGGCGCGCGGCCGGCCTACTGGGATAGGCTCTTAGCCGCATCGTCGCCAGCGTGATCGTGGCGGAGATCGGCGTAGACATGTCGCGCTTCCCGTCGCCGGCTCACCTGATCTCGTGGGCGGGCCTCTGCCCGCGAAACGACGAAAGCGCGGGCAAACGCCGTTCGACTCGCGTCCGCAAGAGCGCCAACTGGCTCAAGACCACCCTCGTGACCGCCGCGTGGGCGGCCGTGCGGAGAAAGGAGAGTTACCTCGGAACTCAATTCCTCCGCATCAAGTCCCGCCGCGGTGCCAAGAAGGCGATCCTTGCAGTGGCGGCGTCGATGCTCACCGCCACCTATTTCATGCTGCGCGACGCAGTGACCTACCACGACCTCGGCCCCGACCACTTCGACCGCCGCGACAAGGCCCAATCCATCAAGCGCCTGGTGCGACGCCTCAGCGATCTCGGCTGCGAGGTCGAAATTCGCGCTCGTGCGGCCTGACGCTTCCTAGTAGCCCAACAGCTTCGCGATGTAGTAGCGCATCGTCTCGCTGGTGCCGCCGCCGATGCGGAACAGGCGCGAGTCGCGCCACGCGCGCGCGATGGGGAACTCCTCGATGTAGCCCCAGCCGCCGTGGAACTGCAGGCAGGTGTCCATCACTTCGCTCACCACGTCGCCGACGAGCACCTTGGCCATGCTGATGAGCTTGACCGTCTCGAGGCTGATCGGGCCCTTGTTGACGTAACGGTCCTCGTTGAAGTGATCGGTGCACTTGTAGACGAAGGCGCGCGCCGACTCGACCTTGATGTGCATGTCGACGAACTTGTGCTTCCACACCTCGCGCTGCATGATCGGCTTGCCGAAGGCGTTGCGCTCGCGGCCGTACTGCTCGGAGTGGAGCAGCGCGAAGTAGGCGCCCGAGAGCGTGCCGGCCGAGCCGATGAGCCGCTCCGACTGGAAGTTCTGCATCAGGTACATGAAGCCCTGGTTCTCCTCGCCGAGGCGGTAGCGGGCGGGGACGCGCATGTCCTCGAAGAACAGCTCGGCGGTGTCGGACGAGCGGTTGCCGATCTTGTCCAGTTTCCCGGACACGTGGAAGCCCTTGGTGCTGGTCGGCACGAGGAAGAAGCTGCAGCCGTGCGCGCCGCGGTCGGGCTCGGTCTTGGCGAGCAGCGTGACGAAGTCGGCGCGGGTGCCGTTGGTGATGAACGTCTTCTGGCCGTTGATCACGTAGTCGCCGCCGTCCTTCTTGGCGAAGGTGCGGATGCCGGCGACGTCGCTGCCGGCGGCGGGCTCGCTGATGCCCAGCGCGGCGACCTTGTCGCCCGACAGCGCCGGCTTGAGGAACTCGTCGATCTGCTCGGGCGTGCCGAGCTCGCTGATGCACGGCGTGGCCATGTCGCCCTGCACGAGCAGGCCCATCGACACGCCGGCCGAGCGGCAGCGCGACAACTCCTCGGCCTTGGCGATGCTGAACCAGTAGTCGCCGCCGGCGCCGCCGTGCTCCACCGGGTAGTGCGCGCCGTGGATGCCGAGCTCGCCGGCCTTCTTGAACACCCAGTTGGGGAAGCAGCCGGACTTCTCCCACTCCTCGGCGTGAGGGGCGAGCTCCTTCTCGGCGAAGTCGCGCACGAGCTTGCGAAATTGTTGATGTTCCTCGCTAAACGGCTGCCACATCGGAGCTCCTCCACGGCGAAATGCGCCGTACGCAAAAGGTTCGTACACGAAATAATTCCCGCTGTCGAGCCGCGGCGGCGCACGCTACCCTGACCTGCCCATGCGCATCCTGCTCCTGTCGCGCAACGCCTCGCTCTACTCGACCGCACGGCTCATCCGATCGGCGCGCGGGCGCGGGCACGTGGTCGACATCATCGATCCGATGCAGCTGCAGTTCGCGGCGGTGCGCGGCTTGCCGGAGATCATCTATGCCGGGGCGCCGCTCGCGCACTACGACGCCGTCTTGCCGCGCATCGGCGCGAGCGTGACGAGCTACGGCGCGTCGGTGGTGCGGCAGCTGGAGGACGCGGGCAACGTGGTGCTGAACGGCGCCGAGTCGATCGTGCTGGCGCGCGACAAGGTGCGCTCGCTGCAGCTGCTCGGGCGCCACGGCGTGCGCGTGCCGCGGACGGTGTCGATGCGCACGCTCACCGGCATGGAGGAGGCGCTGAGCATCGTCGGCGGCTGCCCGGCGATCGTGAAGCTGCAGAACGGCACCCAGGGCGTGGGCACGATGATCGCCGACAGCGAGCAGGCGCTGTTCGCGCTGGTGGAGACCTTGTGGGCGATGGGCCAGCAGATCGTGCTGCAGGAGTTCATCCGCGAGGCGAAGGGCTCCGACGTGCGCGCGTTCGTGGTCGGCGGCCGGGTGGTGGCGGCGATGCGGCGCACCGCGCCCGAGGGCGAGTTCCGCTCGAACATCCACCGCGGCGCGCGCGGCGAGGCGGTGACCTTGTCGAAGAAGTTCAAGACCTGCGCGCTGAAATCGGCGCGCGCGCTGGGGCTGGAGATCGCCGGCGTCGACATCCTCGCGGCCGGCGACGAGCCGCTGGTGGTGGAGGTGAACTGCTCGCCGGGGCTCGAGGGCATCGAGCAGACCACGCAGATCGACATCGCCGCGGCCGTCATCGACCACACCGAGAAGCTCGCCGCGCGCCGGGCCCGCCGCGCTAGCTGACGGCGGCGCGGAAATGTAGGATGCGCGCCGTGGCACGCCGCATCCTCCCCGAAGACCGCATCGACCCGTCCGTCCGCGCCAAGGTCGAGGGCAACCACCGCGACATCGTCGAAGAGGTCGAGGCCGCGGTCGCCGCGCACGACGTGGTGGTCGTCGGCATGAGCCAAAACCCGCACCCCCGGCGCGCGCGCAAGGCCCTCACCGCCCACGGCATCCCGTTCCACTACCTCGAGTACGGCAGCTACCTGAACACCTGGCGGCGCCGCACGGCGCTGAAGATGTGGTCCGGCTGGCCGACCTTCCCGATGGTCTTCGTGAAAGGCACCCTCATCGGCGGCGCGAGCGACCTACAAAACCTCCTCGACTCCGGAGAGCTCTCCCGCCGCCTCGCCTGACCGCGACCTCTCCCCCGACCCCGATCTCGACCTCGAGCCCTGCCGCCGACTTCGACGCCGACCTGATCTCGACGTCGCGTCGATCTGTAGCGGCCGATTTGCTGCATTGGCTCACATTTCGCGCGGGACGAGCGCTCGTGGTGCCTTCGGCGTGTGCAGTTGCACCATTTTGTCGCTCACGAATCGCGCGCGAGAAACCGCGAGCGTGTAGTGCGCCTTCGCGCGGTGGCCGCGGGCCGGCGTGACCCTCGCGGTCACGAGCACGCGTCGAGGCAGCAGAGGATGGCGCGGGTCACGCCGCCGCAGGGGCCGCTGCAGCCGAGCTTGGCTGGATTCTGGCAGCTGTGGGCGTTGGTGCCGTCGTAGCCGGCGTCGGCGTCGAAGTGGAACACGAGGCTGCCGCTCTTCAGTCCCCCGCCGTTGAATGCTCCACCGTTCTGGAACACTTCGAACCACTCGCCGTCGCCGAGATCACCGCCCGGGATGGTCCAATCGACGCAGCGGCCCCCGGCGCCGGCCTTCCACGCGCAGATCTTCCCCGCGGGGTCGCAGACGCTCGCCCCGCCGCACTCGGCGTCCGTGTTGCATGCCTTGTTGTTCAGGAAGACGTTCGGGACGTTGGTCGTTCGATGCAGCCAATAGCTGACGCCGGCCGGCAGATCGTTGAGCTCACCGGCAGCGTCGGCCTTCAGCACCTCGGCGTAGTCGCACACGTGGTTCGCGCCGATCGCCTTGCACATGGCGTTGCCGGCGGGGACGCCGATGAGGCCGCCGTATACCCACAAACCACCGAAGCCCTTGCCGGGCTTTGCCGGCTCTGCGGAGTTCGACACGACGCCGGCGAAGTGCTTGGGAAACTCCACGTGGCAGAAGCCGTCCGCCGCGGCGCCCTTGCTCATCGCGCAGTGGGCGCACGGGCCGGCGCAGGCCGCGTCGCAGCAAAAACCCTCCACGCAGAAGCCCGAGGCGCACTCCCCGCCGGCGGCGCACACGACGCCCAGATTCTTCTGCTCGGCGCACACGAGGCCCTCGCAGTAATGGCCCGGCCCGCACTTCCAATCCACGTCGCACGCATGGCAGCGCGCGTCGGGCGCGCAGTACCCGCTGGTACAATCCTTCGCGCTCGCGCACTTCTTGCCGGTGGCGCACGGCGGGCAATCTCCGCCGCAATCGACGTCGGCCTCGGTCGCGTCGTGGACGCTGTCGGCGCAGTGATCGGCGACGCAATTGCCGTTTCCGTCGCACACCACGCCGCCGTCGCTGCACGGAGCGCCCACCGGAAGGTCCGCGATGGTGCATTTTCCCTCCTTGCAGAAGAGCGTGTGGCACGGCGTTCCCGCCGGGCCGCAGTCGGCGTCGACGTCGCACGCCGGCTTGGTGCCGGAGCCACTCGAGCCGCTGGAGGCGCCGCCTTGGCCCTTTTGCACCACTTCCACGACTTCGACGCTCGGGGTGCAGGCGACGACGATGAGCAGCGACAGCGCAACGAAGCCGGCGCTCGGTAGACCGCCAACGCCGCGCCCGGGATGGGGCTTTCGACTGCCGCGCGGCATGCCGAGAGTCTACACCCAATCACTTGCAGGCGTTGGTGCAGCAGAGGACGGCGCGCGGGGCGTTGCAGGGGCCGGCGCAGCCGAGGTTGGTGGCGTCGTGGCAGGTGTGGGCGAGGGTGCCGTCGTAGGCGGCGTCGCCGTCGAAGTGGTAGATCAGCGTGCCGAGCGCGACGCCTCCCAAGTTGAAGGGGTGGCCGTTCTGGAACACCTCGAACCATTCGCCGTCGGCGAGGTCGCCGCCCGGCGCGGTCCAGTCGACGCAGCGGGCGCCCGGGCCGGCTTGGAACGAGCACAGCTTCGTGGTGGGGTCGCAGATGTCCGCGCCGCCGCACTGCGGGTCGCCCTTGTTGCAGGACTTGCTCGGCTGCGCGGGATCCACGACGCTGCCCGTGCGGTGCAGCCAGAAGCTGAGGTCTTTCGGCAGGAACTGCAGCTGCCCGGCGGCGTCGGCGGCGAGCACTTCGTGGTAGGCGCAAGCGTGATCGGCGCCGATCGCCTTGCACATCGCGTCGCCGGCCGGCACGCCGAGGAGGCCGGCGTACGACCACAGCCCGAAGAAGCCCGCGCCGTCCTTCCCCGGCGCCTTCGCGTTCGTCACGAAGCCGGCGTAGACCTTCGGGGCTTCGTTGCAGCTGCCGTCGGCGCTCGCGCCCTTGCTCTTCAGGCAGGTCGCGCAGCCTTCGTTGCACGGCTTGTCGCAGCACACGCCGGAGGCGCAAAAGCCCGAGAGGCACGCCGCCTTCTCGCTGCAGGCGGCGCCGAGCGGCTCGTCGGGGACGCACGCGCCGGAGCGGCAGTATTTCGGCGGGGCGCACTCCCAGCTCGCTTTGCACGGCGGCGCGCAGTGGTGGCCGTCGCACGCGCCGCTCGCGCAGTCGCCGTCGTTCGCGCACTCGAGGGCGCAGGAGCCGTTGCCGTCGCACGCGTGGTTACCGCCGGCGCTGCACGGCGCGCCGAGCGGCAGATCCGCGAGCGTGCATTTGCCCGACATGCACCGGAGCGCGCGGCACGGCGGCGCTGCGGGGCAGTCGGCGTCGGCGGCGCAGGGGATCACCGTCGCGCCGCTCGAGGCGCTCGCCACCATCGATTGGCCGCCTTGTCCCGCGGTCACCTCCACCACCTCGACCGTCGGTGAGCAGGCGATCAGCGCGCTCGCCGCGAAGCTCGGCCAGGCACTCGCTTCCCACCACGGCACCCGGCGATCTTAACGGTGGGGGCCGATCTTGCCCATGACCACGTCGAGCTCGAGCTTCTGGCCGTCGCGCAGGATGACGGCTTTCACCTTGTCTCCCGGGCCGAGCTCGCCGAGGGCGAACATCAGCTCGCGGGCGTCGCCGATCGGGTGCGGGCCGAGCTTCACCAGGATGTCGCCGCGGCGCATGCCGGCCGCCTCCGCGGGGCCGCCCTTCTTCACGCCGGCGAGCAGCATGCCCTTCTCGCCGTTCGGCGGGCCGGCGTAGTCGGGGATGGTGCCGAGCGACGCGCGCGGCGCCTTCGCGTCGCCCGCGCTCGAATCGGCCGCCGCCTGGTAGTGCAGGGGCTCGGTCCGGCCGAACAGCGCGACGGCGGTCGCGGCCACCACGTCGGCGGTGCGCGCGAGGCCGGCGGCGTGGATGCGATCGGCGCTGTCGCTCGGCTTGTGGTAGTCGGCGTGCGCGCCGGTGAAGAAATGCAGCGCCGGGATGCCCGCGGCGAAGAAGCTCATGTGATCGCTGCGGCCGAAGCCGTCGCCGCCGATGGTGCACTGGAGCCCGGCCGCGTCGCACGCCGGGCCGACGATCGCCGGCCACTCCGCGGCCGATTCGCCGCCGAGCACGATGAGCCGGCCACCGCGCATCCGGCCGATCATGTCCATGTTGAGCATGGCGAACACGTCGCTCGCGGCGAGCGGCGGCGGCAGGTTCTTCACGAACCAGCTCGAGCCGAGCACGCCGAGCTCCTCGCCCGAGAACGCCACGAAGATCACGTCGCGGCGGCGGCGCTCGACCTCGCCGAGCTGCCGCGCCACCTCGAGCAGGCCGGCCACGCCCGAGGCGTTGTCGTCGGCGCCGAGGTGCGCCTCGTGGCTCTCGGGGTCGAGCGAGCCCTCGCCGCCGTGGCCGAGGTGATCGTAGTGCGCGCCAACGACGATCGTCCCCGGCAGCCGCTCGGCCTCGGGCGCGTCGGCCGGCAGGCGCGCCACCACGTTGAACACCGCCGCCTTCTTGCGCGCGAGATCGATGGTCAGCTCGGCGGCGATGGTCTCGCGCCGCTGCAGCCGCGCGATGAGCGGCGCCATCGCCGCGCGCGCGACGATCGCCACCGGCAGCTGACCCTCCTCGCGCGCGTCGGGCTCGAGCGCGGGAAACGGCTCCTCGGCGGTCGTTTTCCCCTCGGGCGCGTCGACCACCACGAGCGCCTTGGCGCCGTGCTCGCGCGCGAGCCACGCCTTGCGCCGCAGATCGCCGGCGCGCCCGCGCCGCCCGCCGCCGATGCGATCGGGCGCGAACCGCCGCACCACCACGATCTTGTCCTTCGCCGCGACGCCGGAGTAGTCGTCGATCTTCTCCTCGGCGGAGACGATGCCGTAGCCGGCGAAGACGAGCTCGCCCGCGGCCGCGCCGCTCGCCGAGAACGACAGCGGGCGGAACGCCTCCTTCGCCAGCGGCTTGCCGGCGAGCGCAACGCGCGATCCTTCGCCCTCGGCGATGCCGGTCACCACCTCGAACGGCTGGCGATAGCTGTCCTTCGGCAGGCCCGGCGCGAGGCCGAGGGCGGCGAAGCGGCGCTCGACGAACTCGCCCGCCTGCTCGAGCCCGGCGCTGCCCACGCCGCGGCCGTCGCGCTCGGGCGCCGCGAGCCAGCGCACGTCGGCGCGCACGCGATCGGGGCCGCGCTCGGGCGCCTCGAAGCTGCCGCCTTGCCAGCGCGCCAGGAACACGTTGGTGTCGTGCTTGCCCTCGGGCGTGGCGCGGTTCGACGAGAACGCGAGCATCTGCCCGTCGGGCGAGAACATCGGAAAGCCGTCGAAGCCCGGGCTCCGGGTGATGCGCTCGAGCCGCGCGCCGTCGGCGTCGATCGCCCACAGCTCGAACTCGCGGCCCTTGGGATCGCCGTAGTTGCTGGCGAAGATGATGCGATCGCCGGCGGGGAAGAAGTACGGCGCGAACGACGCCGCGCCGAGGTAGGTGACCTGGCGCGCCTCGCTGCCGTCGGCGTTCGCCAGCCACAGCTCGAGCTCGGTCGGCCGCACCAGGTGCTGGGCGAGGAGCGCGCGGTACTCGTCGAGCGCGGCGCCCTTCGGCCGCATGGCGCGCCAGACGATCTGCTTGCAGTCGCGGCTGAAGAACGCGCCGCCGTCGTAGCCCCACTCGTGGGTGAGACGCACGACGTTCTTGCCGTCGCCGTCCATGCGGTAGAGCTCGAGATCGCCGTCGCGCTCCGAGGTGAAGACGATCGAGCCGTCGACCGGGCAGATGGTCGCCTCGGCGTCGTAACCCGGCGTGTCGGTGAGGCGCACGGGATCGTTCGGCGCCGACACCTTGGCGCGGAAGATGTCGAAGGCGGGGTAGATCGCCCACACGTAGCCGTGGCTGTAGTCCGGCCGCGGCGGGCACTCCGGCCCGGCGAGGTGCGTCGACGAGTAGAGAAAATCCTGCCCGCCGGGAAAGAAGTACGAGCAGGTGGTGGTGCCCTTGCCGGTCGACAACAGCTCGGGTTTGGGCGCGTCGAGGGCGGTGAGCCCTCGCGAGGACAACAGAGCCGCGACGCGCATGCGGAAGATCTGGTCGCAGCCCTCGCCGGTCGGCCGCGCCTGGAACGACAGCTCCTTGCCGTCGCTCGACCAGTAGGCCTCGGCGTTCTCGCCGCCGAAGGTCAGCTGGCGGACCTCGGCGAAGTGCGGCTCTTCGGGGGCGCGCTTGACCTCCGACGGCGGCTTCGGCAACGGCGCGAACTCGGTCGGCTCGCGCGGGCAGCAGCCGGCCGCGAGCAAGAGCAACCACCACGATCGCATCGACGCGAACGATAGCCCATGACAAGCTCCGTGATCGCGAAATGTCCGAGCTCAGCTCCGTCCGCGGCGCCGTCGGCATCGTCGTCGCCGTCCTCGTCACCGCGCTCCTCGTCAACCGGATCGTGCCGCAGAAGCGCAAGCACAACCGGCGCATGCTCATCCTGGTGGCGCTGTTCCTGCTCGCCTGGGCCAGCGAGAAGCTGGCGCAGCCGCTGTCGGAGTGGTGGGTCCAGGCCATCCACGCCGCCACCGAGATCTTCGGCTTCTTCACCCTGGTGGCGATCGGCGGCGTGGCCGTGTTCGACCTGGCGTTGCCGGCGATCCGCGTGCGCCTGCCGACCATCGCCAACGAATTGATCATGGGCATGTGCTACCTGGTGGCGGCGTTCGCGGTGGCGGGGCGCTTCGGCTTCCACCCGGCGAGCCTGCTCACCACCAGCGCGGTGCTCACCGGCATCCTGGCGCTGTCGCTGCAGGCCACGCTCGGCAACGTCATCGGCGGCGTGGCGCTGCAGCTCGACGACTCGATCCGCGTCGGCGACTGGGTGCAGCTGGAGAACGGCCGGCAGGGGCTCGTGCGCGAGATCCGCTGGCGCCACACGGTGATCGAGACGCGCGACTGGGACACGCTCATCGTGCCGAACGCGCAGCTGCTCGCCTCGCAGTTCACCATCCTCGGCAAGCGCTCCGGCCAGCCGGTGCAGCACCGCATGTGGCTGTACTTCAGCGTCGACTTCCGCTTCAGCCCGAACGACGTCATCCAGGTGGTCGATCAGGCGCTGCAGGGCACGCCGATCGAGGGCGTGGCCGCCGATCCGCCGCCGCACTGCATCTGCTACGACCTCGCCCGCGAGCACAAGGACGCGATGGTGTACTACGCCGTGCGCTACTGGCTCACCGATCTGGCGCGCGACGACCCGACCAGCTCGCGCGTGCGCGTACGGCTGTTCGCCGCGCTCAAGCGCGCCGAGATCCCGCTGGCGATCCCCGCGGCGAACCTGTGGATCGAGCAGGACACGCCCGAGCGGCGCGCGCGCAAGCACGAACGCGAGCTGGAGCGGCGGCGCGCCGCGCTCAGGACCGTGCCGTTCCTCGCGCCGCTCAACGATCAAGAAATCGAGCGCCTGTCGGAGCGGCTGCACTACGCGCCGTTCGCCGCCGGCGAGACCGTCACCCGCGAGGGCGCGGTGGCGCACTGGCTGTACGTCATCACCGCCGGACGCGCCGACGTGATCATCGCCGGCAGCGGCAAGAAGCGCCAGACGGTGGCGAACCTCGAGGGGCCCGACGTGGTCGGCGAGATGGGCCTCATGACCGGAGCGCCGCGCACCGCCTCGGTGGTGGCCAGGACCGACATCGAGTGCTACCGCCTCGACAAGGAGGCCTTCCACGGCGTGCTCGCCGAGCGGCCCGCGCTCGCCGACCAGATCTCGGCGCTGATGGCCGCACGCCAGGTCGAGCTGCGCGCGCGCCGCGAGGGCTCGCGCAACACCGATCCGAGCGGCGTCGACGACGAAAAGATGCGCCTCCTCGGCGCGGTGCGCCGCTTCTTCGGCCTCGACGAGCGCGAGTGAGCCCGCGCGTCTTCGGCAACGTTGCCGAATTTTCCGCAACGTTGCCGAAGGTCGAGCGCCGCGCGGCGCCTCGCGCCCCTCGCGTGCTACCCTTCGAGCGATGGAGTCGGCGCGCAAGCTCTCTTGGTGAAGAAGCCGTACTACGCCAAGGTCGGCTTGCCGACGAGACCGAAGCGCGCGTCCCGCCGTTCGACGCGGTGCCGCTCGACGTGAAGCGCTTCTGGACCTGAGCCCCGAGCCCGGCGAGCACGTTCCCGGCGGCGGCGATGGCGCGCGCGCCCCGACCTAGGTGAATGACCCGCGACGCGGTCGCGCGGTCCTTCATCAACCTTTGCAAGCGGAAAGGAGGCCCTGTGGGTCTCATCTACGGTATCTGGTTGGCGGTCCTGGGCGTGCTCGGCGCGTCGAGTCTGATCATCGCGAAGAAGCCCGACGCGAAGGAGCTGATCGCCAAGTTGGCGCCCTTCCAGGGTTGGATCGGGGCGATCTCGGCGCTGTCGGGGGCGTGGGGCATCATCAGCTCGGTGCTCCACCTCGGCGGCCTCACCGCGGCGCCGATCTACTGGATCACCTTCCTGGCGGACTCCGTGCTGCAGTTCGCGCTCGGCCTGCTGCTCGGCGTCGGGATATTGAAGACGTTCATCAAGAACCCGCAGGCGAGCGACAACATGGATCGCACGATCGCCAAGCTCGCGCCGTATCAAGGCACCTTCGGGCTGATCGCCATCGGCCTCGGCGTGTGGATGGTCGTGGCCGGCTTCATGTTCCCGATCGCCTGACGCGCGGGCTTTCGGAGCGCGGCGCTTCGTAGCATGATGCTGCGCTCATGCGCCGCGGGATCGCGTGTTTGGGGCTGG
>JACXTT010012788.1_pt1 | contig 11117 bp, 9 predicted proteins | sample 9270951 | NCBI WGS metagenome assembly JACXTT01 (sample SAMN15532306, study PRJNA645909) | rock metagenome | isolation source: weathered quartz diorite | place: Puerto Rico | collected 2017-06-21 | reverse complement strand
ACCGTGTTGGGGGTTCGGGATACGGCGGTATCCGGCTCGCACGGTGTGGATGGTGGGAGGTGAATGCTGGAAGTGAGTTTCGGTATGGCTGAACTGGTTGCGGGAAACCGTGTGAAAGGTCCCCAGGCGGAACGGGTCGGAGGATGTCGCATCGGCCCCGTCATAGGTGTAGCGCGCGGAGAAACGGGCCGCGGGCGAAACCACCCAATCCACCCGGCCAGCAACGTAGTCCTCCTGAGTGTTGTTTGGCACGTCGGTAATATAGTCGCCCGTGCCGTCACCGAGATCGCGCCCGTTGGGCAACGGATAGAGAGCCAGGTACGGTGTCATCTGCGACGCCACTTGGACGCTGCGTCCGGGCAGCGCGCCGCGCCGAGCGTCGGCGTTGGGAGTGACTACGCGCATCGTCTGGCTGGAGGTCTCGCGGATGCCTTCATAGTTTCCCAGGTAAAACAACTTGTCGTGGCGCAGAGGCCCGGAGATAAGCCCGCCAAACTGATTTCCGCGGAACGGCGGAATCGGCTCCGTAGACGAGTTGAAGAAATTCTTCGCGTCGAGCGCGCTGTTGCGGAAGTATTCGTAGGCGCTACCGTGTACCTGATTCGAGCCGGACTTGGAGACGGCCGTGATCACCGATCCGCCGGCGCGGCCATATTCGGCGCTGAACGGGCTCGATACCAGGCGGAGCTCCTGAATGGTCTCCAGGCCGATGACTCGCCCGGCGGCGCTGGCCGGCGCCGCGCCGCTCCAATCGTTGATATACAGGCCGTCCAGCCGGAAGCTGTTCTGGTTGGGCCGCGATCCGTTCACCGACATATGCGTGCCCAGGCCGTTGGTGACGCGGCGGGCGGAAGCGGCCGCGACCGCCGAGCCTGGCTCCTGGGCCAGCAGGTCGAACAGGTCGCGGCCCTTCAGCGGAAGCGAATCCAGCTTCTGGCGGTCTATGGAGCGGGCCCAGTCGCTGGCGCTCAAAGAAAGCAACGGTGTACTTCCTTCGACCTGGATGATCTCGTGCGGCGCACCAATCTGGAGACGGAAGCCGATCTGCACGGCGCGGCCCGCCGAGAGCTCAACGCCGGAGTAGATCTCATCGCGAAATCCGGCGCGGCGCACTTCGATGCGGTAGAGCCCTGGGGCCATCCCGGCGGCGGCGTAGTGGCCGGCTTCGTCGGTGGTTGTCTTACGCTCCGCATTCGTCGTGATTTCGATGACGGCGACATCCGCGCCGCCGACACTGCGCCCGGAGGGATCGTCGACGAAGCCTTCGATCACGCCCGTGGTTTGCGCCGGGCTCAGCAGAGCGCATAGGAATAAGAGCAGGGGCCGCTGTTTCCGAGCCGCGCGCGTCAGCAAGCGGTTTTCGCGCAAGCGAGACATCAAATCTACGGCCTCCACCGGATCACGCGACGCTCCAGACGGCGCAGCACCTGGTGGCAGGCCGCTCCCATCAGCGCGGACGTCGCCACGCCGATGTAGACCTTGTCGATGTTGAAAGTCTGCCAGGACATCCAGAGCATGCTACCGAGGCCGATCTGGCTGGAAACAAGCTCGACCGAAATGGTCAGGATCAGTCCCACCCCGAGCGCGAGGCGCAATCCCGTGAAGACCTGCGGCAGGCTGCTCGGCAGATAAATGTCCCTCAGGATCATGAATCGCCCCGCGCCGTAATTGGACGCCATGTGGACGTAGTTGCGGTTCACGCCGCGCACGCCGTCCATGGTGTGCATTGTCATCTGGATGAAGCACGCCGCGGCCACCACCAGGATGCCCGGCGTACTGCCGATCCCGAAGAACAGCATCAGCATCGGAAGCAGCGTTACCTTGGGCGTCGAATAACCGGCCGAGACGATCAGCTCGAACGACCGCCGGAAGACAGGGAGCGCGCCCATCAGCACTCCCAGGACGAGCCCGCTGCCGGCCCCGGCGGCGAAGCCGACCAGGAGGCGCGAGAGCGTGGCGTGGATGTGACCGGGCAATTCGCCCGACTGGATCATCTCCCAGGCATAGGCCAGCAGCGCAGTCGGCGCCGGAAAGAAGAGAGGATCGATCCAACGGACGCGGGAGCAGACCTCCCAGGCGACCAGGATGGCCAGCGGAAGCCAGGCCGGCATCAAGATGCGCGAGAGGCTCTTCATAACTTGCGCGCCTGCTCGATGAAGCGCGTATCGACCAGCGAGGCTGCCGGCACGGACTGGGGGCTGAATCCGGCGCGGACGGACCAGTCGACGAACATTTCAAGACTTTTCAGATCCACCGATCCATCCATGACAACGGTGTCGCGGCAAGCTTTCTCCACCGCCTGCGGGTCCAGTTTGTTGGTGGCCGCATAGTCGTAGAGGAACTTGGGCGTCTTGCCTTTCACATACTCCCGCACGCCGCGTAAATAAGCCGCCAGGAACCGCGCCCCTACCGAAGGATCGGCGCTGAGGATGGAGTCGCCGAAGACAATAAAAGAGTACTGATAGTTGGGCAGGGCTTCGGCGAGAGATTTGATGCGAATCGTTGCGGCTTTGAATCGCTCCAGATCGCGTTCGAAGCGCGAGGACACGAAAGCGTCGATGCGGTCCGCGAGCATGGCCGCGACCGCCTCCGGCATCCGCAGCGTGCGAATCTCCAGATCCTTGGAGCTGATGCCGCCGGGTTGGAGAAAGGCGTCGAGGCAGAAATGCGTCATGGTCACGCCCTGAATGGCCAGCCGCTTGCCCTGCAGCTTCCTAAGATCGGTAAGCCCCCCGGGGAAGGTTTTGCGGCTTACGAACAGCGTGCAGGTTTCGTTGCAGGCGGATGCGACCTCGCGGCCGGCGACAATGCGCAGCTTCGCGCCCTTGGCAAGCGCGTTCACCAGCGACGGCGTCACGCCGGCGAACGACACGTCGACTTTGCCCCCCGCGACCAGCGCCAGCGATTCGGCGGCTAGGCCGACCTGCCGCAGTTCGACATCGAGGCCGGCCTGCGAAAAGTAGCCGGACTCGTGCGCCAGATAGAGACTGCTCAACGTCACGTGCGGCAAGGTAGCCACGATAATCTTCTTCGGCGGCTTCTGGCGCGAGCATCCCGGACCCAGCGCCGCCGCGCTTCCCATCGCCACTTGCAGCCAGTCTCTCCGATTCACTTTTTCCTCTCCCGGGACGTTCCGAGCAGATGCAGCGGCAATACCTTGCCGGATCTGGTGACGTAAGGCTCCTCCAGCAGGACCTGCACGCCGTCGGCGTGTTTCCAGACACGGGACGCCACTGCGCCGCCGTTGAAACCGCGGATCTCTTCGAGAAAACAACTCCGGACGCGTTCCGCCGAAGCCGCCCCGGCTCTGGGGCTCACCCGCAGCGTGATCTGCGTTTGCGCGGCGCCCTCCTGCTCCACAAGCTGGTAATCGCCCGGCCGCCCGCCCAGGCGCGCCGGCAGCCGCTCCTCCAACACGGCCAGAATGTCGGTGCCCACTAGGGTCATCCCCTGGCCGGTGAGCTTCCCGTAGCTGAACACGTTGTGCACCCCGGTGGTGAATCCGGCGCGCGAGAAGGTGCAATCGCACTGGACCGGCTTCAGCGTTCCCGCGTCGTCCATTTCCGCATTAATCAGGAAGCGCGGCGCGTGAGGCAGCAGCGTGGTGTAGAGCAGCGAGTCGACCTCCTCCTCCGCGAGCGGCGGACGCCGCGTATAGTTGATGGCCGCCGACGCGTCCTGAAAATGATGCACCGAGTTCCCGCGCATGTGGCGGCAGGCGAAACCGACCGGCCCGACCTCGTGAATCCAGTAGACGACCACGGCCTGGCATCCCGCGGCCTCGATCGCCTCGCGCTTGGCGTCCGTCAGGGCCTCGCCGCCCGCGAAAAAGACCGTCCCCCGGATGTCCCACTTTCGATCCAGCGCCGCCGAAGCGATGCGCACAGCGCTGCTAGCCGAGCCGTGAACCACTGAGGCCACGCCTTCACCGCGGCGCCGGGCGATCCACTCGGCCACCGGCGAAAAATCGTTCGCCGGAAGGTGAACCGGCGACGGCACCCTGGCGCCGAACAGATTAGCCAGAACTACCATTACTTGCGTCGCCGAGCGGTAATGGCCGGCCTGCCGCAGCGAGCCCGGCACGGTGAACCACCGCTCCACCGGCTTCCCCAGCCGCGACCCGCGAACACAGGATCCGATCCCTGTGAATGCCGGTAGGATGTCCCGAACCTGGGTCTCCGCACGCGCTTCCAGGCCGAACTCCCTGGCCGCCAGCGCATAGTACACATCCCGGTAAGCCGAGAACGCTGGCACCTGCCGGGTCAAAGTTCCCTTGCTTCGGCTTCCGCTCGAGGAACTTTCGGTAAGGCCGCGCACCAGCGGGTTGCCGAAACTCATGCCCGTCGACGGAATGTGCTGTCCGGAGCGAATGATTCCCCGCTTCCCCTTGAATTCGTCGTGGCTCAGCCAGACGCCGGCGAGGCGAAGCGATTCAAGCGTCGCCTCCAGGCCGTTCCGCCCGACCGAGTTCGCCAGATCTCCTTCCGTGCAGCCTGCGATCTGAAACATCCGAAGGTAGGGATGAGAGGGGTTGGAGAAGACGATGCCCCGCGCCAGATCCAGGAAATTCGACTCCCGCGCCGCCATCTGTTGGCGGATCTGGGCGTCGGGATCGGAGGCGGTCCGAGTGCGCGCCAGTTGAAATAACCCCAGAGCCATCCGGGTGTAGTACGTAGCTTCCCTAAACACGCGCTACCGCCTGCTCAATGCCCAGCGCGTCGTAGATTCGACGCTTAAGCCCCAGAAATTCAGAGGTCAGCGCCGTGGCCGGAGTGCGCGGACGCTCGAACGGAACCTGGATCTGATCGATCACACTGCCGGGAGACTGGCTCAATACCAGAATGCGATCGCTGAGCAGAAGCGCTTCCTCGACGTCGTGAGTGACAAAGAGAACACTGCGCCGGCCGGGTTCCCACAAGCTCAGCAACTCCTGCTGGAGCGTGAGCCGGGTCTGCGCGTCCAATGCGGCGAACGGCTCATCCATTAGCAGCATAGCCGGATCGCTGAGAAAACAGCGGATCACCGCCACGCGCTGTTTCATCCCTACGGAGAGCGTGTGCGGATAAGAGTTCTCCCGGCCCGCAAGCCCGAAGCGCTGGAGAAGTTCATGCGCGCGGGATTCCCGTTCGGCTTTGTCTACACCCTGGGTCTTTAGCCCGTATGCTGCATTTTCCAACACCGTCATCCAGGGGAAGAGACTGTCCTCCTGGTAGACCAACAGCGCGCGCGGGGAATCTTGGTGACCGTTGATTCGCTCGATCGCGCCTTCAGTGGGCGGTAATAGTCCGGCAACAGCTCGCAGCAGCGTCGTCTTGCCGCAACCGCTCGGACCTATGATCGAAAGAAATTCCCCTTCTCTCGATTCAAAAGTCAGGTTGCGAAGAGCTACGACCCGTTGTCCCTCCGACTCAAAGCAAAAATCCAACGCCCGGCATCTGACACGCATTCTTTCGGGCCCCCCGGAAAAAAAGCAGCGCTCTAAAGTATAGCTCATCCGGTCCTGCTATGATGAGCGTTCCGTGCGCCAGGTCAACTACTTACAGGTCGCCGCCCTGGTCACGGGCTTCGTGCTGGCGGCCGGTCTTCAGTGGAAGTCAGGCGCTTTTCACGCCGACTGGTCCTCCGACGCGGACGAACCAGCTCATTACGTAACCGGCCTAATGGTGCGGGATTGGGCCGCCAACGGGTTCCCCTGGCCGCCCATGCGCTTCGCCGGGCAGTTTTACGATCGCTATCCAAAGGTAGGACTGGGGCACTGGCCCCCGTTATTTTACGTAGTTCAAGGCGTTTGGACGCTGGCTTTCACGCCCTCCCGCGTTTCTGTGCTGCTCCTTATGGCCACGCTGGCAGCGTGGCTGGCGGCGGATGTCTTCGAGCTTCTCCGAACAGAGGTTTCGCTGGGGGCGGGCATTGCCGGAGCGCTGGTTTTACTGACCCTGCCGGCGGTGCAGGAGTCCAGCCGTTCCGTCCACACCGAAATTCTGACCGCGGTCTTGATCCTCCGTGCCGCGGTGGCGTACGGACGCTACCTCGACACCCTGGAATGGCGAAGCGCCTTGCGATTCGGGCTTTGGGCGTCACTCGCGATTCTATCGAAAGCTTCGGGCGTCGTTCTGGTGGCGGTGCCATTACTCGGAATCCTGCTGACCCGGCGCTATCGCCTGCTGGCCACTCCCGCCTTCTGGCTGCCGGCGCTGATCGTTCTCACACTTTGCGGACCCTGGTACGCGTGGGCTCCGGGAGCGCGGCACGAAGCCGTGGCGCCGTACGGCAGGCCGCGATTCGCCCACTGGCGCGTCGCGCGTCTGGGCGCCGACTGGAACGGCATCGCGCCTTTCTGGCTCTGGCCGTTTGCCGCGGCCGGCGCGATAGCGCGGGTCTTCAAGCCAGAACAGCCGGAAAAACGGGGCCTCTGGGCGGCATTGATCGGCCTGGCCGCAGGCGCAACCGCGGGCCGGCTCGTTATTCTCGCCTGGGAAGCGCGGCACCTGATTTACGCAGCGCCCGCCGTAGTAGCGCTGGCCGCGGCGGGAGCCGCGCGGCTGGCCAGCGGCTTGCAGAGATGGTTGCTGGCGCCCGCGGTGGCCGCGTTATGCCTGATGAACGTCTACCGTATGCCGCCCAAAACCGGACGCGGTTACGTCGAAGTAGTCCGCAGCCTGCTTCCCGCCGCACCGTCGTCTTCTGGCTCCCCGATTCTGATCTGCGCCGACGCCATCGGTGAAGGCGCGTTGATCGCCGAGGTCGCCATGCGCGACAGCCTTGCCGGAAGCTATCCTACCGGACACTCCGTCGAGAGAGCCAGCAAGCTGCTGGCGCGCAGTTCTTGGCAGGGCGACCGCTACCAGCTTCTGGCCGCCTCACCGGAAGACGCTATGCGACGGATCGAGGAGTCCAGGACCCGCCTGCTGATTCTCGACGAATCCGGAGATGTCCCGGAGCACGTCCGGCTGGTGGCCCAGGCGCTGGAGAAGGTTCCGCGATGGCAGATGACCGGCGCCCACAACGGCCCCATCCGGATTTACCGGCTGGCCGAAACCCCACAAGCGGTACTCTCAAAAGACAGGTAGCGCACCGCCTATGGAGCTGTACGCCTTGCAGGTTTTCTTGACGGTGGCCAACGAGAGGAGCTTCTCGCGGGCCGCCGAACGGCTGCTTCGCACGCAGCCAGCGGTCTCGCTGGCGGTCCAGCGGCTCGAGACGGAGCTGGGCGAAAAGCTGATCGACCGCTCCGGCAAGGAGCTGGTGCTGACCGATGCCGGCCGCACCGTGTTGGAATTCGCCCGCCGCTTCGAGAACTTGAGGCAGGAGCTGGAGAACTCGCTTGCCGAGCTGCGCGACAAATCGGCCGGCACGCTGATCATCGGCGCCAACGAATCCACCTCGCTTTACCTGCTGAAACACATCGAGGAATTCCGCCGCCTCTATCCGAAAGTAAAGGTACGGGTGCGTCGCAGCCTCTCGAGCAAGATTCCGTCCGAGCTCATCGACGGCAACCTGGAGCTGGGCGTGATCAGCTATGATCCCGACGACGACCGCCTGATTTCGACCGTCATCTACACCGACGCGCTTGAATTCATCGTCTCGCCCGTGCACCGCCTCGCCGACCGGGTGACCGTGCCCATCACTGAGCTGGGCGAGGAGACCTTCATCGCGCACAACGTAGTTTCCCCGTACCGTGAAGTGGTTCTACGCGAGTTCCAGCGGCACAAGGTGCCCTTGCGCATGGAAGTGGAGATGCCTACCGTAGAGACCATACGCAAACTGGTGCAGGCCAACGAGGGCGTGGCCTTCGTGCCCCGGATGTGCGTCGAGGAGGAACTGGCGAAAGGGACTTTGCGCGCGGTGAAAGTAAACGAGCTGAGTGTCGAGCGAAAGATCCGCCTCGTCTATCCCGCGCGGCGCGCCGTCAGCCACGCCGCACGGGCCTTTCTGGAAGTCATCCAGGAAGAATCTGTGAGAAGATCCTACTGAGCCGCGCGTGTTGGCAAGCGGACATCTTATGGCGGCGTCTTATCCCTCCAATGTCCACATGTTCGAAGTACGCACCGCCGCTCGCGTGCTTTCCATCCACAACCTCGAAGAAGACAGCTCCGTGATCTGCACGGTCGGAGGCGACCTGCGGATCGCCTATTGCAACCGCGCCTGGGATGAGTTCGCACGGGAGAACGGCGGCGCCGGCCTGGAACGGAATTCGATCCGGGGACGGGAGATTCTGGATTTCATCGCGCCGCCGCTGCGCGACTACTACGCCGAAGTTTTCGGACGCGTCGCCGCGAGCGGGCAAGGTTGGGAGCATGCCTACGAGTGTTCCAGCGCCAGCCATTTCCGAATCTTTCATATGTGGATTCGCCCGTTGATCGGATCCGGCGGGCTGCTGATGGTCCACGCCCTTTGTATCCATCGGCCGCACGGCGCCGAACGCCCGCCGTCCTGCGCGCTCGACGAGGTTTATGTTTGCGACGGAATCGTGACCATGTGCTGCCATTGCCGGCGAACGAAGGGTCCGGCCGGGAAATGGGACTGGGTGCCCGAGTACCTGAACGCCGCGCCGGCGCGTGTCTCGCACGGCATTTGCCCCGAGTGCGCGATGTATTTCTACCCCGACCTGGCCGATCTCTCGGGAGACTCGGCATGAGCCGCGGACCCTCCGGCGTCCGGCCAGTTTCCTGGTTCTTCCTGGCGACGCTGCTCGCCCTCGCCCAGGAACCCGGCCAGCGCGTGTACTCGGAGAACTGTGCGGTGTGCCACGGCTCGATGGGCGAAGGCGGCTCCGGACCGGACTTGACCAATCCCGCCTGGCACGCCGCGGCGTCCGAGGGCGAGCTCGACCGCGTGATCACCCGGGGCCGCGGCGCGATGCCGGCCTTCGGCGGAAAGCTGGACGAAGCGGCGCGCAGGGTGCTGATCGCCCATCTGCGTACACTTTCGGCCCAGGGAATCCAGCCGGCGTCGCCCCTAAAAGCGCCGCCAATCGCCGTCAGCGCGGATCAGTTATTGAACGCCGGGAAAAACAACAGCGACTGGCTGATGTACGGGCGCGACTACGGCAATCGCCGCCACAGCCCGCTGCTGCAAATCCACAAGGGCAACGTGAAGGATCTGGTTCCAGCCTGGAGTTTCCAGACCGGCGTCCCGGATGGCCTGGAGGCGACCCCGCTGGTGGTGAACGGCGTGATCTACATGACCACGTCCTGGAACCATGTGTTCGCCATCGACGCCCGCACGGGTGCGGAGATCTGGCACTACCGCCGCCGGCTTCCCGAGAAGCTGAAGTATTGTTGCGGCCCGGTGAATCGCGGCGTCGCGGTGCTGGGCGGCATGCTCTACCTCGCCACGTTGGACGCGCACCTGGTAGCCCTCGATGCCCGCACCGGCCGAGTGCGCTGGGACGTCGAGATCGGCCGCGTGGAGGACAACCTCAGCGCCACTTCGCCGCCGCTCATTGCCGGCGGCAAGGTCGTCGTCGGGATCGCCGGCGGCGATTTCCCCAGCCGCTGCTTCCTGGATGCTTACGATCCCGTCACCGGCGTCAGGCTCTGGCGATTCTACACGGTGCCGGCCAAAGGCGAGCCCGCGGCGTCCACCTGGTCGGAAAAATCGCACGAAATTGGCGGCGGCGCCACCTGGATGAACGGCTCCTACGATCCGGAGCTGAATCTCATCTACTGGGGCACCGGAAATCCCTACCCCGACTTCGACGGCGACGCCCGGCGCGGGGACAATCTCTATACGAACTGCGTTCTGGCGATCGACGCCGATAGCGGCAAATTGCGCTGGCATTACCAGTTCACGCCCGGCGACGTGTGGGACTACGACGGCGTGAACGAGATGGTGTTCGCCGATGTCCACCATGCAGGGCGCCCGGTGAAAGCCTTGCTCCACGCCGACCGCAACGGGCATGTTTACGCCATCAGCCGGCAAAGCGGAAAGTTCCTCTACGCCAAGCCCTTCGTTCGCGTCACCTGGGCCAAGGGCTTCGACGCCGATGGACGGCCCATCGTCGATCCGGCGTCGATCCCAACTTACGAAGGCGTGCGCGTTTGTCCCGGCGCCGCCGGCGGAAAGGAATGGAACGCCAGCGCCTACGATCCCGTGGCGCGCCTGCTTTTCCTCCCGGTGATCGAGAACTGCGCGATGTTCTACAACTACGGAGAGGAGGCGCGCCACCGCGGGCTGCCCGCCGGGCCGAACGGTTTCCGCTACATTCCCAACGAAGCCTACGGCAAGGTGATGGCGTTGCGCGCGGACACCTTCGAGGTCGCCTGGGAAGTAAAGACGCGGACGCCGATGGCGACCGGCATGCTGGTCACGGCCGGCGGATTGCTCTTCACCGGCGACGCGGAGGGAAACTTCCTGGCGTACGATGCGGCGAACGGCGAGAAACTGTGGTCGTATCAAACCGGATCGGGAATGCGCGCCGCGCCCGTGACGTATGAGCTCGACGGACAGCAGTACGTGGTGATGCCGTCCGGGATGGGCGGCGCGGTCGGCGGGTACACGGGCGCCGGCGCGCCCTGGATGAAGAACTACCGCAGCGGAAACACGATCTACGCGTTCCGCTTGTTCGGCCGGCGGTGAATTTGAACCCCCCGAGTTTTGACCCTCGCGCAACACACCACGTACCATGAACGGGTGGCTTTGCTCTCCATCCTGGTCCCGGTGTTCAACGAGGAAGAGTACGTCGAAGTCCTCCTGCGCCGGGTCCTGAAAGCCGAACTCCCCGATGGCCTCGAGCGGGAAGTGGTCGTGGTCGACGACGGCTCCACCGACAACACCCGCGAAGTCCTCGCCCTGCTCGCCGCCCAGCACCCCACCCTGATCCGCGTCGTCTCCCATCCCGTCAATCGAGGCAAGGGAGCCGCCGTCCGGACCGCCATCGCCCAGGCCCGCGGCCAGTTCGCCATCATCCAGGACGCCGATCTCGAATACGATCCCGCCGAGTATTCCAAACTCTTGCGCCTTCTGCTGGAAGCCGAAGCCGACGTGGTCTATGGCTCGCGCTTCATGGCCGCCGGCGAGCGCCGCGTCCTCCTTTTCTGGCACGCCCTCGCCAATTACCTTCTGACCACCTTCTGCAATATGGTCGCCGCCCTTAACCTCACTGCCCTGTAAAA
>JACXTT010012787.1_pt1 | contig 11117 bp, 9 predicted proteins | sample 9270951 | NCBI WGS metagenome assembly JACXTT01 (sample SAMN15532306, study PRJNA645909) | rock metagenome | isolation source: weathered quartz diorite | place: Puerto Rico | collected 2017-06-21 | reverse complement strand
GGAAGTACTTACCAATTGGAACATTCGATCCAGCCTGGACACACCCGTGCAGGTGGTGAAAAAGTATTTGCGCAATCACTTCGACAAGCTGAGGGGGTTGAGCCGGTTGGAACTTGCGCTGTACGTGGCCAGCCATGGCGGGGCCCGCTGGAAAGACGAGTTGGGATTTACAGAAGACCCGACCCTGGCCGCCACCGGCTAGAACGAAATTTGCGTAATGCTTTTCAGGAAGTCTTTGAGCAGGGCGACGTCCGGTTCCGACATTTCCGTGAATTGCACGCCGATGCCAAACCCAGGGCGGCTGTTGACGACCCGTCCCAGGGCCTGGATCTTGGTTTCCTTGATCCAAATCCCGATGCTGAGCTTGATGCCTTTCTGCAGGGGAATCGGCATCTCGATGAAGCAGCCTCCAAGGCTGATATCCACCGCCTTTCCCCAGATGGGGGCAGATTGGCCGGAGGGTTGAATTTGTACCGAAATCATGCACTTGAGCCGGCCCGTTCCCCGGCGGTCGCTGGCCTGGCGGCGGTCCGGTATCTGGCGGCGCTGGTTGGCGGGCGAGGGCTCGACAAATGAATCTGCCCCCATGGCCGCCAGCGGCGCGTCCCAGATGCTTTTGTCCTTGGTTACAGTCACCAATCCCACTTGTCCCGCAGTGGAGGTGCCGGGTTGGCCCACCCACTGGATGCAGAAGCGGCTTTTCTTTTGTCCCTGGCTGACCCCGATGACGTCACCCGGTTTGAGGTGCGACTTGACTCCATCCAGGCGGGCGCCCTGGTTGCTGATATCAAAGCTGAAAACGTTCTCGGAAAACATCTGTCCCTCGGCATCAGTGCCGAAGATCCGAACTGGAATCCGGATGGGGTGCCGGGGCTCGCGCCGTTTGCCCATAGAGTGCGGGAGGGGGAAACATTGATGCTAATTGATGGTCGCGTGCCTGCCAAGTATCCAAGTTGACTCGCAAGGGATGGTGGGAGCGCTTATACCCTAGGAAAAACACGCAAGAGATTGCAGCGTGGGCGAGAAACGGCCTTGATTATTTGGCTAAACTATTAACATAAAAAGATTTATATAGGTCCCCAAGGGCAGGCCGATTGCTTGTCCTTGGTACGGGCCAATGACGCAGAGAATGGAATACAAAGAGACTTTCTGGATGGCGTGCGACTCAACCGAGCAACTGCGGGCTGAATACGGCCCCTTTCAGAGCCGCCGCGAAGCGGAACGGGAAGCCCGCAGGCTGGGGTTCGGCTATCTGTTGCGCTACGAGCACATCATCGGGGAAGACGATGACATCAAGGAAGTCCGTTGCGTCTTTGTGGAACTCGCAGAAGTTCCCAATCCCTCGTATATCGCGCGCAAGTTACACACCCGTTGTGCCACCTGCGGCGAATCCGCTATCCACGATGAACCCTGGCAGGCTGAGGTCTGGGCCGACATTCACGAATTCGAGCACTCCCGCCACCGGGTACGCCTGTTCGAACACACCCGCGCGGATGGATTAAAGGAAATCGGCAACTGGCGCGAGTGCGCGTGAGTGCTCCGGTTGGACGAACCAGAGTCTTGGCTTCCCGCGATCTCTCCAAATCAAATTTCATCAGTTTACGGTTCTCGCAGCGTGACGCCTCGGGTCCAAGCGAATGGACGCAACCTCATTCGCAAATGCGGCCATAGAAAGCGAATGATTTCTCAGGGCGACGTTGCGATTTGCCCAATCCCGATTTTTAGGGTAATTTTCCAGACGGACTACTTATGAGCCTGCTCACCACTTTCTTGTTTGCGCTGATTCCTCTTTTGGGCATTGCGTGGATTGCGATCAATGGACTGATCTTTACCGTGGACGGGCTATTCATGGGTCTGATTTTGGTGACGATCTCCGGGATCTGTGGCATGACTGGGCTTTACGAAATATTCAAAGGGCGCAGGGGTGACGGCCCCACTGCCGGGACCGGCGGTCCTGGCGGAACTACTGCCTCGGGCCTGGTGCGGCGGGGGAAAGTGCAGAGTGTGGAGTTTTTCGAATCCAGTGTCGGCCAGCCAAATAAATCCATCGTGACCCTGGCCGGACCGAAGGCCCCGGTCCTCATGGTCTTTGAAGGCGACTTGCGCAACGCGTTGCCGGTCGGTCAACAGGTGGAAGTGACTTTGCGCAAGGAGACTGGTTACAACGTGCTGGTCAATGTGAATTACGCCTGAACATCCGCGAATTTTCCTCTCCCCACCGCTAATCCACGGAGTTACCAACGTAATTGCAAAGTGGCGGTTGCGGATAGGTCTTCCCCTCCAACTAAGCGAAAATCTTCATAGGACTACTTTCGCCCCGCGCCCCTGTGTGGGCTGGAGGAAACGCATGTCGCAAGCCGCTGAGGGAACGCCCGACCAACCCTCGATGTTGGAACGCGCGGAGGTAATCCAGCAGCAAATCCAACATATCTCCGGACGCGACTGGCAGTTGTGGTCCATCGGGATTCTCATCATGCTGGTGGTGACCGCGGGGATGCTGGCCCTGGTATTGCCCAACCTGATGTGGTCGCAGCGGGTGCTGCACATCGAGACCTCCTATCTGCCGCAATGTTTCTTCGGTTTGATTTCTCTGGTGCTGCTGGGAAATATCTATTTGTTAGGGCAAAAGTTCACGCTGAATACCACCCGCCGCGCGCTGATTCGCGAGCTGGTCCTCAATGAACGGCTGGAGAGTCTCTCCCTGATCGATCCGCTGACCCAACTGCTGAACCGGCGCGCCATGAATGAATTTATTCCCCGGGAAGTTGCGCGGGCCAATCGGGTGGGGGCTGGGCTGACATTTCTCACCATTGATATCGATAAATTTCGCGCCGTCAACACCAAATTCGGGTCTCTCGAAGGCGACATGCTGCTCACCGACTTCGGAAAAATGTTGAAGTTGATCTTCCGCGGCGGGGACATGGTGTTTCGCCAGGGGGGAGACGAGTTTCTTATCCTGATGCCGGACACGACCGAAGACCAGGCGGACAACCCGTTGCAACGTCTCTTACGCATGGTGGCGGAGTGGAACCAGAACAACAAGAAAGAGTATGAACTGTCATTCAGCTGGGGTGTGGCCGCTTACGTAACTGGGACCAGCGTGGAAGATGTTCTGCGCGCCGTGGACCGCAAGATGTACCAGAAAAAGCACAACCTGGTGCCGACTTTCTAACCGGCTTTCAAGCTGCCCGCCGCCGCCCGGTCGATCATCCACAACAATTCTCCGCCGGTTGGCTTGACCCGTTGGGCGGGCAACTTAGGACTGGGGGCCTCAACCCCTTCCTGGAGTACGGGAGCTTTTTCTTTTCCGGATGCAAGAAATAGAAACCAGGCAACATGGTTGTAGACCGGAAGCGTCAAGCTGATGCGGAACATCTTGAACCGCTCGATCCACGGGGCGACCACCAGCCGCACCTTCTCTTCGAGCGCGGGAGAAGCCGGGAACAGGGAAGCGGTGTGGCCGTCGGGGCCGACTCCATTTAACGTCAAATCGAAACGCGGAAATTCTCCCGCTTGCAGGCGAAAAAATGTTTTCAGCGTCCGTTCGTAATCCTCGGCGGCCTCTTCCGCGGGGCTGATTTCGGTCTTGATGCGAAACACGTTTGCGCCAGGAATGGGGACCTTGGAGAGCAGAGCTTCGCTTGTCATCCGGAAATTGCTCTCGACCGCATCGGATGGAACATAACGTTCATCGCCCCAGAATATAAATGTCTTGTCCCAGGGAAAAGCGGGGAACGCTCCGCTGGCCAGCAATGCGAACAGGCCTTTTGGAGTGGACCCCCCGGAGAGCGCCACGCAAAATCTGCCGCGATCTTTTACCGCGAGCGCCGCCCGGCCAAAGAATTCTTGCGCGGCCGCCAGGAACAGGTCGGCCGGGGTGGCGAAGATGCGGGGCTTCATTTCTCGATGTTTCTCCACTCGCGCCCATCACGCTCCAGCAGCTCGTCCGACTCTTTGGGGCCCCAGGTAGCGGCGGCGTAGTTGGGAAAATTGCGCGGCGGCAACGCCTTCCAGACGTCTAACACGGGGCTGACCACGCACCACCCGGCTTCGACCATGTCGGCACGCTGGAACAAAGTCTGATCGCCGATCATGCAGTCGTGCAACAGGCGCTCGTAGCCGGTGCTGGGCTGGGTGCCGAAGTAGTCTTTGTATTCGAAATCCATGTCCACCGCGCCCAAGCGCATGGAAGGCCCGGGCTTTTTTGCGGCAAAGCGCAAGGAGATGCCTTCCTCCGGCTGAATATGCAGGACTAATTGGTTGGGCATCAGGTTTTCTACCGGCGTATCGCGAAACAACATGAACGGCGCCTGGCGGAATTGAATGATGACATGGGTGTTGCGCCCCGGCAACCGCTTGCCGGTGCGCAGGTAGAAGGGAACGTCGGCCCAGCGCCAGTTATCGATCAGCAGCTTCATGGCGACAAAGGTTTCGGTCCTGGAATCGGGGGGAACTTTGTCCTCGTTGCGATAGGCGGGCGCGCGCTGTCCGGCGGCCATGCCTTCGCCGTATTGGCCGCGGACCGTGCGCTGCAGCACTTCCTCCGCGCTCATCGGCTGGATGGCGTGCAGAATTTTTGCTTGCTCGTCCCGCACCGCGTTGGCGCGGAAGGAAATGGGCGGTTCCATGGCGGTCAGGCTGATGAGTTGCATGATGTGGTTCGGGACCATGTCGCGCAGCGCGCCGGACTGGTCGTAGTAGCCGCCGCGTTGTTCCACCCCCACGGTTTCCGCCACCGAAATCTGCACATGATCGATGTAACGGCGGTTCCACACCGGCTCGAAAATTCCATTGGCGAAGCGCAGGGCCAAAATGTTCTGGACGGTTTCTTTGCCCAGGTAATGGTCAATGCGGTAAATCTGTTTTTCATCCGCCACTTGCAGCAAACGCCGATTGAGCGCTTTGGCCGAATCGAGGTCATGGCCAAAGGGTTTTTCTATGACGATGCGCCGCCAGTGCTGGTTCTCCTGCAAGAGCCCGGCGCCGGCCAGGTTTTCCGCGATGGCCCCGAAAAAGTCAGGCGCGGTCGCCATATAGAAGAAGTAGTTGCCGTGGGTGGAGTGGTCCTGGTCCACTTTCTTTAGCGTGTCAGACAGTTTGGAGTAGAGGTTTTTGTCAGGAAATTCTCCGTCCACATAATGCAGGCGGCGGATGAACCACTCCCACAGGTCCTGGTCCAATTCGTCGGTAGCGAACTCCTTCATGTCGTTAGAAATTTTCTTGCGAAAATCTTCATTCGACATGGGACTGCGCGCTACGCCGACGACTGCGAATTCGCGCGACAGCAATTCCTGCTTTGCCAGATTGTAGAGAGCGGGGAAGAGCTTGCGCTTGGCCAAGTCTCCGGTCACCCCGAAGATCACCATGACACATGGGTCGGCGGTTTTTCCGGGCCGGGAGACCGCCTTTTGAGTTTCGGCTTTTGTCATTCTTTCGCCTTTGTTTCCGCCCTTGGTTACGCGGTCTTTTTGGGAGCGCTAGGCTCCACATGTCCGCCGAACTTCTGGCGCATGGCGGAAAGCATTTTTTCCGCGAAGGTGTGTTCCTGCCGCGAGCGGAAACGCGTGTAAAGCGCGGCCGAGAGCACATCAACCGGGACCGCTTCATCAATCGCGGCCTGGATGGTCCAGCGCCCTTCGCCGGAGTCCTGCACGAAGCCTGAATATTCCGCGAGGGTGGGGTTCTCGGCCAAAGCCATGGCCGTAAGATCGAGCAGCCAGGAGCTGACCACACTGCCGCGCCGCCAGACTTCGGCGATGTCCGCCAAGTTCAGGTCGTAGCGGTATTCCTCCGGCAATTCTTGGCTGGTGGCATTGCGGAAGATATCAAAGCCCTCGGCGTAGGCCTGCATCAGGCCATATTCGATGCCGTTGTGCACCATCTTGACGAAGTGGCCTGCGCCCGCAGGACCGCAGTAGATGTAGCCGTCTTCGGCCGTGCCGGGGAGTTTTTCCCGGCCGGGGGTGCGCGGGATGTCGCCGCGCCCGGGGGCCAGCGTCCTAAAAATCGGATCGAGCTGCTGCACGACTTCCTTCGGTCCGCCCAGCATCATGCAGTATCCGCGCTCCAGGCCCCAGACCCCGCCGCTGGTGCCCACATCCACGTAGTGGATACCTTTGTTTTTAAGTTCTTTAGCGCGTCGAACGTCATCTTTGAAGTACGAGTTCCCGCCGTCAATCAGAATGTCGCCGGCGGAGAATTTTGCCGCGAGCGCGTGTACGGTATCCTCTGTTGGCTTGCCCGCGGGGACCATCATCCAGGCGATGTGAGGTTGGCCGAGCTTGGAGACAAAATCATCCAGAGACGAAGAAGCGACCGCGCCTTCGCCAGAGATTTTCTTGATGTTGTCGGCGCTGAGGTCTGTCACCACCACTTCGTGACCAGCGCGCATCAGGCGTCGCGTCATATTGGCGCCCATACGGCCTAGACCAACCATTCCTAATCGCATGGTTCCTTCTTTCTTTCAGGTTTTCTCCGTGAGACCCTATGCCCTTGTGATCGGGGTTTCAAGGGCCTTAACCCGGAGGGCACAGACCCTCACCCAGGAGAAGCTGGTTCAACGACTGAACTGTGGACGCTGTGCAGAATAATTACTGGACATTCTTCTCGATGGCTTGCAGCAGCTTGTCAAACGCTTCCGAGAACAATTTGACGCCGTCGTCTGTCAGTTTGTCGGTGACTTCCTTCATGGAAATGCCAAGCTTGGGCAGGGTGTCCATCACCTGCTTTGCCTGATCAATATTTCCCGTCAGAGTCTGCCGTGGATGCCCGTGATCGCGATAGGCATCGAAGGTGGCGGGCGGAATGGTATTCACCGTGTCCGGCCCGATCAGTTCTTCGATATACATGACATCGCTGTACGCCGGATTCTTGGTGCTGGTGCTGGCCCAGAGCACGCGTTGAGTTTTCGCGCCCTTGGCGGCGAGCTTCTTCCAGCGGTCGGCGCCAAAGATTTTCAGATAGCTCTGGTAAGCAAGCTTCCCGTTGGCTATGGCGACCTTGCCCTGAAGGTTTTTTAGCGATGCCTGTTCGGCGGCATCTTGCGAAGTCTTAAGCCGGGCCTCGACCACCTTATCGATGGCCGAATCAATGCGGCTGATGAAGAAGCTGGCTACGCTGGCAATCCTGCCGACATCCCCTCCGCCAGCGGCAAACTGCTCAAGCCCCGCAACGTAGGCTTCCGCCACCTGTTCATAGACCTGCTGCGAGAACAGCAGCGTGACGTTGATATTGAGTCCTTCCCGCGTAAGTTGCCGCACAGCCGGAACACCCTCGACCGTGCCGGGGACTTTGATCATCACGTTGGCCTTGCCGACCGCTTTCCATAGACGGCGCGCTTCCTCGAGTGTCTTCTGGGTGTCCCGTGCGAGATAGGGCGAGACTTCCAGGCTTACATATCCATCGCGTCCCCGGCTGCTTTCATACACCGGACGCAACGCATCGGCGGCATCTTGAATGTCGCGAATGGCGAGCGTTTCAAACTTGGCGATTGCGCTCAGGTCCTTGCCGGCTAGCGAGCGCAGCACATCGTTGTAAAGGTCGCTTTCGGAAATCGCTTTTTCGAAAATGGCAGGGTTGGAGGTCATTCCCCGCAGCCCGTCTTCTTCGATCAGGCGCTTTAGCTCGCCGGTGGTAAACAAGTCGCGGCGAATGTAGTCCAGCCACACCGATTGGCCAAACTTCAGCAGGTCTTTTAATGGATTGGTCGCTTTGGCAGTCTCGAGAACTTCTACTGGATTCATTTACCGCCTCCTCCGTTTTGTGATGCGCTGCGGTCCCACTACGTTTCATTTCTTGGGCTGGCGCTTCATGGTTTCGCGCGCGGCCGCCACTACGTTTTCCACAGTAAATCCGAACTTCTTCTGCAAGTCTTTGATGGGGGCGGAAGCGCCAAAGCTCCGCATGGCGACAATGCTTCCGCTGGGGCCGGTAAAGCGCGGCCAGCCGAAGGCGGAAGCTTGCTCCACCGCCACCCGCGCGCCAACTCCGGGAGGCAGGACTTCATCCCGATAACTTTCATTCTGCTTCTCGAACAGGTCCCAGGAAGGCATGCTGACCACACGCGCCTTCACGCCTTCTTTGGTCAATTGCTCATAAGCCGCGACACATAGCGATACTTCACTTCCGGTGCCGATTAAAATCACTTCTGGTTTGCCATCGGTCGCATCGCCGAGAACATAAGCGCCTTTGGCGACTCCAACCGCAGACGCATACCTGGTACGGTCCAGCGTGGGCAGGGCTTGCCGCGAGAGCACCATTGCCGCCGGTTCTTTGATGAGCTGCATCACCACTTTCCAGGCTTCGACGACTTCGTTGGCATCACCGGGGCGGAGCACTACCAGTCCCGGCAGGGCGCGAAGCATCGCCAGTTGCTCGATGGGCTGATGGGTGGGGCCGTCTTCCCCGAGCCCAATCGAGTCGTGCGTGTAAACAAAAATGGAGGGAATCTCCATGATTGCGGCCAGGCGCACGGCTGGCTTCATGTAATCCACGAAGTTGAAAAAAGTCCCGCCGAAGGCGCGAACATTGCACAACGTCATTCCATTTAACGCCGCGCCCATGGCATGTTCGCGGACGCCGAAGTGGAAGTTGCGTCCGCCGAAATTACCGGGCTTGAAATCGCCACCCGCTCCATCGAACTTCAACGTTGTCTTATTCGATGTCGCCAAGTCGGCTGAGCCGCCAATCAGCCACGGCACATTTTGTGCAATGGCATTCAGAACTTTGCCTGAGCTCTCACGCGTGGCAACTCCCTTAGCATCCGCGGGGAACACCGGCAGGTCCTTGTCCCAGCCATCGGGCAGGTCGTGGTGCCGCATACGATGCAACTGGCCGGCCAGATCGGGAAATGCTTTCGCATACTCCGCAAACATCTTGACCCAGGACTGGTGCAAACCTGCGCCGCGCTTTCCGATCCCATCCTGAAAGTGTTCCAGCACTCCATCCGGCACCAGGAACTTTGCGTCCTCGGGCCAGCCGTAATTTCTCTTGGAGAGCTTTACCTCCTCTTCGCCTAGCGGTTCGCCATGCGCGGCGTTAGTGTCCTGCTTATGCGGAGATCCGTAACCAATGTGGCTATTCACGACGATGAGAGTAGGCCGGTCGTTGGTCTGCTGAAAAACATTGAGCGCTTTCGACAGCATCTCAACATCATTCGCATCGGTAACATGCGCCACATTCCATCCGTAGGACCTGAAACGGGCTTCGGTGTCTTCGCCGTACGACCAATCGGCCGGGCCATCGAGGGTGACTTGATTGTTGTCGTAAAGCCAGCATAAGTTCGACAGCTTCAGGTGCCCGGCAAGGGAAGCCGCCTCGCTGCCGATGCCTTCCATCATGTCGCCATCGGAGCAGATGACGTAAACGTTGTAATCGAAAACCTGGAACCCGGGCCGGTTGTAGCGGGCCGCCAGCCATTGTCCGGCGATCGCCATGCCCAAACTGGTACCGACGCCCTGACCCAAAGGGCCGGTGGTGGTTTCGACCCCGGCGGTCATGCGGTATTCGGGATGGCCGGGGGTCTTGCTGTCCAACTGACGGAATTGTTTGATGTCATCGAGAGAAACCGCGGGCCGGTCGAGTACTACCTCTTCCGCGGAGTCCACCGCTTTTACCCCGATCAAGTAAAGGACCGAGTACAACAACATCGAAGCATGGCCGGCGGAGAGCACAAAACGGTCACGGTCCGGCCAAAGCGGGTCTTTCGGATCGTAGCGCATGAAGCGCTGGAACAACGTGTAAGCGGTCGGCGCCAGCCCCATCGGCGCGCCAGGGTGCCCGGAGTTCGCTTTCTGTACCCCATCCATCGAAAGGGTGCGGATGGTGTTGATGCTCAGGGTCTCCAGTTGCGTGCTGGTCAGCGTCTGTTCGCTCACCGCCATAAGAGGCTGTCTCCTTCAAGGATGGTCGCTTCTAGGCAGTTTACCAAGTTCTGAGGAGACACGCCTCCTACTCGCTGGTCAGGTGGTGGTCAATTTCATCGCCCCGGCTAGTTGCCCCTTTCCAGGGCAAATATGGGAACAGCGACCGCGATGGTCTCATTCGCTTCCGCCGGACTTGTAAGTGAATGACTTCTTTGGGGGTACTCGAGAGAAGAGATCAAATGAATATTTGATCGCGACTTTCGGAGTAATCCGGGTCAAATGCGTATGAGCAACCTTGTTTTCGTAAAGGAACGTGTCAAAGCCCGGCTCGAACGAGAAATTCCCGAATAAAGGAACGGACAGCTTGTTTTCCAGGGCAGCGCGATACCGGGTTTGCGTGTTCCGGTCTCCGCTCTGGGGCTGGAAACTCTGGGCTTCGTCATGGGTGATAAATGAAACCTTGGTGAAAGGCAGGGCCAGTTTCCAACCGAAGTCGGCATAAAAGCCATTGGGCCAGGCATTTTTCAATGTCTTCGTAACACTGGCCGGATCCAGCCCTGGAATCTGGCCGCCCAGGCACTGGTCCAGACTTTGGTCTGCATCGAGGGGGCAAGGTCCTTGATTGGTGGTTACGCTGTCCAGAATATGGCGCTGATATCCGCCCTGGTAGCCGGCTTCCAAATAGCTGTCTGTACTTTCCAGCCGCAGCCCGAAACGCCCGAGGAACCTGGTGGTGCGAGGCAAAAAGAATGTAAATGCATTCTGATCGATCGTGCCGTCCGCCGCCACGAAATGCGGCCCTACCGTGAAGCGCTCGTGCGATAAAGGAGCTTCCACTCGCGTACCTAATACAAATCCCCATTTGGGAAAGCTCTTATGGGGAGGAGGGAATCCGAACAAGGAATGCACAAAAATGCCGGCTTCTGCCACGCCCGAATTGCTGGAGAGAGAAAACTGGTCGGGCAAGGCCACGCGGTGGGGCAAATTATTGGGTGTGCTCTTGTCTCCGATTAGTGTCGACTGACTGCTGGTCTGGGAAGCGTAATCGATGGAAAGCCTTGCATATTCATCCATGGAACTTCCGCTGCGGACCAGGTCCGAGTGCAGGGTGAATCCAAACGAGCGCGAATTTGCGGCGTTGGCGCCCGGCTCGGAAACTCCACCCAGTTTGCTGGTGCGGTCTACCTCGCTCAAGTTATTGTGAGCGCGGCTGAAGGAGAAAGACGCTTCCTTCACGGAAAAGCGCCAACTGGC
>JACXTT010012786.1_pt1 | contig 11118 bp, 6 predicted proteins | sample 9270951 | NCBI WGS metagenome assembly JACXTT01 (sample SAMN15532306, study PRJNA645909) | rock metagenome | isolation source: weathered quartz diorite | place: Puerto Rico | collected 2017-06-21 | reverse complement strand
TACCAGCGATTGTTTGGGCAGGTTGCACGGTGGCTGCCGGATCATATCATTGTCGATGGCGCATCCATAAGCCGCCAGTTACATCGCTCCGTGCAAGATCGGATTAGCATCATTCATAACGGCGTAGATACTAAGGTCTTTCGACCCGATGTAGACGGTCAACGCATCCGGCGAGAAGTTGGGATTCCGGTTGACGCAATGGTCATCGGCCATGTGGGCCGGATGACCCCGTGGAAGGGTCAACACTATTTGCTAGAGGCTTTCGCGCTGATTGCGCCGGTAGCGGAAAATGTATACGTACTTTTTGTAGGTGCGCCCGTCTTCGACAGCGACGCTTACCAGAGCGAGTTGGTGGACCTGACTGCTAAACTTGGCCTAAGCGAACGTGTCAAGTTTGCAGGCTATCGTCACGACTTGTCTTTTTTGTTGGCGGCGATGGACGTGTTCGCCTTCACCTCGGTGGAGAAAGATACTTCTCCGCTCGCCTTACTTTCTGCGATGTCATCCGGTCTGCCGATTGTAGCTTTTGATATTGAAGGTGTTCAGGAGTTGGTGCCGGCGGGCGAGCAGTTCCTGGTACCGGTGGGCGAGGTGAATGCTCTAGCCACGTCGATCGCTAAGCTTCTTTCGGATGCTGCGCTGCGGTCACGGCTGGCTGCCTCCGCTCGCCGCCGCGCAGAAACGGACTTTGGTCTCGACAAATATGTGTCTCGAGTGCAGAAAGCTTTTCTGAAGGCGGGACATAGTCAGCTACCGGATCAAACACCGTCCGAAATACAGGACAAAATATTCCAGGCTTAGATGCATAAGATTCTTTTTGTTCACAACTCTCCAACTCAGTTCGTGCGACTCGATCTGGAGGAACTCCGAGGACGTTATGAGGTTACGGACTGCTACCTGCGCTCCAGATGGATCAACCCGGTGTCGGTATTGCGCCAGGTGCGGACTCATGACCTCGTCTTTGGCTGGTTCGCTTCCTGGCACACATTTTTGCCGCTGTTGTTTGCCAGACTCTTAGGCAAGCCCTCGGTGTTAGTTATTGGCGGCTATGACCTCGCCAACATGCCTGAGATTGGTTATGGCCATCAGCGCGGGGGAATCAAAAGATGGGTGAGCCGGCGGACGATTTATTTGGCGAGGCGTCTCGTTACTAACTCTTACTACAGTCGGTCTGAAGCTGCTCGCAACGCGCGAATTCGCGAAGAAGACGTGCACGCAGTTTATCACGGTGTTTCGGATCCTTTTAGATCGTTGCCCCAAGGTTCTCGTGCTCGCATTGCTTTGACCGTGGGAAACGTCGATCGATCCAACCTATGCCGGAAGGGGCATGAGCCCTTCGTTCGCACGGCGGCGCTAATGCCGGATGTCAATTTTGTTCTGGCCGGCGCGTGGAAGGACGACGCCATCGAATACCTTCGTTCCATTGCTACGTCGAATGTCACCTTCACTGGCTGGTTGAGTGATGAGGCGCTTTGGGACCATTACCGTAAAGCGGCCGTTTACGTTCAAGCATCGCTTCACGAAGGATTCGGCATGAGTGTCGCTGAGGCGATGCTGGCGGGGTGCATTCCCGCGGTTACCGGAGTCGGTGCTTTGCCTGAAGTGACTGGAGAGTTTGGAGTATGCATAACCGAACCCAAGGCCGCCATCATCGCGCGGGCAATCGAAAAAGCTTTTGCATGTCGCGACGAGGCGAGAATGCTAATTAGGCAGAGCATCCTGGACCGATTCCCAATGGAAAAACGCGGCCAGGCGTTGGAACAGTTAATTTCTCCACTGATAGATAACTCTCAGTAATCATTTGCTGGGTAAATGTGAAAGCGTCTTAAAGAGAATTCTTCCAACAAAACGTGAGAGAGTTACTGTCCTCTCGGTCTCCGGTATTTGCGCCGTTGTATTGTGGGTATGACCTTAAGGTTAGGTTTAGCGGTCGAAGTAAATCTATGGCTGTCCAATAATTTTGAAAAGGTCGGTCTAAGATATGCAGTCTCTAACTTTGCGACATAGTAAGCCGGCAAGAAACGAGTTTCTGGTTTTCGGTGCCCCTGATATCCGACAACCTGAGATTCAAGAGGTGGTGGAAACCTTGCGCTCGGGCTGGCTTAGCACCGGGCCCCGTTGTCAGAAGTTTCAGGAGCTTTTCCGTGACTACATTGGGTGTGGGCACGCCATCGCCCTAAACTCTTGTACTGCAGGGCTTGAATTGGGTCTGGAGGCGCTGGGTGTTGGCCCTGCCGACGAAGTTATCACAACACCACTTACTTTCTGCGCCACTGCAAATGTGATCGTCCATCGCGGGGCCACTCCGGTTTTCGTCGATGTTGATCGGGAAACCGGGAACATGGATCCAGAACAGGTACTGAAGGCGATCACTCCTAAAACGAAAGCTATTCTGCCCGTTCATCTTTACGGCCGACCCTGCCCGATGGATGAGTTGATGACCATCGCCGCTAAGCACGGGTTATACGTGATCGAAGATGCGGCCCACGCTTCAGAAGCATGGTATCGAGGAAGGAAGATCGGAACCATCGGCGACATCACAGTTTACAGCTTCTACGTCACCAAGAACCTGGTTACAGGCGAAGGAGGTATGCTGGTCACCAACAACCAGACGGTGGCAGACGAGATAAGAACTAAACGCCTCCACGGGCTAAGCCGTGACGCCTGGAAACGATATTCGGATGAGGGATTTCGACCGTACGACGTCACCGCTGCCGGTTACAAATATAATATGATGGATATTCAGGCCGCCCTGGGGATCCATCAGCTCGCCCGACTGGAAGAGAATCTAAAGCTTCGCGAGCGCCACTGGCAGGCTTATGACGAAGCATTTGCCGGCATGGAAGAGATCATAACTCCTCCCAAAGTCTTCGAAGACTCCGGCCTTGGAAAGACCGTCCACGCACGGCATCTTTACACGATTTTACTCGACCTCGATCGCCTGGCAATCTCCCGGTGGGAATTCATCAATGCCCTGAAAGAGGAGAACATCGGGACAGGGGTCCACTTTATTGCTCTACACCTTACCAGGTTCTATCAGGAGAGATTCGGCTACAAGCGCGGTGAGTTTCCCAACGCTGAATTCATCTCCGACCGGACGGTTTCTCTGCCCCTCTCCTCCAGATTGTGCCAGGGAGATATTGATGATGTCACCAATGCGGTGCAGAAAGTCATCGGCCGCAGAGGGCCGCCCAGGTGTGCTTTGCAGGCCATTCTGTCGCAGACTTTATGAAACGGATCACAGGCCCAGGGCTGTACGCCTGACAAACAAGAACGGTTAGAGATCACCGACCTCAACCGGGTGTATCTGGAGCGCGGTCAATTGCAGGTAGAGTTTTAGTTCGCGGTGATGCGTGGCTGGATGTCAGCACGCATGAATCGTCATGCAGGCTTCTGATTTGTCCAGTCAGCGAAGAACGACAGGGAATGATGATCGTGTCTCCTGATGAGGCTGCTTGTTGCATGGGTCATATCAGTGCTGAACAGTTGCGTGACCTGGCGGAACCGACAACCAGCAGCTATGAAGATTATTTGCGGCGCATGCTGGACGAGCGCCACCTGCCGACCGGCCGAAGCCTCGAACGAGGACGCGAGCGAGCGCTGGCGACTGGTGGTGGGAGCCCACAAGACCAGGAGAAAAAAGTTCCGTTCGGGCCAGGCGATCGCCCCTTTGTCAGCGTACTCATGCCAGTCCGCAATGAAGCCGCTTTCATCGAAGGCAGTTTAGGCGCCGTGCTGTCGCAAGACTATCCCCGAAACCTCATGGAAGTATTGATCGCGGATGGCATGTCAACTGATGCGACGCGCGAGCTGATCGAGAACCTGAAACGCCATCACCCGGACATTTCTGCAGCAGTCTTGGATAATCATAGTCGAGTGGTCGCCGCGGGTATGAATGTAGCGCTCGAGCGCGCGAAGGGTGAGGTCATTGTTCGTATTGACGGCCACACGGTTATCGCTCCGGACTACGTTCGAGAGTGCGTAGCGGCGCTTCAGCGATCGGGGGCCGATAATGTTGGTGGCCGAATGATTGCGGTAAGTGAGAGCCTGTTTGGCCGAGCAGTCGCGGTGGCAACCAGTTCCCGATTTGGTGTGGGTGGGGCGCGCTTTCATTATTCGGATTCCGAAGAGTGGGTAGATACGGTTTATCTCGGAGCTTGGCCCAGAGATGTCTTTCGGCGCATCGGATTGTTCGACGAAGAGATGGTGCGCAATCAAGACGACGAATTCAATTACCGGTTGCGTGCTGACGGCGGAAGAATTCTTCTCAGTCCGCGAATCAGGTCGCAATATTACAATCGAACGACGCTGGTTTCTCTTTGGCGTCAGTATTTTCAGTATGGTTATTGGAAGGTGCGCGTGATGCAGAAGCACCCAGGGCAGATGCAGTTGCGCCAGTTCGTCCCCCCGCTCTTCGTGACGGTGCTGATAATGTCGTTGTTGATGCCGCTCCCCAGATTGGCCGGACTTGTCTTTGGTCTAGCGGTGGCGACCTACCTCACAGTAAACCTTGGCGCTTCGTTCTGGGAGGCCAGAAGGACTAACGGGAGATCATTGATCCTCCTCCCGGTGGCCTTTGCGTCGCTTCATCTGTCGTATGGTCTTGGGTTTCTTGTTGGACTAGCGAGATTCTGGAATCGTTGGGGTACCGGGAAGAACCAGTGGACCATTTCAACGGGCAGAGCCAAGATCTGGGACGCGCCTAAAAACTAAGGTTCAATGCTTGTACAAAGATCAAATGAGTGACTCTGACTCCGCCCCGTTGGTTCGGCTCTGATGGGCGACCAGGGGGCGAGGCCCCAGGTTCAAGGCTCGCTCACGAAGATTTTGATCAGGACCGCCAAAAGATTCGAAAGAAACGGTAACGCCTCCTAACCGTTACTACAAAAACTATTCAGGGGATAATGTTTCCGTTACTGTCATACTCTTTTAGGCCAAGCGCTCGAAACGCCTGCCAGAAGGCGGCAATAGTTGCCGGTGCACCGGAATTATGACCAATGTTTATGGGATTCGCGTCAAACCAAGGCTGGCCTGTGTGATAGAGCGGACTGGCAGTTGGAACCGTGATCCCTCTTATGGTAGCAAACGCCGGCTCGATGGTTGAGTCCGCGAAAATGGTATCTACGCTACGAGAGAAGGCAGCATTGAGAGTAGCGATTGCGCCGTCTATGCTGGCCGCCGAGAGGCCAATCTGGAGAGCCTCTAATCCTGGCGTTAAGGTGATTGGGTTAGTTCCGGTTGGCGAACCCTCAAAAGCATTCTTTGAGATCGTATTGGTTGGGTCGCCGTTGTTCATGAAATAATCGAGCGGACCTAAGATATTGTTATGAACACGACTGTTCTTAGCATATATCCATGTAAGCGCCAGGCGGCTCCCATCGTTCATACCACACTTCCAGAAAAGGTTATTCGCCGCCAACTCTTCTTCGCCGTCCATGACTAAACCCCATTGATAGGTTACGAAGTTTCTGGTAGCGATTCCGGTTCGATTGTTATGGAAAAAGTGGACGCCGTATCCTCCATCATTAACCTGATCAGAGCTGCCAAGCATCATATTGCTGTCGACAATCGTGTGTTGAGTAAGAGTACCTGGAACCGGAGGCCAATTCTCATTTCCAGAGATATAGATACTATGCCACAAATTTCCTCCGCCGGTGTGTACAAAGCGGTTGCCCTGTATCAACGAATACTCCGCGCTGCCTGACTCAATTCCGCCGTAGTATCCAAAAATTGTGCAATTCACTATCTGTTTCCAGCGCCCTATCGGACTCCCTCCCAAAAAGATATCAGCCGTGTCTGATGTCAGTTTTGTGCCCCCAAACCACAGTCCGTCAAGGCGCATGTAATCCCCCATGTAGATGTTCGGAGGAGTGTTAGATGGAGTGGTTATGATCACACGCTCACCGGGCGCAGCCGTAAAGACAGTCATCACATTGGGACTGGTTCCGGCGGGAGCGAAGGTAACCGACGAATAGCGATAAATTCCAGCACTCAGTTGGACGGTGTAACCGGGGCGAACGGGCCCGGAAGGTGACACCGCCGTGGCCAGATCTATGGGTGAACCTGAACTGCCGCTATTGCCTGGCAGGCCATTAGTGGCAACGTAGATCGTTGTCGGCGTCGGGGTAGTTGACAGCGTAGTGAAAGTAAAGTCAGCGGAGACTGCAAGGTTTCCGGCAGCATCGACTGATTTCACCCGATAGTGGTACAACGTTGTTGCTGAAAGCCCGCTTAAGGTGGCGCCATGACTCGTCACTAATGTCAAGTCTAACGGCGTCGAGCTTCCGTATAGGGTTGTCGTGCCATAGTCGACACGGCTGCTACTTGCCTCATTAGTAGCCCAGTTTATGTTGGCTCCACTTGATGTTATAGAAGAGGCGGCCACTCCGCTGATCACCGGAGGAGTCGTGTCCAACAGAGACGTAGTGAGAGTAAAGTCTCCCGACACTGCAAGGTTTCCGGCAGCATCGCGTGATTTCACCCGATAGTGATACAAGGTGGTTGCCGAAAGCCCGCTCAACGTGGCGCTATGGCCCGTGACCAAACTGGAGTCTAAAAGCGAGGAGCTGCCATACGCCGTAGTTATGCCATAATCAACCTGGCTGTTACTTGCTTCATTCGTAGTCCAGGTTATGATCGCTCCCCCTGAGGTTATCGAAGAGGCGGTCACCAGATTGATCACAGGTGGAGTAGTGTCTGGAGCTGACGAGGTGGTGAGAGTAAAGTCACCCGACTGCGCAAGGTTACCGGCAGCATCGCGCGACTTTACCCTGTAATGATACAACGCGCTTGCCGAAAGTGCGCTCAACGCAGCGCTGTGGTTCGTTACCATTGAGGAGACGAGAGCCGTCGAGCTTCCGTACGCCGTCGTTGTGCCATAGTCAACCTGGGTGTCGCTTGCTTCATTCGTAGTCCACGTTACAGTCGCTCCGCTTGACGTTATCGAGGAGGCGGCTACGCCACTGATAACAGGAGGAGTAGTGTCCGGCGGAGGAGACGTGGGATTAACAGTGAGCGAGGCGCTCTTTGATACCCCACTACAACTACCCGAGACGGATACGCTGGTGGAGGCGGGGACGCTGCTGGTGGATATCGCGAACGTGGCGCTCACGGAACCCACAGGAACGGTTACGCTGGCCGGCACTGTCGCTACGCTGGGATTGGCGCTGGACGACGAAACAACGACGCCTCCAGCGGGAGCCGCAGCGGTCAGCGTAACGGTTCCCTGAGAGGACGTGCCGCCGATAACACTGGTTGGCGCGACGGAGATCGCCGATATGCTGGGTGCCGATGACTGAACTGTTAACGTGCCGTAAAAAGACCAGTGGCTGCCGGTAGTCGAAGCTGAGGTTGAGAAAGTTGCGGGCAGGGCGCCATAGTTATAGCTGTAGTAGAGCGAGGTACCGCCGGTAACAGCTTTCACAAAGGAAAGGTTGTTATCACTGGGTAGATAAGCCAGATAATAATTGCCCGGAGATAGGGACACTGGAGTAATGACGTTAGCCGTGTTCCAGCCTGTTGTGGCGACAAGACTCGCTGTTTCGGCTTTCTTTGATCCAGGGGTTCCCCCAGAACCGGATGCATCATAGACACCGAGCCTGAGGCTGCCGGCGGCAGCGGTGACATAGAAGGACAAGCTCTGGAGAGTCGCTGTCTGGTTAAGGGTTACGGGTTGGGCGACAAGCAGGTTGCCATTGCCGCTATCAGGTGTCTGGGTGACAGCGGTTTCTCCGATGGTGATGGTAAGACTAGTTGGATTAACGGAAAGCAAGGCACTCATCGACACTCCACCACAAGAAGCCGACACCGAAACGCTAGTCAAAGCCGAGACTATACTGGTAGATGCAGTGAATGTCGCGCTCATTGCGCCCGAGGGAACTGTCAAACTCCCCGGAACAGTGACCACACCCGGGTTGCCGCTGGAGAGCGAAACAACCGCACCGCCCGATGGAGCTGCGGCGCTGAGCGTGACCGTGCCCTGAACCGAGTTGCCGCCAACAATGCTGTTCGGGACGACGGAGATAGCTGATAGCGTCGGTGATATCGAGTCTGGATTGACTGTGAGTGTGGCGCTAGGCGATTGCCCGCCACAGCTGGCCCAGATGGTAACTATCCTTTGGGACCCGACCCTTCTCGACCTTATGTTGAAAGTCGCGGAGGTAGCGTGTTCGTAAACAGTGACGTTCCTTGGAACCGTAGCGCTTTGACTGTTGCTCGCCAGGTTGACCAGCGCCCCGCCCGGAGGAGCGGGCGCCGACAGAAATACTTCCCCCATAGCAACATTCCCACCGACAATGCTGATGGGGGTGACACTTACAGATGACGCAACTGGGAGAACTCCCGGAACAAATGTTCCGCCGATGTGAGCACTGGCCGGTCCTACATAGCTTGGTAGAATGGAGGGCAAGCCGCAAAGAGCGAAAACGGAAAAAAGGCAAACGACTACTCGACACACAGAATGTGATTGCGTCATGGTATGAACCCCGCTGTAATCTAGTCTGGGCAAGAGCCGGGTTCAGATCACATTTGTCGATACAACAACTTGATTAATAGACCAGCGTTCAGCAAAGCTGCTGGTATTCTCATTCTGATATCTTGAAACGCAGGACTCCTTAAGACTTTACTAGGGGCTTTCAACCTGATTCGAAAGACTGAAACTAGGGGCTAACCAATAATCTCTGCTGGGGCTGTGGACCTGATTAAAGGTCTCAGTGAGGTAGGGACAGGTGAAAGTATACAATGGGCACGAAGGATTGCAAGACCTTTCTTAAAAGATTTTGAGATTTGCCAGTTGGCGGCGTGTTGTGCAGCCACAACCGCAACAACTAAGGAACTGCTTTTGACATGAGTTTGCCAAATAAGTTGCATAAGTTATCGGGGTGTCTGGACTCTTCGAAGCGCTATGTCATCGTGTTTGGGGGAGTCCTCGTAGTAATTGCAGGTTCATTGTTTTATGCATCTTTGGTTTCCGCTGTTGCCGGTTTTATCCAGCAGAATTATGCGGTCCCCCAGACTCCGCGAAACTCGGTGAGCGTCACCTACAACAGCGGACAAACTATTGGGAATACCAACATTCTCGCGATTGGTTGGAACGACACAACGTCAAACATCGCTTCGGTGACAGACTCGGCAGGAAACGCTTACCAGGTTGCGGTCCCGACATTCCGCGGCAGTAGTCTGAGCCAGGCGATCTACTACGCGGCGAACATCACAAACGCAGCGGCTGGAAGCAATACGGTAACCGTGACCTTCAATCAAGCAGCAGCATTCGTTGATTTGCGTATTGCTGAGTATTCTGGCCTTACGACGTTCGATGTGGGCAGATCAGCTACTAGTACAAGCGGTGGGACCGCAAACAGTGGTTCAGTAAACACTAGCGTAAGCAATGAGCTGCTAATTGGCGCCGGAATCACTACTGGCAAGTTTCATGGAGCAGGCACAAATTTCACGTCACGGGTGATAACGAACCCGGATGGCGACATTTTGGAAGACAGATCAGTGAGCGCTCCTGGCAGTTATAATGCAACTGCCCCGGTGAATGGCGCCTGGATAATGCAAATTGCGGCATTCAAACCGGCTAGTGGCACACCCGATACGACCCCACCTACAGTTTCCATTACATCACCGGTGAACGGGGTATTTGCCTCGGGCACCATAAATGTTAATGCCACCGCTTCCGATAACGTGGGCGTTGTCGGTGTTCAATTCCTACTGGACGGAACGAATCTAGGTGCGGAAGATACGACGTCTCCGTACTCGGTTTCGTGGAATACGACCACTGCATCAAACGGACCGCATACCCTTACCGCTCGTGCACGCGATGCGGCAGGAAACTCGGCAACGTCAACGCCGGTTAACGTTACTGTTGATAATCAAGCGCCGACGGGCACGGTTATCATAAATAACGGCGCAGCAACAACGAATGCTACTGCGGTCACGCTCAATCTATCAGCATCAGACGCGCAGGGCGCAGTGACCCAGATGCGCTTCTCAAACACCGGCACTTCTTTTAGTACGCCAATAGCCTACGCAGCAACGGCGCCGTGGACATTGACGACTGGAGACGGAACGAAGACTGTGTTTGCGCAATTCAGTGATGCGGCAGGAAACTGGTCGCCATCGGCGACAGACACAATTGTTCTGGATACTACGGCGCCAACGATCACGAACCAGACGGCTACGAACATAGCCGCAAATGGTGCGACCATCAATTGGACTACGAATGAGGCTGCGGATTCACAAGCTGACTACGGTCTTACGACAAGCTACAGTGCAACCACGCCACTGGATTCGAGCCTAGTCTTGTCCCACAGCGTCCCAATCACAGGACTGACCGCGAGTACGCCATACCACTATCGGGTGCGTTCGCGGGATGCGGCTGGGAATATAGCGGTGAGCGCTGACGGCACTTTTACTACGCTCTCCGGTCCTGACACTACGCCTCCCTCAACTCCCACGAACCTAAACGCAACCCCAATCTCATCGACACAGATTGATCTCACTTGGACAGCGTCGAGCGATAATGTTGGTGTCGCTGGTTACAGGATTTTTCGCGACGGGCTGCAGATTGCTACCACGACCACGGCATCGTTTTCTAATACCGGGCTCACTCCCGCGACGCTCTATACTTACGTGGTGAGCGCGTACGATACCGCAGGCAACGAGTCAGCCCAGTCAGGTAGTGCGAGTGCTTCAACACCGGCGCCGGATGCGACTCCGCCGACCGTCTCCATCACCGCTCCTGGAGCAAACTCAACCGTTTCTGGGAATGTGCCCTTCACCGCAGACGCAACAGACAACGTTGGCGTCCTCGGGGTCCAATTTATCGTCGACGGCGCAAATCTCGGCGCGGAAGATACTACCTCGCCGTACTCAGTTTCATGGAATACAAATACGTACTCGAATGGACCGCATACACTTACTGTTCGTGCACGGGATGCGGCAGGGAATACGAACACGGCTTCAATAGGCGTCACAGTATCTAATGTCGTGACTGGCTTGGCTCTCGCATACTCATTCGACGAAGCCGGTGGAAACGTGGCCAATGATTACTCCGGCAATGGCAACACCGCGACCTTGAATAATGGTGTCGCGTGGGTCACAGGCAAGCATGGAACT
>JACXTT010012785.1_pt1 | contig 11118 bp, 8 predicted proteins | sample 9270951 | NCBI WGS metagenome assembly JACXTT01 (sample SAMN15532306, study PRJNA645909) | rock metagenome | isolation source: weathered quartz diorite | place: Puerto Rico | collected 2017-06-21 | reverse complement strand
CAGGGCCGACAGATTGCCGCCTACCCACATTGTGGCGATCAGCGCCATTAGACACGTCAGCGCCGCGGCATTGCGCAACCACGTCAACCGCGTTTTGCGGCTGATGCCGTCGAAAGCGTGGAAATGAAAGTGGTGGTGACCGGTGCCAACGAGTGCCATGGAGTGCCTCCTAGTGCGTGCCGCTTGATAGCGTTGAGTCACTATACCGAGAGCTGTGACAATTTGGCGCACTTTGCCGTACTAGGTATACCCTGAGCTGCGCTGCGTCAAGAGGGCGATGGGCAATTTTTGTGTCTGCGGCGTTCCGTCGCAGATCTGCTGCCAGAGCGGCAATCCGGCAAATGAGGGGCGTTGGGAAAACGTGGCCGGAAATGAAAAAAGACCTCGCGAGGAGGTCTTTTTTGTTGCTCCGCAAAATCGACTGATGTTGCCGAGCGAAGAATTTTGGTGGCCTGGGGCGGAATCGAACCACCGACACGCGGATTTTCAATCCGCTGCTCTACCAACTGAGCTACCGGGCCAAGCAAAGAAAGGCAAGTATGGCAGAGTTTCGCCTCTGCCGTCAAGCACTGATGATGATTGAATGACAATCAGGCGGCCGACTCGCCTTTATTGCGCGAGAGTTCGACGCCCAGTTGCTTGAGCTTGCGGTACAGGTGGGTACGCTCCAGACCGGTTTTCTCGGCCACGCGGGTCATGCTGCCGCCCTCGCGCTGCAGGTGGTATTCGAAATAGGCGCGCTCGAACAGGTCGCGTGCCTCGCGCAGCGGCATGTCGAACGAGAACTGCATGCCGCCGCCTTCGGCCGCGCGGGCCGGTGCGCCGTTGAGGTCGGTGCGATCGAGCGCCGAGGGCGTCCCCGCTGCAGCCGCATTCGGCGCGGCGCCTGCGAGGCCCATGGCCGGTGCGGTCGTCGCCGATGCAGCGCGCGGCTTTTCCTTGCTGCGCGACAGGCCTTGCTCCACCGCGGTCAACAGCTTCTGCAGCGCGATCGGCTTCTCGAGGAAATTCAGCGCGCCGATCTTGGTTGCCTCGACGGCGGTGTCGATGGTGGCGTGACCCGACATCATGATGACCGGCATGGTCAGCAGACCTTGCGACGCCCACTCCTTGAGCAGCGTCACGCCGTCGGTGTCCGGCATCCAGATGTCGAGCAGGACAAGGTCGGGCGTTGCGTTCGCGCGGGATTCACGCGCGCGCTGCGCGTTCTCGGCGACTTCAACAACGTGCCCTTCGTCTCCGAGAATTTCGGAGAGCAACTCCCGGATACCCATTTCGTCGTCGACAACGAGGATGGTGGCCATGCTTTTCCTCTATGTGCGGCGGGATTGCCGTCCGCGTCAGGCAAGTTTTACGAACAGTATGGAAACTTGGGCGCCGACGGTGTCGGTGCCCGATTGGCGGTTGCGCAATTCGATGCGCGCCCCGTGCTCGTCCATGATTTTCTTCACCATGGCCAAGCCCAATCCGGTGCCCTTGGCTTTGGTCGTGACGTACGGCTCGAAGGCGCGGTTGAGGATGCGGGAAGAGAACCCGCCGCCGTTGTCCGCGATCGCAAGCCGCACGGCCTGCCGCCGCGCGCCCGAGGCGTCGTCGTATTCTACCGTGTCAGTTTGCAAACTGACATGTGGAGCGGCTCGCCCGGCCGCTTCATTCTCGGCCACCGCGTCCTGCGCGTTCTGCAGCAGGTTGTGGATAACCTGGCGCAGTTGCGTTGGATCGCCCTTGATCAACGGCAATCCTTCGCCCAACTTGACCTCGATGAACGGGTGATCGTGCTGCCCAGGGTGATCGATGCCGTACAGGTGCAGCACCTCTGCGGCAAGCGCGTTGAGGTCCAGCTCCTGCAGCATGGCCGGCGGTGTGCGCGCGTAATCGCGGAAATCGTCCACCATGCGCTTCATGGCGGCGACCTGGTTGACGATGGTGGTGGCACCCCGGCGCAGCACCTCGGCGTCGGCGTCGGCCAGCTTGGGTGAGAGCTTCATCTCCAGGCGCTCGGCCGAGAGCTGGATCGGCGTGAGCGGATTCTTGATCTCGTGCGCCAGGCGCCGCGCCACTTCGCCCCATGCCACCGAGCGCTGCGCCGAGATCACGTCGGAAATGTCGTCGAACACGACCACGTAGCCGCGCTCTGTGCCGTGCGCACCCACCGAGGGGCCTGGCAGGCGCGTGCCGCGAACCAGGAGCGTGAGCGGTTCTTCTTCATCTTCGAGCGGGATCTCGACCTGCTTCTGCCAGTGGGCTGCTGCGGCGCCAGCTGCGGCGCTCACGTCATGCTCGGCGAAGGCCTGCTCGACCACGGGCGCGAAGGCCGCCAGCGGCGTCATGCCAATGAGCCCCTGGCCGACCCACGCGCCGAAGGGCTGTTTGAAGATGCGCTCGGCACCTGGATTGGCAGTCAGCAGCACGAAGCGATGGTCGAACACGAAGACGCCTGCGGTCAGGTTGGTCAGCACGCTCTCAAGATAGGCTTTCGATTGCTCGAGTGCCGCGCGATTCTGTTCCACCGCGCGGCGCGCATCGGCCAACTGGCGCGTCATCTGGTTGAACTGCTGGGTGAGCACGCCGAGTTCGTCTCGCGTATGCAGCTCGCGCTTGGGCGAGAGATCGCCCTCGGCCACCTCTCGCGTGCCTTGCAGCAGCATTAGCAGCGGTCGTGCCAACTGCGCGCCCAGCAGCAGCGCCAGCATCACCGCAATGAACACGGCCAGGAACAGCGTGAGCGTGAGGGTGCCGATGTACATCTTGCGCAGGCCGGTGCGGCCGAGCGCTTTCTCCTGGTATTCCTGGTAGGCGCGCTGGACGGCATCGGCGTTGCGCGCGAGCGCCTGCGGCACCGGCTGCACGAGCTGCAGGAAGCGTTCTTCGCGGCCACCCTCGCCGGTCAGGCCAAAGCCATGCGAGGTGCCGTCGCTGCCCTCCGATTGGCGATCGGCCAGCAGGCCCGTGCCGGCCCACCTGCGTGCGGGCGAATTCAGTCGCAGCCCCGACACATCTCGCGCGGCCGTGCCGAGCGCCACCACCACGCGCAGTTGATAGAGGTCGTTGCGGCGGTTGCTGGCGCGCGCTGCTGATGCCGGGCCGTTATCGCCTTCGACGTCGCTGCCGCCTTCCAGGCTGGCATAGCCGCCGGGCGTGCGCGCCTGCTCCAGCACGGTTTGGTCGGGCAGGCTCGGGACGAGTGTGTCGTAGGTGCTCGACGCGGTGGCGATCACGCGGCCGCTGGCGGTGAAGACGGTGGCGTCCTGTACGCCAAACTGTTCACGCAGGCGGTTGAGTGTGATGGCCGTGGCGGATGTAGAGCCGTCACCGACCTGCTCGGCAATCAGGCGTCCTTTGTTCTGCAGGTCAGCCAGCGCGGCATCCATGGTCGAGCGACCGAGGTTCAGGCCGGCCTCGAGCGCCGATTCCACCTTGACGTCAAACCACGATTCGATGCTGCGCGAGACGAACTGCAGCGACACCAGATAGATCAGCACCCCCGGCAGCACGCCCACCACGCCGAAGAAGACGGCCAGCTTGGTCATCAGCCGCGTGCCGAACTTGCCACGCCGCGCACGCAGCGCCAGCGCCAGCATCAGCCCGCCGATGATCACCACCAGCAGCGCGCCGATGACGAGGTTGACCTTGTAGAGCAGCGTGAAATACCGGTCGAAGAACTCGGTGTTGGCCGATGCCGCGGCCAGCAGGCCCACCAACACGATCGCCAGAAAGACGATGGTGCCTGCCACCACCTGGTAGAGCAGGCGCTTGTAGCTGCGATCGAAAATCATTTGGCGGGTGCCAGCAGCGGGGCTGCGTTGCCGGGGCTTGCGCTCATGCCCCAGCCTGGGCTGGAGGTGCCGGAAGCCGGTGTGGAGGAGGCCGGCGCGCTCGGTGGCGGTGTGGCCGGTGCCGGCGTCGGGGCGGGCTCGTTCGGCACCTGGAAGTTGAAGCGCTTCCAGTCAGAGCTGAGGTTCCAGTCCCGGGTGTTGACGGCATTGATCTGGAACGGCTTGGGCAACTGCGTCACATCCAGGTGCATGCGGACTTCGGCCTGCACGGTCTCCCCGGCCTTGACGGCGCGCGGCTCGAACACGCGCCAGCCGCGGACGTGCTGCATGAAATCGACGGCGTCTTTCAGCCGTGAGAACGGCACCTGCAGCCCGCCGGTCGACACGCGGTACTGCCGCGTGAGCGGGTGGTACGACAGCCGTACCACGCGCGTGGCGCTGATGGCGTGGTCATCGAACCAATACCAGCGCGGGCGGATCAGTTCGAATTCAACGAGGAAATAGAGCGCGATGCCTTTGTTGACCGCGTCTTCGAGGTTGCTGGGCAGATCGAAATCGAAATCGGCGGAGAGGTTCCAGCCGCCGTCGGCGTATTCCAGTTGAGCGCGATTGACTTCGATGGTCTGCGCGGGCGCTGCGACCGGCCACAGCAGGCACAGCGTGCTCAGTACGTTGAGTACGACGAGCCGATGCAGCATCCGCCGGAATCGGGAAGGCACCTGCAGCCAGGTCGATGGGCGAAGGAAAGCTGTCACAACGGTCGTCGCATCAGGGCCGTTTCTGGAACACCGCGTAAAAGAAGCCGTCGTGATCGAGCGGCAGGGGCAAGGTGTCGGGGGCAATTCGACCGGGGGTGAAACCACTGGCCGGCGCCGCCTCGCGCGAGGCCGGCAGCAACTGGCCGGGCGCGTGCAATCGTATCGCATCTTCCAGATGGCTTTCAAACCATCGGGCCTGGGCCTCGCCCTCCGTCGGAAAAATCGAACACGTGACATAAACCAGCTTGCCACCGGGCTTGAGACATGTCCAAAGGGCACGCACGATGTCGCGTTGGAGGGCTGCCAGCGCTTTGAGATCGGCCGGGCGGCGCAGCCAGCGGATGTCCGGATGGCGGCGCACGATGCCGGCGGCCGAGCAGGGGACGTCGGCCAGGATGCGGTCGAATGGGCGGCCGTCCCACCAGGTGTCCGGTTTGGCGGCATCGCCCACGCAAACCGTGGCGGTTTGCCCCAGGCGCGCCAGGTTCTCGTCGATGCGCGTGGCGCGCGCTGGATCGGATTCGAGCGCGACCACGTCCAGGTTGTCGGCCAGTTCCAGCAGGTGGCCGGTCTTGCCGCCGGGCGCGGCGCAGGCATCGAGCACGCGCTGGTCCGGCGCCACGTCGAGCAGCGCAGCAGCCAGTTGCGCGCCGGCGTCCTGCACGGAGACATCGCCCTCGGCAAAACCGGGCAGTTCGCCCACGGGAACGGCGCGCGCGAGGCGCACGGCCTGCTCGCCGATGCGTTCGGCGTCGATGCCGGCATCGGCCAGTCGGGCGAGGTAGGCATCGACGGCAATGCGGCGCGGGTTCACGCGCAACACCATCGGCGGGCGGCGGTTGCCGGCGGCCAGGATGGTCTGCCACGCGTCGGGATAGGCGCTACGCACCGCGTCGACCCACCATTGCGGATAGTTGGTGGCGGCCACCGGATCGGCCTGCATGGCGGTGACGAGTTCGCCCTGCTCACGCAGGAAACGCCGCAGCACGCCGTTGATCATGCCCTTGCCGTGCGCGAGCTTGGGGTCGGCCGAGGCGGCGCGCACGGTCTGGTCGACCACGGTGAACGGCGTGTACGGCGGCGGCGTATCCAGCAATTGCGCCAGCGCCACGCATAGCAGGTTGGCGGCGCCTTCAGCGGGCGGGCGCGGGATCAGCGTGCGGATCAGCCAGTCGGTGCTGCCGAGCCAGCGCGTGGCGCGGTAGGCGAGATCCTGCACGGCGCCGCGCACCGGCGCCGGCTGGCCTTGGCATGCAGCATCGATGGCCTGCGGCAACGCCGTGCCCTGCCGCAGCTTGCCCAGCGCAGCGGCGGCAAGCGATAAGGCGTGGGCGAGGGAGTCGGGCGGCAGGCGCATCGGTGCGAAAAAATCAGGCAGGTGAAAAGCAACGAGCCCGCGATGGGCGGGCTCGTGCGGATTGCGAAAGTATAAAGGATGTGCCCCGTCGGGCCGCCCCTTTTACGTCGGATACTGCCCGGTCTGCGCCATCTGCATCAGGCGTGCGATGCGCTCTTCCGTGGCCGGGTGTGTGCTGAACAGGTTGGCCAGGCCGCCGCCGTGCAGCGGGTTCATGATCATCATCTGCGCGGTGGCCGGGTGCGCCTCGGCGGCCGCAAACGGGATGCCGGCGGCGTAGCGGTGAATTTTGTCCAGCGCCGAGGCCAGCGCCTGCGGGTCGCCGCTGATCTCGGCGCCGCCGCGGTCGGCTTCAAATTCACGCGCGCGGGAAATCGCCATCTGGATCAGCGATGCTGCCAGCGGTGCAAGGATCGCCACGGCAATCCCGGCGATCGGGTTGGCCGGGCGGCCCTCGCTGTCGCGCCCACCGAAGAACACCGCAAAGTTGGCCAGCGCGGAGATCGCACCGGCCATGGTGGCCGAGATGGTCGAGATCAGGATGTCGCGATGCTGTACGTGGGCCAGTTCGTGCGCCATCACGCCGCGCAGCTCGCGCTCCGAGAGGATGTTGAGGATGCCGGTGGTGGCCGCAACCGCCGCGTGCTCCGGGTCGCGGCCGGTGGCGAAGGCGTTGGGCTGCGCTTCGTCGATCAGGTAGACGCGCGGCATCGGCAACTGCGCGCGCGTGGCCAGCTCGCGCACCATCCGATAGAACTGCGGTGCGCTGGTCTCGTTGACTTCCTGCGCGTTGTACATGCGCAGGACCATCTTGTCGGAGAACCAGTACGAGAAGAAATTCATGCCCAGCGCGAACAGCAGCGCCAGCATCATCCCGCTGCGTCCGCCGATCATGCCGCCGATGACGATGAACAGCGCGGTGATCGCTGCCATCAGCATGAAGGTCTTGATCCAGTTGAACATGGGGGCGTGGCTCCTGTGGGGTCTAGGGCGTCCAGGCGGGGGCCCAGGACGGTTTTTCGAGTCTCTTAGATCGCGATAAGCGTTGAAGATTCAAGGGCTTGCGCGGTATTTTGCCGCGCCGGACGCTTGCGTTGTCAACGAGTCGTGAAGGCCAGGCGCGCGCCCAGCCCGATGAACGCCGTGCCGACCACGCGATCGAGCCAGCGCTTGATGCCTGGCTTGCCCGCCACCCGACGCGTGACGCTGGCTGCCACCCACGCCACCAGGCTGTTCCACACCGTCGACATGACGATGAACACCGCGCCCAGCGCCAGGAATGCGGCTGCCTTGTGGCTGGCATGCGGATCGACGAACTGCGGGAAGAACGACAGGAAGAACAGCACCACCTTCGGGTTCAGCACGTTGGTGAGAAAGCCCTGCATGAAGAGCGACTTGAGCGGACGCGGGCGCTTGGCCGTGGCGGCTTGCTCGGCCACTTCGGCCACTTCGGTCGCCTCGGCGGGGGTATCGTCGCGCTCGGGCGGCGCCAACAGCATGCGGCCGCCCAGGTAGATCAGGTAGGCCGCGCCCACCACCTTGATCACGGTGAAGGCCACGGTGGAGGCCGCCAGCAGCGCCGTCAGCCCAAAGGCCACCGCCAGCACGTGCACGCAGCAGCCGGCCGACACGCCCAAGCTCGACATCAGCCCCGCCACCCGTCCTTGCGAGATGCTGCGCCCGACGATGTACGCCGTGTCCGGCCCCGGCGTCACATTCAGCAGAAACACAGCCAGCATGAAGAGCGGCAGGTTGACGATGCCCAGCGTGGTCATGGCGAGGTCCTCTCTATATAGATAGGGGTGATGCGAGTTCAGGTGCGCGATGCGAAGCGCTGGCCCGGCTGGATCGCCAGCCCTTGCAGGAATTCGCGCGCAGGCAGGCGCTTGCCGCCCGGTTTCTGCAACTGGGTCACGCGCAGTGCGCCGGCGCCACAGGCGATGGTCACTCCATCGGCATTAGCGGCGAGCACGGTGCCGGGCTCAGTATCGGCCGGGCGGTCGGCCAAGGCTTCAGCTTGCCAGAACTTGATCGCCACGCCGTCGAGTGTGGCCGACGCGCCCGGGAACGGGTTGAACGCATGCACCTGCCGCAGCAGCGCAGCGGACTGGCGCGACCAGTCGAGCGCGGCTTCGTCCTTGGCGATCTTCTCGGCGTACGTCACACCTTCCGCCGGCTGCGGCGTGGCGGGCAGCTGGCTGTCGTCCTGCGCGAGCTTGGTCAGTGCCTCCACCACCATGCGCCCGCCGAGCGCGGCCAGCGTGTCGTGCAGCGTGCCGGTGGTGTCGGTCAGGCCGATGGGCGCGTGCTCCATGGCGATCATGTCGCCGGTGTCGAGGCCCACGTCCATTTGCATCAGCGTGATGCCCGATTCCGCATCACCGGCCTCAATGGCACGGTGGATGGGCGCGGCGCCACGCCAGCGCGGCAGCAGCGACGCGTGGATGTTGATGCAGCCGAAGCGCGGCAGATCCAGCACTTCCTGCGGGAGGATCAGACCATAGGCGGCCACCACCATCACATCGGGGCGTTGCGCGGCCAGGGCGTCGATGGCGTCGGCGGCTTCCTGCGGATACTTGCCCGAGCGGCGCAGTGAGGGCGGCTGCAAGATCGGTCCCAGCCCATGCGATGCGGCGTACTGCTTGACGGGGCTTGCCTGCAACTGCATGCCGCGGCCGGCCGGGCGGTCGGGCTGGCTCAATACGGCAACGACGGGAAAGCCGGCCTGGTGGATCGCCGCCAGGGCGATCTGCGCAAATTCAGGCGTGCCGGCAAACGCTACGCGAAGGGTGGACGTCATCGGTTCGGGAAAAAGGGGAAATGCGCTACGCCCAAGCGTAGCGCATGAGACTCAATGGTGGCCGCTTAATGACGGCTGCTGAATGGGCGATTGCGATGGGGCGTGTCGGTCAGCGGGACGATGGGCGCGGGCGAGGGCAGCGCCTCGGCCACCATGCCGCTGCTGCGCCGCTGGAACAACGAGAAGGTTTCGTTGGTGTCGCCGGGGCGGCTGCCGCGCCACACCAGTTCCCAGTCAGCCCCCTTGGGTTGGCGGCTGCGGCGTTCGACCGCCTTGTCGAGCACCAGCATCAGGTCGCAGGTACGGGCAGCGGGGTTCGGGCGATGCGCATCGCCGTGGCCGCTGTGGCCCAACAGCCACTTGACTGGGCGCACGCCGGTTTCGTAGTGCATCAGCGCGCGTTCGCTCTCGCCCATGCCGCGCGTGGCCACGCAGATCTGCGCGGATTCGAGGACCGGTTTGATCGCCTGGAACAGTGGCCGGTAGCTGCGCGCATCGTCCACCCACGGGATCAGCAGCGTGCCCAACAAGCCCCACACCATGCCGAGGCCCGCCGCCCAGGCCACCACGCCTGAGCGTGCTGGCCGCAGCCAGACGCAGACGGCCCACAGCACGGTGATGCCTGCGGCGGCCGCCACGGCGACGGGGTGGATCAGCATGTCGTACGGCAGCGGCAGCACGCGGCCCAGCACCTTCGCCAGCCAGCCCGGCAGCAACAGCCCGCCGCTGGTGACGAGCGCGGCCCACACGGCCCAGACCACCACCCCCAGCACGCCGAACAGTGCCACCGAGGCGCCCCACGCGCGGGCGCGCCAGGCCGGCGGAATCAACAGCAGCATCGGCGCGCCGAGCACGGCCAGCGCAGGCTGCAGCGGCATCAGATACACATCGCGCAGCACCGCCGAGCGCAGCACTACGGCAATCGTCACGAGCACGAATAGCGCAACGACCAGATGGCCCTGATACGGCAGCAGCCATGCCGCCCGCGCGCCGCGCCCGTGCTGGCGCGCGAGCTTGTAGAGCGACACGCCCAGTACGGCCACCGCAGGCCACACCGCCGGTGTGCCGGTCAGGAAGATCGAGCGGATGGTGGTTGCCACCGACCCGTTCTCGCCACCCAGATGCGAGAACCCGAAGAAGCGCCCCAGGTTGTTGACCCAGAACCATTCGACGAACAAATCCGGCGATTCGTGCCAGAAGATGGCCGGCCAGATCACCAGCCACGGCAGCGCCGCCAGCAGCGACAGTGCATAGAAGCGCCAAGCCTGGCGGTTGCGGAAGTCCGGCAGCAGTGCGATCGCCGCCAGCACGGTCAGCGCGAACAGGCCGGGCACGAGCACGCCCTTGCCCAGAAAGGCCACGCCGATGCCCGTGCCGAACCACAGCGCCGGGCGCAGCACGTTGACGCCGCTGACACCGCCCGCCTCGCTGTCCTTCACGAAGCGCACCAGACCGTACAGCGCCATGGCGGTACCGGCCAGTTGCGGCACGTCGGCAATGAACTTGTGCACGTGCTCGACCAGCCCGATGCAGCCGACAAACAGCAGCAGCGCACCAAGCGCGTAGTCGCGCAGCGCCGCACCACCGGCATCGAGCCCGGTTTCGCGGCGCTTGGTCAGCGTGAGACCTGGCCGGCCGCATGCCAGGTCGGCGCCCACGCGCATGCGCCAGTCGCGCGCCTCGCTGCGCAGCAGGCGCGCGGTGCGCCATACCGCCAAGCAGGTCAGCGCCATCCAGAACAGCACGGCCAGTCGCACCGCCTCGTGCGGCGGCAGGTCTGGCAGGGCCAGCGCGGCCAGCGCGCCGCTCCAGTACATCAGCGGGGGCTTTTCGACAAACGGCTCAAAGGCGACGTTGGGGATGACCCAGTCGCCGCGTTCGATGATGTTGAGCACCACGCCGAACGAATAGGGCTCGTCGGCCTTCCATGGCGCGCGCCAGAACGTGCCCGCGACGAAATACGCGCACACCATCAGCACGATGACCGCGCGCCAGTGCCGCAGCAGCATGGCGGGCAGGCGACGCACGCCGGTACGGGGGGCGGCGTCGGCGGGGGCGGTCGGCATCAGCGGGATAGGGGGCGAGCGCGCGTCGGCGTCGGCGGGCATGGGGTGCTCAACGCTGGTGCGCGACGTCGCGTTGGTGCTTCTTGAGCCTGGAGCGGATGCGCGTCTGCTTGAGCGGCGAGAGGTATTCGACAAACACCTTGCCCATCAGGTGATCCATCTCGTGTTGGATGCACACCGCCAGCAGGCCGTCGGCTTCCAGCTCGAAGGTCTCGCCCTTTTCATTCAGTGCGCGCACGCGCACGCGGTCCGGGCGCTCGACCTTGTCGTAGATATCGGGCACCGACAGGCAGCCCTCGTCCCAGACCTTACGCTCGGCCCTGGCCCAGGTGAACTCGGGGTTGATCAACACGAACAGTTT
>JACXTT010012784.1_pt1 | contig 11118 bp, 10 predicted proteins | sample 9270951 | NCBI WGS metagenome assembly JACXTT01 (sample SAMN15532306, study PRJNA645909) | rock metagenome | isolation source: weathered quartz diorite | place: Puerto Rico | collected 2017-06-21 | reverse complement strand
GGGATCTTGGCCGCGCCCCACACGGTCAGCGACTGCGCGTCAGCGTCGTACTCGGCCAGCAGGCCGCGCGTCTCGAGCGGCGTCGCCGCGTGACGCTGAATGCGGAACTCCTCCCTGATGACCTCGTCGGCCCGAGCGAAGGCCGCCTCGACGTCGCCGCGCTCCACCACCAGGTGGCCGGCCACGTCACCCTCGTCGGCGTCGAGCACCACGTCCAGCGGTTCGTAGTCGATGTCCAGCCGCTCGGCCGCGTCCTCGGCGAGGTAGCGCGATTCTGCGATCAGGACCGCCACGGGCTCGCCGGAATAGCGCACCTCGCGATCGGCCAGCGGCTTCTGAAGGAAGCGGTTGGCACCCTCGTCTTTGAACATGCGCGTCGGGATCGGCCGGCCGCGGTCGGGCAGGTCCGAGGCGGTGATGAGGTCGATCACGCCCCGCGCTTTGAGCGCCAACGAGCGATCGATTCGCGTGAAACGCGCGTGCGCGAGCGGGCTTCGCACCACCACCGCGTGGACCATGCCGGGCCGCTTGAAATCGGCGATGAACGTGCCCTCGCCACGCAGCAGCGGCCAGTCCTCCTTGCGCAGCGGCGAGGCGCCGATGCCGTGCAGCTCCACCGGCGGTGATACTAACGGCCGGGATGATCGGGGTCAGCCTGCCGCGACTCGAGGACGACGCTCTCCTCCGCGGCGCGGCGCGCTTCGTCGACGACATCAAGCCCGAGGGGTGCCTGCATGTCGCGTTCCTGCGCAGCCCGATGGCGAGCGCGCGCATCCGATCCATCGATGTGAGCGCGGCCGCGCACGCGCCGGGCGTCGTCGCGGTTTTCACAGCCGCCGACCTGGACGGATCGTGCGGCCCACTGCGCGCGCACATGACGACGCAGGGCTTGATCGCACCCGACCGGCCGGTCATCGCCACCGACCGCACGCGCTTCGTCGGCGAGATCATGGCCGCGGTCGTCGCGGCCAACCGCTACCAGGCCGAGGATGCGGTCGAGCTGATCGCCACCGATCTCGACCCGCTGCCGGCCGTCAGCACGCTCGACGATGCGCTGGCCGGCGGCGCACCGCTGGTGCACGACGATATGCCCAGCAACCGCTTCATCACCGTGCACCGGACCTATGGAGACCTCGACCGCGCATTCGCCGCAGCGGACACCGTCGTCGAGGGCGAGGTCGTGCATCCGCGTGTGTCGGCCGTGCCCATGGAGGGGCGGGGCGTCGTGGCCGCCCCGTACGGAGTTGTCTACACGTCGACACAGGCGCCTCACCTCGTTGCCGACGCCATCGCCGAGAGCCTGGGCGTCGACAGGGCGCAGGTGCGCGTTGTCGCCTCGGACGTCGGTGGCGGGTTTGGCGGCAAGGTCGGCGTCTACCCGGAAGACGTGGCGCTGGCCTGGATCGCGCGGCGCCTCCAGGCGCCGGTCAAGTGGGCCGAGGACCGCTCCGAACACCTGCAGGCTTCGAATCACGCGCGCGACCAGCGCGTCGCGTTCAGCGCGGCCGTGCGTGGCGACGGTCGAGTGCTCGGGCTGCGCGCGAAAGTGCTGACCAACGTCGGCGCCTACGGCACGCGCCCGTACGGCGCGCTCCTCAACGCCACAACGTGCGCCGGGCTCATCCCCGGCCCGTACGACATCCGCGACTACGAGTACGAGGCCATCGCGTTGGCCACGAATCGATCGCCGGAGGGTCCGTATCGCGGCGTCGGCATGGTGACCGCCGCGCTGACCCACGAGCGCCTGATGGACCTGGTCGCCGCGCGGCTCGGCCTCGATCCGGCGGACGTCCGCCGGCGCAACCTGGTGCGGGCCGACCAGATGCCCTACTCGGCCGTGACGGGGCATCCGTACGAGTCAGGCGACTACCGGTCCGCGCTGGAGGCGGCGCTCAACGTATTCGACTACCGGCGCGCGCGCGACGAACGCGCGCGGGCGCGAGCAGCGGGCCGCCTCGTTGGCATCGGCATCGCCTCGTACGTCGAGTTCACGGGCGCGGGCTCGAACACTTTCGTGGGGCGCGGCATGGCTTCGATCTCCGGCGTCGACGCCGGCCGGGTGTGGCTGGACGAGAACGGTCGCGTCCGGGTGCAGACCAGTGCCCCCAACCTGGGGCAGGGCGTGCAGACGACCTTCGCCCAGGTGACAGCGGGCGCGCTAGGGGTCGAGGCCAGGTCGGTGATCGTGGAGCAGACCGACACGTCGAAGCTCAGCGCCGGGACCGGGACATTCCAGAGCCGCAGCTCCGTCACGGTCGCGACGGCCACGCACCGGGCCGCAACGCAGCTGCGCGAAGCGATCCTCGAAGCTGCGTCCTACCGGCTCGACCAGCCAGTCGGGCACCTGGCGATCACCGACTCCCAGATCCTTGTGGACGGCCAGCCGGCGGGCCTGAGCCTGGCGGAGCTCGCGAAAGAAAACCTCGACGTCGAGGTCACCTACGACGCCAGTCAGGCTTCGCACCCTTACGCGACGCACGTGTGCCAGGTGGAGATCGACCGCGGCAGCGGCGCGGTGCGCGTTGACCGCTATGTCATCGCCGAGGACTGCGGCGTCGTCATTAACCCGATGATCGTCGAGGGCCAGGTGGTCGGCGGCGTCGCTCAGGGCGTGGGCGCCGCGCTGCTCGAGGAGATCTCGTACGGGGCTGACGGTCAGCTGCTCAGCGGCAGCTTCATGGACTACCTGATCCCGACCGCGGGCGAGGTGCCCTCGGTGGAGGTCGCGCACCTGACCACGCCGTCGACGGTGCATGAGCTGGGCACCAAGGGCGCCGGCGAGGGCGGCACAATCGGCGCGACGGCGGCCGTCGCGAACGCGGTGGCCGACGCGCTCGGGGCGAGCGAAGCCGTGCTGCCGTTCACGCCCGAGCGCGTGCTGATGCTCGCCGGGCGCGCCTAGCGGTGGGTCCAGGGTGGCTGGTGGAAGTCGGCCACGCGCACGCTCCGCCCGCTCAGTGCCACCTCGGTGAATTGGTAGAGCATCGCCGCCGTCGGCGCGAAGACCTCCACGCCGGGCAGCCTCATCGAGAAATCGTCTCCCCGGCCGGCGGTCGCCGCCGCCCGCAGCAGCGCGGCTGCGGTGGGCAGGAACATCACCGCCACCTCTTCGGGCGACGGCCGCAGGTCGGCCGCACTCGCGCCGCTCCAGAAGACGATCGGCGTGATGGTGAAGCCGGACCTCGTGTCGAAGTCGTCGAGGCGGCCAAGCTCGTCGCCGGCGCCAACCTCGAGCCCCAGCTCCTCATGCAGCTCCCGCATAGCGCATTGGGCGACGGATTCGCCCTCATGCAGCCGGCCGCCAGGCAGCGCCATCTGGCTCGCGTGCCGGCGCATGTCTGCAGGCCGCTGGAATATCGGCACGCAAGGCGAGCCGCCGTTGTCGAGCAGCACCACGGCAACCGCTGCCGGCCTCTGGGGGCTGCGCGACTCGACGCGTTCGAACGCGCGAAGGTTGGCCTCGATTTCGGTTCGAGTTCTTATGACGTATTCACGCCGGTGATGGAGCCGGCGGTCGCCCGTGGATCGCGCGTCCCCCACTCCCCGCTTTCGACGGCTTCGATAAATCGCTCCACAGTCGAATTGAAAAGTCCAGGCTCTTCGAGGTTGAGCGTGTGACCGGTCTGCGGCATGACCACGAGCCCCGCCGTCGTAATGGTGCGCTTGAGCATGAGCGACGGCTCGAGGCTGCCCTCGTCCTCGTCACCCGCGAGGATGAGCACCGGCGTGCGCACCGCGGCCAGCTTCTCGTGCAGTGCATAGAGAGAAGGACGCGCAGCCTGCACTCCGCGCATTGTGTTGGCGGCGCCGGTGGCGTCGTGCCGGGCCAGCGTGTCTTTGAACTCGCGCCACGCTTCGCGGTTCTTGTTCTGCAGCTGCACGCGCGCCGGCCCCACCGCGTACGAGTCGGCCACGTTCGCCGAGCCCTTCGTCGCGAAGGCTTCGGCGATGGCGCGGCTCTCTCTGCGGAACTGCTCCTGCTTCTCCGGCTGCGCGCCGTACCCGACGCCGCCGATGCACGCCGAAAGCACGCGGTCGGGATGAGTGAGCACGAGGTGCAGCGTGGCGAATCCTCCCATCGAGAGTCCGACGACGTGCGCCTTGTCCACATTTGCAGCGTCGAGAACGCACGCCGCGTCCTCCACGGCGCGCGCCTGCGTGTACGAGGCGACGTCGCGCGGCACGTCCGACGGCGGGTAGCCGCGCGCGGCGTAGACGATGCAGCGATGCGACTGCGCAAAGTGACCAACCTGGGGCGCCCAGCTGCGGTGGTCGCCGGCGAACTCGTGCACGAACAGGATCGGTGTGCCAGTGCCGGACTCCTCCCAGTGGAGGATGACACCGTCGGTGGTGATGGCTCGCTGCACCGTGGATAGCATGCTGGAGTGGAGCCGCGCGGCGTGGCGGCGCCATCTTCCCGACGTGCCGGACATCAATGGGTTCGTGCGCGAGCTGGGCGAGGGCACGATCCACGGCCTGGCGCACGCGACGGCACTCACCCATCCCGACAAGCTCGCGCTCCGCGTCGGCGACGAGGCGATAACCCACGGCGAGCTGGAGGTGATGGCCGCGAAGTTTCGCAAGTCGGTCAAGGCCGGCGATCGGGTTCTTCTCGCAGCTCCACCGTCGGTGAGTTGGGCCGCCCAGTACCTCGGCATCCTGCAGGCGGGTGGAGTGGCAGTGCTCGCCAACCCCGCTTATACGGAGGCCGAGCGAATCGCGATCGTCGAAGCATCCAGGTCGGCGTCGTGGGACGAGCCCGGAGGACCCGATGCGGTGGCTGTGCTCGCCTTCACGTCCGGCACGACCGGCATGCCCAAGGCCGTGCCCCTCACCCACCGCAACCTGCTGACGTCGATTCGTGCGGCCATGGCCGCGTGGCGGTGGCGACCGCATGACAGGCTCGTCCACGCGCTGCCCCTGTTCCACCAACACGGGCTGGGCGGGCTGCACGCGACGCTCATCGCGGGCTCGTCACTTCATCTTGTGCCGCGGTTCTCGCCCGATGAGCTGCTGCGGGCAGCCGAGAAGGCCACCGTCCTGTTCGCCGTGCCGACGATGTACCAGCGCCTGGAGGGCAGTGGTTCGAGCAACCGGCTAAGGCTCTGCGTGAGCGGCTCGGCGCCGCTGAGTCGCGCCGTGTCCGACCGCGCCCAGCGCGTCCTGGGCCGGGCGCCCCTGGTGCGCTACGGCACGACTGAAAGTGGGCTCGCCACGTCGCAGGTGATCACCGACCCGCCGGTCGGCACCGTCGGCATCCCGCTGCCGGGTGTCGAGTTGCGGTTCGGCGAAGAGGGCGAGATCCAGCTGCGCGGGCCGCAAATCGCCGCCGCCTTCGCCGACGAGGAAGGCTGGATCCGCACCGGCGACGTCGGCCGGCTCGACGAACTCACCGGCCACCTCGTCATCGACGGCCGCATCAAGGAGATGATCATCACCGGCGGCATGAAGGTGTACCCATGGGAGGTCGAGGTGGCGCTGGAGACTCACCCCGACGTGGCCGAAGCTGCGGTCGCGGGCGTGGAGAGCGAGCGCTGGGGCGAGCAGGTGACGGCGTGGGTGGTGATGAAGGAGGGTGCCGCCTTCGACGCCGACGTGCTCCTCGAGCACGCGAGCACACAGCTCGCGCCGTACAAGCGGCCCAAGGAGATTCGGCGGCTCGAGTCGATGCCGCGCAATCATGTGGGCAAGATCGACCGGCGAGAATTGAGGTAGGCATGGACCTTCAGCTCACCGGCAAGGTGGCGTTCGTAACCGGCGCCAGCAAAGGCATAGGCCGCGCGGTCGCCCAGGAGCTCGCGCAGGAGGGCGCCGACGTCGTGATCACGGCGCGCACGCTCGAGCCGCTGGAGGTCGCGGCCCGAGAGATCGCCGCCATGACCAATCGCAAGGTCGTCGCGATGGAAGGCGACATGAGCAAGCACGACGATGTCAACCGATGCGTCAGGGCGACGCTCGACCAGTTCGGGCGCATCGACATCGCCGTCACGTGCGCGGGCAGCTCGCCCGGCGGCCTGCTCGAGGACCTGACCGAGGAGCAGTGGATGTCGAGCCTGAACCTGAAGTTCATGGGCTACGTGCGCACCGTGCGCGCGGTCATCCCCCACATGCGCGAGCGCGGTGAGGGCGTCATCGTGCTCGTCGTCGGCAACGACGGGCTGAAGCCGAGCTACTGGGAGATGACTGCCGGCGTCGCCAACGCCGCGGACATCAACTTCGCTTCGTCGGTCGCGGAGCAGTACGGACGCTACGGCGTGCGCATCAACACCGTGAACCCCGGGCCGGTGAACACCGACCGCTGGGACGGCCTGGAGAAAGCGTTCGCGCGCGACAAGAAGGTCGAGCAGGACGCGGCGCACGAGCTGGCCTTGTCGTCGATCCCGTTCCACCGGATCGCCGAGCCGCACGAAGTGGCGGCCCTGGTCGCCTTTCTCGCCTCGCCCCGCGCGGCAATGATCAACGGCGCGCACATCCCCATCGACGGCGCGCAGCGCAAAGCGCTGATGGACGTCTAATGAAGGACAAGCTGCTGCGGCTGATCGTGACCGGCCGCGCGAAAGAGGCCGAACTCTTCGTGCCCCTGGTCGACGACTTGCCGCCGTCCGAACCCGGACGCTGGACGGCGAAAGACCAGGTGGCCCACATGATGTCGTGGCGAGAGATCGCAGTGCTCGAGCTCGACGCCGTGCGCACGGGTGGAGCAGCGCCCGTGGTGGACGACGATGACGACGTCACGAACGCGGGCTTTTACGCCGACACCCATCAACTGCCTGCGAAGGCGATCCTGGAGTCGGCGGCGAGCTCATGGAACTCGCTGGAGGAGGCTGTGACGGCATGCACCGAGGACATGCTGATGGCGCCGCGGCCGGGCTTTCCGCACCTGAAGGCCTGGAAGACCGTGCCGGAGAAGGCGGTCGACCACCTTTCCGACCACCTCCAGTACTGGTACGCCGAGCACGGCGACGCCGCGGCGGAAGACCGTGCCGCAATGTGGAGGTATGAGGTCAACACGGCTGCGTTCCCGGAGGACCGGCGCGTTGCCGTCGAAGAGTTCGCTCTGGGCCAGTTCTTCGCCAGAAGAGGCCGGCCTGAGGAGGCGCGCCCGCACCTTCAAGCCGCGCTCGCTCTACGGCCCGATTTGCGCGGCTTCCTCGATTAAAAACCAGAGCTGGCGAGGTTGCTGGCGTGAAGGAGAAGCTGCACTCGCTGATCAACGCGGCCCGCGCCCAGGAGGAGGAGGCGCTGGTGCCTCACGTGGACGACGCGCCCCCGCCGGTGCCCGGACAGTGGACCGCCAAGGACCAGCTCGCGCACCTGTACTCGTGGCGGGTGTTCGCCGCGGACGAGCTCGACGCCAACCGCAGGGGCGAGTCGATGCCTGATGTGACGCTCGACGAGGACGAATTCAACAAGCGGTTCTACGCGCAGACCCACGATCTGCCGGCGTCCCAGGTCATCGCGACGGCGCGGGAGTCATGGGATCGATTGGCCGCGGCAGTCGACGCCGCAAGTGGCGAAGATTTGCTCAAGCCGCGGCTTCGCCGGCCCAATCAACCGCAGTGGCACACGGTTCCGAACAACACCTATTACCACCTGGCCCAGCATCTGGGTTACTGGTACACGGACCTGAGCGATGAGGCGTCGGCTGAGAAGGCGGCGAAGTGGGGCTACGACGTCGCCGTCGCCACCTATCCCGAGGACCGCGTCAGGGGTGTGGCCCACTACAACCTCGCCTGCTTCTACGCCATGCACTCTCGTGCGGACGAGGCGCTGGCACATTTCAAGACCGCGTTCGAGCTCCGAGCCGAGCTGCGCGACTGGGCCAAAGAAGACCACGACCTCGACCCCATCCGCTCAGCTCTTACGGAGCTTCTCGCCTAGCCAGGTGTTTCTGCTCGCCGACCGAGTAAGCCTCGCGCAGCCACGAGGCCACCTCGGAGTCCACGTCGCGCGGTGAAGTCAGGCGGAACTCGTGCACCACGTTGCGCGGCGAAACCACGTAGACACGTTTGAAGCGCGCGCTGTGGACTCGCCGTGCCAGCACGACGTGGCCGTCGAGCCAATGCTTCTTCGCAGAAAACGCGGCGAAGCTCATGCGCACGTGCAGCGCGATGCGCGTCTTCTCGGGCAGGACTTCCACCGGGCCCAATCCCCGCACGATGGCGAGAATGTGGGCGAAGGTCTCCTTTACCGCGGCGTCCTTGCCTGCGAAGTGCCGCTCGAGCTCACCGAGCGGCCGGCATGTGTGGGTCTGGTTGCGGTTGGCGAAGGTCCGCCCACATCGCGGGCACGTCCACACGGCTCAGAACAGACCGGTGAGCCTGCGGCGCAGAGGCTTCGGACCAGGCGGTTCGTGATACTCGGGCAGTAATTTCGCCACTGCCTCCGCGCCGGCGCGGTGCATGTCGTCGACGCTCTTGCCCTCTGCCGGGATCGGAGCGCCGATGTTCGCAACGATCCGCTTGCCCAGCCACACGTCCTTCGGCCCGGCCAGCCCCACCGGCACCACGGGCACTCCCGCGCTGACCGCGAAATGGGCGAAGCCTTTCTTGAACGGCAGCAGCTCGCCCTCGCTCGGACCGAAATCGCCCTCCGGGAACAGCGCCACCGCACCGCCGAGGTTCAGGCAGTCGCCCACCCGGCGGAAAAGCGCCTGCGGATCCTTGATCGAGCGCTCGACCGGGATGATCCCTCCCGCCGCCCGGATAAAAGCCCACTCCGCCTTGCGCCGCATCATCCCGGTCGGGTCGGCCAGCATGTGGATGCGCGGCTCGACCGGGAAGACCATCAGGATCGTCATCGCGTCCATCCAGCCGAGGTGGTTGGCGATGACGATGTAGGTGCCGGTAGGCGGGATGTTCTCACGGCCGTGCACGGTGAAACGGAAGGTGAGCTGCAGCGCCGGCACCGTGACGGCGCGGATCAAGCGATACGCGAAGGTCGCGCGACGGCCTATCGGCAGCAGATCGACAGGCGGTACCTCGGCTGAGGCCTGGCCGGCGGCCACAGCCTCCTCGTTCGAACGCCAGCGGAGCGCGTTCCACTGTTCGTTCACCGACACGGGCGTCCCGCCCGCGAGCCCAGCGCCATGCAGCGATCCCCAGCCGTGGTCGCGAGTGAGGTCAGCCACTGGCCCGGACCCAGGCTTCGGATAGGCGACCCAGAGCTTGGCGCCGCCCTTCAGCGCGGCGATGGCGGCGGGCGCATTGCGCTCGAGCTCCGAGCGACTGCCCGCAAAGACCAGGGCCAGGTCGTAGGGCGCAGACGTGGCAGCATGCACGTCGTCGAAGCCGGCAGGCGGATTGATGAGCTGCACTCGCTGGTTCGGTTCGATCCGCAGCCGCGGCACGTCAGATGTCGGACTTGACGAAGTCGGCCACGCGCTCGCCTATCATCATCGTGGGCAGGTTGGTGTTCGCGCGCGGCACGCTCGGCATCACCGATGCGTCCGCGAGCCACAGCCCTGTCGCGCCGAGCAGACGGCACCGCTCGTCGACAACGTGGCCGATGCGGCAGGTGCCCGACGGATGATAGCCGGTCGAGTAATGCGTCATCACGTACTCGTGCAGCTCGTCGCGATCGTGCGCCGACGCCTCATCCGGTAGCAGCATCTCGGCGCTGGTGCCGTCGCGCATCGCGTCGAAGATCTCGAGCATGTGGTTGATGCCCCACAGGTACTTCGCCTTGTCGCGCGGATCGGTCAGCAGGCGCGAGTCGATGCGCGGCGCGTCGTGCGGATTCTTGCTGCGCAGCTCGACCAGGCCTTCGGAATGGCTCTCGTCGATCTCGATGTGCAGCCCCGTGAGCCCTGGAAGGTTGAGCAGCTCGCCGTCGGGGAACAGCGTGATCTTCATGTCGTCGGCCGGCAGGTCGGGTCGGCTGCGCAGCTTTACAGTCGGGCCGACCCGCACCTTGTCCGCGGGCGTGCCGCCCTCGACCTGGACGACGAACACGGTCAGGGGGTGATCGGTGAGGTGCCTTCCAACCTCCGGCAGCTCGATCCGCGGGTCGATTCCGTGCCTGCGCAGCTGGGCCACGTCACCCACGCCGGACCGCAGCAGCACCTGCGGCGAGTTGTAGGCACCCGCTGCCAGAACGGTGCGAGGTGCGCGGATCTCCTCCCCGTCCGCCAGCAGAACGCCGACAACGCGGTTACCGTCGAAAAGCAACCGATCGACCAGGGCGTCGCCGCGAACCACAAGGTTGGGCCTGCCGCGTGCCGCAGCCAGGTACGTGACCAGCGTGCTCTGACGCACGCCGGCCCGCATGTTTCGCGGCAGCGGCCCGACGCCCACGCCGCCCGGTTGGTTGAGGTCGGGCAGCGACTGGTGGCCAAGCTCGAGACACGCGGCGATGAATGATTCTTCGACGTTCGTGTTGGGCTGCAGGCGCTCGATATGGATAGGCCCACCGCGCCCGTGGTACGGCTCGTCGCCAAAGTCAGCGTCGTTCTCGAGGCGCTTGAAGTAGGGCAGGCATTCGGTCCAGGACCAGCCTATTCCCCACCCGTCGTAATCGACTGGCTGGCCGCGCAGGGCGTAGCTGGCATTGACCGCGCTGCTGCCACCCACCAGGCGACCTCGCGGAAGGACCGCGCCGATCGACGGGTCGCCGTAGTGCCAGTCGTATTCTTCCAGGCCGCTCCCGCCGCGAATGTGCGTGACCCCGTCCGGGACGTCCGGCCACGTATCGGGGCCTGCGTCGAGGAGCAGGACATCAACCTTCGGATCCTCGGTCATCCGGGCGGCCACGACGCCGCCTCCGGAGCCCGCGCCGACGACGATGACGTCGGGTTGCATCCTGCGCTGGATTATCGGCGCAACGAGCTGAAGTCGTAGATGCCGGGCGGCGCAACTGCGGGCGGTTTGCCCAGCTCGATGACGATGTTCTCGAAAGGCGCCAGGGCCACCTCTTTAGGGTCGCCCGTGAAGCGCCGGCCGTTCAGCAGGACAGCGGGCGAGCCTCGTTATCAAAGGCCCCCTCAGGCCCAAGAGGCTGGCCCCACACCGCAAACAGCTGCCCTAGCGTGAACACCTTCTCGCCAGGGGTGACGATGTGGATCACTCCGCTGGTGTCGTGCGTATGCAGCCACCCGAAGCAGGACCCGGTCGCGAGAAA
>JACXTT010012783.1_pt1 | contig 11118 bp, 14 predicted proteins | sample 9270951 | NCBI WGS metagenome assembly JACXTT01 (sample SAMN15532306, study PRJNA645909) | rock metagenome | isolation source: weathered quartz diorite | place: Puerto Rico | collected 2017-06-21 | reverse complement strand
GGGGCACGGCGGCCAGCCAGGGCGGCGGAAAACGGCTGGGCGTCAAGGCTGCAGGGGTGGCTCTCCGAACGGATTGCCGCAGACTCGGGCAAGCGGGGCGACTTCGACGCGATGTCCTCGACCTTCGGCATCGTCGCCCCCGACGCCGAGGTGACCGTGACGCTCGAGTTCGGCCACGGCCGCTGCACCATCTACGACGGCCTGCGCCACGAGCCCGCACTGGTCATCACCGCCGACTCGGGCAAGATCCCCGAGCTGTCGATGCTCAAGATCCGCTACGGCCTGCCGTGGCTGTTCGACGACAACGGCCAGGGCTTCGTGCGCTCGCTGCTCAAGCGCGAGATCCGCATCGACGGCCTGGTCAAGATCCCCCCCACTCCGCTCAAGACCGCCAAGGCCGCGCTCGACCTGGTGCGCCTGACCCGCATCCTCTCGGTCAACGGTTAGAACCGGGTCATCACTTTGTCGACCGCCTTGGCTAGTTTGCCGAGCCTGGGATTCTCCGGCTGATCGACCACCGAAGCCGCGGTACCGCGCCAGAACGTCTTTTGTGTCTTGGCGTCGATGAAGTCGACGATCAAAGTGCCCTCGGTGTATTCGCGGAACGTGGTGCCCTCGCGCGGGCCGCCACCATAATAGAAGTCGTAGCCCCAACCCGAGCCGGTGCGCAGCCGCGCCAGCTTCTCCTCGGTGACATAGTCGAAGCCGACCAGGAAATCGGCGCGGGCCGGGTCGACCTCGCGCATTCCCTTGAGCTCCACCAGGTTGCGCGCGAGCTGAGCGCGGATCGCCTGCCCCGCGGGTGACTGCCGCAGCTCCACGTCACTGCGATCGCGCGGCTCGGCCCAGGCAAACGCGTGATAGCTCGCGAGATTGGCGCCCGGCGCGGTGGTGGCACGCACGCTCACGCAGGCACAGCATCCCCACATGGCAACGATCAACAACGCCCTCATGATGGCAAGGTAGCGACCCGGCGTACGCGCGACACCTGGCGATAACCGCTAGAAGCCGGCTTTGACCGCTTCACTTCCAGGTGACGCGAAACGAGCACAGCGGATCGCCCAGGGTGATGCAGCCGACGCGCTTCGATTGCACGTCACGCAGCCCCATGGCGCCGTAGACCACCACTCCGGTGTACTGCAGGAACTCGCACAGCGTCGGGTGGTGCGAGGTCCAGTCGCGGATGGTGGTCAGGTGCGTGTGCTCGTCCTCGACGATCTTCTGCTGCACGCCGGTATTGTAGAAGCGACTGAACAGCTTCTGCCCGTCGCGCACGTAACGCTCGGGGGTCATAACCGCGCGAAACAGGATCTTGTAGACCCCGCGCAGCGACGCGCCGACCGTCGCCTCGGCGGTCTCCTTCATCATCGCCAACCGCTCCTCGGGCGTCAGCCCCTGCTCGGCCAGGTCGATCAGCCGGTGCGCCAGCCGCGCCGGATACCACTCCGAGACCAGCAGCCCGAGATGATCATCGTGGAGGTCGAGCAGCTCGAGCAGCTCGGGCTGGAGCTGGACCATGCGCGCCAGCATCAGCTCGTGCCCATACTTGCGGCGAAACCAGCCGATGAACTCGCGCAGCGCGATACCTTTGATTTTGGGCTGATCCACCGATAACCACGATCTTGTTGATGATACCACCCCGGCCGAGCGAAATTTTGCACCGCGGACGGGGTGGCCCTAGCCTGGTTCCATAACCATGTCCGCCCGCAGCGTCTGGGTTCGTCGCATCGGGATCGCGGCCGTGGTTGCGGTGGCGATGGGGTACGTGCCCTACCATCTATATGCGAGCTCCGGGCTCGCGCGCTTGATGCGGTTGCGCGGCGAGGCGGATGCGCTGCACGCGGGCAACGTCAAGCTGGCCGAGGAGAACCGGCGCCTCAGGCAGGAGCTGGACTCGCTGGTCGATGGGCCGGGCGACGTCGAGCTGTCCAAGTCGGCGATCGAGCGCGTGGCGCGCGACGAGCTCGGCCTGGTCCGCCCCGGCGAGATCGTCTTCAAAATCGAGGCGACTCCTTAAGTGTTGATCGGCGTTCGTGTGCGCAAGATCGGGTGGCGGCTGCGGAAAGCAGCGGTGGCCGCCTGGGGCGCGGCGATGGTGGCCGGCGCGGCGGCGTTGATCGCGCACGGATGGTTCCCCGATTTGCGGGCGCGCGAGGCCGGCGCGGCGCCCATCGCCGTCGCCGTGGTGCTGTCGCTGCACGTGCTGGCCAAGCTGATCGCGCGCGTGCGCATCCCGATCACCGAGACCGAGGTGAAGATCGGCAAGGCCGACCTCGAGCTGGGCGCGGCGCTGGTGGTGGCGTTGTACGCGACCATCGCGCTCACCGGCGCACAGCGCTCGCCGGTCTATCCGCTGGTCTTCGCGCTGGTCGCATTCCTGACTACTTTCCATCGCTTGGCCGTCGGGCTGCCGCTCACCGCGCTGACCCTGGCGCTCGAGTTCCTGCTCTATCGCGCCGGCCGCCGCGACCCGCGCGCCGAGGAATTGTGGCTGTCTCACTCGGCGTTCATCGCCTTCTTCGCGCTGGTGCACGCGCTGTTCCTGCACGGCGAGATGATGCGCCGCCGCCGCGAGCACAAGGACTCGATCAAGCGCGAGATGGCCAAGCTGCGCCAGGAGGCGCGTGACTTCCGCCTCATCTCCTCGCCGTTATCGGCCGACCCGGGCCAGCGGTCGCGCGCGGCCGACGAGGAGCGCCTGGCCATCGGCGCGGTCGAGACCATCCATTTGTCGCTCTTCTACACGCTCGAGCTGCTCAAGAAGTCGCTCGAGCTGCACACCTGCGTGCTCCTGTGGCTCGACGAGTCGGGCGAGCGCCTCAAGATCAAGGAGCTGGTCACCGACTCCGATTGCATCAATGAAGTGCCGCTGCCCGCCGACGCTGGCGCGCTCGGCACGGTGGTCAAGAACCGCCTGCACGTCAACCTGCGCGACCCCAAGCGCGGGCACCTGCCCTATTACGCCACGTCTGAGGGAGTGAGCGCCTTCCTCGGCGTGCCGGTGATCGAAGACGGCCACCTGCGCGGCGTGCTGTGCGCCGATCGCTTCGGCGGGCGGCCGTTCACCGAGCGCGACGAGACCCTGCTGGCCGGCGCCGCGCAACAGATGCTGCGCTCGCTCCAGTCCGAGCGGGTGTTCGCCGCGGTCGAGCGCTCCAAGTACGAGCACGAGCGCTTCTTCGCCGCGCTGGCCAAGCTCAACCGCGCGCTCGAGACCGGCCAGGTGTGCCAGGTCACCTTCGAAGCCACACGCGAAATCTGCGACTTCGACTTCGCCGCCATCACCATGTTCGATCAGGCCACGCGCAAGCACACCGTAGTCTCAGCCACGGGCGAGGCGCCCAAGGGTCTCGACGGCCTGTCGTTCTCCGACAACTCGGGCCTCACCTCGATGGTGGTCAAGAACAAGCACTTCCTGCCCGCGGGCGGCGAGATCCGCGACAAGGACGCGCCGGTCTACACCAAGCGCGTGCGCCTCTCGGGCATGGAGTCGCTGCTGGTGATGCCGTTGGTGTGGAACGACCACGCCATCGGCTCGTTCGCGGTGGCCGCCAAGCGCACCCGCGCCTTTTCGCACGACAAGCGCGAGATGCTGGGAGTCATCGCCAACCACGTGGCGGTCTCGCTGGCCAACGCGCAGATGTACGGGCGCATGCAGGAGATGGCCACCACCGACGGGCTCACCGGCCTGGTCAACCACCGCACCTTCCAGGAGCGCATCGTCGAGATGCTGGCGCGCGCCGACCGCAACAAGGGCCGCCACGTGCTGATCCTGACCGACATCGACCACTTCAAGAAGGTCAACGACACCCACGGCCACCCGGTCGGCGACATCGTCTTGAAGGGTGTGGCGCACGTGGTGGCCGAGTGCGTGCGCAAGGTCGACGTGGCCGCGCGCTACGGCGGCGAAGAGTTCGCCATCGTGCTGGAATCGGCCGAGCGCGAAGGTGCGCTCAAGCTGGCCGAGCGCATCCGCGAAGAAGTGCAGAAGCAGCAATTCCAGGGCGCCAACGGCCCGTTCTCGTGCACGCTCTCGCTCGGCATCGCGGTCTACCCCGACGACGCGCGTGACAAAGAGACCTTGATCGCCAACGCCGACCAGGCGCTGTACCACGCCAAGCACAACGGCCGGAACCGCGCGGTCGCCTTCGCCGACCTGCACCACCCTGCTTCCAAGCTCAAAGGCGTGGCCTGATTCTGCTATAACGCCGGCATGAGCGTCTGGCTGAGCAAGATCTATACAAAGGGTGGAGACAAGGGCGAGACCTCGCTGGTCGGCGGGCAGCGCGTGCCCAAGGACGACCTGCGCATCGAGTCCTATGGGTGCGTCGACGAGCTCAACGCGATCATCGGCCTTACGCGCCGCGCCAATCTCGAGGAGCCGGCGCCCGAGGCTTCACGCGCGCGGCTCGATGCGCTGCTCGGCCGGGTGCAGAACGAGCTGTTCAACCTCGGCTCCTTGCTCGCCACCTTGCCGGCCGATCTCACGCCGCAGCAGCCGCGCGTGGAGGCGCGCCACGTCGAGGCGCTGGAGAAGGAGATCGACGAGCTCAACGCCAACATCCCGCCGCTGCGCAGCTTTACCCTGCCCGGAGGCGGCTGGACTTCTTCGTACCTGCACCTGGCGCGCACCGTGTGCCGCCGCGCCGAGCGCATCTTGTGCGCCCTGCAGCGCCGCGAGCCGGTCGATGCCGAAGCGGCCAAGTACCTGAATCGCTTGTCAGATGCGCTCTACGTGCTGGGCCGCTGGAACGTCCGGGAGCGCGGCGAGTCCGAGCCGCTCTGGACGCCCGAGTCCACCTAGCGCATAGATAGAAGATGAGCGACGAGGAAGCACGTCTCGTCCGCAGCCGCCGCGTCCGGCGCCGCCAGGGAAGCATCTGCTTCCTGTTCGCGGGCATCGGCTTCGGCACCGCGCTCTACATGCTGCGCGCGCACTTCAGCACCCTGGGTCCGGCGTTCCTGGCGCTGGTGGCGCTGATGGCCGCGCTCTTCTGGCTGGGCACCCGCGCCGAGGCCGATGTGACCCAGATCGACGACCGGCTGAGGGAAATCGCCGACGCTCGGGCAACCCGACATGGCCCCATCGACTCGATGAAGTGACTCATATAGCCTCGGAGGCCCGATGCGTCCGCTTAGCCTGACTCTGCTGTTGGCCGCCTGCACGGCGGAGATGCCCCCGCCGCCCGAGGACCTGGCCCCCGCGCGCCCCGGGCTGACCCTCAAGAGCGACGAGTACACGCTGCCGGCCAACTCCGAGAAGTACTACTGCTACACCGTCAACCTCGACAAGGACGTGGCCATCGACGAGGTGGTGGTCCACAACGGCAGCCGCACCCACCACGTGGCGATCTTCTCCACCCTCGCGCCCGAGCCCGCCGGATTCTCCGAGTGCCCGTCGCTGATCAAGCAGACCTGGGTGCCACTTTATGGCGGTGGTCAGGGCACCAGCGGAGTCAAGCTGCCCCCGGGCGCAGCCTTCAAGTTTCCCAAGGACAAGCAACTGCTGATGCAGCTCCACCTGGTCAACGCGAGCTCGTCGCCGGTGACCGAGCGCACCACCGCCGACCTCTTCTATTCACCAGCAGATCCGGCGACTCTTTTGCCCGCGGGTATCTTCGCGCTCGGCAACATGTCGTTCCAGCTTCCCGTCGGTGCCACCAACTATCCGGTGGTCAGCAAGTGCGCCGCGCCCAAGGCGCTCGACGTGTTCGCGCTGTTCCCACACATGCACCGGCTGGGCAAGTCGATCTCGCTCGAGTACGGCACCGCCGAGGCGTCGGCCACCAAGGTCTATGGCGTCGACTCCTGGTCGTTCGGCGACCAACCGATGACGCTGCAGAATCTCAAAGTGAACAAGGGCGACTTCCTGCGCGCCACCTGCACCTACGACAACACCGACGGCACCATGGTCACTTACGGCGAGTCGACCTTCAACGAGATGTGCTTCATGGTGCTCTTCTACACGCCCTTCGATAATCTCGGTGCATGCATAAACTAGTCTTCCTGCTCGCGCTCTCCGCCTGCGGCGGACCCCGCTTCATCCCCGACAAAGTGCACGGCTTCATCGAGAAGCAGACCGATCATCGCTACCAGATCTATGTCCCAAAGGAGTGGAGTAAAGACAAGCTGTGGCCGGTGATCCTGTATCTCCACGGCGGGGGCGAGACCGGAACAGACGGGATCAAACCGACCCAGGTGGGACTGGGGCCGATCGCCTACCGGAGCAACGGCTCGTTCCCGTTCATCATCATTTTTCCGCAGGCTCCGTCGAACACTTACTGGGGCATGCCTGACAACAACACGCGCGCGCTGGCGGCGCTCGACGAGGTGTTGCGCGACTACGCGGGAGATCCTGCGCGCGTCATCCTCACCGGCAATTCGCTCGGCGGCTTCGGCACCTGGTTCCTGGGCGCGTTGCACCCCGAGCGCTTCGCCGCGTTGGTGCCGATCTGCGGCGGCGTGCGCGGACGGGCACCCAAGGGCGCACCGTTCGCGCAGTGGGATGGCGACCAGCGGGTCAAAGTGGTGGCGCAAAAGATCGGCAAGGTCCCGGTCTGGGCCTTCCACGGCACCGACGACTGGATGGTGCCGGCCACATTCTCGCGCGAGCTCACCCAGGCGCTCAAAGACTCCGGGGGTGACGTGCGTTACACCGAATATCCCGGCGTCGGCCACGACAGTTGGGACCGCGCCTATGCCGATCCCAAGCTGTTCGAATGGCTGCTCGCGCAACACAAGTAGAACAAACACACGGGGTGTCGCGTTTCAGGCGACATGAGACATGTGGCGCTTTGCCTCCTGCTTGCTGGTACTGCTCACGCCTCGAATAAATCGCCGCTCGAATACGTCGATCTGCTCTCGCCCGAGGTGGTCGGCGAGTTCGCCGGCCGCGACTACGACACCAAGCTCAAGATCGACAAAGAGGATCGCTTCGTCGGCCAGACCACGCTCGGCAAGGGTCTGTTCGTCGGTGGCGGGCTCGGGCTGCGTGTGGTGCTCAGGTGGGATCCCGGCGTGCGCATCTCGGTCGAAGGCTCGGCCGCCTGGGGTGACCTGCGCAATGTCGACGGCCCGTTCCGCGCCTACTCGACGGTGGTGCGCGGCGAGCTGCTGTCGGGCATCGGCTACGAGCACACCTGGGCCGACCGCTTGACCCTGCACACCGCCACCATCGTCGGGGTCGACATCCAGGAGCTCGACGCCACCGGCGGCTTCAGCCAGGCGGTGGTGATCCCCGGCGCCATCGACGCGCCGTCGCCCGCCAGCCTGCGCGCCATCGATCTGCGCCTCGGCCAGCAGGTCGGCATGCACATCCAATTGGCCAGCGTGGTCGGCTTCTACGCCGACGCCACCTTCGATTACGACGGGCAATACCGCGTCCGCGCCGGCATCAGCATCGGCATGCCGGGCGGCACCGAGCGCCGCGACAGCTACGGTTATCGCAACAGCAAGTGGTGAGCGGCTAGATCTTGCAGCTGGCGGGCGTGCAGCCGCACAAGCCGGCGGTCATGCCGGTGGTGCTGCACTGGCACAACGTATTCTCTCCGCACTCGGCGGGCGGGGCGCAAGAGAGCGCTCCACCGGTGCAGGTGCACGGCGCCGCCAGCGTGCAGAAGTTGGTGCCGTCGAAGAAGCCGGCGCTGCAGATGACCGCGTTCATGTTGCCATTGCACTCGGTGCCGTTTTTCACGCAGTACTTGCCGATGCCCTTGGAGTTGCCGGTGTCGCCCGGCTTGCCGCACAGGGCCGTCATGTCCGGCGACGCCATGGTCATGTCTGCCGGCATGCTCATGTCCATCGCGGGAGCGGGGTTGTCGCCGCACGCGGAGCAAAGCAGGAGCAGGAAAGCTAGTGTGCGCATGGCAGGATGGTAGGTCGCCGTCGCGGAGCCGTCAAATTTGCAGCGTTGCGGCGCGCTCCGAATCCGTGGTACCCGTAACGGCCACATGCGGAAGAATTTCGTCCTCGATACGAACGTCCTGCTCCACGACCCCCGGGCGATCTTTCACTTCGAGGACAATGCGGTCATCATCCCGATCTATGTGCTGGAAGAGATCGATCACTTCAAGAAAGACCTCTCCGAGCTCGGCCGCAACGCGCGTGAAGTAGCCCGCCGGCTCGACGAGTTCCGCAACCACGGCGCCCACCTGTCCGAGGGCGTGAAGATGGAATCGGGCGGCATGCTGCGGGTAGCGCTGGCCACCAAGGAATTGCCGCCGGCCATCCGCACCTCGCAGATCGTCGACAACTTCATCCTCGGAGTGGCGCTCGAAGTGCGCGACAAGGATCCGTCGACGCGCACGGTGCTGGTGACCAAGGACGTCAACCTGCGCATCCGCGCCGATGCGCTCGGGCTGGTGGCCGAGGAGTACAAGGCCGAAGCCATCGACATCGAGGAGCTGTACTCGGGCAACGGCGAGATCGACGTGGCCGGCTCGGCGGTCGACGAGTTCTACCACGCTGGCACCATCACCATCGACTCGGTGGGCGGTCAGAACGGCATTCACGCCAACCAGTACCTGTTGCTGCGCGACCGCGAGAACCCGTCGCACACCGCGCTCGGCCGCTTCGACGAGCCCAAGAAGAGCATCTCGCAGATCAAGAAGCTGCGCGAAGGCGTGTGGGGCATCCGCCCGCGCAACAAAGAGCAGCACTACGCGCTCGACCTGTTGCTCAACGACGAGATCAAGCTGGTCACCCTGGTCGGCAAGGCCGGCACCGGCAAGACCCTGTTGGCGATCGCCGCGGGTCTGCAGAAGACCGTCGAGGAGAACGTCTACCAGAAGCTGCTGGTGTCGCGGCCCATCTTCCCGCTCGGCAAGGACATCGGCTTCTTGCCCGGCGACATCGAGGAGAAGCTCAATCCCTGGATGCAGCCGATCTACGACAACATCGAGCTGCTGCTGGGCTTCTCCAAGGCGGAGAAGAAAGAGGGCCGCTCGCACCAGGAGTTGATCGACCTCGGCTACATCGAGATCGAGCCGCTGACCTACATTCGCGGCCGTAGCATCCCCAATCAGTTCATGATCGTCGACGAGGCGCAGAACCTCACGCCGCACGAGGTGAAGACCATCATCACCCGCGTCGGCGAGAACACCAAGATCGTGCTCACCGGCGACCCGTACCAGATCGACAATCCCTATGTGGACTCGGCCAACAACGGCCTGACCACCGTGGTCGAGAAGTTCAAAGGCGAAGCGATCGCCGGACACGTGTCGCTGGTCAAGGGCGAGCGTTCGCCGCTGGCCGAGCTCGCCGCCAACATCCTGTAGGCTTTGACTTACTTGGCGGGAGGCGGGACGGCGATCAGCTGCGCGTAGCGGTTGTCGTCGACTTCTTCGATACGGACGCCGACGCCACGGTCGGGGCGGGCGTAGACCACGCGGCCCGAGATGCGAATCGGCTCGCGCGAGCCAGGCAACGGGAACTCCATGACGATCGGGTCGCCGGGGCGCTCGAGAGGGAAACGGTCATCGAATGAAAAGCCGCTCGCCGAGATGTTCCGCACCAGACGGTAGTAGAGATCGTTCCCCCGGATCTCTACTGCGAAGAAGGCGGTCTCGGTGCGTGGCTCCGTACGGCGGTCAGGATCGAGGTCACGGACGGCCATTGAGACTCCTTGGTGGGAAGAATACCTACACCGCCGTAGGCCTACCTGTCAATACATGGCAATCTAGCGTCGGAATTCATTGACCAAATGGGACAGCGTAAAGAAACTGACGGGGTGTGCGGACTGCGGTGGGCACGACGCATGGTGCTTCTGACTTCGGCTGTCGTGGCCGGAGCCGCGTTTGCCCAGGACGAAGGCTATGACCTGGTCCAGAGCCCGCCTCCGGCGCACACCCGCGCCGGAGCCAAGGCGGTCCTGTCGCTTTCGGTGGTACCGCGCACCGGCCACCGCCTGCTCGCCGACGGCCCGGTCCACGTCCGCCTGAGCGCCACCGGCGCCCATCCCGCCCGCACCCTCTACCAACGCGAGGACGCGGTCGACCCGCGCGCCGACGTCCCCCGCTTCGAGCTCGCGCTCACCGCCGACCAACACAAAGGCCCCGCGAAAGTGGACGCCACCTGCACCTTCTACCTGTGCAAGGACACCCGCTGCCGTCCCATAGAGACCACCGCTAGCTGGCAATTCGCCGTCGAGTAGTCGCTACAGGACTTGGAGGGCTTTGAGCACTTCGCCGTGTTGGAGCTCGACGGGGAAGCGCTCGCCGAGCTCGAGCTTCTTCTGGATCCATTTGCACAGCGAGGGCTGGTCGCAGGTGAAGGCGCGCTGGCCGCCGAGCATGAATCCGGATTCGGCGGTGCCGCGCACGCTCGAGCTGTCGATGGTGAGGACGAAGTGCTCGCTCAGTTTCGACTTGCGCGCCACGATATCGACCAGCCGGTACTGGGGGCCGCGCTCACCGACGATCTGATCGACGACGATGGTGTCTTCGACGCCCCACTGGTGCGAGTAGCCTTCGACCTGGGGCACGCCCTTCTCTTGGCCGTTTTCGACCACGTTCAGGCACAGGCCTCCGCCGCACACCACCTCGTAGTGCGTGACTTCCACTTCATGGGTGGAACCTCCACACCCCACCAGTCCGCCACAAAGTGCCAGTAGAACCAGGGACTTGTGCATGACCGCCTCCACGAGGAGGGGTAAAGTGCAATCACGGGACCAGCTTATAGCCCAGCCCGTACACAGTCAGGATATGTCTCGGTTCTTTTTGGTCTTCTTCGACCTTCTTGCGCAGCTTGACGATGAAATTGTCGACCGTGCGGTTGGAGGGATAAGCCTCGACGCCCCAGATCTTGTCGAGGATCTCGTCGCGCGACACCGGCTGCTCCTTGCGCTCGTAGAGCAGCTTGAGCAGCTCGACCTCGTAAAACGTCAGCGGCTGCTCCTTGCGCGCGCGCGTCAGCGTGTGCTTCTTGACGTTGATCGCGCACTTGCCGATGGTGATCACTTCCTCACCGCCGCCGGTGGACTTGTGGAGCCGGCGGAAGATCGCCTTGATGCGCGCCAGCAGCTCGGCGACCGAGAACGGCTTGGTGACGTAGTCGTCGGCGCCCGCGTCGAGGCCGCGCACCTTGTCGACCTCCTGCCCGCGCGCGGTCAAGATGATGATC
>JACXTT010012782.1_pt1 | contig 11119 bp, 9 predicted proteins | sample 9270951 | NCBI WGS metagenome assembly JACXTT01 (sample SAMN15532306, study PRJNA645909) | rock metagenome | isolation source: weathered quartz diorite | place: Puerto Rico | collected 2017-06-21 | reverse complement strand
CGACCGCCTCGTGCAGCGACGACTGCGTCCCGATGCTGCCATCCGCGAGGGGGCGCGGCCCGACTTGATCCCGGGGCCTGGCGTCATCGCGCAGCGGATCGCGCGATGACGGGGGCTAGTACTTTCGTCCGAGCGACGGGATGTGCGCGCATCCTACGAACCTTGCGCATGTCTGTCTCCGATGGCGGGCGCGCAGCGGCGACCGTTAGCCGCTCGTCACGCACCGCTTCCATTGGCACGAGGGCTGCTCGACCGCATCGGCCCGCGCGTCGCCGGATCAAGCGCTGGAACGAAGAAAATAGCACGGACCCCCCTAGTGGATTCTGCTCACCCGCTGTATGCACCCGTGAACCGCAAAGGAGAATCCACCGCCTTGCGAGCACACCTTCTGCGCGCGGTCATCCTGCTGGCGCTCGTGTTCGTGCGGTCGCCGCGGGCGTACGCGGCGGCCTGCAGCGCCACTCCCTCGTGCGACGGTACGAACGCTCTCGCCAACACGCAGAACATTCTGTGCTGCGGATCGAGCGTGTGCACCGCCACCGCCGTGACGGTGAAGGAGAACATCAACATCAGCATCGGCCCAACGAACGACTTCACGAAGGCGCAGTGCGTGTTCGACCTTGGCGGGCGCACGTTGTCGATCCAAAAGACGCTGCAGGTGCCGGGCGACACGGGCATCTTCATGTTCTTCAACGTCGGGGACTTCACGCTCACCGGCACTGGCAAGCTGAAAGCGCGCGGTGACTACGTCGAGCCGCAAAGCATCGTCATCGGCGGCGGCACGATCTCGGTCGACAGCACTGGCGTCATCACCCTGCAGAACAACTCGCTCATCGACGTCCTCGGCGACGCCGCCGGGAACATCCATCTGGCCGCAGCCGGCGCCAACGCCAGCGGGATCGGGATCGATCTGCAGAACGGGAGCAGCGTGCAGGGCGTCGGCCACACCGACTCGTCGGACGCGGGCATGCGCTTCACCGACGGCGGATTCGTCGAGCTGATCGCTACGACGGGCGGGATAACGGACAGCGCCACGGTCACCTTGACGGGGACCAACCAGGGCGGCGGGGGCGAGATCGACATGACGGCCGCACGGACCATCCGGGTCGATCAGTCGATCGATGCGACCGGCGGCGGTGGCGATGGCGGCACGATCGACATCGAGGCTGGCGATACGGTGACGGTCACCAAGACGCTGGACGTGAGCTCGACGGTGGGCGGAGGCTTCGGTGGCACGCTCACGCTCGTGGGCGGCGACGATTCCCTCGGCATTCCTGGTGGAACCGTAGGTGGCGGCGTGACGGTCGACATGACCAACAACGCCCAGCTCAAGGCCAACGGCAGCGATTCTCAAGCGTCGGGCGGCGACGGCGGTGACATCGAGGTCGACGCCTTCGGCCTGATCCAGTTCATCAACGGAACGGGAACCGCGATGCAGGCGAGCGGTGGCCCCTTGTTCGACGGCTCGGGCGGAACGGTGACCGTCGACTCCAGCGACTTCTTCCCGAACCGGATCGGCCCGCTCGACGGCGACGTCGTCCTGAACGGTGCGATCCTGTTGAACGGTGGTGGCGGCGGGAGCGCCGGCAGCGGCGGCGACGGCGGCTCGGTCGACGTGAGCGCGGGAAGAGCACTCACCCTCAACAGCCCCATCACCATGACCGGCGATACCTCGGGCGGCGACATGTCCAGCGACTCGGGCAGCACGACGTCGGTGAACGGCCTCATCGACGTCCACGGTACCGGCCCGACGGCCGACGCCGGCACGATCGATATCGAGTCCGGATTCGCGCAGGGTGGCGCGCAAGGTGCGCTCACCGTCACGAAGAACATGACCGCCACCTCGGGCGCCAGCAACTCGAGCATCGGAAGCATCTTCTTCACCGGCTGCACGGTCACCGTGAACGGCGGCGTCAAGGTCGATGGTACCGGCGGCAAGAGCATGGCGTGCGCCGGCGGTACGAAGAATCTGTTCCCCTGCGCCTCCGCTTCGGAATGTCCGGGCGGGACCTGCACGAGCCAAAATGGCGGGTCCGCCATCGAGTTTGCATCTGTCGGAGCGATGCACCTCTTGTCCGGCTCGCAATACATCGCCCAACCGGGCGGCTCGATCGTTCTCACCCATCCGCCCGGGCAAGTGCCGCAGACGGCGGGCGCAACCTTCAACCCGGCGGCGATGGACCACCCCGAAGCGCTGGGAGCGGGTCCGTATCCGGCGTGTCCCGTGTGCGGTGACGGCATCCGTCAGACCGGCGAAGCGTGCGACAAGGGCGCAGCGGCCGACGGCGCGTGTTGCAACGCCGACTGCTCCGCTTTCATCTGTGTGACGCCCACCCCGACACACACGGCGACGCCGACGCCCACGCCGACCGCGACGCGCACGGCGACGCTGACGCCCGTGCTGACACCAACGGCCATCTTCCCCATCGCCCCGACGCCCACCGCCGCGACGACTGGTGCCGCCACGGCGACCCGCACGGCTACGCCACTTCAGACGCCAACGGCGAGCGCCACCGGCGTCGCGACCAGCACCCCGACGCCCACGCCGACGGGAACGCCGACATCTGGCTCGACGGCGACTCGCACGGCCACCTCGACGCCGACCGCTACCTCGACGGCAATCGGAACACCGACACCGACCACCGCCTCGACCGCGACCAGGACCGCGACGTCGACGCCGGCAGCAACGGCCACGGCTACGGCAACCGCGACGGCAACGGCCACCGCCATACCGACGGGCACCCCGACTCCGACTGCAACGCCGACCGCGACCGCCACCGTCACCGCGACCGCGACACGAACCTCGACGCCCGCCGCCACCTCGACGGCGACACAGACGTCGACTCCAACGCCCGCCGCCACCCCGACGACGATCGCTACTGCGACTGCCACGGCGACTCCGACATCGACGTCAACGCCCAGCGCCACGCACACGGCGACGGTGACACACACGGCGACGCCCGTGGCAACGCCGACGATCGCGCCCACCCCGACGATTACTCCGTCGGCCGTGCCCGGCGTGCTCCGTCGTTTCCAGTGCTACGAGGCCCAGCACGGGGCGGATCGCGGTCCGGTTGTAACCCTCGACGACGAGCTCGGGACGAGCGCGGCAACCGTGACGGAACCGAAGCGCATCTGTAACCCCGCTGACGCAAACGGGCAGGATCCGAGCGCGCCCGACGATCCGGGGCACTTGGTCGCGTATCGGCTCACGAGCACGAGCCCGCACTTCCAACGCATTCACGGCCAAGTGGTCGAGACCGAGTTTGGCTCGATCACCGTGGATCTGGTACGGCCGGCCATGCTGATGGTGCCGAGCTCGAAGAGCCTATCGGCAGCCCCTCCTCCGCTCGCGAGCGATGCGCTCGACCACTTCGAATGCTACAGGACGCAAGGCGGACAGACGCGTGTCGAGCACCTGACCGTCGACGACCAGTTCGGAACCATGATCGTCGACGTGAAGCGACCGACGCAGCTGTGCCTCCCGGTCGACAAGAATGGCGAAGGCATCCCGAGCCCGATGGACCATCTCATGTGCTACGAGGTGCGGCTCGCGTCCTCGTCGGGGTTCAGACGAGCCGGCCAGGTGTTCATAGACAACCAGTTCGGTGCCGACAGCTTCCAAGCGGCGCGTCCCCGCGAGCTGTGCGTCCCGTCGTCCGTGAATCCGCCAACCTGACGCACCTGGTCCGTGAATCCGGCGCCCTGACGCGCCCCGCCGGCCCCAGCGCCCCGTGACTCCTCAAACGCTCGATCCGATCACGGCGCTGATGCGCTGATCCGCAACGCCGACACCGGCCGGCACCCTCGCGACGACACCGACCGCCCTCATCTCGACGCCGACGGCGCCGGTCGAGACGGCGAGCGCGACGCCGACCGCCGCATCCTCCCCGATCGGCGTGCCGTCCGCGACCCAAACGGAGGCGCCGACCCCGACCCCAGCACCGACGCCGTCCATAACGGCGGCGTCCCTAGAGACCCCGACGCTCGTCCCCACTCCGACGACGACACCCGTTTGCGGTAACGGCATCGTCGAGGGCAACGAGGAGTGCGACGGCGCCGCCATCGACGACAGCGGCTGCGCGGAGGACATCTGTACGTGCGACGATTTCTGTGACGGCCCCGGCGGGACGCTCAGTTGCAATCCCGACTGCACGCTCAACTTCAGCCTCTGCATCGCCGGCGGCTGCTCGCCCTGAGCGGGCACACGCCTCGCGCCGCAGGGAAAACCCGTAGGAGCGGTGCCGTTTTCTTGAAGGGATAATTTCCCTCCCCGCCTTGTCTACGAATTTACCCGGGAGTACGACCAGATCAGGCGGGGAAAGGATCTCCGCCTCGAAGGAGGCAGCGATGATTTCCTGTTCTCATAGCGGGCCAGTTCGCGTCGCAGTGTTTCTGGTGGTGGTCTCGGCCTTGGCGTTGACGGTGGCCACGCCCCCGTCGGGCGCCGATACGCTTCCATGCCGGGATGGCGGTGCCGGCTGCATCGACATCGGATTCACCGACGCGTGGTTCGACGGCCAGCCGGTTCAGCTCGGCTTTTCGCACAAGTTCTTCTGCCCCAATTCTCCGGGCGAAGGAGAAGCGGCCCACTGCGTCGCGGGCAAGCCCGCCTCGGTCCTGCCGCCGAGCGGCCCGGTCGTGAGCAACGTCTACATGCTGATTCCCGTCGGCTTCACGGCGCCCGACTCGACGTTGCACTGCCCCGTCGCCGGGCACTGCATCGACCAGCCGCGCACGATCGACGTGAGCCGGATCCGGGAAGTGCGCCACGGCAACCCGATCCTGCCGGCGCACAGCCTGGTGATCGAGGACGAGGAGGCGTTCCAATCGACCTGGTGGCCGGTGGTGCTGGTCTACGTGAAGACCCTCGACGCGTGGAACACGATCGCCGCGGCGAAGAGCATCGCCGCGGTCGACGATTGCCAGGCGAACGGCGGCTGCTTCGAGGAAGTGGAAACCAACGCGTTCCTGTTCTTCCAGGTCCTCGGCCCCAACATGAGCCCGCTCGGACCGCCCTGACCGAGCGCGTCGCAGCTCCCGGCGCGGTGTCCGGTGCGGCTCATCACTCCTCGAGGGTGATCTCCTTACACCACTGCGTGGAATTGCTCACGAAGCCATTGTCGGCAATGGCCAGGCCGCAGGCCGTCGCCGGGCCCGGAATCAACCCAGGGAAGTGATAGGTATGTCCGCTTGCGTCCCATAGCGTAGACCCGCTCCCACAGACGCCATTCGCGTTGGCTTCCGCCACCGAGCCGTGCTGGGTCACCGTGAGGCGCAGATGGAAATTCACACCCTCGTCGCACATGACGTGGCCGCTCAGCACGATATGCTTTCCATCGGGGTCGATCGCCGCCGTGTCATCGAACCCGGGCTGGAACACCACCGGACAGCACAGCTCGTTGCAGTTTCTCAGACAACTGAGACTACGGGCGCATGAGCACGCCGTGATGCCCGTCGTCTTGCTCGCCGCGCAGCACTCGCGGGTGCAATCGAGACAAGCACCGCCGTACGCGCGGCCGACTCCAAGTCCCGAAATCATGAAAACCGTCAGCAGCATCGTCAACGCAAGACTGGACAGGTAGCGATGTGGAGGATTGATCCGTGACGACATGACGTCTCCTTTTGGTCCTCAATAGATTGTTTTTGAGGGGGTTGAGGCGGCTCGCCGGTGTCCTGCCTCTGCAGGCGGCCTCTAAAGACCGAAGACGGCGAGGTCAAGACGCGGCGCGACGACCGGATGGTCCAAACTGGCGCACTTTCGTCTTGCGTCAGCTGCGCGATTCGTCTCGTCCACGGGATGTCGAGCGGCGTGGAATCTCGACGGCCATCGTGAGGCGACCTCAGCGCACCCTGAAAACGCTGCTCAATCGCGGCAAAGGACGCGAAGCAATCCATCCCGCGACCTCCGGTGTATCCAGTAGTGACAAATGCATTCAGAGGAGGTTCCGATGAAACATCAGATGAAACATCAATGGATGGCTGTGACACGCTGGTTCCTCGAGCCACCGGATACGGCGCCACGGGCGACGATCCTGATCCGCGTGATGGCGGGCAGCGTGTTCTTCTGGGAAGGGGTCATGAAGTTCGTCTTTCCGGCCACGCTCGGCGTCGGGCGCTTCACCAAGCTCGGTATTCCCTTCCCGGGCCCGACCGCGAGCTTCGTCGGCTGGGTCGAGATGCTTGGTGGGCTCATGCTCATCGCGGGTCTCCTCACGCGCGTGGCGGCACTGCCACTGATCATCGACATGATCGTGGCCATGCTCACCACCAAGGTTCCCCTCTATCTCGGCACCTACCCGCTCGCGCCTCCGCCGGTCGCGCCGCAGAGTGGATTCTGGGCGGTGCTGCACGAGATTCGCTCGGACGAGCCGCAACTGCTCTGCTCCCTGTTTCTGCTCGCGGTCGGCGCCGGCCCCTGGGCGCTCGACGCCACTGTGCCACGCTGGCGCGCGGGGCTGGGGGCGCCCCGCACCGAGCCCGCCCGCCGTCTCCGGGAGGCCATGCGGGCATAGCTCGTGGGGTAGGGCCAGCCGAAAGTCATTCGTAGTAGATCATCCATGCGAGCCCGCCGATCGATGCAGCCGGTGCAAACCCCCAGCGACGAAGAGCTGATCACGCGCGTCGCCGCCGGCTCGCAAGAGGCGCTCGGATCGCTCTACACGCGCTACGCGCGCCTGATCTTCAATGTGGCCGCACACACGCTCGAGCGCGCCGCCGCCGAGGAGATCATGCAGGAGGTCTTCTTGGTGGTGTGGCGGCGCGCGAGTCTCTTCGATGCCGAGCGTGGGACGTTTCGATCGTGGGTGCTCCAGATCACGCATTTCCGCGTACTCAACGAGCTCCGACAGCGGAGCCGGCAGCCTGAGCTCGCGCCCGATCCGGACCATCTCCTCATGGCCGAGCAGGCCGACGGCAGCCTGCCTCTCAGCGATCGGGTCGCGGAAGGCGAGCGGCGCTCCGCGGTGCGTTCTGCCCTGCGGTTGTTGCCCGACCCGCAGCGTCAGGCGGTCGGGCTCACGATGTTCGAGGATCTCACTCACGAACAGGTCGCGGCGGAGCTGAAGCTTCCGCTCGGAACCGCCAAGACCCGCATTCGCTCGGGCCTGCGGCAGCTCCGCGGCACGCTGGTGGCGCAGGCGGCGTTGCTCGCTCTCGTCGCCGTCGTGATGGTCCTCGGTGTGCGCTATCGTGGTGTGAACGACGAGCTGCAGCGCGCCGGACGGGCGTTGTCGCTGGTCACGGCGAGCGATACTGCGAATCTTCGTCTCGCTCCGGCGCCGGGCGTCCCCGAGGCGACGCATGCCCGCTATCGCGGTCGCACGGGCTCTCCGATCGCCGTGCTCACGCTGTCGAGCTTCTCACCGCCGCCGGCGGGCGGGATCTACCAGGCGTGGGCGCGCTATGGTGGTGCGTGGGTCTCGCTCGGCACGGTATCGCCCGACGCCAGCGGAAGCGCGCGCCTCATCGCCGAGGCCTCGCGAATTGCGGCGCTCCCCGAGGCCGTCGAGGTCACGATCGAGCGTGTCGGCGGCAGCCCCGCGCCGAGCGGGCCCGTCGTCGTGTCGTGGGTCGAGGGACGCAGCGGGTCAGATTGACTCGACGGGTGTCGTGCGCGAGCCGTTGCTAGCGAGCAGTCAGGATCTCGCGCAGGCGCGGTAGGTGCTCCCGCCCCCAGAAGAGCTCGCCGCTCTCGAGCAGGAAGCTCGGCACGCCGAACACGCCCGCGGCCTCGGCGGCCTTCTGAACTCGTAGCAGCTCGTCACGACCTTCGCCGTCCACGAAGGCATCGAAGTTCGAGACGTCGGCGCCGACGCCCTGCAAGACCGCGGTGATTGCACGTCGGTCCTCGATGTCGAGCTCACGCGTCCAGAATCGCGCGAAGACCGAGTCATTGTAGGCTCGAAAGACGTCGTGTCGCTTCGCATACAGGAGCCCGATGTTGGCGAACGTGGAGTCGAAGATCTTCCGCGGGCCACGAATCGTGAGGCCGCGGCGGCTCGCCTCGCGGCGCGCGTCCATGTAGGCGTAGCGGACGCGGCGCCACTGGTGCGGGTTGCGGTTCTCCTCGATGACGACCCCACGAGCGTCCACCGTGGCGCTCCCGAGGTACGCGGGAATGTCGAGCGTGTACGGCAACCAGTCGATGGTCGCGCCGGTCTCGCGCGCGAGATCGTAGACGGGATCCTTCGCCAGGTAGGCGTAGGGGCTCTTGTAGTCGATGTAGAGCGTGACCGTCATCGGTCTCGAACCGGCTATTGCCACGACAGACTCGGCGCCCGGTAGACGAGCGGTCGATCGACGACGAAATGCCCGTGCGGACCGACGAATGCGTCGAATGTCTTCCACAACTCGGCGGTGGCCGGGTCGCGCATGAAGTTGCGCAGCGCAGCTTCGTCGCGAAAGCCGACGAGCGTGGTGAGCGGGGCGCTCGGCTTGGCTGCGTCGATGAAGGTCTCCAGGCTGACGACGCCGTCGGCATCCTGAAACGCGCCTCGGCCTTGCGTCGCGAACCACGTTTCGAACGCTGCGAGCTGCCCGGGCAACACGTCGTACGTCTGCACAAAGAAGGCACGTGCCGCACCCCGAGGTGGATCAGGCCGCTGATCGAGATCGAGCACGGTCATGGTGATCGCCGGCCCCATGGTCGTGGCGGCGGCTGCGTGGCAGCTCGGCAGCGTGCCCTGCGTGAGCGACGCGAGATAGGCGACGACGTCGCTCAGCTCGCCGAGCGTCATGTCCGGATATGCCGGCATCGTCGAGTGGCCGTCCTCGCCGACGTAGCCCGGCCCGTCGATCAAGACTGCGTCGGGGTTCAGCAGGGCTTCGGCGAAATATGCGGGCGAATGGTGACTTCCCATCCCGGTGAGCTCGGGGCCGATCGGATTCGGCGTACCGGTGCTGGCGGTCCCACCGGCGTTGGCGGTTCCGTCGGCTACGCGATGACACGCCGGACACCCAAGCGCGTCGAAGGTGGCTCGGCCCGCTGCCGCGTTGCCGGGTGGCATCGTGAGTTGCCAACCGAGCGGGACTCCGCCCTGCTGATGCAGGGCGTCCATGGAAAGCCGGACGCCCGGGTGTGCGCGTGGGCGCACGACGGCTGACGCCGCGGATCCCGTGCGGCTCATCGTGAGTGCCCCCAGCAGCGCCAGCGTGACGACGAGCCAGATGCTGCGTTCAATGTTTCCCATCGAGTCGTACTATCTCGACGTCCACATGGTCGACCAGCGCCTTGAGAATCTGCAACGCGATAGCGCGATCGGCCATCCTCATGAAGTCGACGCCGTCGAACATCCGTCCGAGATGTCGCCGCACCTCGACCTGCGCCGCTTCGACGCCCGTGTCCACGTGGATGGCCGCCGGCGGATTGCCGGCCTGCTCGAAGAGCTGCCCATAGGCCGACGCCGTGTGGACGGTGAACGGCGTGTCGGCGCTCGATCCGGGAGCGCGGAAGGTACCGTCGAGATGGAGGGTGGCGCCGCCCATGTCGAGATCGGACGGCAACCCGGGTGAATCCGATCCCGCTCGCGCGAGCAGATAGTGCAGCTTGCAGTAGGCCTGCGGCGCCAAGGTCACCGCACCGAGCTGACGCGGCTCGAGCTGCGTCACCGATTCGACTTGCATCGGCTTGATGGCAGCCGGATTCGGCGTTCCCGACAGGTGGCCTGCCCATGCACGGGACTCGACGGTCGACCACAAGACCGCCGGGAGCGTATCCAACGAAGCCGCCGGTGCATCCTTCGGGCACTCGACGAGTTCCATGCTGTAGCTCGTCACCCAGCCGCGCGTCACGTGCACGCGGTAGCCAAGGTCGTTCGAGACCTCCCAGCCGCCATCGGAGGTCGTCGCGACGCCGTCACGTTCCCACGCGACCCGGTACCGAACCTCGTGCGGGGTCGGAATAGGCGGCGGCCGCGGGCACCCTGCCACGAGCACCAGCGTCAGAACGGCAAGGGCCGACGAGCGCGACCACCGTGCCGATTTCCTAGCGCCGATCGTCCGCCCTGGGGGAACGACCGCGGCTATGTCCATTCGCCGGTGAGCGCTATGGGCAGGTGCCGCCGGGTGGCGTGCCGTTGCCTCCGTTGTTGGTCGCCGTTCCGGTGTAGCATCCGAGAATGTACGGGAAGGTCGTGGTCGTATGGTAATGATAATCGCCGAGTGGCCCGACGTGACCATTGCACTTGTCTAGATACGCCGACCCGACTTTCGCCGAGTAGGTGTTGTTCGACCAGACGCACGTCTTCGGGACGCACGCGGTGGTTTCGGTGCCGGAGATCATCACGGGCGTGCAATAGCCACCGCCCGGGCAGGTGAAACTGTTCGGGTCGCAGCCCTGGGTGCCGGCCTCGTAACCCGTGTTGTCCCAACTGCTGAGCATCTTCTGCATCGCCGTGCACGTCCCGTCCGTGCACTCGTAGGGTCCGCGGATCGCAAATCCGTCGAACGCATAGCCGATGATCGGCGAGCGGACGTTCGGGGACGGATCGGGATCGTTCCATGGATCCGGTTCCGACACCGCGCTCTGGACGAGGCACTTCACGTTGAGGCTGTGATTGTGAAACGTTCCCTGCTGCGCAGAGTGACTGCCGCATTCGTCGAGGATGCCGGCGGCGATCGGGTCGCCGTAGGCGTCCGATGCGGGCATCGCCCCTTCGTTCACGCCGTAGATGGGAATCCCGTTCACGGCCACGCCGACGTTGCCGAGGAGGGGAACGTTCGTCGTGCTGCCGGCGATCGCCGGGAAGCGTGGGAAGGTAAACGTGTAGCTCTTGGCCTGCAGGCCGTTCGGCGTGAGCGCCATGTACGTGTACGTCGGGATGCCATTGCTCAGCACCGTCACGGTGGAGGCGCTGCACGATGCCGACAACGAGGGATGGAGCGACGAATACGATCCTCCCGGCCCCGCAGCGTTGCTCACGTCGAGGAAGTTCGACGACGCGCAGCTCGCCGTCGGACTCGGCGACGGCGTGAACGTGGGCGTCGGTGTCGGGGCCGCCGGACACACGCCCTCGGCGGTCGGATGCTTCGCCGAGAAGAGCTGCGTCCCTTTGTTGGTGATCGTGCTCTGCGCGTTGAACAGGCCCGAGTAACGATCGCCGCCGCCAATGGTGAGGGC
>JACXTT010012780.1_pt1 | contig 11119 bp, 10 predicted proteins | sample 9270951 | NCBI WGS metagenome assembly JACXTT01 (sample SAMN15532306, study PRJNA645909) | rock metagenome | isolation source: weathered quartz diorite | place: Puerto Rico | collected 2017-06-21 | reverse complement strand
AGAACTGAAGGCCGCCACGGTTCCGGTTATCGATACCCTGGAGTCTCTCGGTGAGCCGCCCGACATCATCCACGGGCACCATCATTACGAAACCCTGGCCGCGATGACGTGGTTTCCGAAGACTCCAGCCATTTATTACTGCCACGGCTGGCTTCCCTCCGAAGAAGCGCCGCTACGTTTTCCGCGCATCCTGCGATATGTTGCCGTGGATGAGATTTGCCAGGAACGATTGATCACTGAGGGCGCGATTCCGAGGCAGCGGATTGAGTTGATCCTGAATTTCTTCGACGAGAATCTGTTTCAGGCTCGTGCGGCTTGGCCTTCATCGCCGCGCTCGGCTCTAGCCTTTGGACACGCGTTCCGCGCCAGCCAGGATATGGCGGTTCTGGGGGAGGCGTGCGGCCGGCGTGGGATTGAACTTCACGGCCTCGATAGAGTTGAGTCACAGACCGGCCCGCTGCTCGCCAGGTACGACATCGTTTTCGCAAAGGCCCGCGCGGCTATCGAGGCCATGGCTACGGGAGCGGCAGTAGTGCTCTGCCATGCTGGACGTCTCGGACCGATGGTGACTACGGAGAATTTCCAATCCCTGCGGCAGTTGAATTTTGGGTTGAGGACATTGTCGCGGCCGCTGGACGCCGGCTTGCTCGCTGGCGAGCTGGAACGTTACGACGCAGCCGATGCCGCAGCCGTCTCAAAGCTAGTTTGGCACGACTGCCGGATGGCGCCTACTGTAGATCGCATCGTCGAGTTGTACAAATGTGTGATCGCGGAATGGCGTGACTACTCCGCCAAGGATCCAGCCGTGAGTGAGCCATGGGTTGCTCGCTATCTGGAGCAGTCCGCGCCAGCTTATAAGAGCATGGTGACCGATCTACATCGCTGGATTCAACGTTGCCAGAATGCTGAGCAGGCTCTGATCGAGCGCGAGTCGCATATGCATGCTATCGAGATTTCGCAGGCTGAACACATGAAGCGTGCCCAGGCTGCGGAGCGGTCGCTAGAGGCGCTTCAGCGCAAGACTGACGAAGAGCGGGAACAGTTGACGAACCGGGCGCAAGTCTCCGAGCATGCGCTAAAGTTGCAGAGGCAGACGCTAGAACGAGAACGCTGGAGCCACGAAGATCAGGTCGCCGCTCTGACGCGTTCGTTGCGCGAGCGAGATCAGCGTTTGATCGCGTTGCAGCACGACGTCGATGCGCTGCGTCAATCCCTAACGTGGCGTTTGATCCAGAGCTTACTTCAGAGCCGGCTGGTGCAGTTTCTATTCAGGAGGATGATCGAAGCGGTTGCGAGACGTTCCCAGCGGGAAGCGAAGCCCGCGCCGGAAGCGTCGGCGCGCGCCCTATCGACATCCCGATGACGGCCCTCGATCTGCCTCATGCGAGCGTAGCGTTTGCCGCTGCGTTCTTCGCCGGCGTCATCAATTCCGTGGCAGGCGGGGGAACCCTTCTTTCCTTTCCCGCACTGATCTGGTTGGGACTCTCTTCGGTCACAGCGAATGCAACCAGCACGGTCGCCATTTGGCCGGCATCGGTCGGCGCAATGTGGGGCTATCGCCGCGAACTGAGTACTGCTCAACCGCGCATCCTGATCATGGTAATCCCGAGCATGCTCGGAGGTATCGGCGGCGCTCTTCTCCTGCGCTGGACGCCGCCCGCTACGTTCGATGCTCTGGTGCCATTTCTGATTCTGTTCGCAACGGTCTTGTTCATGGCCCAGGAGACGGTACAACGCAAATTGAAAACAACCGACGTCTCGGCGCATAAGTCTCTGCGCTGGCTTGCGGGAGCGATGCTATTCCAGTTGTTCGTGGCTCTCTATGGCGGCTATTTCGGCGCCGGCATCGGAATCCTGATGCTGGCCGCGCTCAGCATTCTAGGTCTCACCGACATTCACCAGATGAACGGACTGAAAAACTTTTTCGGCGGCTGCATCAACGGCGTCGCAGCTTTTTACTTCATCTGGGCGCACATGGTCTATTGGCCGTACGTCGTCGTGATGGCCGCGGCCGCGGTGATGGGCGGGTACGGGGGAGCGGGCGCGGCGAGACGGGTGGGGCGCACCGCGGTGCGAAGGACCGTCGTGGTCATCGGATTTGCGATGTCGCTGTCGCTGTTCGTTAAGCTGTTCAGCAAGAGCTAAGTTCCGGCCAGCTTTTTCTTCGCAAACGGATGGGCAAACGCGTTGGGCGGATTGTGCCCGTTGAATCCAGACGCCTTTCGGTAATAATCCATGGCTTGCGTCTTGTCGCCCAGTTTTTCGTACGTCTGGCCGATCATCACCAGAATGAACGGATCGTTTTGCCCGGCTTTCTGGAAGTCCGCCAGGGCACTTTTGTAATCGCCGGCGTAAAATGCCGCGTAACCAGTCAGATAAGGAAAGAACTGCGCCTGATCGGGATTCGTTCCCTTGTCGAGAATGCTTTTCGCGGCAACAATATGCTTCTGGGCTTCCGCTTTATTTCCTCGCCTCACCGCGATTCGTGCCTGAGCGTGCGCCCAGCGGAAATCCCATAGATCCTTGCGATCCGCAGTCAGCCCCGCTTCTCGCAACCCCGCATCATGGCCTTTCCGGTACCAGTCCAAGGCGTCGTCCAGATTGCCTGCTTCGATGCAAACTCGCGCCAGCTCGTTGGCTGTTTCGCCGGCATCGAAAAATTCCTTTGCGGCGACAAACATGTCATACACCTGGCTTTCGTACTTTTCCGCTCCCTTGCAATCGCTCTCGAACGCGTACGACATGGCCATCGATCGCAAGGCTCGTCCCTTGGCTTCAGGAGTAGTCGCGGCCTCGATTGCCTTGGCGAAAAGCTGGCGAGCTTCACCATATTTTCCTGCCAAATCGAGCTGCGCGCCCTGCCTCAGCGGATCGGCGTTGGGCTGCGCCGAGAGCAGCGCAGGAAGAATACCAAGAGCGAAGGTGCAACCAAATCTACGTGGATTTGCTCTCATGGCCGCGATTATCGCACAGCCACAAACGCTTAGAACATGGCCCGGGAATATACTCCCGCGGCCGACTCGGGGGAAAGCAAATAGCATTCGGCGGCGTACGTCAGCTCGCCGGGCTTCAGTTTGGCGCCGAAATCTTTTGCGCGGGCCGATGGATCATTGGACCAGTTGCGAACGTCTCCACTCACCGAATCGATGCTCACCGGCGTGCCGAATGAGCTTCGTCGCAGCGCCGGATTTCCGATCACATACCGCTGCGTGACCACCGCGTATCCTTTGTTGGCGCAGTTCACGCCCGGTTCCGGCACGCAGTCTGAATCGTGGACAACGCGGATCTTGCTGAGGATCAAAACGCCCTGACCCTGACCGATGTTGACGCCGAATCCCTCGGCCGCCTTCAAGACGATGTTGCGGTTAGAAGCAGCCGAAAAATCGATGCCCTGTGCATACATGCTGGCGGCATCGCGGCTGATCTGGTTGGCGTGATCGTTTTGGCTGGCGCCGGTGTTAACCAGAAGTACTCCGATGGATAACGGAACGAGAAAGATCGCGCCGACTGCGTAGAGGCGGACAGTTGTGGCTCGGGTCAGTTGCGAGCGGGTATCCATCGTTCCTCATCAAACTTAGTCCATGGGAGTAAGAGTTGCTAGAAGGCATTCCAGCCTATTTGCGCTCGAATCGTTCTTAGTACTTCTTTAGCCTTGGTTTCAGCGTCGCGTTCCGCCGTACTGTAAAGACTGTACGTCTAGCGCAGCGGAGTGCCCCACATGGCCTCTTTTCGCAAACGCGGCTTCAGGATTTTGCCACCTGGGTTGCGCGGAAGAGGATCAGTACGGACGATCATGAATTGCGGGATTTTGAAGTCGGCCAAGCGTCCTTGGAGAAACTCGCAGACTTCGTGCGGCTCAGCTTTGGCGCCCGGCTTCGGAACGATAATCGCGCCAACCTTCTCGCCCATCATGTTATCGGGCACGCCCATCACGGCGCACTCGAAGATTGCGGGATGAGCGCACAAGGCGTTCTCGACCTCGACGCAGTAGACATTTTCGCCGCCGCGGTTGACCATATCCTTCTTGCGATCGACAATTTGCACAAAACCGTCCGTGTCGATGCGCGCAAGGTCGCCCGTGTGCAGCCAGCCATTCACGAACGTTTGCGCCGTGGCCTCGGGCTTGTTCCAATAGCCTTTGACGACGTTGGGGCCGCGCACCAACAATTCGCCGACGCCGGTGGAATCCGGCTCGAAGAGTTCCAGGTCGACAACCGGCGCTGCAAATCCCACTGAATCCGGGCGAACGTCCGCAAACTGATGCGGCAGAAAAGTAGCTACTGAAGAGGTTTCCGTCAGGCCGAAACCGTTGCCGACGCGCGCATTAGGAAAAGCTTTCACGATGCGGCCGACCAGGTCAGGTGCGATCGGCGCACCGCCATACATCGCCCAGCGAACGCCGCTCATATCGAATTCACCGAAGTTGGGCTGATTCATCGCCAGCCAGAAAATTGCCGGCACCGTCGTGACCGAGTTGGTACGTTCCCGAATGATCTCGCGCAGGAAGGCCTGCACATCGAAGGCTGGCATGATGACAGTCGCTCCGCCCGTTTGACAGCTCGGCAGTAACTGGCTGTTGCATCCCGTTACGTGGAACAGTGGAACCGAGACCAGCGTCCGCAGACTGCCATCGCCGGGCAGTCCTGCTATACGCTTGCAGGTTTCAATGTTCGACAGAAAACCTTCGTTCGTCGTCATCGCGCCCTTTGGAAAACCGGTAGTGCCGCTGGTGTAGAAGATCGCGGCGATGTCCGGACGCTGGACGCCCTCGACGACGAACGGATCACCGGAGGGAAGCGGCTGGCCGGGAAGGAAGACGAAGCGCGCGCCGGAATCGCTGATGACATATTCGACTTCCGGTTCGCTGAAGCGCGTGTTCACTGGAACGACGACAGCGCCCGCCATGACCGCGCCCCAAAACGCCACGCACCAATCGAGACCATTGCCGAGCCGGATGGCGACACGATCATCGCGCTGAATGCCGACGCCCTTGAGCCCGCCCGCAACTCGCGCGGCACGGTCCCACAGATCGCGATAATTGATCCGCTCGCCGCCTATCTCGACGATCGCCTCGTTCAGCGGCGTACGATCGGTGGTCAACCGCAGCATCTCCACCAACGATTCGGCGAGCCCGGAGTACCGGCAGATGTTATCGGGTCCGCGCGTGACTCCGGATCGATCAAAGGGATAAATCATCCTTAGTATGCACCTTGCTTTTCGAAAATGGCTCGCGGATTGTCGACCAGCATGGTGTGAATCTGCTGATCAGTTACGCCGCGCTGCTTCAGCGCCGGGATAACGTCCTTGTGGATGTGCAGATAATTCCAACGTGGCAGAACGGCGGGAAGGGCGCGCTCGGGCAGCCAGTCGTTAAAGCAGGCCGCGTCGTGCGACAGAACTAATTTTCCCGCATGACCACGTTCACACAGCCGCGCGACGATTTTCACGCGATCTTCGAACGGGAGGATCGTATCGATACCGAAGCGATCCATGCCGAGATAGGATCCGGCGGCGATCAATTCTTCCAGATACTCGATTTCATCGGTGTCGCCCGAATGGCCGATGATGACGCGCGAAAGATCCACGCCCTCTTCTAGGAAAATGCGTTGCTGCTCCAGACCGCGCCGCTTGCGTGCGTGGGTGTGCGTTGATATGGGAACGCCCGTCTGGCGGTGCGCCTGCGCGACCGCGCGAAGAACCCGCTCGACTCCAGGAGTGACTCCAGGCGCGTCAGTGGCGCACTTGAGAATGCCGGCCTTCACGTTGGTGTCCGCGATGCCCTGCCGGATGTCGCGCACGAACATGTCGATCATCAGCTCCGGTCCATCGAGCACCGTGCCAGGCCCTCGGAAATGGAAATAGAACGGAATGTCGTTATAGGTGTAAATCCCGGTAGCCACGATGATGTTGATGGGCGTGCGCGCGGCCACACGCTGGATGCGCGGAACGTAGCGCCCCAACCCGACGACTGTGAGATCGACCACCGAATGAACTCCATGCGAAGCGAGTTCGTTGAGACGCGCCACGGCGTCGTCGATGCGGCGCTCTTCGTCGCCCCAAGCCTCGGGGTAGTTCAGCATGATCTCAGTCGACAGCACGAAAATGTGCTCGTGCATCAGCGTCACGCCGAGTTGCGCGGAATCGATGGAACCGCGCGCCGACTGAATTGCGCTCACGAGTAAACCATCTGGATCAAAGCTTGGATATAGCCGAACGCATAGGCAAACGCCTGGTAGCCGTTGACATCGCCCTCGATGCGAGGCACGTGATCGGGCATCAGCATGCCATCGTAACCGACTTCTTTGTAGGTGCGAATCGCTTGAATCATGTCGACATCGCCGTCATCGGGGAACGTCTCGACGAAGTTAAGGAAGCCGCCGCGGATATTCCGGAAATGAACGTTGAAGATCTTCTTGCGCGATCCGAAGTAGCGGATGACGTCGTGGATTTCGGTGCGCGGATTCCGCAGCATCTCCGACACAGTGCCCTGGCAAAAGTTGAGCCCGTGATAGGAACTGGGCATAATGTCGATGAACCGCTTCAACCCGTCTACGCTGCCGAGCGCCCGCTGCACGCCGCGGAATCCGCGATCGCGGGGCATCGCCGGATCGTGCGGATGGCAAGCGATTTTCACCTTGTATTCTTCAGCCACGGGCACAACGCGTCGAAGGAAGTACGTGATGCGATCCCACATCATTTCCTCCGTGACGGCGCCGGCTTCCGTCAGTGGCGGCTCCTGCTTAGCCTGATCATAGACGAAGGTGCTGTAACGCGCGCGGCCGCGCCCCGGACTCGTGCCGGTGCGGACCACGCCCAAAATCGTGAGGTTGTATTTCGCTTCCGGAATGCCCGCCTTGGCGCAGTTGCGGATCATCTGGCAAATATTGTCGATCTCACGATCGCGGTCGGGGCTCTTGCCGAGCGTGATGTTCGGGTTTTCGGCCTTGGTTATGTAGCTTGAGCTGAGCGGCAGTGGTACGGCTTCGAGCTTGATTCCGAATGACTCGACGCGCTCGCGCAGTTTGGTGAGACCCTCGAACGACCAGTTCTCGTCAAATTTCGCCGAAGGCAGGCTGCTGCAAATGTGATTCACGCCGAAAGCGGCGATCACCCGCAGGATATCGTCGGACGAGCCGTGCTGGGTGCCGACCTTCATGCGTCCCGTGGATGGCGGGGCGGATTGTGGCGCGGCCGCGGCGGCGGGAAGAGCTGCAAGTTGGAGGAAATCTCTTCGGTTCATAAGCACTCGCGATCTTGTCTACTATACTTCGGTAGAAGGGTATCGTCAAAAACCGGGAAGAATCCGGCTGCGTCGATCGTCTACAGGGGTGGATTCGGCATGGTGTTGGACGCCAATGACCGGGAGGTGATCGAAGCCTGTCAACGCGGCGACTGGGACGCCTTTCGTGTGCTCTTCGAGGCCCACAAAGACCGGATCTATTCGATCGCGCTGCGCTACTGCGGCGATGAAGCCGTAGCCATGGACATCGCCCAGGACACGTTCCTGAAGCTGCTGTCAACCATCCAGGATTTTCGTGGCGGCTCGAGTTTCGAATCGTGGCTGTACCGGATCGTCGTGAACCGTTGTCTCGATCATCATCGGCGCGGCCGGCGTCTCATGCCCTTCCTCGACGGACTTATGGACAGGGTGAGTGCGCCCGCCGAGAGCACTTTGCACCAATTGCTGCGCGCGGAGATGGAGAAAGACGTCCAAAGAATCGTCGGCACGTTGCCGCCGGAGCAGCGGATTGTGGTGGTTTTGCGATATACGGAAGGGCTCGCGTACGAAGAAATTTCAGAGATTCTGGGGTGCTCGGCGGGGACCGTAGCGTCGCGGTTGAATAGGGCGCACAAGGTATTGGAGCGAAAGTTATCGCATCTTCGAGTGCGAGGAGGTGGCGGTGTATAAGTCCGAGTTGGAAGATGTATTGAGCCGGCATTTAGCGAAGGTAGAGGCGCCGGAAGGGTTGTGGGACAGGATTCAATTACAGGCAAGAATGCCTGTGCCACAAAAACTGACAAGAATTCCGGTGCTGTTCGCTCTTGCCGCGATGGTGATGATCACGGTCGTTGTGTTTCATCCCCGAACAGTGGAGGTCGAGTACCGTCTGCCGCAACATAACCTTACACTGCGGCTGTCGAAGTCGACTCAAGCTTCTGAGGCGCTCAGCGGCGCGTGCCTACTCTGCCATACCGGGGTGTAGGAGTATTCCCAGGTGGGTGAAAAACTGGGTTTTAGTCGCTATTTCGACTTGAATGGCGCAGAAGAATCGCTGAAATGGACGCTCATGTGCTTGTTTTGCAATAAGATACGCCCTCTGGCGCAGCGTGGTCCAATGATTGCATCACGGCGCTATACTGGTAATTTCAGGAGCGAAGCATGACGACCTACGTGAAATTTGGCGCGGTAGTGGTAGTGATCATCGGCGTACTCGGCTGGCTCGCCATGGGCGGGATCAACGAGAGCAAGACCTACTACAAGACGATTTCGGAGCTCAGCGCGATGGGCGATCAAGCTCACGGCAAGCGGCTTCGAGTGGGTGGCGACGTCGAACAGGGATCGATCAGCCGCACCGGCGCTGAGGTCTCCTTCGTGCTTCACCAGGACGCACTCAAACTCAAGGTGGTCTACAACGGCATCGATCCATTGCCGGACACTTTCAAAGACGGAGCGCAGGCTCTGGCCGACGGAAAGCTTGGGCCCGATGGCGTTTTTCAAGCCAGCAAGATTCAAGCGAAATGCGCGTCAAAGTATGAGGCCAAGCCTCAACTGAAAAAGGACGCCAGTCAAGCTGGCGTGTAGCGGTTCCGGATCGCAGGCCAAAGCGCCTGTGCTGCATTTTAGAGGACTCAGCTCGAATGGAAAACATAGGCGCTCTCTCGATTCTGCTGGCGTTTTGTTTCGCCGTCTACGCCGTGATCGGTTCGATCGCCGGCAAATTCAAGAAGAACGCCTTTCTGGTGGTTAGCGCCGAGCGGGCCGTCTACTCCGTCTGGATTCTGCTTAGCATCGCTTCCGGCCTGCTGATTTATGCGCTCATCACGGGCGACTTCCGCCTCGGGTATGTTGCGGCGCACACCGACCAGTCGATGTCGAACATCTACAAGTTCACGGCTTGGTGGGGCGGGCAAGAAGGTTCGTTGCTGTTGTGGGCGTGGTTGCTCGCGACTTATTCGGCCGTCGTAGTTTTCATGAACCGCCGCAAGTTTCGCGACATGATGCCGTGGGTCACAGCGGTGATGATGACTACTGAGACATTTTTCCTCATCCTGATCGCCTTTGTGCTCAGCCCGTTCCAGGTGCTGATCGCCGGCCGCGGCAATATTGTCGAGGGCATGGGACGGGGCTTGAACCCGCTGCTGCAGTACTGGACGATGGTGATCCATCCGCCCATGCTGTATCTCGGCTACGTCGGGTTCACAGTCCCATTCGCGTTTGCGATTGGATCGCTGATCACGAAACAGCCCGGCGAATCGTGGATCCACACCACGCGCCGCTGGACGATCGTCACCTGGCTTTTCCAGAGCACCGGAATCCTACTGGGGCAGGGTTGGGCATACGCCGTGCTCGGTTGGGGCGGATATTGGGCTTGGGATCCCGTGGAGAACGCATCCCTGCTGCCCTGGATTACCGCGACAGCGTTTTTGCACTCGGTGATGATGCAGGAAAAGAAGGGAATGATGAAGGTCTGGAACATGGTGCTCATTTCCGGGACCTTCTTCCTCTGCATTTTCGGGACGTTCCTGACGCGCTCGGGCGTAGTGAGCTCGGTACACGCCTTCGCGCAGTCGCCGATCGGGAAATACTTCGTGTACTTCCTTGTTATTGGAATCTCGGCGACCATTTATCTCATTCTGGATCGGCTGAATTACTTGAAGTCGGAAGCGCGGCTGGAGAGCGTGGTGTCGCGCGAATCGAGCTTCATGTTCAACAACCTGATCCTGCTCGCAAGCTGCTTCGCGGTGCTTTGGGGCACTCTGTTTCCGGTCATTTCCGAGGCCGTGACGGGTGAGAAGATCAGCGTCGACGCACCATTTTTCAATCGCATCAACGTACCGATCGGCCTGGGTCTCCTTCTGCTGACGGGCATCGGGCCGCTGATCGCGTGGCGGCGAAGCTCGATGGAGAGTCTGCGTCGCGCGTTCTTCCTGCCGGCCATCGCAGGAGTGGCGCTGATGGCGGGGCTGGCATTCTTCGGTGTCTACGAGCATCCTTTTGCGCTGGTTTCGTTCGGACTGTGCATGTTCGTGACGGCAACGATCGTCTCCGAATTTTGGAAGGGCGCTTCGGCGATCCGAGCCAAGAGCAAAACCGGGTTGATCCCGGCGGCCATCGAACTGACGCATCGCAACACGCGGCGCTACGGCGGATATTTGGTGCACATGGGTATCGTCTTCATGTTCATCGGCTACACCGGCGCGGCCTTCAATAAGGATGTGACCAAGGAAGTAACTCCCGGCAATAGCTTCGATTTGGGACACTACACGATCCGAGTCGCTAAAGTTCAGCAAGGCGAGAGCGACAATTACGCTTGGCAGAGGTTGATCGCCGAAGTATCGCGCGGCGGCAAGTCACTCGGAACGCTGGAGCCGGAGCACCGGTTCTATAAGGCGAGCCAGCAGCCGACCTCTGAAGTCGCGATCCGGCGCCGTTTGAACGAGGACCTGTATATCAATTTCGCCGGGCCATCGACCGATAACAAGCGGGCCGTGGTGCAGGCGTATGTTTTCCCGCTAGTGTCATGGGTGTGGATCGGATTTTGGGTGCTGGCGATGGGGACAATCATTTGCCTGGTGCCGAGCAAGATCCGGCTGTCGTACGCGCGCACGCAAGTTGTGGGAGTTACCGAAAAGCATGCGTCAGTTCAGAAATAGCATCTTCCTGCTGGCATTCGCCGCGGCGTCGATCTTTGCGCAAGGCGCCGAGGAACTCGAGAGTCCGGCAGTGAATCGAGTGGCAGAAAAATTGCTTTGCCCATGCGGGTGTAAGACCAACATGGCATGCCGTATGGACCCTTATCCTTGTCGAACCTGCTGGGACAACAAAAAGAAAATCCTCAAAATGCAGTCGGCGGGAATGTCGGATCAGGCGATTCTGGACCAATTCGCGCAGGAGATG
>JACXTT010012779.1_pt1 | contig 11120 bp, 11 predicted proteins | sample 9270951 | NCBI WGS metagenome assembly JACXTT01 (sample SAMN15532306, study PRJNA645909) | rock metagenome | isolation source: weathered quartz diorite | place: Puerto Rico | collected 2017-06-21 | reverse complement strand
CGAACACACCTAAGCAAATGGAAGGGTATGGATCCACACGCGAGGTAATACCCATTTTTTTGATCAGGTTAGCTACCGGAACCGCTCCGACCTGTTTCATTACATAGGCAGTCACATAGTTTTGCGAGTAGGCCAAAGCGGTGCGCAGGGTGATCATACCGGGCTGCAGGTCATATTGAGACTGCTTCGGCGTCCAGGGCTCAGAACCCGGTATATCAATTGTAACCGGCACATTATCCACCTTCATGCAAGGCGAGTAGGCGTTGTCTATAGCTACTGCATAAGTAAAAGGCTTGGCTGTCGACCCCACCTGGCGGGTACCGTTTTTAACCTGGTCGTATTTGTAATGCTCAAAGCTGATGCCGCCTACCCATGCCTTGATGTAGCCCGTTTTCGGGTCCATGCTCATCAAAGAATTTCGCAGCAGCATCTTAGAATATACAATAGAGTCGATTGGCTTCATAGTCATGGTGGTGTCGCCTTTCCACGTAAACAATTGCACTTTGGTTGGTGTATTAAAATCTTTCCTGATCTCTTCTGGCGACATGCCCTGGATTGTGTCTGCCTTGTATCTGTCTGACCTGTGCATGCCCTGATCGATCAAAAGTTTGAAGTTTGCGATGCTTTTTGATAATTTATACCCGCGCCAATGGTCATTAAACTGGACCTGCAGCTTTCTCATGTACTCCTCTTGCGCCTCTTCAGCGTATTGCTGCATGGTATAGTTAATCGTAGTATAAATTTTCAGGCCATCTCTGTCCAGATCATAAGGTGTTCCGTCAGCCTTGGTGATGGATTCCTGTTCAAAAATCTTTTGTATTTCTTTTTTTAGTACTGCTCTGAAATATGGAGCCGAACCTTCTGTATGGCTTGACGGGTTGAATCTTAAACCCAAAGGCTTGTTCTTGTATTTTTCCAGTTCATCGTCGCTCAGAAAGCCCTGCTTGTTCATTAGGGTAAGCACCACGTTGTTTCGGCGGTTAAGCACCCTGTCGGGATGATTGATTGGCGAATAATAGCCCGGTCCGTTGATCATTGCGATCAGCACAGCAGCCTGGTCAGGAGTTAACTTATCAGGTGTAGTGCTAAAATAGGTTCGTGCTGCCGATTTGATACCAAAAGTATTATATGCACCAAAATCCACTGTGTTAAGATACATAGTGATGATCTCTTCCTTGGTGTAATGCCGTTCCAACTGAACCGCAGTAATCCACTCTCTGAATTTTTGTGTAACACGTATCAGTTTATTGTGCGAACGTTCAGAAAATAAGTTCAGCGCCAATTGCTGCGTAATGGTACTACCCCCTTGCCTTTTAAATATATTAAGAAAGATGATACTGAAAAGCCTGCGGAAGTCTATACCGGAGTGTTCCATAAATCGCTCATCTTCTGTAGCGATCAATGCGTGGATCACATTGGGTGATATCTGTTTATAGGTTACGCTTGAGCGGTTCTCTACATAATACGTGCCCAGCACCTGCTTGTCTGATGATACGATTTCAGACGCCTGGTTGCTTTTCGGATTTTCCAGGTCGCGGAAGGATGGGAGTGAGCCAAAAACGCCCAGGTAAGTAGCCACAATGATCAACGCCACCAGCAAAAAACAACCGGCAACGAGTTTCCATATATAGCCGTTGTATCTTTTTATATCCTCTTGAGTTAATTTAACTGTTTTAACTGCCATTTATCAAATTTTAATTCAGGGTCAATATTAACTATTTCAATAATTGCTTTGGTAATATTCTATATAACTATCCAGCAAATTTTTATTGTTCAGCTTGTCTAAATTTTGTTTGGTGATGATGAAAAAGCTGTACTGATCCTTCGGTACCTTCATAATATCCGGCATCAGCGGAATAATAGCGCGCGCATAAGCTTTTACCTCGTCCAGGCTGTAGAACCTTCCCACATAAATTAATTGGTTATCATCGCCAACGTCTTTCAACTGGTGTGAAATAGTGCCCTGCTGGAAATTTGCCCGGTTAAACTGCCCGATACCAAAGCGTGATGATGCCAGGTTGATGGTAGCTGTGCTCACGTTCACCACAAAATAGTAATTAGTGCTGTCGCTCATAGAGAAGATAGACGGCTTCGGTTTTGGCTTTACAGCTTCTGCCGGCGGATTATTGGCCGGCGGATTAGCCGAAGCTTTCATAGCTGTGCTATCGGGTTTTTTCGCTTCCGGTTTTTGCTCTATCCTTTTTTGTGCGGTTTGCCGCACTAATTGCGAGTTGTTATATTCAGCTATTTTATCCTGAATGGTCGGTTCTTGTTTGAACGGAACGTCATTGGTATCATTATTAGTAAGGGCGAAAGGGTAGGTTGCCATCTCCGCCATATGTGCGTCGATATAAGCCAGGTGTTGTTTTACCAATGGGGTGACTAGCCGGTCGTCAGGGTATTTATTAACGATCTGAACCAGCTCGTCTCTAAACGGTGCCAGGCGCTCCAGGTGGCCATTGGATATAGCGCGCAAATAAGCCAATTGTGACGATAGCTTATTATTGGGATAGATGGCCGATAAAGAATCGGTACCATTAATGGCTTCTTTAAATTTTTTCTTGGAGTAGTTATCGTACACGGCATTATACATACCATTGAGTCCGGCATCTGCATCGGTTACTTTTTTGCCGTATTCAGGGTCAATAATGGTTTTGGCGAATACCGTCTCCGGATGGTTTTTCAGTACCAGATTTTTGTATTCATCCGCTTTAGGAATATTGGGCAGATCGGTGTATAAACGATATAAGTTGTAATAAATAGCGGCTTTATCGTTCGAGTTAGGGAAACGTGCGAGTAGTAGTTCGTAAGCGGCTATGGCTTCCTTCTTATCGCCCAATACATCGCGATAAAAATTAGCGATGTCAAAGTAGGCATTATAAATGCGCAGGTTTGATTGCGCCAGTAGCTCCGGCGTAAGCGGTAAGTCTTTAATTAATTGCTGCCTGTAATTTCCTGCTGAAGCAGAAGGTTTAGCCCTGTCGGTCGCGGCAAACGGGTCTGATGGCGCATCCGGGTCGACGTTTTGGGTATTACCCAGTGCACTTCCACCTACGATGCCTTTATTGCTTCGCCGCCAGTTATCTTCCAGTTTGCGGTTACCCCATAATCGTTTAAACTCATTGACACCCTGGCTAAGGGCATTTGCGTTATAAAAGTAAAAACTACTATTGCCCGATGCACCGGGCGCGTTGCCTCTCGTGGTTTGACTTTGAATTGGTGCCGCGGTTTCAGCCTGTAATTGCAGAATATGCTTTTGAACCATGGCATCTATTTTGGCTGTTCTGGCTTTTTCGTCTAACTGCGCTAGCAGTTGCAGGGTGTCCTCACGTGCTATTATGCCATACTTATCAGCCAATACCTGCAGGTTGTCCCTTTTCTTTTGTATCGATTGGTAACCGGGATAATTAGGCGCCAGGCTCATCAGCGTGCTGTCGTAGTATTTTTTTGCGCCGATGTAGTCTGCCTTGTTTTTAAAATCGATATCCGCTATTCGCAGGTAGGAGAGCCCCTTCTGATTTTGGTTTGTCCTGCTCTTGCGTATCGATAGCTTGTAGTTTTTGATGGCATTATCGATATCCTTACCCGCAAAATACAGTTCAGCTATCTGGTAATAGATCTGATCGATAAAATCTTTGTTGTTCTCATTTTTGATCAACGCCCTGAGCCTGTCGATACGATTTATTTTGATACCGTTTGCCATATCTTCTATACGGATGCGGTTCAGATTGGCATTAAAGGCCATTTCAAATGAAGCGTTACTGTTTGCTACATGTATGTAATTCTTTGTCGCGTCAGCATTTTTATTGTTGAGTTCCTGTATCTGAGCGAGGATAAATGTCCAGCGAAGGCGTTGCGCTTTGGTATGACAGTAATGAATAGCTTGTTTGGCTGACTCCTCTGCAGCCGCATATTCCTGTACATTAATGTCATATTGCAGTTTGGTTGCGTAAATATCGGCCAGATAAGTTTTCTTTTTAGGATTGATGTTTCGTATCGCCGTATCGATCACCAGTTTGGCCTTTGGCATCTGGTTGAGGTACATCAGCGAACGCGCTTTCCAGAATAATGCCTGTTGTACCAATGCTGCTTTCTCCGGGAACGAACGGGTTACGTAGTTAAAGTATTCCAAAGCCGAAAAGTAATCGCCTCCTAAAAAGCTGGCCTTACCTAAAACAAGATAGGCATCGCCAATGTAATGGCTTTGCTCTTTTATATTGATGATCTTGTTGGCTTTTGCCTTTGCCTCGGCAAGGTCCTTATCCGGCGCCTGCGATTGTTGAGTAGTATCCTGGTATACACTTAATATCTCATTATAAGAATCGACAAATGACAGTGCGTAGGCCTCCTGTTTTTGCCGCAGGATCTCGTTGGCGTTAAAAAGAATATTATAATGAGCAGTCAGGTTTTGAAGGCCACGGTTAATGGCAGTTTCTTTTTGAAGCGCGCATCCGGCTGCCAAAAGCACAAAAATTATTAAGATGACTCGTTGTGATACAGACGTTTTAGAAATATGCTTCAAAATAAAACCCAGATTAAGAAAAGCATTGCTAATTTACTAAATTGTATGGAATAGGATTAATAAATTTGCAGATGGCTAAAAATGACCAGGATGATAAAGGCGACAGCCCAATGAGTGCGTACGCCAAGTACAGCAGCATGGGTTTTCAGATGATCGCTATTATTGGCATATTCACCTATGCCGGATTAAAAATAGATGAATATACCAACCACCATACCAAATGGGTAACCGCTGTTATGTCTCTTGCCAGTGTTTTTATCTCATTATATATAGTTATCGTATCTTTGAAAAAATAATTCAGACTATTTATCACAATGAAACTTATTCCCTCAATACTGTCGTATCTGGGCGTTATGCTTTTGCTGGCCATAATACCTGTTACCGCACAGCATAATGGCTATGCCGACTGGCTGGTGCCCAATTTTTGGTTAATGTTTTTCTTTATATCATTACTTACAATCGGGGTACTGGTGGCATTACTTATCGTATTGAAAAAGAACCAGGAATATTACGCACAAACCTTCATGATATGTACTACGGTAAAAATATTGGCATGTTTGATTTTTATATTCCTTTTTATCGCAAAAAATAAGGTTGATAAGTCCGTTTTCATGGCCGATTTTTTTTATGTTTATTTCTTAAATATGGCCTTTGAAGTTTATATTCTGTTGCGTAACTTGCGGCACAAAAATTTAAGGTAGAAAACTTCAATTAGATGACAAACGGCTCGATTTTGAACTCAAAAATTTTTAGAATTTCCCTGATTTGCGCGTTTTTTTTGATTCTGGGCATATTTCCAAAGTCAGCTTTTAGCCAAGAAAACGCTGCTGAAAGCAAAGAAAAGAAGTTTGATGCCAAAGAGACCATTCTTGAACACATAAGCGATTCGCACTCCTGGCCATTCGCTCTTCCTTTTGTAGAAGAAAAGCATATCCCGCTCCCTGTGATACTTTATACGGATAAAGGCCTGGATGTTTTTTCGTCCGGCAAATTGTATCCTGAAGGTACTATATATAATAGCGGTAAAAACAGCTACAAGCTGGAAGGCAATAAAATTAAAGTAGTTGATGCCTCGGGAAAAATAGATGAAGAGGGCGGAAAGAAAGTGATGGACTTTTCTATCACGCGTAATGTTGTCTCCATGTTTATGGGGGTGGCCCTTTTGCTGATCATATTCCTGAGCATTTCATCTTCTTATAGAAAACGCCAGGGCAAAGCGCCAAAAGGTTTGCAATCATGGCTTGAACCTTTGATCGTATTTGTTCGCGACGATATCGCGGTTCCTAATATGGGTCACAAATATGCCAGGTTTATGCCTTTGTTGCTGACGGTATTCTTTTTCATACTGCTGAACAATTTAATGGGTATGATCCCATTTTTCCCTGGGGGCTACAACCTGACAGGTAACATTGCGGTAACAGCAGTTTTATCTATTATTATATTCTTTGTAGTAAACCTGAATGGTAATAAACATTACTGGAAACACGTATTTGTGCCAAACCCGTGGTGGTTGTTCATCATCATGATACCGGTTGAGGTTGTGGGTATATTCTCAAAGCCTATTGCGCTAATGATACGTTTGTTTGCGAACATCACTGCAGGTCACATTTTGATCCTGAGCTTAATATCACTGATCTTTATCCTGAATACGATCTGGGTGTCGCCGGTTTCAGTTGTCTTCGTAGTATTCATGGATGCTATCGAGTTGCTTGTGGCATTCCTGCAGGCTTACATTTTTACATTGCTTTCGGCGCTGTTCATCGGAATGGCTATTGAAGAGCATCATTAATCGAATTAATTACATATTAATATACACGTTTAAATTATCAAACAATGACTGGAATGATTGGAACCTTAGTTCAGGCTGTAGGAATGCATGGAAACATCGGCGCGCTTAGCGCTGGTTTAGCTGCTATCGGTGCTGGTATCGGTATTGGCCAGATCGGTGGTAAAGCTGTTGAAGCGATTGCTCGTCAGCCAGAAGCTATCTCTAAAATCCAAACTAACATGATCATCGCTGCTGCACTTGTTGAAGGTGTGGCCCTGTTTGCGGTGGTTGTTGCAGCCTTCCTCTCAAACTGAGGAAAAAAGAATACCCGGGACGGTTGGTCCCGGGCTATTTTAAAATTTGAACATAATTAATTTATTATAAAATATACTATGGATTTAGTAACCCCCAATATTGGTTTAGTTTTCTGGACAACGCTTTGTTTCGCAATTCTATTATTCTTATTAGGAAAGTTTGCCTGGAAACCGATCCTGGCCGCTATCAGCGAACGTGAAAAATCAATTGAAAGCGCCCTTTCAATGGCCGAAGCCGCTAAAGAAGAAATGGCACGTTTGACCAACGAAAACGATGAGCTTTTGAAGCAGACGCGTATCGAACGCGATAACATCCTGCGCGAAGCTAAAAAGGTAAAAGATCAGATCGTAGCCGAAGCTAAAGATGCTGCTGGTGCAGAAGCCGGCCGTATGATTGAGCGCGCCCGCCTGGAGATCGAAAACCAGAAAGCGATAGCTATGGCCGACGTAAAGCATCAGGTAGCTACTTTATCAATAGAAATTGCTGAGAAAATTTTGCGCAAGCAGTTTGAAGATCAACACAAACAAGACCAATTAGTAGCTGACCTTTTAAAGGAAGTGAAATTAAAATAGTTATGAGTATTGAGTTATAAGCTTTGAGTGCTCACTACTCACTACTCACGACTCACAACTTAAAAAGATATGTCTGAATTAACAGTTGCAACCAGGTATGCCAAATCATTGATCGATCTTGCGGTGGAACAAAAGTCCCTCGAAGAGACGAAAAAGGATATGGTGTTTTTTTCGCAAACATTAAGGGCCAATTACCAGCTTCAGGCCGTTTTGGCAAACCCTATCGTTGCTCATAGCAAGAAGATCAAGATATTGGAAGCTATATTTGGAGACAAAGTAAGTAAGCTTACTGATTCTTTCTTTAAGATCATGATCAATAAAAGTCGTTCGGAGATCTTATATTCTACTTCGAAGGAGTTTATCAATCAGTATAATGTGATCAAGCACATTGTCAGGGCTTATGTAACATCAGCTACTGCATTGTCTGAAGAAAACAAAAAGAAGATTGCCTCAGAACTGGAGGCAGCAACCAAAGGTACTATTGAACTGCATACCAAAGTTGATCCGAAACTGATAGGCGGATTTGTACTTACAGTAGGCGATATGCAGGTAGATACCAGTATATCAACCAGCTTGAATAAATTGAAACAGGATTTCGCCCGCGGCGTAAATCGATAATTAAAAAACAAAACTCTAAATAGATAAAAAATGGTAGAGGTTAGACCAGACGAAGTATCAGCAATATTGCGCCAGCAATTATCGGGCTTCAAATCAGAATCTGAATTAGAAGAAGTAGGAACTGTACTTCAGGTGGGTGATGGTATTGCCCGCGTTTACGGATTAACAAAAGTTCAATCAGGTGAGTTGGTTGAATTTGATAATGGTTTACAAGGTATCGTATTGAACCTTGAAGAAGATAACGTGGGTGTGGTATTGTTAGGCCCTTCAGATGAAGTGAAAGAGGGAGATACCATCAAACGTACCAACAAGATCGCTTCGATCAACGTTGGTGAAGGCATGCTTGGCCGTGTGGTAAACACATTGGGCGCGCCAATTGACGGTAAAGGGGCGATTACAGGTAAAACTTACGAGATGCCTTTGGAGCGTAAAGCTCCGGGTGTAATTTACCGTCAGCCGGTAACCGAACCTTTGCAAACCGGTATCAAAGCGATCGACGCAATGATCCCTATCGGCCGCGGTCAACGTGAGCTGGTGATCGGCGACCGTCAAACTGGTAAAACTGCAGTTTGTATCGATACCATTATCAATCAGAAAGAATTTTATGCAGCCGGTCAGCCGGTGATCTGTATCTATGTTGCCTGCGGTCAGAAATCATCTACTGTTGCTAACATCGTACGTACACTGGAAGAAAACGGTGCAATGGCATATACAATCGTTGTATCAGCAAGTGCTGCCGACCCTGCTCCAATGCAGTTCTTCGCGCCATTTGCCGGTGCAGCAATCGGTGAGTATTTCCGCGACAGCGGACGCCCTGCCCTGATCATCTATGATGACTTGTCAAAACAGGCTGTTGCTTACCGTGAAGTATCATTATTATTACGTCGCCCACCGGGCCGTGAGGCATATCCAGGTGACGTATTCTACCTGCACAGCCGTTTGTTAGAGCGTGCTGCTAAGATCAGCCAGAACGATGATATCGCCAGATCAATGAACGACCTTCCTGAGTCGATCAAAGGTATCGTAAAAGGTGGTGGTTCATTAACTGCACTTCCGATCATCGAAACCCAGGCAGGTGACGTATCAGCGTATATCCCAACCAACGTAATTTCAATTACCGATGGTCAGATATTCCTGGAATCGAATCTGTTTAACGCAGGTGTTCGTCCGGCTATCAACGTAGGTATCTCTGTATCTCGTGTGGGTGGTAACGCGCAGATCAAATCAATGAAGAAGGTTGCCGGTACATTAAAACTGGATCAGGCACAGTTCCGCGAGCTGGAAGCTTTCTCAAAATTCGGGTCAGACCTGGATGCTGCTACCAAAACGGTACTGGACAAGGGTGCGCGTAACGTAGAGATCCTGAAACAAGGCCAGTACTCTCCGGTAACTGTTGAAAAACAAGTTGCTATCGTTTATGCTGGTACTAAGAACCTGATGCGTAACGTTCCGGTGAACAAGATCAAAGAATTCGAAAGTGAATATACTACCCAGTTAGAGATGCGTCACCCGGAAACCCTGGCTGCTTTGAAAGCCGGCAAACTGGACGACCAGATCACCAGCGTACTGGAAACAGTAGCTAAAGAACTGGCAGCGAAATATTAATGTGCGAATATGCGGATGTGTAAATGTGCAGATGATTGCACAGCCGCATATTTCAATATATAATTTTTAAGCAAAGCAATTTGCACATCTGCACATCAAAAATTTGCACATTCACTAAATGGCTAATTTAAAAGAAGTAAGAAACAGGATCGCGTCGGTAAGTTCAACGCAGCAGATCACCAAGGCTATGAAAATGGTTTCGGCTGCTAAGTTGAAACGTGCCACCAATGCTATTATACAGTTACGCCCTTATGCTGACAAGCTGAAGGACATGCTGGCTAACCTTTCAGCAAGCCTGGAGGATGGTTCATCTCCATTTTTGGAAGAACGTGCCCCAAGACGTGTGCTGATCGTGGTCGTATCGTCAAACCGTGGATTGGCTGGTGCCTTTAATACCAACGTGATCAAAACCGCTAACAACTTAATCGCTGAGAAATACAGCGATCAGTTAAAAGCCGGTAATGTTTCTATCATAGGTATTGGTAAAAAAGGGCAGGAGTTTTATCAGCGTCGTAAATACAATGTAATTGGTAATAACAATGAGTTGTACGCCGACCTTACTTTTCTGAATGTATCAAAGGTAACCGAAGCGATAATGGATGGCTTTTTGAAAGGCGAATTCGACCGCGTAGAGATCGTTTACAACCGCTTTAAAAATGCGGCTGTTCAGTTCCTTACTGTTGAGCAATTATTACCGGTTCCGAAAGCTGAGAAACAGCAGCATGTAAATGTCTCTCAGGTTGATTATATCCTGGAACCTTCTCAGGAAGAAATCGTTGAGCAATTGATTCCTAAGAATATCAAGATCCAGCTATACAAAGCCGTATTGGATTCACACGCTTCTGAGCACGGTGCACGTATGACCGCAATGGATAAAGCAACGGATAACGCAGGTGAACTGTTAAAGGCGCTAAAACTATCTTACAACCAGGCACGCCAGGCGGCGATCACTACCGAGCTTACCGAAATTGTGAGCGGCGCAGCGGCCTTGTCATCGAACTAAAAAACGGATATTATTCTATATGTAAAGGCTTCTCGCAAGAGAGGCTTTTTTTGTGGTGCGCCCGGCAGGGCGCTTCTACTTGGTTCTGTTAGAGAATTTCTAAACCTTTAATTCTGGTAAAGTGCTTTTTATTTAACGTCAGAAGAGGAAGATCATTAACGAGGCAAGTTGAAGCAATAAAAATGTCTCTAAATTCAATCATCTTATTGCTTAATCTCAATCGGTGATAAATCTTAGCTGCCTCAACTGCCACCAAATCGCTAAAAGGAAGTACGGGTAAGTCTTCTGTGATTAATTTGATATCATTCTCCTTTTCAGGAGTAGTTGCTCCCATATATAGCTCATACAAAGAAACAGATGATATAAATAATTCAACATTTTGGGGCAAACTATACAAGCTGGTTTTAAGCTTATCTTTTGCCCTCAAATGTTCAATAAAAATGCCAGTATCAATTACCGTTGCGCTGAATTCAACCCATCAAAGGACTTTTTAGCCTCATCAAATGCCTTTATGTCCTCTTCGGTCCAGGTAGACACTTTCATTATTTTAGCTTTATAATCAGAACCGGCAGGCGGCGTCTCCTGTATGGTAACACCTAAGCCTTTGAGGATCTGTTTCACTAAAGTGCTTTTTTTATCCGGTATATTTATAGTTAGCGTTTCCATCTATTACAACTTAATCAAGCTAATTTACGCATAAACACACAAACAAGTAAA
>JACXTT010012778.1_pt1 | contig 11120 bp, 8 predicted proteins | sample 9270951 | NCBI WGS metagenome assembly JACXTT01 (sample SAMN15532306, study PRJNA645909) | rock metagenome | isolation source: weathered quartz diorite | place: Puerto Rico | collected 2017-06-21 | reverse complement strand
TCCAGCTGTATCATCGCCTGCAGTTCCGCGGTGCGTCGCAGTACGCTGCCCTTGGGCCTGAATTCGTGTAGGCCATAGCGCTCGTAGGCGGCCTCGGCCAGGCGAACGACGGCCTGGGGCGTCATGGCCTCTTCATTGCGCAGGCGGAACCACGCACTGTCGGCACCCGGTTCGGTGCGGTAGTCGAGCGTGGTGCGGCGGCGGTCGCCGACATAGAACAGGTAGCCAAGCATTTCCACCGCGTCACGCTGCTGGCCTTCGCCCAGCAGGGCCGCCACGGGCACCTGCAGGTGCTTGCCGAGGAGGTCCAGCAACGCGGCTTCCAGCGCCGTCACGGCGTGGATGGCAATGCGCAGGTCGAAGGTCTGCAGGCCACGGCCGCCGGCATCGCGGCCGGCAAAGGCGGCACGTGCACGGTTGAGCATGGCCTGGTACTGGCCAATGGGCTGCCCCACCACCAGTTGCCGCGCATCTTCCAGCGTCTGGCGGATACCCTCGCCGCCCGGCACCTCGCCCACGCCGGTATTGCCCGCGCTGTCGCGCAGGATCACGATATTGCGCGTGAAGTACGGGCCGTGCGCGCCCGACAGGTTCATCAGCATGCTGTCGTGGCCGGCGACCGGCACCACGGTCAGTTCAGTCACGACCGGCGTAGCGGCGTTGTTGCCATGGATGGCGGCTTGCGAAGCGTTCATGCGGGCTGTCTCCGGAATCTGATTGGCTTTCGTTGACGCAGCGGCGTCGGCTGCGGCATATATCTCGGGCTGCGGATCATCTGGTCGCAGCATACGTTATCAGTCGTCGTATAACTTACAACCGAGTATAATGACCACATTCCGGCCAGGTCAAGGCCGCAATTTCCCTACGCCCATGCCCGACGCCCCGATGACCTCTCCCGCACCGCTGCGCCGCCGCGGCCGCACGCTTGCCGAAGAAGTGGTGGGCGGCCTGACCGAGAGCATTCGCCAGGGCCAGCTCAAGCCAGGCGACAAGCTGCCCACCGAGTCCGAAGTCATGGCCAGCTTCGGCGTGAGCCGTACCGTGGTACGTGAAGCACTGTCGCGCCTGCAGGCCAGCGGGCTGGTGGAAACCCGCCACGGCATCGGCACATTCGTGCTGGCGCGTCCGGCGGAAACGCCCTCGCCGTTCCGCATCGACCTCGCGACCATGGGCACCGCCATGGACGTGCTGGCCATGCTGGAATTCCGCGTGAGCCTGGAAGCGGAAGCCGCCGGCCTGGCCGCGACGCGCCGCAGCGACGAGCAGCTTGCCACCATGCGCCGTGCGCTCGACACCATGAAACGCGGCGCCACCGAAGGCAACGATGCAGTCGGGGCGGATTTCGAATTCCACCTGTCCATCGCCCGCGCCACCGGCAACCGCTATTTCACAGACATCATGGGCCACCTGGGCACCATGCTGATCCCGCGCAGCCGCCTGCAAGTTAATTCGCAGGAGCGCGCCCAGTACCTTGAACGCGTGCATATCGAGCACGAGAATATCTACGACGCCATCGAGCGCCACGACCCCGAAGGCGCCAAGGCCGCCATGCGCATGCACCTCACCAACAGCCGCGAGCGCCTGCGCAAGGCTTCCGCCGCCGCCTGAACGGCCGGCCGCAAGGTTGCGGCCACTCGCCTCATGTCATATGATGTCCTATGAGATCGATTCCGCCGCGGCACACCCGAACAGACGGGTCCGTTTGACGGCGACCGCCGCCCTCCTCTTCCCATTGCAGGAAACCCAGACATGACCACCATTACCGGCGAAATGCTGATCGGCGCGAGCGCCGTGCGCGGCACCGACGAACCCTTCCACGCCATCAACCCGGCCACCGGCGAGACCCTGGAACCGGTCTTCCACGGTTCCAGCAGCGATGACGTGGCGCGTGCCTGCGACTTGGCCGAAGCAGCGTTCGATACCTTTCGCGCGACTTCCCCCGAGCAGCGCGCACGCTTTCTCGAAGAGATCGCGGACCAGATCGAAGCGCTCGGCGATGTGCTGATCCAACGCGCCCACGCTGAAAGTGCGCTGCCGGTTGCCCGCCTGCAGGGCGAGCGCGGCCGCACCACGGGCCAGTTGCGCCTGTTCGCCACCGTGCTGCGCGCCGGCCGCTGGCAGGCAGCAACGCTCGACAGCGCCCTGCCCGGGCGCACGCCGCCGCGCCCCGACCTGCGCATGCAGAAGATCGCGATCGGCCCGGTGGCCGTGTTCGGCGCCAGCAACTTCCCGCTCGCGTTCTCCGTGGCCGGCGGCGACACCGCCTCGGCACTGGCGGCCGGCTGCCCGGTGGTGGCCAAGGCGCATCCCGCGCACCCGGGCACTTCCGAACTGGTCGGCCGCGCGATCCGCAAGGCCGTGGCCGATGCCGGCCTGCCCGAAGGCGTGTTCTCGCTGCTGACCGGCGCCGGCCACACCGTCGGCACCGAACTGGTGGCCCATCCGGCCATCCAGGCGGTGGGCTTCACCGGCTCGCGCGCCGGTGGCCTGGCGCTGATGCAGGTGGCCAGCAACCGTGCCGAGCCGATCCCGGTCTATGCGGAGATGAGCAGCATCAACCCGGTCTTCCTGCTGCCCGAGGCGCTCGCGGCACGCGGTGAAGCCATCGCGCGCGACCTGGCCGATTCGCTGGTGCTCGGCGTGGGCCAGTTCTGCACCAACCCCGGCCTGCTGCTGGCCCTTGAAGGCCCGGCGCTCGATACGTTCCGCGCCACGGCCGGCACCGCCGTAACGGCCAAGCCGGCCGGCACCATGCTGACGCCGGGCATCCAGCGCGCGTTCGAACAAGGCATCGGCAAGCTGTCGAACATCAACGGCCTTGCGCGCACCGCGAGCGGCCAGGCCAGCACGGGCCCGAACCAGGCCTGCGCGGCGGTCTTCGAGACCACGGCGCAACACTTTATCGCCGATCCGCGCATGCATGCCGAAGTGTTCGGCCCGTCCACCGTACTGGTGGCCTGCCGCGATATCGAGGACATGCTTGCCGTCACGCGCGAGCTGGAAGGCCAGTTGACCGCCACCGTCCAGGCCGACCGCGGCGACTACGCGCTGGCCGCGCAACTGCTGCCGCTGCTGGAACGCAAGGTAGGCCGCGTGTTGTTCAACGGGTACCCGACCGGCGTAGAAGTGTCGTACGCCATGGTCCACGGCGGCCCCTTCCCCGCGACCTCGGACACGCGCACAACTTCAGTTGGCACCACGGCGATGGACCGCTTCCTGCGCCCCGTCTGCTACCAGAACGTTCCCGCGGAACTGCTGCCGGCCGCGTTGCAGGACGGCAATCCGCTGGATCTGTGGCGGCTGAAGGACGGCCAGCCGGCGCGGGCCTGACACGCCCTGTGTGCGGCGCGGCTGCTCGCTCAGCGGGCGGCTGCACCGGGCAGGACGCCGCCCCTCCGGTACGCCGTCCTGCCTGCCGGCAAGCCATCGTTCACGACATCGGCACGCCGGCATCGCTTTCCACAAAGAGTACGGATCGGTTGCGCCCGCTCGATTTCGCCAGGTACAGAGCCTTGTCCGCCTGGTCGATCAGCTGCTGCGGACTCACCGCCTTGTCGGTCGTCCCCGCCACGCCGATCGACAGCGTCATCACCGCGTCGTCCATGTCGATGACCGTCCCGGGCACGGAGACAGTCTGCCGGTACAGCTCCGCCCGGACCAGGGCGGCATCGGCTTCCATCCCGGGCAGGAGCACCAGGAACTCTTCGCCGCCATAGCGGCACACCACGTCGTCGGCACGCGCCTGCTGCTGCAACAGCGTGGCCACGTGCTGCAACACCTGGTCGCCGGCAGAGTGGCCATACCGGTCATTGATCTGCTTGAAATGGTCGATATCGACTAGCAGCACCGCCACCGACTGGTCCGTCCGGGCACCCGGGCCGAACTCGCGCCTGAGCGAGTCGTTGAGGTACCGCCGGTTGTACAGGCCAGTCAGCGGATCGCGGTTGGCCTGCTCGGTAAGCTGGGCCTGCAATGCGTGCACGGCCTCCAGCTGGCCCTGCAAGGCCTGTTCGCTCAGCTTCAGTTTGTGGCGGGTCTCGCTCAGCGTCAGCGCGCGGGAATAGGCGCCCCGGGCAAATAGCAGCAGATAGACCGTCAGGCAAGCCATGCTCAGGGCCGTGACCGGCATTGTCGTGTCGGGTTGGAACTTCAGTCCGAACCACGCCACCGACACGGCAGCCCCTGCCGCCGACAAGGCAACCGCCTCCAGCGCCCCGCGAAATCCCCGGAACGCCGCCAGGTTGATGCACCCGCAGATGACCAGCAGGTAGGTGATCCAGAGCGGGAATCCCAGCCATGCGGTCCAGAGGCCGAAGCAGGAGTCATCCAGGCGCAGGTTGTTGATCTCGGCTTCGAGCGGGTCGCGCGCATACCTGGCCACCAGGTAGACCACGTGCGGATAGACCAGGAACTGGAGCGACATCAGCACCCATGCCAGCGCGCCCGGGGCCGTGGCATGGAAATGCACGGCAAAAATCAGGAATACGATCCACCAGGACGCCGTGCGATTGCGGTGGTTCATCTTCACCACCCAATGCACTACGCCGGGCCGGCTCTGGCTTGTGTTGTCGATGGTCTGCAAGTCCCCCCCTATTCCTCCCCTCCCGGAGTACCGTGAGAATATCAGGGAGTGGGGTGTCGGCGGCGCTCGACCAGCCTCGCTCAGCCCTTGCGGTCGAAAGTCCGCGCTCCGCTTGACACGATCCTTTCCAGGAACGGAGCCGGCTCCCAAAGCGCGCCGTGCTCGTCTCGCAATGCGTGAATCCTGGCGAGCACCTTGTCCAGGCCAAGCGTCTCGGCGTAGAACATCGGGCCGCCGCGCCAGGCCGGGAAGCCGTAGCCGTGCACGTAGACAACGTCGATATCCGACGCCCGTTGGGCGATTCCCTCCTCCAGGATGTGAGCGCCCTCATTGATCAGAGCGAGCATGCAGCGCTCCACAATCTCTTCGTCGGAAATTGCACGCCTGACAATGCCCGCTTCGCGGGCACAGCCCGCGATGAGTTCATCGATGACCGGGTCGGGAATCGGCGTCCGGCTACCAGGCTCGTAACGATAGTAGCCACCGTTGGTCTTCTGCCCGAATCGCCCCATTTCGCAAATGCGATCGGCCACCCTGGAGTACCGCAGATGCGCAGGACGGGTAGGGGCCAACCGCTTTCGCGTCGCCCAGTTGATGTCCATGCCCGCAAGATCGGCCATGGTCAGCGGCCCCATCGCCATACCGAACCCGGTAAGCGCACGGTCGACCTGCTGCGGCGAAGCGCCTTCTTCCAGCAGGAAACCCGCTTCGCGCCAGTACGGAGTCAGCATCCGGTTGCCGACAAACCCTTCGCACACGCCAACCAGCACCGGAATTTTCTGGATGCGTTGCGCCATCGCGAGGCAGGTGGCAATAACATCGGGGCTGGTTGCCTTTCCGCGCACGACTTCCAGCAGCTTCATCACATTCGCCGGGCTGAAGAAATGCAGGCCAATGACGTCGCCGGGGCGCCGTGTGGACGCCGCAATGACATCCACATTCAGTCGCGAGGTGTTGGTTGCGAGAATCGCGGATGGCTTGCAGACCTTGTCAAGCCGTTCGAAGATCTCCTGCTTGATCTTCATGTCCTCAAATACCGCCTCAATCACGAGGTCTGCATCGGCAAGGGCATCAAACTCCAGCGACGAAGCAATGCGCGCGATGCGCGCCTCGACCTGCGCAGATGTCAGCTTGCCTTTCGATGCGGTGACGTCGTAGTTGCGTCGAATCAATGCCATGCCCCGGTCGAGGGCCGCCTGTTCCCGCTCGACAAGCGTGACCGGGATGCCGGCATTGACGAAAGACATCGTGATGCCAACACCCATCGTCCCCGCCCCGAGCACCGCAACGCGGTGGATGGGCCGCAGCGTTTCCCCTTTTGCGTCGCGGAATTTCGGGGCTTCCCGCTCGGCAAAGAAGATATGGCGAAGCGACTGCGACTCGGAACCGGCTACCAGCTCATCAAATCGCGCGCGGGCCTGCTGCTGATAGCTGACGATCGAAGAAAGACGAACAGATTCAGAAGCTTGTGACATCTCGATTTTCGGGAACGATATGGTGCAAAAGCCAACCTGGCGCGCTGTCAGCGCTGGCAGGCTGCGCCTATTGATGGATCGAAAGAATCGCGGTGGCCTGGCTGGAGAGCACGCCGCCATTCCCGTGCACGAGCGCAGTCTCGGCGTCCGCGACCTGGCGGCCCCCCGCTTCCTTGCGCAACTGCGTCACCGCCTCGATGACCAGGAAAATGCTGTACATGCCCGGATGCACACACGACAGACCGCCGCCATTTGTGTTCATGGGGAAATCGCCGCCAGGCGCGATACGCCCACCCGAAATGAAGGCGCCGCCTTCACCCTTGGCGCAGAATCCGAGGTCTTCGAGAAAGAGAATCGGGTTGATCGTGAACGCGTCATACAGCTCGACAATGTCGATGTCCTTCGGCGTCAGTCCTGCCTGCGAAAATGCCTTGGCTCCGGAATCAATCGCTGGCGTGCGCGTGAGATCGTCCATGCAGGAAATCTGGCGGTGCCAGTGGGCATGACCGACGCCCAGCACATAGATCGGCTTCACGTGCAAGTCCCTGGCTCGATCGGCGCGTGTCACGACAAACGCCCCTGCCCCGTCCGTCACCAGGCAACAATCCCGCACCGTCAGCGGGTCCGAAACCATCTTTGCGTTGAGCACGTCGTCGATCGAGAGCGGGTCGCGCGCAAAGGCATCCGGATTGAGCTGCGCCCATTTGCGCGCCGCTACGGCGACTTCAGCGAGCTGCGTGCGCGTGGTCCCATACTCGTGCATGTGCCGGGCTGCGGCCAGCGCATAGCTCGTCACAGGATTGAACGGCTTGTACGGATGCTCGTAGGGTTGCGGGTCGAGCTCCGCGCGCATGGCGTTGACGCGTGAACTGCTCGGAATGCTGCGCGGGTTGCTGCCATAGCAGATCAGCACGTTCTCGCATTCGCCAGCTTCGATGGCCATCGCCGCGATGCGAATGTCGGCGATAAAGGACGAGCCACCGAACATCGTGCTGTCCGAGAAGCGTGGCCGGATTCCCAGGTACTCCGACATCCGCATGACCCACCAGGGTGAAGTCAGGCTGGATGTAATCATGCCGTCGATGTCGGCCATGCGCAGCCCGCTGGCTGCCACAGCCGTCCTGGCCGCCTGGGCGATGATCTCTTGCTCCGTACGTCCGCCCGCGTGTCCGAGGCCGGCCAGGCCGGTCCCGAGAATCGCCACGCCGCCGCGGTCAGTTGCCTTTTTCATTACGCCTCCCCTGCCGGACCGAACACGAGGAGAGCGGCCCCGTGTTCCTGTGTGATTTGCGCTTTCACCCGTGCACCGATCCTCACCGCGTCGGGTTCAATCCCGACAACGCGGCTCATCAGGCGCGGTCCCTCGTCAAGATCCACGAGGCAAACGTTGTGAGTCGCTTTGCCGCGAACCACCGAGGTGGAATAGACACGACCGTAGCCGGACGGGGCGGCCCACTTCAGATCGTCCGAGCCACAAAACGGGCAGATTACGCGCGGGAAGAAGTGATGCTTGCCACATTCGCGGCACCGGGGAATCTCGAACGCGCCTTGCGCAAGCCGACCGAAATAGTGTTCGTCAGCGCTTTGCTCTTTGCTGTCAGACATCACGCACTCATTGGTCGATGTGCACACCGGTAACCTTCACGGCGTTCCGCCACTTGGCCACTTCCGTCTCGACATACTTGCGGAATTCAGCCGGATTCAGGCCTCCGGCCGCTTCCGCGTTCTGCCTCTTGAGCTTCGCCACCATGTCCGGCGACGCCATGATGCGATTCACCTCGGCATTCAACCGCGTGACGATGGCCTGTGGAGTGCCCGCGGGCGCGTAGAGTCCCAGCCAGGTGTAGGCGTCGAAGTTCTTGTAGCCGGCTTCTGCAATGGTCGGCACGTCGGGGAACAGCTTGCTGCGCTCTGCACTGGTCACCGCGATAGGGCGCAGCTTTCCTGCGGCAACAAACGCGGAAACGCTCATGGAGTCCTGGAAAACAACGGGAATCTGCCCAGCCACTACGGCATTGGTCGAAGGCGATGCGCCCTTGTAAGGCACATGCACCAGCGGGGCGCCGGTCATATGACGAAACAGCTCACCGGCCAAATGGGTAGAACCACCGGCTCCGGCCGAGCCATAGGGAACGCTGCCCTGCTCCTTTGCCCATTTGACGAACTCCGGGACGGTATGGACCGGAACTGACGGGTTTACCACCAGCATGTTGGGCGCCTTCGCAATCAGCGCGATCGGCTCGAAGTCCAGCACCGGTCGATACCGGACCGTCTTCTGGACAGCCGGCCCGATGACATGGCCGGTGGCGCTCAGCAGAAGCGTGTAGCCATCAGCGGGCCTTCGGGCTACGTATTCGGTGGCAATCTGTCCTGCGGCACCAGGGCGGTTCTCGACAACGAAGCTCTGCTTGAGCGACTCGGTGAGTTCGGCCGCCACGAGTCGTCCGACGATATCCGTCATGCCTCCGGGAGCGAACGCGACAACAAGTGTGACCGGCTTGCCGGGATAGGTATCGGCATGGGCCAGGTTGGCGACTGCGCTGCCCAGGACTACGGAAGCGCCAAGCGTAGCGACAAAGCGCCGGCGGGTAAGGCCTTGAATCATCAGTGTCTCCTGCGTCGTTGTGCACGTGGCCGCGATCGTGGCCCGTGCCTTTTGTTGTGACGTCAGTATATTTTTGTGATTCGAAGACACCTATCCGAAAGTTTCGAACTGCGCGTTCGTGGTTTTTCAATGCCCGGGCGGGCGCGGATTGGGGTATTCCCTTCCTCGGCAGCGACAAGAACAATATGTTCGGCGTGGCGCTCGGCATCCGCCACAAGTTCTGACGGGCGAAAGACAAAAAAGCGTCTATCGCCGAATTCCGGGGCCGGTCGGGCGGATGTAGAGGATCCGACCGAGACCGCAGCCAGAAACCGTCATCCCGGCACACAGTTCGGTTGGCGCACCGATTCGCAAGAAAACGACTCGAAGGGCAAGCGAATCTGATCGCGATGATTGACCACCACAGTGGACAGGCGGGGCCGTACAGGCGCTAACGTATCGTCTCCCTCAACGCAACCCGCAAGAATTCCCGCAAGCTCTGCGTCTGCGGGTCCACCCCGGCGTCGAGCCGCCAGATCAATCCGACATCCATGGACGGCACCCGGTCAGAGAGGCTGCGCCGCAGGATGCGCTGGCCTTCCAGCGACCAGGGCCGATAGACGAGATCGGACAGGATAGACACGCCGCGCCCCGACGCCACCAGGCTGCGCACGGCCTCGATCGAACAGCTTTGCAGCCGCACGCTGGGCGTGAGCCCGTACTGCCCCCAGTACCCGATCACGGTGGCGATATGCTCGTCCATGTCGAGCAGGATGTAGTCGTGCCGCGCCACGTCGGGCAGGCTGATCTCTTCCTGCTGCATCAGCGGATGGTCCGGATGTCCCCAGAGCTGGCGCGCCGAGCGCAGCAGCGTTTCGCAGCCGACGTTATCCATCTCGGGCAGGTTGGAAACCAGCACCAAGGCCAGGTCGAGCTTGCCGGCCTGGATGTGCGCCTCGATATCGCCGCGCGGCCGCTCCAGGATCTGCAGTTCCAGCCGGGGAAACTTTTGCTCCAGGGCAGGCAACAGCTTGGGCAGGACGTACGCTGAAATCGTTTCGGTGACGCCAATGCGGACGACGCCGGTCAGCGTCGCGGGCGTGACCGCGGCCGCGCTGACTGCCTCGCGCACGGCCACGTCGATCTGCTGCGCATGGCGCAGGAAGCGGATGCCCGCGGCTGTCAGCTTTACCCCGGCGGCGTGCCGGGAGAACAGCGGCGCGCCGACTGCATCCTCCAGCGCCTTGAGCGAGGCCGTCATCGAGGACTGCGAAACATGGCAGCGCTGTGCGGCCCGCGACACCTGCCCGGTCTCGGCAATAGCAACGAAGTGCTGTATCTGTTTCAGTGTCGGCAGCATCGATTTTTCCGATATTGCAATGTCAAAACTATGAATTAGCTATAACGCCCCATGCTAGCTAGCATCCAGCTCGAAGACAAGTTGCTGGGATCTGGCGATGAGCGAAGTGGAAAAGAAGGGGTTTTGCACGTTGTGCCGTTCTCGTTGCGGCACGATCAACGTCGTCGACGGCGAGACGCTGGTCGCGGTCCGCCCCGACAGCGACCACCCCACCGGCAAGGCGATATGCCTGAAGGGCAAGGCAGCCCCAGAACTGGTGCACAGCGCCGATCGAATCCTGTACCCCATGCGCAGGACCAATCCGAAAGGGACGGACGATCCGGGCTGGGTGCGCATTTCCTGGGACGAGGCGCTCGATGAGATCGCCGCGCGCCTGTTGCGCACGCGCGCCACGCGCGGCGCCGAGTCCGTGGCGTTCGCGGTGACGACGCCCAGCGGCACGCCGCTGTCGGACAGCATCGACTGGATCGAGCGCTTTGTCCGCCTCTATGGCAGCCCGAACATCTGCTACGCGACCGAGATCTGCAACTGGCACAAGGACTTCGCGCACGCCTTCACCTTCGGCTGCGGTATGCCGACGGCGGACTACCGCAATGCCGAACTGATCCTGCTATGGGGCCACAACCCGACCAATACGTGGCTGTCGCAGGCGGAGGCGATCGGCGCCGGGCGGGCGCGCGGCGCCAGGCTCATCGTGGTGGACCCGCGACAGACGGCCCTGGCGGACGACGCCGACCAGTGGCTGCGCGTCAAGCCCGGCAGCGATGCCGCGCTGGCCATGGCGCTGGGCAACATGCTGATCGAAGCCAACGCGTTCGATATCGATTTTGTCAGGCGCTGGACCAATGGCCCCTTGCTCGTGCGCCAGGACAACGGTGCCTTCCTGCGCGGGGGTGACATCGGCCTGGCGGATGCGGACAGCCTGCTGGTCTGGGACGCGCGCCAGCGTATGGCGGTGCCGGCTGGCAAGGCCGTCGATGGCGCGGGGCACATCGCGCTGCGCGGCAGCTTTGCCATCCCGCTGATGGGCGGCGGCGAAGGGGAAACCCTGCTGTGCCAGCCGGGCTTCGACTTGTATGCGGCGGAGTGCGCACGCTATCCGGTCGAGCGCGCGGCCGC
>JACXTT010012777.1_pt1 | contig 11120 bp, 8 predicted proteins | sample 9270951 | NCBI WGS metagenome assembly JACXTT01 (sample SAMN15532306, study PRJNA645909) | rock metagenome | isolation source: weathered quartz diorite | place: Puerto Rico | collected 2017-06-21 | reverse complement strand
GGCGTCATCTTCGGCTCGCGCCGCACCGGCGTCATCCCGCTCGTGTTCGAGGCGTTCGACTGGTCGCACGGCGTCTTCCTCGGCTCGGCCATGAGCACCGAGACGACGGCGGCGATCACCGGGAAGGTCGGCGTCGTGCGCCGCGACCCGATGGCGATGATCCCGTTCTGCGGCTACAACATGGCCGACTACTTCGCCCACTGGCTCGCGATGGGGCCGCGTCTGTCCACGCCGCCCAAGATCTTCCGCGTGAACTGGTTCCGGCGCGACGCCGAGGGCCGCTTTCTGTGGCCGGGCTACGGCGACAACGTGCGCGTGCTCAAGTGGATGGTCGAGCGGATCCGCGGCACGGCCCGGGCTGACGAGACGCCGATCGGGCTGGTCCCCGCGGCGGGCGCCCTCGACACCGACGGGCTCGACGTGACGCCGGCCCAGCTTCGCGAAGCGCTCCGTTGCGATCCCGGCGAGTGGCTGCAGGCGCTCGACGAGCTGACCGAGTTCAACAAGCAGTTCGGCGCGCGGCTCCCCCAGCCGATCGCGGACACGCTCGCGACGACGCGCCGCCGCTTCGGCGGCTAGCCGGCTGCCGCTAAAGGCCCATCTGCTTCGTTGACGCCCTCGGCCGCGCGCTCAACGGACAGCGAGTACGCCTCGCGCGCAGCCTTCGGGCGTCGCCTCGCAGCTGGACCTTTATCGGCAGCCGGCAGGTGACCGGCTAAGCGCGGTCGCCGTTCGCGACGAGCTGGATGACGCGGCGGACCTCGCCGCGGTCGAACGGCTTGCTCAGGCCCGGCACGCCCGTCTGCTCGAGGAAGGTCTGGATCTCGGCGCTCAGCACGTCGCCGGTCATCAGCACGAACCGGCGACAGAGGTCGGGGAGCCGGCGCTCGAGCGCGCGATAGAGGCCCGGACCGTCCAGGTAGGGCATCCGCACGTCGCTCAGGATCAGATCGTAGGACGACCGTCGCAGCTGCTCGAGCGCCTGCGTGCCGTCGGCGACCGTGTCCACCGTGTGGTGATCGGCACCGAGCATCTCGCCGAGCAGCTGGAGCACGAGCCGCTCGTCGTCGACGACCAGGATGCGCTTGCCCTTGACCACGAGCGCCGCGTCGGCGGCGTGCTTGCCCGACGTCGTAGGCGGCGCCACGACCGGCAGCTCCACGCGAAAGACCGCGCCGTGCCCCGGCTCGCTCACGAGCGTGAGCGTGCCGCCGTGCCCCTCGACGATCCCGTGGCAAAGCGAGAGGCCGAGGCCGGTCCCCTGCCCGACCGGCTTCGTCGTGAAGAACGGCTCGAAGATCCGGTCGCGGATCTCGGTCGCGATCCCCGGGCCCGTGTCCTCGACGTCGAGCGACACGCGGCCGCGCAGCGCGTCGGCGCGCGTGCGCAGGGTGAGCCGGCGCGGCTCCGGAGCTTTGCGCAATTCGTCGCGGGCGTTGGTCACCAGATTGACCACGACCTGGTGGAGCTGGTGCGGGTCCGCCCACAGCACCGGCAGCCCCTCGGCCAGGTCCAGCGCCACCGCGATGCGGTCGACGCGCAGGTGATACGCGAGGAGCTCGGCCGCGTCGCGCGCGATGTCGTTGAGCCGCACCAGCTGGCGCTCGGGCGGATGCTTGCGCGCCAGCGCCAGGAAGTTGCGGACGATCGACGCGCAGCGATCGGCGGCGTGCGCGATGGCCTCGGCGCGCGTCGCCGCCGGCGTGCCGGCCAGCTCCTGGCGGAGCAGGCCCGCGTAGCCCGTCACGGCGGTCAGCGGATTGTTGAGCTCGTGCGCGACCCCGGCCAGCACGGTGCCCATCGTCGCGAGCTTCTCGGTCTGGTAGAGCGCCTCGCGCTGGCGCCGGAGCTCGGCGTCGATGCGCTTGCGCTCGGTCATGTCGCGGACGATCGCCGAGAGGAACTCGATCGATCCGTCGGCACCGCGGTGCGCGACGGCGACGACCGACACCGGGACCTCGCGCCCGTCGCGCGCGAGCAGCACCGCCTCTCCCGTCCAGAGCCCGTTCCGGATCAGCGCGGGCCAGATCTCGTCGTGCACGACCGGGCGCAGCCGCTCGGGGGCCAGGCCCGCGATCGGATGGCCGAGCGCGTCGTCGGCCGCGAGCCCGAGCAGCGCCTGGCCGGCGGCGTTCAGGTACTGCACGCGCCCCGACAGATCCGCGATCGCCACCAGGTCGGTCGTGGCTTCCAGGATCGCGGTCAGCCGCTCCCGCGCCTCGAGCTCGTGCCGCAGGCGCCGGTAGAGACGCGCGTTCTCGACCGCGACCGCGGCGTGGTCGGCCAGCGCGAGCAGCAGGCGCTCCTCCATGGCCGTGAACTCGCGGGGGCGCGGGCTGCCGACGGCCAGCACCGCCACCAGGCCTTCAGGGCCGACGAACGATGCGGACAGCGTCTGCCCGGCGGTGCCGAAGACCGCGGTCGGGTCCGGTCCGCCCGTCTGCGCGAGGAGATGGCGCAGCGAGACCTTGCGCTCGAGCGCCAGCCGGTCGGCCAGGTTCGGCGTCACCTGGAACCGGAGCGGCTCGGCCGCGCGGTCCTCGATGCCCTCCCACGCGACCGGCCAGAGCACGCCGGCCTCGAAGAGCCAAAGCACGCTCGCCTCGGCCTTGAGGAGCTCGCGGGCCGCGTTCACGACCCGGCGCAGGACCTCGTCGAGATCCTTCGTGGTGATGAGCGACTTCGCGAGATCGTTCAGGACGGTGAGGCCGTCCTTCTCGTCGGCCAGGCGGCGCTGCGCGAGCACGTTCTCGATGGTCGACGGTAGCTTGGCGAGATAGCCCTCGCGCTTGATGAGGTAATCGGCGACGCCGAGCTTGAAAGCCTGGACGGCCGAGTCCTCGTCACCCTCCCCGGCGACCATCACGACGGGGATGCGGATGCCCTCGCCCTGCAGCTCCTTCAGCACCTCGATCCCCGAGAGATCGGGCATCCGGTTGTCGAGCAGCAGCGCGTCGTAGTGCACGGTCTTGAGCTTGGTGAGCGCCTCGCGCGCGAGGCTGACTGTCTCGACGCGCGCGCGCTGGTCGTGGTCCTCGAAGGCGCGCAGGGTGAGCGCCATGTCCTCGGGATGGTGCTCGGCGTAGAGGACGCGCATCGGCGCCCGCCGCCGCTCACTCGCGGCGCGGAACCAGCGGAACGCGCTCTCCAGCACCACCGGCAAAGTAGCCAGATATCCCGGCCGCTTCACCAGATAGTCGGTGGCGCCCGCCTTGAGAAGCCGCACCGTGATGTCGGCGTCTCCCGAGCCGGTCACGAGCACCACCGGCACCTCCAGCCCACGGGACTTGACCGCGTCGAGCAGATCGAGGCCCGTGCCGTCCGGAAGGCGATAGTCCGCGAGCATCAAATCCATGTCGCCGATCGTCACGCGCTCGACCGCCTCGGCCACGGTCCCCACGACGGTGAGCTTGAGGTGCGGCGCGTGACGCACGAGGTGACGGTGGGTCGCCTCTTGGTCGGCGGGATCGCCTTCGACGTAGAGCACACGGATGGAGTCCATGGCGTCTTCAGCCCTCTCGTCCCGTGAGGGAGTGGGAGACCGCAACGGCCGAGGTCAGGCGGGTGATCTCTCGGCACACCACGTCCAGATCCAGGGGCTTGGTCACGCACGCATCCGCCCCGGCGCCGAGCAGCACCGGCACCATCGACGGATGCCCGGTCATACCGAGAATACGCACGTCTTTCGTCTCCGCCATCCGGCGAAGGCAGCGGCATGCCTCGATGCCGTCGAGGCCGGCCAGCACCACGTCGAGGATGATCAAAGCGGGACGAAACGTGCCGACCTTGACGAGCGCCTCGTAGCCATCGGTCGCCGTCTCGATCGCGAACGGCCCGTCGGTCAAGAGGTCGTGGAGCATCTCGACGACGAGCGGCTCGTCGTCCACGAGCAGGATCCGGAGCCGGGGCTCGGGCGCGGCGGGATAGGCCGGCCGGCCCTGCGCGCGCAGGAAGCGCTGGAACTCGTGCAGGTCGATGCGGCGGTGGCCCCCGGGTGTCAGGTGGGCGCCGAGCGCGCCCGCCCGGATCCAGCGGCGCAGGGTGGGGATCGAGACCCGGCAGTGAGACGCCGCCTGCCGGGTCGTGAGGTGCTCGCGGCCCCGAGCCGACGGTGGTTTCACTTTTTGCACATTTGATTCCTAACACGACGATTCGCCAAGTCCGCACGAAATAGTACAAACCGGCGCGCGGACGGGCGTTGCGAGGGGCGGGCGCAGGCCGGAGGCGGTCGCCTTCGGCGTTCAGACGGGGTAGACGCCGTTGCGGCGGGGCGGGAACTCGTGCGTCTTGGTCTGGGCGTAGGCCAGGCGCTTGATCAGCTCGTCGCGGAGCGCGCCGCCCGGGACGATGTCGTCGATGAGCATCTCGGACGCGAGCTTGTAGGTGTCGACGTCCTGCGCGTACTCGTCGCGCTTCTGCTTCACCCACGCGGCGCGCTCGCCCTCGGGCAGCTCCATGATCTTGTTGTAGTAGACGGCGTTCACCGCCGGCTCCGGCCCCATGATCGCGATCTGCCCCTGCGGCAGCGAGATCGCCGCGTCGGGCTCGAAGGCCGGCCCGCACATCGCGTAGAGCCCGGCGCCGTAGCACTTGCGCACGATCACCGAGATCTTCGGCACGGTCGCCTGCGCGGTCGCGAAGACCATCTTGGCGCCGTGGCGGATGATCCCCTGCTGCTCGACCTTCGTGCCGACCATGAAGCCCGCGATGTCGGCCAGGTACACGAGCGGGATGTTGAAGGCGTTGCAGAGCCAGATGAAGCGCGCCGCCTTGTCGGACGAGTCGACCATCAAGACGCCGCCCTTGACCTTGGGCTGGTTGGCCACGATGCCGACGGCGCGGCCGCCGAGACGCGCGAAGCCGACGATGATCTCCTGCGCGAACAACTTCTTGATCTCGAACCACGAGTCGGCGTCGATCAGCCGGTTGATGACCTCGTACATGTCGAAGTACTTCCGCTGGTCGTACGGCACGATCTCGTCGATGGACCGGCCCGGCTTGGGCTCGGCCGGCGCGGCCGCCGCTGGCAGCTCCCCGAACGACTGCGGCATGTAGGTCAGATACCGCCTCGCGAGCGCGATCGCGTCCTCGTCCGACGTGGCGAGCACGTCGCCGCAGCCGGAGACCTTGCAGTGCATGAGCGCGCCGCCGAGCTCCTCGAGCGTCGTCTTCTCGCCGATCGCCATCTCCACCATGCGCGGGCTGCCGACGTAGAGCGAGGCCTTGCCGTCGACCATGATCACGACGTCGGTCAGCGAGGGCAGATAGGCCGAGCCGGCCGGCGACGGCCCGAAGAGGACGCACACCTGGGGCACGACGCCCGAGAGCTGGACCTCGTTGTAGAAGATGCGCCCGGCGTGGAACCGGCCCGGAAAGATCTTGATCTGCTCGGAGATGCGCCCGCCCGCGGCGTCCACCATATAAAGGAGGGGCACGCGGAGCCGCGCGGCCTTTTCCTGGATGCGGATGATCTTCTGGATGGTCTTCTCGCCCCAGGAGCCCGCCTTGACCGTGTAGTCGTTGGCCATGACGCAGACTGGACGGCCGCCGACCTTGCCGACGCCGGTGACGACGCCGTCGGCCGGCGTGTCGAGCTCGTTCGAGCGCGCAAAGAGCCAGTCTTCCTGGAACTCGGAGCCCGGATCGAGGAGCAGCTTGAGCCGGTCGCGGACGAAGAGCTTGCCCTCTTCGCGGAGCTTGTCGCGGTACTTCGTGTGGCCCTGCTCGATCCGCGCGCGCTCGCGGAGGTAGTGGTCTTCGCCCGCGCTCATCGACGCCTGCCCATCACGGATTGGGGTTGGTCCACAGGATGATGATGAGCGTCCCGGAGCCGTGCTTGGGACCGCCGATCACCGCCGGGTTGCCGGATTTCGCCTGGATGTTCGTCGACACCTCGATCATGCTGCCGCGCAGCAGGCGCATGTTGAAGGTGACCGCGCCCGCCTTCACGCTTTGCGGCGTCACCTCGAGTCGCCGGTCGCCGGGCACCGGCCATTTCTGGGTCGTGCCCACCGGCACCTCGGCGCGGTAGCGCTCGAGCGAGGTGTAGCTGTTGTAGCGGAAGAGCTGGCGCAGCTTGGGCAGGAAGGCCTCGAGCCGCTCGTCGGGCGGCTCCGAGGACTTGGGCGGCGCGTCGGGCGGCGGGCTGTCGCTCGCGAGCACGATGCGCGTACCGAACCGGACGATCGTCTGCGCCTGGGCGACGGCGGCCAGCGCGAGACTCAGCATCAGCGCCAGGATCAGCACGAGCAGCGGCCCGAGGGCCTCCCGCAGACGCCGGCGGGCATTGTGCAGCCGCGACATCACGGTCCCCATCGGTATGTTCAGCACCTCCGCGATCTCGCGGTACGAGAGTCCCTCGAGATCACTCAACATGATAATGGCCCGGTGCGGCTCGGACAAAGTGGCGAGGGCACGGCTGATCCGCTCGCGCTCCTCGACCTTGGTCGCATTGGCGTCGGGCGCGGTCCCCTGGTCGACGAGGGTCCGGTCCCAGTCCTTTTCATCGACGCGCTCGGTGCCGAACGCGCGGCCGCGCGCGGCGTGCTGGCGGACGCGGTCCCGCGCGACGTTCATCACGATTCGAAAGAGCCAGGTGTAGAAGGCGGACTCGCCCCGGAACGACGGCAGGGCCTGGAAGGCGCGGATGAAGGCGTCCTGGGCGACGTCCCAGGCCTCTTCGGGGTCGCGCAGGACGTTGTAGGCGAGCCGATACACCCGCTGGCGGTACTTCTCGACCAGCGGCTCGAAGGCCGCGAGGTCACCGGCACGGCACCGCTCGATGAGGGCCGCTTCGTCCGTGTCCACCGGGCTTCACTCGCTCGCCCTCCCGTCGTCGTTAGACGCCGGGACGGCGATGTCGATTCACCGTCGTCGAGTCGGTCGGCGCGATTCCGCCGTGAGAGCGTCGAGGCCCAGGAGATAGCTGTGCGGCCCGAACCCCGAGATCTGTCCGCGCGCGACGGCGGCGACCACGGAGTGACGCCGAAACTCCTCGCGGGCGTGGACGTTCGACAGGTGGACCTCGACGACCGGCACCTTGATCGCGGCCACCGCGTCGCGTAGCGCGATCGAGTAGTGCGTGAGCGCGCCCGGATTGAAGACGACCCCGGCGAACCCCTCGCGCTGGGCGGCCTGGAGCCAGTCGACGAGCTGGCCTTCGTGGTTCGACTGCCGGCACTCGACCGAGTCGTGACGGCGGCGGGCGTGCTCGCGCAGCATGCGGTCGATCTCGGCGAGCGTGACGCGGCCGTACACGGAGGGCTCGCGCGTACCGAGCAGATTCAGGTTGGGGCCGTGCAGCACCAGGATTTTCACGCCAGGCGGGAGCTTAGCATCAGCGAGCGCCAAGCGGGGAGACGAGCCAGTCGGCGACCGCGAAGAGCACGAGCCCGCCGAACACCGTCCACCCAAGGGCGGGCCCGCCCTCGCGGTTCACCTCGGGGATCAGATCGGACGCGGCCACGTAGATGGTGACGCCCGCGGAGAGCGCCAGCGCGTAGCCGACGTGCTGTTCGGCCACGAGGCGCGTGGCCACCGCGCCCGCGATCGTCAGGGCGCCCAGCAGCGCGCCGGCGCCGATCGCCGTCGCGCGCGACTGGCCGCCGGCCAGCATGATTGACGCGATCGTGACGCCCTCCGGGATCTTGTGCAGGCAGACGGCGACCGACAGCAGCACCCCGAGGGCGGGGCCGATCATGAACCCGGCCGCGATCGCGACCCCGTCGAAGAGCGTGTGGACGCCCAGGCCGAGGAGCGCCAGATACCCGGCCGACGGTCGCAGCAGCGCCTCGGGATGCACTTCCTCGCCGAAGTGGAAGTGGGGGGCCACCGTGTGCTCGAACAGGTGGACGCCGAAATAGCCGATGAGGACGAAGAGAAAAGCGTGGGGCACCTGCGCGCTCTCGGGGAGCATGCGCGCGAACGCGGCCGCCAGCATGAACCCGGCGCCGCCGGCGACGAAAAACCGCAGCGGCGCCAGCCCTTTCTGGTGCACGGTCGTCACGAGCAGGGCGCCCGCGAGATCGGCGGCCGCCGCGGCGGCCACAAAGGCTAGATATGCTAACATGCTCGGGAGCATAGCATGGGCATCACAGGGCTTTTCCGCCGGCTCGGTGAGATCCTGGTGCGCGAAAGGCTGACCACCCCCGACGTCGTGGAGCAGGCGCTCGTGCGCGCCCGGGCGACGGGCGAGCGAGTCGGCGAGGCGCTCGTCTCGCTCGGCGCCGTTAAGGACGACGACGTGCTCCGGGCCCTGGCGCAGCAGCAGAACCTCGCTTATCTCAACCGCGACGAGCTGCCGGCACCGCTGCCGATCGTCAAGAACCTCTCGGCGAAGTACCTGCGCCAGTACGCGGTCTGCCCCGTGAGCGTCGAGGGCAACGTGCTCACCGTGGCGACGGCGGATCCGCTGAACCCGATCATCGTCGACGACCTCACGCAGTCGACCGGCCTCATCGTGAAGGTGGTCGTGTCCTCGGCCGACGCGATCGTGGAGGCGATCGACCGCACCTACGACGGCGTCGCGACGCCGCTGCAGCGCATCGTCGAGGGCATGGACGACGATCGCAGTGGTGAGGGCGACGAGGATGTCAATCAGCTGCGCGACATGGCCTTCGAGGCTCCGGTCGTCCGGCTCGTGAATCTGCTCATCGAGAACGCCATCACGTCGGAGGCCTCCGACATCCACGTCGAGCCGTTCGAGGACACACTGCGCATTCGCTATCGCATCGACGGCATCCTCTTCGACCAGGAGTCGCCGCCGCGTCGGCTGCAGGCCGCGGTGACCTCGCGCGTGAAGCTGATGGCCGAGATGAACATCGCGGAGCGGCGGCTGCCCCAGGACGGCCGCATCCGGGTGACCTTGCACAACCGCCGCGTCGACATCCGCACCTCGACGATTCCGACCGTGCACGGCGAGTCGATCGTGATGCGGCTGCTCGACCGTCAGAGCGTCTTCCTCGAGCTCGAGAAGCTCGGCTTCTCGCCGGGGATGCTCCCGCGGTTCGAGGGGCTCATCAAGCGCCCGCACGGGATCGTCCTCGTCACCGGGCCGACCGGCTCGGGCAAGACCACGACGCTCTACGGCGCGCTCGACAAGATCAACTCGCCGGACCGCAAGATCATCACCGTCGAGGACCCGGTCGAGTACCAGCTCAAGGGCGTCAACCAGATTGCCGTCAAGCCGAAGATCGGCCTGACCTTCGCCACCGGCCTGCGCCACATCGTCCGCCAGGACCCGGACGTGATCCTGATCGGCGAGATCCGCGATCTCGAGACGGCCGAGATCGCCATCCAGGCCTCGCTCACCGGCCACCTCGTGTTCTCCACGCTCCACACCAACGACGCGCCGGGCGCGATCACGCGACTGCAAGACATGGGCGTCGAGCCCTACCTCGTCGCCTCGGTCCTCGAAGGCGTCCTGGCCCAGCGCCTGGTCCGACGCATCTGCGCGACGTGCCGCGTCTCGGACACGCCCTCGACGGCCGATCTGAGCGCGCTCGGCATCGCCGGCGCCGACGCCACGCGGCTCTATCGCGGCCGCGGCTGCGACGAGTGCCGCGGCACCGGCTACCGGGGCCGGACCGGCATCTACGAGCTGTTCCCGATCACGGAGGACGCACGCAGCCTGATCCTCAGGCGCGCGCCGACGCGCGACATCCGCCGCGTCGCGATGGAAGCCGGCATGGTCACCCTGCGGCTCGACGGCTGGGCCAAGGCGTGCGCGGGCGTCACCACCGTCGAGGAAGTGCTCCGAGTCACGCAGGAAGACGCGTAGTCTCCCATGCCCGTTTTTGTCTATCGGGCGGCCGACCGGCGCGGCCAGACGATCGACGGCGTGATGGAAGCGCCCGACGCGCGCGCCGTCGTCGAGCGGCTGCAGCGCGACTCGTACTTCCCGATCCGCGTCTCGCTCCACGCCGAGCGGCAGCGGTGGTTCTCGCTCGGGGGCTCGGGGCGGATCGGCCAGCGCGACGTGCTGATGTTCACCCAGCAGCTCGCGACTCTCTTCGAGGCGACGCTTCCGCTCGACCGCTCCCTGGCCATCCTGGAGGAGCTGGCGCCGAACGGGCGCGTCAAGGCGATCGTCGCCGACCTGCGGGTGAGCGTCCGGGGCGGGGCGTCGCTGAGCGAGGCGCTCAGCAAGCACCACCCGCGTCCGTTCTCGCGCCTCTACATCAACATGATCCGCGCCGGCGAGCGCGGCGGTGTGCTCGAGGTCACCTTGCGGCGACTCGCCGAGTTCCTCGAGGCACGCGCCCAGTTCGCCGATGCCGTCCTCACCGCGGTCGCCTACCCGGCGGTCGTCTTCCTGTTCGGCATCGGCGCCGTCGTCTTCCTCATGACGTTCGTGATCCCGCGGTTCGCGACGATCTTCGCCGACCTCGGCCAGTCGGTCCCGTTGCTCACCCAGATACTCTTGACGGTGAGCGCCGCCTTCCAGGCGTACTGGTGGGTCGGCGTCCTGCTCATCCTCGGCGCCGTGCTCGCCTGGCGGATGTGGACCGCCAGCCCCCACGGGCGACTACAGTGGGACCAGACGATCCTCGCCCTGCCGCTGATCGGGCCGCTCGTCATGAAGATCGAGACCGCGCGGTTCGCGCGTACGCTCGGAACGATGCTCCGGAGCGGCGTGCCGGTCATGAGCGCCCTCGGAGTCGTCGGCGACACGATGACCAACCAGGCGATCGGGCAGGCCATCGAGCGGCTCGGCGACGGCGTGAAGCGTGGCGGGACCATCGCGGCCGGGATGCAGGCGCAGGCGCCGTTCCCGGCGCTGGCGATTCACATGGTGCGGGTCGGCGAGGAGACGGGGCGGCTCGAGGACATGCTGATCAAGGTCGCCGAGACGTTCGAGACCGACGTGGGGACCGACCTCAAGCGCGCGCTCCGGCTGCTCGAGCCGCTGATCATCGTCGGCATGGGGGTACTTGTGGCGTTCATCGTCGTGGCCATGATGCTTGCTATCTTTTCGATCAACGAGATACCGCTGTGAGCCGGGGGGGCAGGGCGGGCCGGGGGTGCGGGAGCCCCTGCGCGCCGACGACTGCTCTCACGGACGGCACGTCGAATGACACGCGGCGCGGCGTCCGCGCGCTGACTACACGCGGCGCGCAGGG
>JACXTT010012776.1_pt1 | contig 11121 bp, 10 predicted proteins | sample 9270951 | NCBI WGS metagenome assembly JACXTT01 (sample SAMN15532306, study PRJNA645909) | rock metagenome | isolation source: weathered quartz diorite | place: Puerto Rico | collected 2017-06-21 | reverse complement strand
CACCCGGTCGGTCGACGTCCGGTTCTCCGGCGCCAGGAGCCTCTTCGCCACCTCCTGCACCTGCTCCGCGGTGACGGCGCTGAACTGCGCGACGATCTTGTTGATGCGCGCCGGGTCGTCGTGGAAGAGGGCGAGCGCGGCGAGGAGGTTCGCGCGGCCGTTGGTGGACTCGACGGCGTCGTAGAAGTTCGAGCGGAAGCGCACCTTGGCGTCAGCCAGCTCCTTCTTGGTCACGCCGTGCTCTGCGATGTCGCGCGCGATGGCGTCGACCTCCTTGAGGATCTCGTCGCCGCTGTGGCCCGGCTTGTACGTGGTGCGCGAGACCATGAGCATCGGGCCGTCGTAGTCGAGCTCGTTCCCCAGCTCGAAGTTGATGCCGCCGCTCCAGTCGATGGAGATCTTCTTCTCCTTCACCAGGCGCTGGTAGAAGCGCGAGCTGTCGTCGCCCTGCAGGATGAGGTTGAGCAGCACCGCCGGCGCGTAATCGGCAGACTCCTGATCGGGGATGTGGTAGCCGAAGGCGAAGGCCGGCACGGTGGCCAGTTTGTCCGTCTGCTTGATTCGTTTCTCCGCCGCCTGCTTGGCCTCGGAGACGTCCGGCCGCTCCGGCACCGACTGCAGCGGGATGTCTGCGAAGTGCTTCTCGATCATCTTGCGCACGGCGTCGGGATCGACGTCGCCGACCACGGCGAGCACGGCGTTGTTCGGCGCGTAGTAAGTCTTGAAGAACTGCCGCACGTCCTCCAGCTTCGCCGCCTCGATGTCGTGCAGGTCGCCGTAGAAATTGTGTGCGTTGAACCAGTTGCTGTTCGCATTCTGCCAGAGGTCGAGCCACTCGAAGAGCGCGTACGGCTGGTTCAGCACGTTGACGCGCACCTCTTCGCTCACCACCTTCTTCTGGTTCTCCAGGTTCTCCTCGCTCACGTCGAGCGAGCGCATGCGGTCGGCCTCCAGCCAGAGTGCGGTCTCCACGGCCTCGCCCGGAAGGGTGTCGTAGTAGTTCGTGTAATCGAGCCGCGTGGAGCCGTTGAGATTGCCGCCGGCCGCCTCGATGAATTTGGCGTGCTCCAGCTTCTTCACGTGCGCCGAGCCCTGAAACATCATGTGCTCGAAGAGATGCGCGAAGCCGGTCTGCCCTTTCGGCTCGACGCGGAAACCGACGCCGTAGTAGACGGCGACGGTGACCGTCGGCGATGAATGCCCCTCGGAGATGACGACCTTCAAGCCGTCGGGGAGGCGGTAGTAGACGATGGGGATGTCGGCCGGCGCCGCGGCAGCGGCGGCGGTGGCGGCGAGCAGAGATAACAGGAAGAATCGAATTCGCATGAAGCCCTCATCCGCCCTTCGGTGCACCTTCTCCCGCCTCGCGGGAGGGTGGTACATGCGCCCTCTCCCGCGGGAGCGGGAGAGGGTGGCCGAAGGCCGGGTGAGGGGCATGCTACACGGTAAAGTTCCCCTTGCATGGGAACGAAACGGTTGCGCCGCCGTGCGCAGCACGCGCTGGAGTATCTGGCCGCGGCGCACATCGATCTCCGCCTCTGGCTGACCGGCAAGACAGACCGGGAGCTGCCGCCGCTGCGAATGCGCTTCGTCGGCATGGGCGACTTCCGGGCCATCGGCGAGGAGCTGCTCGATCTCCTCGTGCAGTATGGCGGTCTGCGGCGCACCGACCGCGTGCTCGACATCGGATCCGGCATCGGGCGCGTGGCCATTCCGCTGACGCGCTATCTCGATCCGGCGGCGACCTACGACGGCTTCGACGTCGTCAAGCGCGGCATCGACTGGTGCCGCCGCCGCGTCACTCCGCGCCATCCGAGCTTCCGCTTTCATCACGTCGACGTCCGGTCGTCGGAGTACCGCAGCCGCGGGGCCGACGCCTCGCATTTCCGCTTCCCGTTCGACGATGCGTCGTTCGACTTCGCCATCGCCACCTCACTCTTCACTCATCTCATTTTCGCCGAGACGAGCCGGTACCTGCGCGAGGCGCATCGCGTGCTCGCCACTGGCGGGCGCCTGTTCGCGACGTTCTTCCTGGTCGACGATTTCGCGAGGTCGCGGATGCCGTCGCTCGAACCGCGCTTCCGCTTCGAGTTCACCAGCGGCCCGGCGCACTTTACCAATCGGCACAATCCCGCCGAGGGCGTGGCCATCGAGGAGAGCGCTGCGCTCGATCTCATTCGGGAGGCGGGCTTCACGCGGCACGAGATCCACTACGGCCAGTGGTGCGGGCGGCCGGGCGGCGTCACCTTTCAGGACGTGGTGGTCTGTACAGCAGCGCCGCGCTGAGCAGTCCGAGAATGCCGCAGCCTGCCCACAGCGCGGCCGGATTGCGCTCGAAGACGAACGTGCCGAGGGGAGGCCCGATGCAGAGCGCGACCGACCACGAGGTGACGAATAGACCCATGTAGCGGCCGCGGAATCGCTCCGGCGCGATCTGCGCCACGTACGCGGCGATGAGAGGAGAGCTGATCATCTCGCCGAAGGTCCAGATGACCACCGTCGTCGCCAGCAGAGGCACCGTGCGCGCTGCGCCGGTGAGCGAGAAGCCGAGGCCCCACAACAGATATCCGAGCGCGATGACGGGGCGCGGCGACATCCGCTGCGTGACGTTGATGATGGCCAGCTCGAGGGTGATCACCAGCACGGCATTCAGCGAGATCAGCATGCCGTACACATGCGGCGCGAATCCGAGGAAGGTCACATGCAGCGCGAAGGTCGAGCCCATCTGCATGTCCACGAGCGCGGCGAGGAGCGTCGACAGCAGGAAGAAGAGGAACCGCCGGTCGCGCGCGGCGGCGCGGAGGGCCTCGCCCATCCGCTCGCCCTCTTGGTAGGTGCGCAGTCCCTGCGGAAGGCCGAAGGCGGCGATGATTCCGTAGACGACCGACGTCAGCGCGTCGCCGGCGAAGAGATAGAAGAATGAATGCTCCGCCAGGAAGCCGGCCATGGCCGGCCCGGCGGCGACGCCGAGGTTCACGGCGAAGCGATAGACGGCGAAGGAGAACACCCGCTGGTCCTCGGGCATGAGGTCGGCGATCAGCGCGTGGCTGGCCGGGCGATAGAGCTCGCCGAACGCCGCAGTGATCGCAGTGAGCACAACGATCCAGGCGTACGCCCTCGCCTGCGAGAGCGCCAGCATGGCCGCCGCGGAGCCGAACATCGACACGACGATGGTGTTGCGCCGCCCGATGCGGTCAGCGAGGTGCCCGCCGAGCGATGAGGCCACCACGTGCCCGAAGCCGTAGGCGCCGAGGGCCAGGCCGGCCTTGGCGGTCGAGTAGCCGATGCGCGTCAGATAGATGACCAGAAACGGCATCACGAACTGGCCGACGCGGTTGATGAACGTTCCGCCGAGGAGAATCCAGACGGCGGAGGGGAGCGCGCGAAGTTGATCGCGGAATCGCACTACAGCGCGATGTCGGGCAGCAGGCGGATGAACTTCTGCAGCAGCGCGTCGTCGAACTGCGTCCCCGCGCCTTCCAGCATCCGGCGGCGCGTGTCCTGCTCGGTGAACGGCGCCTGGTAGGAGCGGCGCGAGCTCATGGCGATGTAGGCGTCGCAGATCTGGATGACGCGCGATCCCAAGGGTATGGCGTTGCCGGAGAGGCGGCTGGGGTAGCCGCGCCCGTCGACGCGCTCGTGATGCCGCAGCACGGACTGCGCGATGTCGTGGCCGAGGAGCGGCTCGACGATCGCCGCGCCGATGATGGGATGTTCCGCCATGGCCCGCAGCTCTTCGGGGAGGAGGTTGGGGCGGCGGTAGAGGCGTTCGTAGTCGATGAGGCGCAGTCCGACGTCGTGCACCAGTGCGGCCAGGCGGATGCTCTCCACCTGCACGGCGGGCATCTCCATGGCGGCGGCGAATTTCTGCGCCAGGGTGGAGACCTCGCGGCAGTGCTCGACCAGATCGGGATACTTCTGGAAGTCGGGCTCGAGCAGCTTCTCCGCCACGCGCTGGCGGTCGCGCGCGGCGCCGCTGGCTCCGTCCACCGACTGCTCGATCTGCCGCAGGATCAGGCGCAGCGCGCGCTGGCCGGCGGGGTCGGGCGGCTGGGAGAAGGCGACGGTGAAGACGACCAGGCCGTCGACCGACTGCGCGTGCACGGGCGCGCTGACCAGCGCGCCGATGCGCGCCGCGGTGACGTGCTCGGCCCAGGTGCCGAACGGATAAATGATGCGCGGCATCGGCACGTCCATCTGGGGCTGGTTGGCGCGCTGCAGCCATCCGCCGATGTGCTTCTGCAGCGCTTCGTTGGCGTCGGCGGTCATAGTGCTGCTGGAGATCACGGTCTGCGTTTCCGCCACGTTGCGCGTGACCGTGAGGACGGAGAGCAACGCTCCCGGCACGGCGAGCGCGGCGGGGAGGAGCAGGCGCGCCGCCTCCACGTCTTCGTCGGTGACGAGGTGCTTCCCGGTGGTGCCGACGGCATGCTGCTTGCGCGACATCACCTCGCGCGCCGCCTCGATGGCCTTGCGCGCCGCCGACGACAACTCGCTTCGCTCCGTCTCCGCCGCCGCCGGCATCTGCATCACCAGCGGCGCCATCGGTGCCGGCGTCGGAATGCGCGGCGGCGCCGGCTCGGCGTCGGAGAGCTGGATGGGCGCCAGTCCGAAGAGCTTGCGCGAGCTGAGGAGATGAACAAGCTGGTCGCAGATCTGTTTGGCCGCGTCGAGATCGCCTGTGTCGAAGGGCTTCTTGGCCGCCTTGTCGCGCATGTCCAGGAAGCCCACCAGCCGCCCGCGCGAGAAGATCGGCGTGGCCAGGATGCGATCGGTGCCCTGGCGGAAGAGCATCTCGCTGAGGCGCATGTCGGCGCCCAGGCCGTTGACGTAGAAGGCGCCGCGCTTGACGGTGAGGCGGTCCACCAGATCGTCGCTCCCCTTCACCGTCCGCCGCATCGGATCGTTGAACTGATAGCCGGTAACGATCTCGTAGATCTTGTCGTTCAGATCGTGCGAGGTGGAGAGGTAGAGCGCCGCCTTGGTGGCCTGCACGTGCTCCACGCAGCCGTAGACGATTTGCTTGAGTTGCGGCTCGAGCGCCTTGATCTCATCGAGCATGACCGATTGGGGAAAGTATAGCGGCCTAAAGTTTATCCTTCGCCGGCGCGCAGCGACGGCGGAGGATCTGGCGCCCATTCGCGCAGCGCAAGTGGACGCCAGATCCTGAGTCTTCGCTGCGCGAAGCCTCAGGATAAATTTTGGCTACGCGAACTCGAAGCGCACCCGCTCGCGCAGATGGCCGAGGATGGCGCCGCCGAGGGTGCCGACGGTGTTCCAGATGATGTCGTTGATATCCGCCACGCGCGTGGGGAGGAAGTACTGACACCCCTCGATGACGCAGGTGAAGGTGAAGCCAATCAGAAGGGTGAGGATGTACGTCTGCACGGTGGGCCGCTCGAGGGTGTAGAGCGCGATGAAGAGGAAGAAGCCGAAGGGAACGAACAGCAGGAAGTTGGCGAAGATCGGCGCCACGATGACGGCGATGATGTGGGTGGAGGTGTGCCGCCCCGGCGATGCCAGCCGCTTGGCGAGATGGCGGATGTCCTCGAACGGGATGGGATCGACCTTCGAGTAGCTCTTGCCCGAGGTCCAGAGCGTGACGAGGACGATGCCGGCCGTGACCATCAACAGAAGGGCGATGGTGACGGGGCGTTTGATGGTGATGAGCGTGGACATCGTTCGCCGTTGGCCGTTCGCCGTTAGCCGTAGCGTATCGCGGCACGGCCAACGGCCGACGACAAACGGCTAACGAATCGGCGGCTCCCTGTTGTAGAAGAACATGGCCGTCACCCGCTCGGTCTCGTTGGGGAAGTCCTTCGGCAGGGGATTGAGCGGGGAGGAGAGCTCGATCGCTTTCTTCGCGGCGAAGTCGTACGGCGGGACCGACGAGCTGCTGAGGATGGTCACGTCGGTGATTTGGCCGTCGCGGTGGATGGTGAAGCGGATGGTCACCACGCCCTTCAGACCGGTCTGGATGATCTGCGGCATGTTGTTGTACCAGTTCACGCGGATGCGGCTGACCATCGACTCCGCGTACTCGCCCCAGTCGTACCACTGCGTTTCGAACGACAGCGGGCCGTCCTTGGCGAAGCCCTTGTCGCCGCCGGCGTTGCCGAGGTCCATGCCCTGCTGGCCGCCGCCGAGCGAGGCCACTTTGCTGACTTCCTTGATCGCGCCGCGCCAGTCGATCGCGCCGGAGGCGGCGCTGGCCTGCGTCGGCCGGTAGATGAACGTGCGGCCGTTCTCGTCCTCGCGCGTCTGCACCGCCTGCTGCCCGGAGACCGCCGCCGCGCTGTGCGGCTGCTGCGGCGCGGCCAGCGCGGGACTGGCGGCGCCGGGGCTGCCGCCGGCGTAGCGCGGCGTGTACATGCCGTGGTCGCCGGGGCGGTTGGTGGGCTGCTCGCCGGTGGCGCGCGGCGCGGAGGCCTCGCGGTTGGCGTCGGAGTAGGGGGCGGTGAGCGGCGCGCTCTTCACCTTCGGCCCCGGCGCCTCGGTGAACTGCGGATTGCGACGGATCAGCTCGATGTAGCGGGCGATGGGGGGCGCGGGAGCGTCCTTCGACAGCGGATGGTAGGTCTTGTACAGATAGAGAACGATGAGGGCGTGGACGATGATCGAGGCGACGACGGCGCCGCTGACGCCCCGGTTGCGCGGAGCGTCCTCGATGATCAAGTCGAGCAGGTCGGAGTCTTTCAAGGCCTCCCGCCTAGAAGCGGCAGCACGTCGTGTTTTCTTCCATTTGCTAAACTCGCCACAGTGTCCGACGTATCACTACCCGTGACCACCCAGCCGCCTCCACCGCCGCGCCCGGCGCAGACGTTCGACTTCGTCCGCCCCTTCGCCTTCACCTTCGAGGATCCGGAATGGGTGCAGAAGATCCTGCTCGGCGGCGTCTTCGTGCTGGCGAGCTTCGTTCTGGTCGGCATTTTCTTCATCTACGGTTACGTGGCCCGCCTGGTTCGCAACGTCATCGACGGCGTGCAGCATCCGCTGCCGTCGTGGGACGACCTCGGCGAGTACTTCACCGAAGGGCTGAGGATGTTCGGCGTCGGCATCGTCTACTCGCTTCCCATCATCGCTCTGGCCATGACCTTCGTGCTGCCGGCCATCGCCATGCAGGTCACAGATAACGAAATGTTCCGCAACATGGGCGAGGTCATGTCCGCTTGTGTCTGGTGTTTGATCTTTCCCATCGCCCTCGCGCTCGCAGTCTGGTTGCCCGCCGCGCTGCTGATGACGGTGGTGGAGAAGCGATTCGCCGCCGGCTTCGATTTCGCGCGCATCTGGGACTTCCTCCGCGCCAACGCCGCCAACTACGCCCTGGCCTACGTCGTCTGGCTGATCGCGCGATTCGTGGTGCCGTTCGGTTTCATCCTGCTCTGCGTCGGCATCGTCTTCACCATTTTCTGGTCGCTGCTGGTCGGCGCCTACGCCTTCGCCCAAACATACAAACTCTCCATCTCCCGGTGAAACGCGACGCAGCCATCGTCGCGGCGGTGCTCGCCGCGATCTCCACCGTCATCCTCTCCGCCTCTGTGGTCTGCACGTGGGCCATCGCGCAAGGGGCGTCGATGCGCTGGCGCGTACTGTTCCGGCTCTTCTGCCACGGCATCCCCGGTCGCTGCTTTCACCTCTGGGGAGTCCCGATGCCGATCTGCGCGCGATGCACTGCGATCTACGCAGGGCTGGCGCTGGCCATCGCGGCGTTCTTCCTGCTGCCGCGGATGAGCGAGGCGGCGGCGCGGTTGGTGCTCGTCGTGGCCGTCGTGCCGCTCGGCGTCGACGGGCTGACGCAGCTCGTGCGCCTGCGGGAGAGCACCAACGCGCTGCGCGCGGCGACGGGCGTGACGGTGGGAATCGCTTTCGGTCTGTGGGCGATCACGGCCGTGGAAACCCATGTCTTTACAGATTCTTGACCCCATGTCTGACGGTGGGTTACGCTGCGGAGTCACATCCAGCGCTCCAAACGACCAACGAAATGGCCTTTCAGGGATCTCTCAAAGAACTGCCGCTGCCCGACATCATTCAACTGGTAAGCGTCTCGGGGAAAACCGGAAAATTTACGCTCTCGCGTGACGCCGACCGCGGCTTTATCTACTTGAAGAACGGGCAGATGGTGCACGCCTCCGTCGGCGACATGGTCGGCGAAGAGGCGATCTATGCCTTGGCCATCTGGAACCAGGGGGACTTCCAATTTACCCCCGGCGAGGAGCCGGAGCGCCAGACCATCACCAAGTCGAACACCAACCTGCTGATGGAGGCGGCGCGCCGCCTCGACGAGTGGCGCGTTCTGTCGAAGAAGGTCCCCTCGGTGGAGCACGTCCCCGAGCTGCAGGCGCGCGAGAGCCGCCACGAGCAGATCACGCTCAACCCGCAGGAGTGGACGCTGATCACGCGCATCGACGGGCACCGCTCCATCGCCGAGATCGGCCGCGCCCTGAACATTTCCTCTTTCGACGTGGCCAAGATCCTCTACGGCATGATCACCTCGGAGCTGGTAGTCCTAAAAAAAAAGTCTGAACGCGCCGATGAAGAGAGCGGCGAGCTAGTCGATCTCGCCGGCCGCATCCGCAGCATCGCCGAGGAGTTCATCGGCGACTCGGCCCACAAGACGATCGAGAAGCACTTCCTCCGCGCCCTCGACGGCATCATGAACGGCGACGGCGAGCGCGCCGTGGAGACCATGGTGCAGGAGTTCGAGAAGACCGCCTCGCTGCTGCGCGGGCTGGCCGTGACCGAGCAACTGCGCTCGCGCATCAGCGAGCTGCGGATGCTGGCCTGACGGCGAGCAGTTGGGATGTAAGGACGTTGGGATGTTGGGCGGTGGGACAATCCCAACAGCCCAACGTCCTTACATCCTAACTCGTCAAAACGCTTGCCCGCTCGAGAATGACACCATCCAACCCCGCCGCCCGAGCGGATCGGCGTTCAGCGCATAGGAGAAGTCGACGCGCAGCAGGTTCTTCGGCGTGCGCGGCAGGCCGACGCGGATGCCAACGCCGACGTCGCTCTTCAACTTCATGAGCTGCGAGAAGCCGCCGTACGACGCGTTGCCGGCGTCGACGAAGGCCACGATGCCGGGCGAGGCCAGTTGCAGGATCTCGCGGCCGAGGTAGAGCCGCTCCTCCAGGTTCATCACCACCGCGCGGCTGCCGGCGAAGGTGTGGGCGCGATAGCCGCGCAGGCCGGTGAGGCCGTCGGCGAAGAACTGCACATCGCGATCGACGCGCCAGCCGCTGGTGACCGCCAGGCGCCCCACCAGCGCGCGCGGGTAGGTCGCTTCGGTACGCCGCACCAGGCAGACCGACGAGGTGGCGATGGTATGCGCCGGCCCGCCGGCGAATCGCGACGAGACGGCGAAGGTCGGCAGGACGAATCCGTCGCCGCCCAAGCGCCTGCCGTCGCTCGCGGCGAAGCGCGCAAACCCGGTGGTGGCGTCCGCGCCGAGCAGGCGCGATGAAACGGCGGCCTCCATCGACGTCTGCCGCCCGAGGTTGAAGTCCTCGAAGCGGATGTCCTTGTTCACGAAGTTCACCTTGACGAAGTCGTTCTCCACGCGATCGAGGCGAAGGAAGAGATAGCGGAACTCGCGCGGCTCGGGGGCGATGGTCAGCGGATGCGAGTCGAGCGTGGTGAAGGAGTTGTCGACGAAGCGCAGGCCGCCGATGAGGCGCGTCGCCGCGCGGTCGCTGGCCGTCAGCGCCACGCCATAGCTGCCGACGATCTCGCGCTTGTGATGGCGAAAACGCTCGCGCTCGATGGCATCGGCATAGATATGGTCGTGCTGATTGAAGCCGGTGAAGGAGAGCTCCGCCGTCCACGGCGCGGTGAAGGCGTAGAACGGGCGCACCACGCTGAATCGGTGATCGTAGCCGTCGGAGTTCCTGGCGTAGCCGAACCGCGCGTTCCAGTAGGGGACGAAGAAAGCGGGGTCGCTGTAGTTGACGCCGAGACGGCTGCGGTCGATGCCCTTGTCCCACGCCAGCTCGACATCCTTGCCGCGGCCGATGAGGTTCGAGTCGCTGAGCGTGGCGCCGTAGGTGCTAGCGCCACCTTTGCTGCCGGCCTGCGTTTCGGGCGCGATGGACCAGGCGTCCTGCGTGGTGACGACTACATCGACAACGCCGTCGTGCTCCGGCGAGGCGACGACCGATGCCGACTTGAGGAAGCGAAGCGCGCGAAGGTTGCGCTCGGTCTGCGCCAGCAGCTCGGGGCGGTACTCGTCGCCGGCGCGGAATAGGAGGAACTTCTCGATGACCGCGCGCCGGGTCTCGATGTGCAGCCGATCGGCCACGCGGTAGAACCACCCTTGCCCCGCCTCCTCGGCCGAGTAGACGTCGAGCGCGTGGACGGTGACCGTGCCGACGCGCGTCGGACTCTGCGCCATCGCAGAGGTAGCGATAAGAAGCGCGAGGAGGGAGGGTTTCACGGATCGTTTGAGGGTAACAGAAACAGGATGGCTGAATGATAAATGTGAACATTCCACGTTTAACATTCAACATTCCTCGTTTATCCTTTCCACATCACCATCCCACCCGGAGGCAAACCCTTGGACGGTTATAAAGGCGGCTGGATCGAGATCATCGCCGGAGGCATGTTCTCCGGAAAATCGGAGGAGCTGATCCGGCGGTTGCGGCGCGCGGTCATCGCCCGGCAACGCGTGCAGGTGTTCAAACCGCTGATCGACGATCGCTACAGCACCGAAGACATCGTCTCGCGCGACGACCGGCGGCTGAAGGCATTCTCGGTTCCCACCGCCGCCGACCTTCTGGCGCGCGTGGAGATCGGCGTCCAGGTGGTCGGCATCGACGAGGTGCAGTTCTTCGACCCCGGTGTGGTCGACGTCTGCATGCAATTGGCCGACGCCGGCATCCGCGTCATCGCCGCCGGTCTCGATCAGGACTACATGCGCCGCCCGTTCGGCCCGATGCCCGCGCTTCTGGCCGTGGCCGAGGAGGTGTCGAAGATGCACGCGGTGTGCGTTCGCTGCCGCGGCGCGGCGCACTACTCACAACGTGTTTCCGGCGGGGATGCGCAAGTGGGAGTGGGCGACTCGTCATACGAGGCGCGGCGCCGCGCCTGCTCAGAGTCGTGACGGCGCGCGGCGCAGGGAGATAC
>JACXTT010012775.1_pt1 | contig 11122 bp, 7 predicted proteins | sample 9270951 | NCBI WGS metagenome assembly JACXTT01 (sample SAMN15532306, study PRJNA645909) | rock metagenome | isolation source: weathered quartz diorite | place: Puerto Rico | collected 2017-06-21 | reverse complement strand
CAGGTGCTCGGCGTTGCGGAGGAGCGCGGCCCGCCGCTCGGGCTCGGCCGCGAGCACGTCGAGCGCCGCGCCCGCGACCGCGACCGCCGACGGCGCGATCCCGGTCGTGTAGACGAAGCTGCGTGCACGATTGACGAGCAGCTCGATCAGCGTCCGCGAGCCCGCCACGTACGCGCCGATCCCGCCGAGCGCCTTGCCGAGCGTCCCCATGTGCACGGCGACGCCGGCGGTGACGTCGCACGCCTCCGCCAGGCCCGCGCCCCGCTCACCGAAGACCCCGGCGGCGTGGGCCTCGTCTAACATGAGAAAGCTGTGGTATTGACTCGCCGCGGCGACGAGTTCCTGTAGGGGGGCCCGGTCGCCATCCATGGAAAAGACCGAATCGGTGACGATCAGACGCCGTCCTCCCGGAGGGGTCGCGGCGAGCATCGCCTCCAGCGCGCGGACGTCCCGGTGGGGGTAGACGTGGACGGAGGCCCGAGACAGCCGACACCCGTCGATGATGCTGGCGTGGTTGAGGGCATCGCTGAAGACGTGGTCGCCCGCTCCGACCAGCGCGGTGATCGTGCCCACGTTTGCCTGGTAGCCCGACGGGAAGAGCAGCGCGGCCTCGGTGCCCTTGAAGCTAGCGAGCCGGCGCTCGATGCGCGCGTGCAGCTCGGTGTCGCCGGCGATGAGACGCGACGCGCCCGTTCCGCATCCGAACAGTCCGACGGCTTCGCGCGCCGCGGCCTGGAGCGCGGGATGGGTCGCCAGGCCCAGATAGTTGTTGGACGAGAGGAGCAGCGCCCGCCGTCCTCCGACCCCTACCTCCGGCTCGGCACCGGTCTCGAGGGGCCGCAGCCGGCGACGGAGCCCGGCGCGCTCCAGCGCTTCGAGCTCCTGCGCGAGCTCGTCGTCCAACCTCGCCACGCGGGCCTAATGCCGGCGAAAACCGCCCTTGTCAACTCAGATGCCAGCAAAGGTTGACAAACGGCAGCGGACCGCGTTCGTGTGCCAGCAGTGCGGTCACGCGGCCGCCCGCTGGCTCGGGCAGTGCCCGGGCTGCCAGGCCTGGAACACGTTCGTCGAGGAGGCGCTGCCCGACGAACGCCGGCAGCGCGCCGGCGAGCCGGCGGGGAAGCCGCGCCTGCTCGCGACCGTCAGGGCGGGGCAGTCGCTGCGACGCTCGACGGGGCTGGCCGAGCTCGACCGCGTGCTGGGCGGCGGCCTCGTGCAGGGCTCGATCGTGCTCCTGGGCGGCGATCCCGGGATCGGCAAGTCGACGCTCGCGCTCCAGGCCTGCGGTGCGCTCGCGCGGCAAGGGCTGCCGGTGCTGTACGTCGCCGGCGAGGAGTCGCCGGAGCAGGTGCGGCTGCGCGCCGACCGCCTCGGCATGGTGGAGGACGGCGTGCTCGTGCTGCCGGAGACGTCGGCCGAGGCGGTGGTGGAGGAGATCGCGCGCGCGAAGCCGAGCGCGGTGGTCGTCGACTCGATCCAGACGTTGCACACGACGGCGCTCGGCTCGGCGCCGGGGAGCGTCGGCCAGGTGCGCGAGTCGGCCGCGCTCCTCACGACCCACTGCAAGGCGACGGGCATCGGGTGCTTCCTGATCGGCCACGTCACCAAGGAAGGCACGCTCGCCGGACCGCGCGTCCTCGAGCACCTCGTCGACACGGTCCTCTACTTCGAGGGCGACGGCGCACATGCGCTCCGCGTGCTGCGGGCGGTGAAGAACCGCTTCGGGTCGACGAACGAGGTCGGCGTCTTCGAGATGGGCGAAGGCGGGCTCGTGGAGGTCGCGAACCCGTCGGCGGCGTTCCTGGCGGAGCGACCGGTGGGCGCGCCCGGATCGGCGGTGCTGGCGACGCTCGAGGGGAGCCGCCCGGTGCTCGTGGAGATCCAGGCGCTGGTCTCGCGCTCCGGGCTAGCGATGCCGCGCCGCACGGCGATCGGACTCGATCCCGGTCGGGTGGCGCTGCTGCTGGCGGTGCTCGAGAAGCGGATGCGCATGCAGCTACACGACCAGGACGTGTTCCTGAACGTCGCCGGCGGCCTGCGCATCGACGAGCCGGCGGCGGATCTCGCGATCGTCGCCGCGGTGGCGTCGAGCGCGAGCGGGCGTCCGCTCGCCGAGGACGTGGCGGTGTGGGGCGAGGTGGGACTCACCGGCGAGGTGCGCGCGGTGGCCCGTCCCGATGCACGTCTGCGCGAAGCCGGCCGGCAGGGCTTCGCGCGCTGTGTGCTGCCTGCCGGCAATCTGAAGGGGCTGGCGACGGTCGCCGGCACCCGTCCGCGCGGCGTCGCTGCGCTCGACCAGCTCTTCGAGGCACTCGATCTCTCATGACGGCATTCGCTCTCACGGCTCTGAACCTCGGTCTCGTCGCGATCTTCGCGCTCGTCCTCCGGAAGCCCGGCCTGCTCGGCTTCGCCAAGGGCGGGAAGTGGTACCTCACGTGGCTCTCGATCGGCGTGATCACGCTGATGGACGAGCTGACGTCGGTCTTCTACGCGCCCGCCGAGGCGCACCGCTTCATCGGGGTGCAGGCGATCTTCTTCATCGCGTTCACCTCGCTGCTGATGCGGTTCCTGTCGAGCCGCATGGTCGAGATCGCGCAGATCCTCGAGCTGCAGGGGATCCGCGGGGGAGGCGTGTACTCGTTCTCGTACTTCGTGATGGGGCCGGTGGCGTCGTTCGTCGCGGTGGCGTCGATCATGGTCGACTACATCCTCACCGCCTGCATCTCGACGGTGAGCGCGGTGGTCAACGGCACCGCGTTCATCACGCTGACGCCCCACGCCCAGACGGTCGCGATCCTGGCGATCATCTGGGCGGTCGCGGGACTCAACATCCTCGGCATCCGCGAGAACGCGCGCGTGACGTTCGGGATCTTCGTGGCGGCGGCGTTCGTGTTCGTGAACCTGATCGCGCTCGGCATCGTGCACCTGGATCCGCAGCAGCCGGGCGTCATGTTGGGCAGCGTGCACGACGTCGCCGACGCCTTCAACGGTCACACGGCCGCGCACGTCATCCGCGTGATGACGATCGGGATCGCGAGCGTGGTGCTGGCCTACTCGGGGATCGAGTCCGTGATCCAGACCGCCGGGTTGGTCGAAAGCTGGCGCGACATCGCGAAGGCGTACTGGTTCCTCGCGCTCACGGTCGGCCTGGTGACGCCGATCGTCTCGGCGCTGGCGCTGTCGGCGCCGATCGACTTCCACGCCCACGAGGGGGATCTCATCACCCACTACGCAACGGTGGTCGGGAGCGTCCCGTTCGGCGTCCTGGTCGGCGTCTTCGGCAGCGTGATCCTCATCATGGCCGTGAACACCGCCTACGTCGCGTCGGCGGAGCTGCTCGAGCGGGTCGCGCACCGCTACCACTTCGAGGCGCTGATCGCGACCAACAAGCGCGCGTCGCTCTACCGCATCCACATCGTGAACGGGTGCCTCTACACCGGCATCATCGTGATCACGTCGGGCGCGCAGAGCCTGCTCGCCGACATGTATGCGATCGGGCTGCTCGCGAGCTTCTGCATCAACATCGGCTGTCTCCTCGTCTACCGCTTCTTCATGGGGACGAAGGACATCCGCGCCTACTACACGTCGCGCGCGGGGACGCTCGCGCTCGAGTTCATCCTGGTCGCATGCTTCATCTACCTCGCGATCCACAAGCCCTACGGGACCGCGCTCTGGAGCGGCGTCGTCACCGTCCTGCTGGTCGCGGGCGTGCCGCTCTCGCGTCGCTACGGGCCGGAGGCGAAGGAAGTGCGCCGCAGCGACTACCCGATGGAGATGCTCCTCGAGCTGGGCGACGCCGACGGCCCGCTCGACGTCTACTTCCGCCGCCCGGGCGAAGGCGACATCGGCTCACCGGTCCCGGGGACCACGTTCGTGACGTTCTTCTCGCCCCGGCAGACGCTCCCCGATCGCCTCTCGGCGAACCACTACCGCTTCCCGATCCAGGGTGGCAGCGTGTACCGCAGCATCGGCGCGCTCCTGCAGCTCATCCAGGAGGAGCTCGACGGCAGGGAAGTGCGCGTCCACTTCGGCTGGCCGACGTCCTCGTGGCTCGATCGGTTCGCGACCGGCGTGTTCGTCGCGAACCTGATGCGGCTCCCGGGCCTGTTCCCGAAGCTGCGCTTCCTGATCGAGCACGGGCCGCCGCTCCGGGCCGCGGCCGCGCCGACGGCGCAGAGCTCCGCGAGCGGCTGAGCTCAGCCGGCCAGCGCGCCGGCCTCGACCCGATCGAGGAAGTCGCCGACGACTCGGCCGACGAGGTCGCGCTCGACGTCGACCGTCAGCACGTGCCAGCTCCGCTCGAGCACGTGGGTCTCGACGGCGCGGGATCCGAGCCGCCGCCTGAGCGCCCGCACGCTGGACGCCCGCACGGCGTGGTCGTGCCGGCCCTGGAGCAGCAGCACCGGCTGCTGCACGGCCGACAGCTCGCGCAGCACCGTCGCGCGGAGCCGCAGCATCTCGCGGACGGAGATCAGCGGCGTCGAGGAGTAGCTCGGGCTCTCGGCCCGCACCGCGGGGTCGGAGACGTCGGGCCCGCCGCGCTTCGGGATGAGAGCGAACCGGCGACGGACGGCCGGAATCCGCGCCATGAGCGGGATCCATCGGATGCGCCAGTCGGTCAGCCGGATGGGCGTCGCCGCGCAGACCAACGCCGCGACCGCAGGCCGCGTCGCCGCCAGATGGAGCGCCAGCAGGCTTCCCATCGAGAGCCCGAAGACCGCGACGCGCGGCCCCTCCGCGGCGAGCGCGTCGAACCCCTGCGACGCCGATCGGAACCAGTCGCTCCAGGACGTGCGCGCGAGGTCGGCGAGGTCGGTCCCGTGGCCGGCGAGGCGCGGGACCCGCACCGCGAAGCCGCGCGCCGCGAGCGCGTCGGCGAGCGGACGCATCTCCTCGACGTGCCCGGTGAGCCCGTGGAGCAGGAGGCAGCCGAGCGCCCGCCGGCCGGGGACCGAGAAGCCCCCGTCGGGCAGACTACCCGCGGGCGGCGACGTCCTTGAACTCGAGCGCACCGGCCTCGAGCGCGCGCTTCTTGAGGAGCGTCATGTAGCTCGCGATCGCCGACTGCCGGCGTTGCTGGAGCAGGCTGTCGGCGACGCCGTCCTTGGCGGCGGCGAAGCCCGACATGTCGGCCGGCGCGCGCTCCTTGAGCGCCGCGACGATGGCGTCGCCGCCGGCGGAGTAGACGTGCGCTGCGACCGCTCCGGGCGACGTCAGCGCGAAGGCGTCGGTGCGGAGGTCCGTCAGCGCGCCCAGCTTGGGGATGGCTCCGCCGCGCCGCTCGAACGCGCCGGTCTCGTCGATTTTGAGATTCGCCTCCGCGGCTGCCTTCGCGAGGCCGATCTCGACGGCGCGCGTCCGGAGCGTCTCGGCCTTGGCCTTGGCAGCCTCCTCGCCGCGCTGGCGGCGGACGTCGGCGATCACGCGGTCGCGCACGTCGGCCAGCGGCGGGACGTGCGACTCGCTGCGCTCGAAGGGGGTCATAAGGTAGATCGAGTCGTCGGTCTCGATCAAGTCGCTGACTTCCCCTTCGCGGAGCGCGAACGCGGCATCGACGAAGGCCTTCACCGGCCCGACGCCGGGGACCAGCGGGGCTCCCTGCGGGAAGACCGGGCTCTCGTCGATGTGCCGGCCACCGACCGCCTGCGCGAGCGGCGCTCCTTCGACGACCTTCCGCCGGTCGGCCTCGGCTTGCGTGCGGGCCAGCTCGAGGCCGCGCTCGTTCTGGAGGGTCTTCACGATCTCGGCGCGGACCGCGTCGAGCGGCTGGAGCCCGCTGGCCTTGTGCTCTTCCACCTTGACGACGTGGAAGCCGAAGGGCGTCTCGACCACGTCGCTCACCTGCCCCGGCTGGAGCGCGAACGAGACGCTCTCGAACGCCGGCGTCATCGCCCCCCGGCCGAAGAGCCCCAGGTCGCCCCCCTTGGCGGCCGAGCCCGGATCGTCGGAGCTGGCCTTGGCGATGGCCGCGAAGTCACCCCCGGCCTTCACCTTCGCCAGCAGGTCCTCGGCCTTCTTCCTGGCGGCGGCCCTGGCCTCGTCGGTGGCGCCCGGGTCGAGCTTCACCAGGATGTGCCGCGCCCGGACCTGCTCGGCCTCCGTGAAGCGGTCCTCCTTGTGCTCGTCGTAGTAGGCCGCGATCTCGGTGTCCGTGAGCTGGACCTGGGACGCGAAGTCGGCCGGCCGGTAGGCGACGTAGCGCGCGCGCGTCCGCGTCGGCAGGCGATAGCGGTCGGCGTGGTCGGAGAGCTGCTTCTCGAGCTCGGCGTCCGTGGGGGTGACGCTCTGGCCCTCGGCTTGGGCGTCGACCCGGACGAAGCTCAGGTTCACCTGTTCCTTGTCGAGGCGGTACTGCTGCTCGACCTCGGCATCGCTCACCTGGACGCCGTCGGTCACCAGCGCCTGGACGCGCTGGAGCACCAGCGAGCGCCGGAGCCGGTCCTCGAACTCCCCCCGATCGCGCTGGAAGCGGAGCGTCCGCTCGACGAGGCTGCGGTCGAACTGCCCGTTCTGCTGGAACTCGGGCATCGCGGTGATGGCCGCCACCAGCTCGGCGTCGCTCACCTCGACGCCCAGCTGCGACGCCTCGTGTCGAACCAACGCCTCGTCGATCAGCTCGTCGAGGGCGCGGCCCCGGAGGTCCATGTTGCGAAGTAAATCAGCCGACCGCGCATTCTTGAACAGCTCCTCGTACCGCTGCCGGAGCTCGGCCTCGGCCTGAAAGAGATCGCGGGTTGTGATGGTGTCGCCGTGGACCTTCGCGACCCAGTCAACTTGTTGACCGATCCCGCCGCCGACGCCCCACCAGATGAAGAGACCAGCCAGAACCGCGTAGAGGACCTTCGTCGCGGGCGACTGCGAGAACTTTCGGAGATAGCGGAGCATGGGTGGACCAGGGTCGGAGGCATACCCGAGGCCCCCCCCGATTTCAAATTGTGGCGCGCCGTTTGTAACCGCGTTGCCGGTCTGGAACGATTCTGCTAGCTGGGGCCGCTACGCATGAAGGGACTCGATGCGATCCTTGGACTGTTCTCGAACGATCTCGCGATCGATCTCGGAACGGCCAACACGCTGATCTACGTCAAGGGCGAAGGGATCGTATGCAACGAGCCCTCCGTCGTCGCGGTGCAGAAGGAGTCGCGCGGCGGGCGCAAGGTGCTCGCCGTCGGCGCGGAGGCGAAGAAGATGGTCGGGCGTACGCCCGGGAACATCGTCGCGATCCGGCCCCTGAAGGACGGCGTCATCGCCGACTTCGAGATCACCGAGGCGATGCTGCGCTACTTCATCCAGAAGATCCACAACCGCAAGACGCTGGTGCGCCCGCGCATCATCATCTGCGTGCCGTTCGGAATCACCGAGGTCGAGAAGCGCGCGGTGCGCGAGTCGGCGGAGTCGGCGGGCGCACGCGAAGTCTACCTGGTCGAGGAGCCGATGGCGGCCGCGATCGGCGCCGGGCTCCCGATCACCGAGCCGACCGGCAACATGATCGTCGACATCGGCGGCGGCACGACGGAGGTCGCGGTGATCTCGCTGCACGGCATCGTGTTCTCGAAGTCGGTGCGCGTCGGCGGCGACAAGATGGACGAGGCGATCGTCCAGTACGTGAAGCGCAAGTACAACCTGCTGATCGGCGAGCGCACCGCGGAGCTGGTGAAGATCACGATCGGCTCGGCGTACCCGGGCGGCGAAGTGCAGACCATGGAGATCAAGGGACGCGATCTCGTGGCCGGCGTGCCCAAGACCGTGGAGATCACCGACGAGGAGATCCGGGACTCGCTGCTCGAGCCCATCAACCAGATCGTCGAGGCGGTGCGGATCGGGCTCGAGCGGACGCCGCCCGAGCTGGCGTCCGACATCGTCGACAAGGGGATCGTGCTGGCGGGGGGCGGATCGTTGCTGCGCAACCTGGATACGCTGTTGCGCGAGGAGACCGGCCTACCGGTGATGCTGGCCGACGATCCGCTGACCGCGGTCGTCATGGGGGCCGGTAAGGTGCTGGATGAGCTCTCGCTCCTCAAGGAAGTCGCGATCCTCTGATCCGGCGCCCCGCGCCGGGGCGTGATGCTCACATTTTTCCGACGCACTCGCGCGGTCTTCTTCACGGCGCTGCTGCTGCTGGCCGCCGCCGTCCTGGTGATCCGCAGCTCCGCCGAGCACGGCCGCAACGATCGTCTCGGGCGCGTCTTCCTCGAGCTGATGGCGCCGCTCCAGCGCGTGACGTCGTCGATCGGCCTCTGGGTGTCTCACGCCAGGCAGAACGTCGTCGACCTGCTGCACGCGCGCGAGCAGGTCGCGGTGCTGCGCGCGCAGGTCGAGGCGCTCACCGCCGAGACCTCGCGCCTGACCGAGGTCGAGCTCGAGAACGACCGGCTCCGGACGCTCGTCGACTTCCGCGCGCATCTCCAGGGCGACGTCCTCACCGCCCGCGTCATCGGGCGCGACGCGACGGGCCTCTCGCGCACGCTCACCATCGACCGCGGCGAGCGCGACGGGATCGCGCGCGGCGCGGCGGTGCTCGCGCCGGCGGGTGTCGTCGGGCAGGTCTTCATGGTGAGCTCGCGCTCGGCCCGCGTGCTGCTCGTCACCGATCACAACAGCGGCATCGACGGCCTCGTGCAGCGCACCCGCGCGCGCGGGATCGTCGAAGGCACGATCGACGGCGGCTGCGGGCTCAAGTTCGTGAAGCGCACCGAGGACGTGCAGGTCGGCGACGCGGTCGTGACGTCGGGGCTCGACGGCGTGTTTCCGAAGGGCATCCCGATCGGGAGAGTGGTGGCCGTCGACAAGCGCGGGCAGGGCCTCTTCCAGTACGCCGACGTCGGGCCGCACGTCGACGTGTCCCGGCTGGAGGAGGTGCTGGTCAGCCGCGGGCCGATCGAGACCATCGAGCCCCGCGGGGGTGCATTCGTCGGGCCGCCGGAGCCGGCCCCGGCGCCATGAGGAGCGCGGCCGCGATCGCCGTGGCGAGCATGCTCGCCATGCTGCTCCAGACGACGCTCATCCCGACGCTACGGTTCCCGCTCGTGCCGGACCTGATGCTGGTGCTCACGGCCTACCTGGGCATGCGCCACGGCGGCCTCGGCGGCGTTGCGGGCGCGTTCCTGCTCGGGTACTTCCTCGACACGTTCTCGGGCACGGTACTCGGCATGCACACGCTGGCACTCACCGTCGCCTACGCGACGGTACACGTGGTCGCGCGCACGCTCTGGACGGAGGGCAAGGCCCTCGCGGTCGGCGTGGTGTTCCTGGCGGGCTGCGTGCGGGCGGCGGCGACCGTCGGGGCCGCGTCCCTCGCGGGGCTGTCGGCGCCCGTGTGGGCGCACGAGCTCAGGTTCGGCCTCGTCGACGCGGCCTTCGCGGCGCTGCTGTCGCCGTTCGTGTTCCGCTTCGTCGCCTGGGAGAAGCGCCTCCTCGGCGTGGGATGACGCGGTGGCGCCGAGCAACATCCGTGTCGTCCCGCGGGAGATCCCGCCCGAGCTGCTGGTGCGGATCGCCGCGTCGGTGGCGATCGTGTTCATCGCGTTCACGTCGATCGGGGTGCGCCTGTGGTTCCTCCAGGTCGTGCGCGGCACCGACATGCGCTCGATGTCGGAGAGCAACCGCATCCGCCTGGTCCACGTGCCTGCGGCGCGCGGCGTGGTCTACGACCGCAACGGCGAGATCCTGATCGACAACCGCCCCTCGTTCGACGTCGTATTCGTGCCCGAGGACGCCGGCGGCGACAAGAAGGGGGTGCTCCGCAACCTGGCGACCCGCCTCGATCAGCCGGAGCAGGCCCTGCTCCAGGTCGTGCGCGCGCCGTCGAAGCGGCCGCCCTACGAAGGGATCGTCGTCCGCCGCGACGTCGACTGGTCGGGCGTGGTGGCGCTCGAGACCCATCAGATGGATCTCCCGGGCGTGTCGCTCCAGATCGGGCCGAAACGCTACTACCCGTTCGGGCCGCTCGCGGCGCATCTGCTGGGCTACGTCGGCGAGGTGAGCGAGGACGAGCTGGCGGCGGGCAACACCGACTACCGGCGCGGGGACCTGGTCGGCCGCGCGAGCCTGGAGAAGGCGTGGGATGGGGAGCTGCACGGCACGGCGGGCGGCGAGCAGGTCGAGGTCGACGCGCTCGGGCGGCGCGTGCGGGTACTGGAGGAGGTCTCGGATCTCCCGGGCAACACGCTCACGCTGACCATCGATCGCGACCTGCAGGAGGTGGCGGAGCAGGCGCTCGGCGGGTCCAGCGGCGCGGTCGTGGTGCTCGACCCGCGCAACGGCGAGATCCTGGCGATGGTCTCGCATCCGTCCTTCGATCCGAACGTGTTCGCGCGCGGCATCCGGCGCGACGAGTGGCGTACGCTGGTCCAGGATCGCGACCATCCGCTCAACAACCGGGCCGTGCAGGGGCAGTACCCTCCCGGCTCGACGTTCAAGATCGCAGTCGCCGCGGGCGCGCTCGAGGAGGGGCTCGGCGGTGCGCACGCGAGCTGCGCCGGCGGGATGCAGTTCGGGTCGCACTACTTCCGCTGCTGGCGGAGGGGTGGGCACGGCAGCGTCGACCTGCATCGCGCGATCGTCGAATCGTGCGACGTGTTCTTCTATCAGGTGGGGCAGCGGATGGGCGTCGACGCGATCGCCGAGTGGGCGCGCAAGCTGGGGCTCGGTCTCCAGACCGGCATCCAGCTCGAGCACGAGAAGACCGGCACGATCCCCGACAGCCAGTGGAAGCGGCGGCGCTTCGACCAGCCGTGGTTCGCGGGCGAGACGCTCTCGGTCGCGATCGGCCAGGGCTACGTGACGGCCACCCCGCTCCAGATGGCGCAGCTCGCGGCGATGATCGCCAACGGCGGGACGCGCTATCGCCCGCACTACGTGAAGCGTGTCGAAGCGCCGGCCGGCACGCTCAAGCAGGAGATCGAGCCGGAGATCCTGTCCGAGGCGAACATGAAGCCGGCGACGCTCGCCGCGGTCCGGGCCGGGATGCGGGACGTCGTGATGACGGACTCGGGCACCGGGAAGAAGGCGCGGGTCCCGGGCATCTCGGTCGCCGGCAAGACCGGGACGGCACAGGGGGTCGGCATGGCGGAATCGGGCGGGACGTCGAAGAGCCCGCAGCATGCGCGTGACCACGCCTGGTTCA
>JACXTT010012773.1_pt1 | contig 11122 bp, 14 predicted proteins | sample 9270951 | NCBI WGS metagenome assembly JACXTT01 (sample SAMN15532306, study PRJNA645909) | rock metagenome | isolation source: weathered quartz diorite | place: Puerto Rico | collected 2017-06-21 | reverse complement strand
AGACTTTCAAAAAAAATATGATCACCTGGCTGACAAGGTCCGCCGGATGATGTCAGCCCAAAAAGCTTATTTCAAAAGTGACAAAGACATCCAGTTGCTAAAGTTGGCGAAGCAGCTGGAAAAAGAAATTGACGAAATAGTCAATCCTAAGCCACAGCAGCAGGGATCATTACCATTTGAATTTTTAGCACAATAATTGAAAAAACCTTATGGCCGAGGGGAAAAAATCATTCGTACTTTATTCTGATTTCTCACATCTTTTCAGTGAGCTCTCTGATGAAGAGGCTGGCAAACTCATAAAACACATCTTCTCATATGTGAATGACGAAGATCCACAGACAGATAATCGCATAGTAAACCTCGCTTTCCAACCGATTAAGCAGCAATTGAAGCGGGATTTATTACACTGGAATAATATCAAAGAAAAGAGATCAGAAGCCGGTAAAGCTAGTGTTCAGGCTAAAAAGGAACGTTTAACAAAATCAACAAGTGTTGAAAGTGTTCAACAAACGTCAACAAATTCAACTGTAAATGATAATGTAAATGTTAATGTAAATGAGAGAGAGAGAATAGCACCCGCGCACGCGCAAGTCAAAGAATTTTTCTACATCAGCCGGAGGAGCGGCTGGTCGGATGCTCGATGTACGATTGAGGCTACGGATTTCTGCGATCATTACGAATCAGTAGGCTGGAGGGTAAGTGGTCAGCCCATTGTAAACTGGCAAGCGAGGGCGAGAAAATGGATCAATGATCCGAAAAGTGACAAAAAAAACGATGAGGAAAGTAAAAAAATAAAGCTAAAATGAAAGTTCCCCCCAATAACGCAGAGATAGAAAGAGTGGTTCTTGGCGCCATCATGGTGGATTCGAATTGTGTACCCGTGATCATGTCGAAGCTATTCCCCGAAGCTTTTTACGCGCCATCACACGTTTTGATTTTTAAAGCGATCTGTCAGCTTTACGATTCAGTAAATCCTATCGACATCATTACTGTATGTTCCAGGTTAGAGAAAAACAAAGAGCTCGAAAAAGTTGGGGGCGGCTATGAAGTTGTCAAAATGACCAATGCGGTTGTTTCATCCGCGCACATCGAAGAGCATATACTCCTTTTGTTGGAATTGTATTTAAAGCGCCAAACAGCCGAAATAGGGCAGTCAATGTACGCTAATGCACATGACCTAGGCAAAGACGCTTTTGATGGATTAAACGACGGCGCAGCGGCCATTCTAAGGGCTTCCGAAGCTGTGATCCGGGGGCAACAGAAATCAATGACTTATTACGTGGGGAAATTAAATGAGCAAAGGGATAGGATTCAGGAGACGGGGCAGATTGGCTTAGATACTGGTCTGAAAGCGATCAATAAAGCTCTTTGCGGATGGGTATCCCCTGATTTTGTCGTGCTTGCAGCGCGGCCGGGGATGGGTAAAACAGCCTTGATGTTATCAAGCCTCCATCACATGGCGGTAGAAAATCACAAAGCAGTTGCCGTTTTTTCTCTCGAAATGTCTGGCGAACAATTAACGCAAAGACTCGAAAGTATTGATTCCGGTATAAGCCATCATGCGCTAAGAACCAATAGGCTGTCAACGGAGGAGCGCAGTAGGCTTCTCATTACCCAGGATCGATTAATCAAATCGCCGATTTTCATTGAATCAAAACCAGGGTTGAATATCCGCGAATTGCGCACGAAATGCAATCTTCTAAAGCGCAGAAATGACATCGGATGTATTATGCTGGATTACTTGCAACTTATGTCAGGAGTCGACGAAAAGAATAAGTCACGCGAAAATATCATCAGTGAAATATCAAGGGGATGCAAGGGGATAGCCAATGAATTAAACATTCCCGTGATAGCGCTTTCTCAACTATCAAGACAGGTAGAAAGCAGATCTGATAAACTACCCCAATTATCTGACTTGCGCGAATCAGGCTCAATCGAACAAGATGCAGATGAGGTTATTTTCCTCATGCGCCCTGAATACTACGGCATGAATGAACCAGTGGAAATTGGTGGACAATCCTATGATACACCCGGATTAGTGATTTGTAAGATTGATAAAAACAGGCACGGAGCGACAAAGAATATCCCTTTAAGGTTCAATGCGGAAACTATGCGTTTCGGGGATTACCAGGAGGAATTTCAAACATCAAATTGGAGGCCCGTAAAAGATTGGAATGAAAAGGATTGATTATAGGGAAAATGATAAGGTTCACCCACACTATGGCAGTGAAGAGCTTCCTAAAAAGCCGGTTGAAACAAAAACAAATCTTGACCGACTAAAGCAACGACTGTGGCGATACCTCGATGAAAAGACCATCGATGAAATATGGCAGGATGGTTACAATACAGGATTAAAGCATATGGATCAGATGCACGCAAAAATTGATAATCAAAAAAATAGCAAATGAAATACATACCGATACTATACAGTACTCCAATGGTGCAGGCGAAGAAAGCCGGGCTCAAAACAATGACAAGGAGATTGAGGGACCTTGATAAAGTCAACGAACATCCTGATGAATGGGAGTTTGTCGGATTTGAGCACAATGCAAAAGAACAGCTGTGCGCTCATTTCAGAAAAAAGGATGATCACACTAAGCATTACATCATTCCTTCACCATATGGGAAACCAGGTGATATTCTTTGGACAAGGGAAACGTTCAGAAAATACTACAACGTTGACGAATCTGGATATACTCAGTTTTATCAGGAGATCATTGAGTATGCTGCTAATAATCCAGAGCCAATCCTTATGCTTGATGGAGATGGCTGTGTAGGATTCAACAAAGATGGAACGGAACGATACATAACATGGAAACCGAATATTCACATGCCAAAGGAAGCTTGCAGGATGTGGGATGAGGTAGTAAGCGTACGAATAGAACGGATACAAGATATAAGTGAGGGAGATGCAAAAAAAGAGGGAGTAAAACTACAAATGCCGTCTCATTTGTATAAAAATTATAGACATGGAACTGATCCTGTCGAAGGATTCAGTAATCCGGTTTCATCTTTTGAATCATTATGGCGAGAAATTAACGGGGATGAGTCCTGGTGTCAAAACCCATTCGTATGGGTAATTGAGTTCAAACCAATTAATAAACCTGAAAATTGGCCATTATGAAAGGCTTGTTTGTTAGAGAAGATAGCGGAGCATTTTTTTAATTCACACATAAAACCTTTCGGCGTATAGGTAGCCGATTACAATAATGAACAACTTAAAAATCGGTCAAATGGTGGAGTATTTCCCCGGTAATGCCGAAGACAAACAACTTCCTAATGGAATGAAGTCCGCCCCCGCAATTGTAACACAGCTGTTCAGTAGTGAAGGCAATCACCCTAATGCAAACCTGACAGTATTTGTTATGGATCATAAAGGAACACCGGTACGATCCGAATGGAGTGTTTTCAATGAGGCGCACCCTGTATTCCAGAGCAATCCCGGATGTCCGCACTTTGTTGCACAGTAGCCATTAGAACGATATGCTCCGTTAATCAACGGGAGCGAGGAGCCCACTCAAGTTTTAACTCGCTGACAGCCGGAAAGACGGCACTTTTTAAGTTCTTAAAAACAACAATTCAAGCTTTTAATATGGAATCTGAATATGTAAAACTAATGTCATTGATTGATGTTCTTGAAAAAGTCTTCCACCCTGATCTGCTTTTTGATCTTAGGGCACAGATTAATAGGGCAATTCAGGAATCAAAAGAAGATGGCATTCGACTATCAGGAGTATCTGAAAGAGCATTAAGGATTGACAGAGAAATAGAGCAAATGATTTCCTATAAAAGGATGAATGCACTGACTCCATTTTCAGTAAAATGTTTTGGTAAACGTTTATTGGAGGAGTTTGTAAATGAAACTGATCAATAAAATCATACCCATGCCACACACTTTTATAGAAGGTCATGATAAAGAAAGAGTCTTACAAAACTTAAAGATTCACATTGAATACGTGTTCAAAAAAGATGTTTACCAAACACTGAAATCTTATGCTATGATGGAAGAGATCAATGAAAAGATAGGAGAGATTGTTAGGGATTATTTCAAAGATTATTCCGAAGAAGAAATGAGCAATTTAGATTATTACATAATGAAAAACTTATATAACTATCCGATATGATCACCCCAAGAGAATACAGCAAGGACCCGTCATTGATGCCTGATGGTATCGTTTTAACCTTACCCGAAATGTTCTTTGAGGACAGAAAAATGACTATTGATCAGTTCAAAAAGAAGTTTGAACGATACATGCACCAGGAAGATGCTATCTGGAATTTCAGGCTCACCAATCTACCCAAACACGATATAGCCTATGTGTATTTGGTATTCGATAAGCAAATCCAATACCGATGCCAATTCGTAATGTACGAAAGGAATAAGGCAAAGACATTCTCTGATGCATCGGATGGACAGATGCGGTATTTCCCGTCGTCAAACTGGGTATTATTCACTGGCCCTATTATTAAACCTCCATATGAATGGCTGCAGAAAGGATTCCAGGGATTCAGGTATTGCACAAAACTTTTTTAAATGATTAACGAATTACGTATATGCTCAGTTTCTGGTGGAAAGGATTCCACAACGCTTTATTGCCTGATTGGATGGTTTAACGGTAAATTATGTACGTAACCTCCATATAATGGCCAGTGGGCCATAGGTTCAGATAGTAAAAGCCGATTTTTCTGAAAAATTGAGCCGAAACGGGAAAGAGATCAGCGGTAATCCATTCCTTGATATGATGATTTGGGAAGGTCGTGCCCCGTCGACTAAAGCACAATTTTGTACTGAATGGGTAAAGTTATGGCCTCAGTTACTATACTTACAAAATAACTATCCAACAGATGAATGGATCATGTTTTCCGGAATCAGACAATCAGAATCCCAAAGAAGATTAAAAGCTTATCCAGACCCATTCAGGTGGAACAGCTATTTCGATTGCGAATACATATTGCCTATGCTTTATCAATCAGAAAGTGATGTATTTGATTTCCTTGAAGAGAAAGGAGTGCCACCAAACCCACTATATGCACTTGGTTACGGTCGTGTTGGTTGTTTTCCTTGTATTCACGCTAATAAAGGAGAATTGGCATTACTTCCTGATTGGGCATGGCATAAACTTGAACAATGGGAAAGTAAATTGGGTGGATCATGGTTCTCTGGAGGTATCCTGCCGGGAAAGAAGCCAGGATATATACCTAAGATTGCAGAAGTTAGAGATTGGTGCAAGACGGTAAGAGGTGGCAAGCAATTCGACTTGTTCAAATCGGTTGATGTCGCTGATGCTCCGTCTTGTATGAGCACTTGGGGAATCTGTGAATAAATATTAAAACACCAAAACCATATACAATGTCCGATAAACAGAATATAACGGCAGATCATCTTTTGGAAAAAAAAGCAAATGAGCATTACTTGAGTAGCACTAATGGATTTGGTGCATCTACCTTCGGATTAGACGGGATACCATTTGTCAGAAGGAAAGCAATTATTGAATTAATGGAAGAATATGCAGCCCTCAAAATGAGGAAAGCGGCAGAAGATTCTTTTGGTGAAGGATGGGACCGCTGTTTATCTTCTCCTATAGCATGGAAAGATTCGGAGCGGGAAAAATATATCGATAATTATTATCCAAAATCAACATCTGTTTGAAGAAGTTGAACTGCATTCCGTTTACTTCATTCGAGCTGCATCAGATACTTTAATTCAAATCTTTGCAGTTTTCATATAGGAACCTATTAGTTTGTACCTTTATACAAATAAAAAGGTTTTTTAGTGCAGAAGAATATCACTTCCAAGGTTATTGAAACCCGCCAAATCTTCTGGCGGAACTTACAGTTCATACAGCATTCAGGATTTAAAGAACTCACTGAACTGGCCAGACATAGGCTCAAATCCTCGCTGCTGGAGAACCATTTCATTCAGCCTTTTTATGTCTGCGATATTGCCGGTGAGTTATTCTGTCTGGATGGCTTTCACCGTAACGATCTGCTGGAGCAGTTGATTTCCGAAGGTGTGGATGTGCCTATTGAGCTACCAGGTACGTTTATTCAGGTACAGGACAAAAAAGAAGCCGCCAAGTTGGTATTGGTGTTCAGTTCCGCTTACGCCAAGGTATTGGCTCAGGGATTGAATGAGTTTATTACCCTGAATGATCTCGACTGGACGGGTATAAAGGACACAATCGACCTACCAGATTTCAGCGAGGAGCGATTTGAGCAGAAGTTCAACCTGTTTGAAACGGAAACAGCAGAAGAACCATCTGTTCCTGTTGAAGAGGATACAGTAGTGAAGCCAGGCGATCTGTTTTGGATAAACGGGCATAAGATCATTTGCGGCAGCTTTAAGGACGAGGATACGATATCAGCTTTAATGGAGGGTAAAAAGGCACGTATTGTTAACTGTGACCCGCCATACAATCTGCCTGCTAACTTCTTCACCAATAAGGACGAGAAGCGACATAAAGACTTTGCTATGGCACACGGCGAGATGTCTGATGATGAGTTTGTGCAGTTTCTGGCCCTGATCATGCAGCGGTCCGTTGACTATACTGTTCCCGGTGCCATTCACTACATTTTTATGGATTTCCGTCACATGTGGCACATGACTGAGGCTGCAAGGCGTATATATGGCAACCCGGAGCCCAAACAGATGTGTGTATGGGTAAAGGATATAATGGCCAATGGATCGTTTTACCGGGCTCAGCAGGAGCTTTGCTTTGTGTTCAACAATGAACAGGCGAAAGCGCTCTGGAATAACGATATCGCTGATTATGGCGGCTTTTACAAGAATGAGCAGGAACTTGTCTACATCTTCAAAAATGGCGGGGATGAGGTAAAACACCTTTCCCACCTCTCGCTGGAGAAGCGCATCAGGACAAACGTATGGCGATATCCATCAGCTACCTCAGTGGCCAATCCTGATCGGTACGAACTGAAAAACCATCCAACGCCCAAGCCGGTAGTAATGATCGCTGATGCGATCCTGGACACTACCAATGAGGATGATATCGTCATTGATTGGTTTCTGGGCTCTGGGACTTGCTTAATCGCTTGTGAGCAAACTGGCCGTAAGTGTCACGGTACCGAGATCAGCCCCTATTATGTTCAATCTATTATCAAACGATACTTGAATTTCTGCCAGAAAAGAGGCATAGCAGTTAATTTTACCCATCTCAATGGTGAGCTAACAATTAACGACTTCAAAGATGGCAGCAAGTGAAACACTTCAGTTTATGGCAAAAGTAAAAAGCGGGTTGATCGATTATTTTACTGAAAGGCTCGACATTGAAAACTCAGCCCTTGAAACCTACAATAAGCTCGGTCCTATTGAGGGTTCGGAACTGCCTGACGATGTAAAAAGAATGCGGGAAATACAGGCTATCCTGCTACGGGACCGGATTAACGAATTAAACAAGCATATCGCTGTCATTAAAAGGATTTTCCCAGATGCCTAATACCGGAGGAAATAAAGGCAAGTCAAGCGATGACCTTGTAATGGAGGAGCGCACCCGCACGGTTATTCAGTGGGTGCTAAAGGGCTATTTCACAAAGGATATCATCCAGCAGGCTAAACTGAGCTGGCAGGTGGAGGAGCGGCAGGCATATAACTACCTGAAACGGGCAAAGGGTGAGATCAAGAAGATCCGCTCAAAGGACCTGAAAGACCTGATTGCCTGGCATCAGGGTGTACGGCTTCAACTGTTTAACCAACTTGAGAATAAGAAGTCACCATCCGGGACATTTGCAGCGATGGATATTCTCAAAGACATGGCCAAGATTGACGGAGCCTACCCTGCAGACAAGCATGAGGTAAAATTGAGTGCCGATACCGTTGTTGTGGTTGGCAGCAAACAACTAAGCAAAGAATAATGTGGCCAGAAAACTCACATTCAAATTCCCAGAGGAACTATTCAACCTTTCCTTTCTGCCGTACATGGAGTGTCTGGCACGAATCCAGTTGTTTACCGGAAATAGAGGTTCCGGTAAGACCACCTTCCTGCAGCAGAAGGCGATAATATTCGCACTTACAAAGAAGTATTTCCGTTTAATCTATACCCGTAAAGTGTCGGAGAACATCCGAGATAGCCTGTTTCAAGGCTTCAAGGATATTATCAACGATTGGGGGTTGCAGCAATATTTCAAGATCAAGGAATCAGAGATGGATATCATCTGCATTCCTACCGGCAATATGCTGCTATCGTTTGGTCTTGATAAGCCAGAGAAGCTGAAGGGTATCAAGGATCCTACACACATTCTCTGCGATGAGATGACAGAGATCACATTTCAGGATTACTCGGCATTGATCGCGCTACTCAGAACGAGCAAGACCGCTATTCCGCAGTTTTGGGGAACATTCAACCCTGAGTACGGATTCTGGGGCCGTGAATATTTCTTTGCTGATAGCGAAAACGATGAGATACCTCTTGGTCTAGTACCGGCCAAAGGCGAGGATGTATTGATATTTAAGGGCACATTTAAAAACAATCCTTTCATTGATGCTCCTGCCTACGAAAAGAGCTTGCTGGAGTTGGCCCGTGGTGATGAGAATAAGCTGACAGTATGGATTGACGGCAATTGGGGACAATCGGTAACCGGCAACGAGTATTTTACTGACTACAAAAAGTCTGTTCATGCGCTCAAAGTGTCATTCCTTGCTGATAAAGCTGTTCACGCAACATTCGACTTCAATACCGTGCCATATATGACCCTTCTCGGCATGCAGGTAAACATTACGGCGGAGGCATTTGAAATAAGGGTGTTCAGGGAATATTGTCTGAAATCACCATTGAACAGCACTACAGCAGTTTGTAAGAAACTTCTGGAAGAGTACACGCCCGTTGATCTGCTATACTACGGTGATGCTTCTGGAGAGAACAATATAGCCGGGAAAGGTAATGTAACGGCATTTGATGATGTCCGTACTGCTTTCTTTCACCTGATCACCGATGCAAGTAACCGTGTTCTAAAGCGTAACCCACCGGTCTTGAAACGTAGGGATTTTATGAATGATATCCTCGCCGGCAGACTGGAATACGAAGGGCTTCCCGTTGTGCTTATGATCGATGAGAATTGTAAAGAACTTCTCAAAGACTTGCTGAAATTGAAAATGGGGGCTGATGGTAAAAAGTTGAAGGTGAAAGTAAAAGATAAAGTAACCGGGATCACTTACGAGGAGCTCGGGCATACTTCTGATGCTCTTGAATATATGATCGTTCAATTACTATGGGACGAATTTTTCAAAAGGAAAAACAAATAAGTGTGTAATTTTATACAAACAAAGAAGTATGGCACGGGATGACGCCTATAAGGTGCTGATTGACACCGTTTCCAATAATACTAAGCATCAGGACTACAAACGGGTAACTGATTTGGCAGATGATTATGCAACCTATATCACTGGAAGTGGCATCGATAAAAAGCTGAGACGATTCAATCCCCGTGAGGATGAAGCGATGTTCGCACAGCGAAAAGAACTGACCATATCGATCACTCCCGCAGTGGCCTCATCTCTTAAACGCCCATTTAACAAGGTTCCACGTACACCACCGGTTACGAAGAAAGTTTCTGCCAAGGATAAGAACAATGAACAGGCAGTATCTGAGATACAAGAGCGCATCAATTCATTCTATGGCGGCGATGCGAATGTCGGGGGCTTGGATTATTGGATCCAGAATCGCTTTGTTGATCTCTCTTTCATTGATCCCAATAGTTGGATAGTTATTGAATTTGATCCGTTTGATAGCAATATCGAAAAGGCATCTCCACGTCCTTTTGAAGTTACCTCAAGACAGGCCATCAATTTCTCAATACTCAACAATAAGGTTCAGTGGTTGATTGTGGAGACGGAGATTACCTACCCGACTAAAAAAGACGGAATAATCAATGTTCCCAATGGTATTACGCCATCTGTTCAGATGACTAAGCAGAATAAAGGGAAAAAGTACACGATTTATGCGGACAATGATGCGATAACACTCACTCAGACCAGTAAAGATGATAAGGATAGAATACTTTCGGTACCAAGTGAACAACTGATAAATCTCGAAGGTAAAGGCACATTCATCATTAATTTCTATGAAACCAAAACAGAATCATGCCCGGCTTTCCGGGTGGGTTATATTGCGGATGTGCAAACACAAGGACGCACGTATGTCAATCCGTTTCACGATGCACTTTGCCACTTTGAGAAATCAGTAAAAATTGTCAGCGAGTTTGATCTTTCTACCTGTCTGCATACGTTCCCACAGAAGATAGTACGCATTACCAAAACCTGCCAGGGTAGCAAAGGGCAAAAATGTAAAGGTGGAAAGCTGATCGATGGCTCTATTTGCCCGAGCTGTCAAGGAACTGGGAAACCGATACACACTACCGGTCAAGATATCGTTGAAGTGGCTCTGCCCGATACGAAAGAAGAGTATGTCCCTTTGAATGATTTTGTATATTATGTTCCGCTACCGGTGGAATTATTGAGATTCCAGAAAGAATTGACTGATTCCACAGAAATCAAGGTGCATCAGACGGTATTCAATTCAACGGCATTACTCCGCAAACCAAACGGTGGCCAGCAGATAGATCCTACAGCTGCAGAGGTCAACAATGACATGGACAGTGTGTATGACACTCTTTCTCCATTTGGTGAGAAGGTATCGAGTGTATGGGCCTTGATCGTGCAGTTTATCGCCATCCTGACGGACAATAAGGACAAGGTGAGTATCCTGCATCGATTCCCGTCAAACTTCAAACTGAAAACCCGCACAGACCTTTATGGCGAAAGGAAAACATTGAAGGATGCCGGATCACCATCATTCGTAATGGATGCTGTTGATGACGAGCTGGCTCAGGATATCTATGCGGATGATGCAGACAGTTTGTTACAATATCGAGTAAAGAAGGAACATTTCCCATTCCCAGGCAAATCGCCGGAGGATATCCAGTTCCTTTTGTCAGCAAGCACAACGCTGAAAAAGACGAAGGTACTTTACACTTATTTCGATCAGATATTCACAGAGCTGCAGCGTGAGAGCCTGGCAGCTAACAATGATTTCTATTTGATGAAACCAGCAGACCGGCAAAGCAAGATCGATGAGAAGGTTAAGGCACTACTGGATGAACTGAGCAGTGA
>JACXTT010012772.1_pt1 | contig 11122 bp, 12 predicted proteins | sample 9270951 | NCBI WGS metagenome assembly JACXTT01 (sample SAMN15532306, study PRJNA645909) | rock metagenome | isolation source: weathered quartz diorite | place: Puerto Rico | collected 2017-06-21 | reverse complement strand
TGCGCGTGCCGGCCGGCCACCCGGCCACCGCCGGGCTCGGCGCGATGTTCGGCGCGATCACGGTCGAGAAGGCCTGACGAGCATGGTCGACAGCCTCAACGCCTTCGGCAGCCACGCGCTCGGCGCGTTCTGGCCGCTCGTGTGGTCGATCGTCAAGATCGTCGCGCTGGTCGCGCCGCTGATGGGCGCGGTCGCGTACCTGACGCTGTGGGAGCGCAAGGCGATCGGCTGGACGCAGATTCGCCCCGGCCCGAACCGCGTCGGCCCGCTCGGACTGCTGACGCCGATCGCCGATGCGGTCAAGCTGATCTTCAAGGAGATCATCGTTCCGACCGCAGCGAACAAGCGGCTGTTCTTCCTCGGCCCGATCATGACGATCATGCCGGCGCTCGCCGCGTGGGTCGTGATGCCGTTCGGGCCCGACGCGGCGCTGGGCAACGTCAACGCCGGCCTGCTGCTGCTGATGGCGATCACCTCGGTCGAGGTCTACGGCGTGATCATCGCCGGCTGGGCCTCGAACTCGAAGTACGCGTTCCTCGGCGCGCTGCGCGCGTCGGCGCAGATGGTCAGCTACGAGATCGCGATCGGGTTCTGCCTCGTCGTCGTGCTGATGGTCAGCGGCAGCCTGAACATGACCGAGATCGTGCTCGGCCAGGCGAAGGGCGCGTTCGCCGAGCGCGGCATCACGTTCCTGTCGTGGAACTGGCTGCCGCTGCTGCCGATCGCGGTCGTGTATTTCATCTCGGGGCTGGCCGAGACCAACCGGCATCCGTTCGATGTCGTCGAAGGCGAGAGCGAGATCGTCGCCGGCCACATGGTCGAGTACTCGGGCATGGCGTTCGCGATGTTCTTTCTCGCTGAATACGCGAACATGATCCTGATCTCGGCGATCGCCGTCGTGATGTTCCTCGGCGGCTGGACCGCGCCGGTGTCGTTCGCGCTGATCAGCGTCGACACGCCGGAATGGATCCGCAGTACCGCGTGGTTCTGGAACTGGTTCTGGCTGTTCGGCAAGACGTTCTGCGTCGTCACCGTGTTCCTGTGGGTGCGTGCGACGTTTCCGCGCTTTCGCTACGACCAGATCATGCGGCTCGGCTGGAAGATCTTCATCCCGGTGACGCTGGTCTGGCTCGTCGTGGTCGGGCTGTGGATCCAGTCGCCGCTGAACATCTGGCGCTGACGCTGCAAAGAGAGCAACACACCATGTCCGCCGTCGCATCGATCAAGGAACTGTTCGGGAGCCTGATGCTCACCGAGTTGCTGAAGGGGCTGGCCCTGACCGGCCGGCATTTCCTGTCGCCGTCGATCACTGTGCAGTTTCCGGAAGAGAAGACGCCGCTCAGCCCGCGCTTCCGCGGCCTGCACGCGCTGCGCCGCTACGAGAACGGCGAGGAGCGCTGCATCGCCTGCAAGCTGTGCGAGGCGGTGTGCCCGGCGCTGGCGATCACGATCGAGTCCGACGTGCGCGACGACGGGTCGCGCCGCACCACGCGCTACGACATCGACCTGACCAAGTGCATCTTCTGCGGCTTCTGCGAAGAGAGCTGCCCGGTCGACTCGATCGTCGAGACCCACATCTTCGAATACCACGGCGAGAAGCGCGGCGACCTGTATTTCACGAAGGACATGCTGCTCGCGGTGGGCGACCGCTACGAAGCCGAGATCGCCAAGGCCAAGGAGGCGGACGCGAAGTACCGCTGACGCCCGCGGCCGCCGCGCCGCAGCGGGCGGCGCCCTCGCGCAAAGAACAACATGGACATCAACACCGCGCTCTTCTACGTCTTCTCGGCCGTGCTGCTGTTCGCGGCGTTCCGCGTGATCACCGCGCGCAGCCCGGTCTCGGCGGCGCTGTTCCTCGTGCTAGCGTTCTTCAACGCGGCCTGCGTGTGGATGCTGCTGCGCGCCGAGTTCCTCGCGATCGTGCTGGTGCTGGTCTACGTCGGCGCGGTGATGGTGCTGTTCCTGTTCGTCGTGATGATGCTCGACGTCGGCGCCGAGGCGCTGCGCGAAGGCTTTTGGACGCACTTCCCCGCGGCCGCGCTCGTAGGCGTCGTGATCGCGCTCGAGATGGCGGCGGTGCTGATCCCGGGCTTCCGGCTCAGCGACGCGCCGGTGGCCGACGCGGCGGCGCTGAAGCTCGGCAACACCAAGCTGCTCGGCATCGAGGTCTACACGCGTTACCTCTATCCGCTGCAGATCGCTGCGGTGCTGCTGCTGGTCGCGATCATCGCGGCGATCGCGCTGACGCTGCGCCGGCGCAAGGATTCGAAGTACCAGGATCCGTCGCAGCAGGTGCGGGTGCGCGCGGCCGACCGCGTGCGCATCGTCAAGCTCAAGCCCGAGGTCGAGCCGCCGCCCCCGCCGCCCGACACGCCGGCCGCCGCCGCAGGAGACAAGCGATGAGCGCCGCGCTGACCCTCGGCCACTACCTGACGCTCGGCGCGATCCTGTTCGCGCTGTCGGTGATCGGCATCTTCCTGAACCGCAAGAACCTGATCGTGCTGCTGATGGCGATCGAGCTGATGCTGCTCGCGGTCAACCTGAACTTCGTCGCGTTCTCGTACTACCTCGGCGACATGGCGGGGCAGGTGTTCGTGTTCTTCATCCTCACCGTCGCGGCGGCCGAATCGGCGATCGGGCTGGCGATCCTCGTCGTGCTGTTCCGCAACCGCGCGACGATCAATGTCGACGAGCTCGACGCGCTGAAGGGCTGACGCGATGGCCTCCGCTGCATCTTCCCTTTCCACCTCGCTGCTGCTGGTCGTGCCGCTCGCGCCGCTGGTCGGCGCGATCGCCGCCGGGCTGTTCGGCAAGGCGATCGGCCGCGCCGGCGCGCACTGGATCACCTGCATCGGCGTCGCGATCGCGTTCGTCGTCTCGTTCTACGTGCTGCACGTCGTCGTCACCGAACACGCGCGCTTCGAGGCGACGCTGTACGAGTGGATGCAGCTCGGCCCGCTGAAGATGGAGGTCGGCTTCCTCGTCGACGGGCTGACCGCGATGATGATGTGCGTCGTCACGTTCGTCTCGCTGATGGTGCACGTCTACACGATCGGCTACATGGCCGACGACCCGGGCTACCAGCGCTTCTTCAGCTACATCTCGCTGTTCACGTTCTCGATGCTGATGCTCGTGATGAGCAACAACTTCCTGCAGCTGTTCTTCGGCTGGGAGGCGGTCGGTCTGGTGTCGTACCTGCTGATCGGCTTCTGGTTCACGCGGCCGACCGCGATCTTCGCGAACCTGAAGGCGTTCCTCGTCAACCGCGTCGGCGATTTCGGCTTCATCCTCGGCATCGGGCTCGTCGTCGCGTACGCGAACACGCTGAACTACGGCGAGGCGTTCGCGCAGGGCGCGACGCTCGCGAAGTTGACGTTCCCCGGCACGAGCTGGCTGCTGATCACGGTGATCTGCATCTGCCTGTTCATCGGCGCGATGGGCAAGAGCGCGCAGTTCCCGCTGCACGTCTGGCTGCCCGATTCGATGGAAGGCCCGACGCCGATCTCGGCGCTGATCCACGCCGCGACGATGGTGACGGCCGGCATCTTCATGGTCGCGCGGATGTCGCCGCTGTTCGAGCTCTCCGATACCGCGCTGAGCTTCGTGATGACGATCGGCGCGATCACGGCGCTGTTCATGGGCTTCCTCGGCGTGATCCAGAACGACATCAAGCGCGTCGTCGCGTACTCGACGCTGAGCCAGCTCGGTTACATGACGGTCGCGCTCGGCGTCTCGGCGTATTCGGTCGCGGTGTTCCACCTGATGACGCACGCGTTCTTCAAGGCGCTGCTGTTCCTCGCCGCCGGCAGCGTGATCATCGGCATGCACCACGACCAGGACATCCGCAACATGGGCGGCCTGCGCAAGTACATGCCGATCACGTGGCTGACGTCGCTGATCGGCTCGCTCGCGCTGATCGGCACGCCCGGCTTCGCCGGCTTCTACTCGAAGGACAGCATCATCGAGGCCGCACACGAGAGCCACCTGTGGGGCTCGGGCTTCGCGTACCTCGCTGTGCTCGCCGGCGTGTTCGTCACCGCGTTCTATTCGTTCCGAATGTACTTCCTGGTGTTCCACGGCGCCGAGCGCTTCCGCGCCAAGCCGTTCCCCGCCGAGCACGATGCGCACCACGACGATCACGACGAGCACGCGCATGGCCACGACGCGCATGCGCACGAGCCGCACGAATCGCCGTGGGTCGTCACGGTGCCGCTGGTGTTGCTGGCGATCCCGTCGATCGTGATCGGCGCGATGGCGATCCAGGCGATGCTGTTCAGCGACTACTTCGACGGCGCGATCGCGGTCAACGCCGAGGCCCACCCGGCGATGGAGGAACTCGGCAAGGCGTTCCACGGCGCCGGCGCGATGGCGCTGCATGCGTTCACGTCCGCGCCGTTCTGGCTCGCCGCGGCCGGCGTCGCGGTCGCCTACTGGTTCTACATGCTGCAGCCGGCGATCCCGGGCGCGATCCAGGCGCGCTTCGGCGCGGTCTACCGGTTGCTCGACAACAAGTACTACCTCGACTGGATCAACGAGCACATCGTCGCGAAGCTCGCGCGTGTCGTCGGCCGCGGGCTGTGGAAGGGCGGCGACGAGGGCTTCATCGATCGCATCCTGATCGACGGCACCGCGCGCGAGGTGAATGCGGTGGCGGCGATCGGGCGCCGGCTGCAGACTGGCTACCTCTACTTCTACGCGCTGGTGATGATCGTCGGCGTGATCGGCCTGATGACGTGGCAGCTGTGGCCGTACCTGACCGCGACCGCGGCGCGCTGAGTTTTCCGATGGACCACCACGACAACAACAACACGGGCACCTCATGGGCTGGTTGAGTCTCGCGATCTGGCTGCCGATCGCCTCGGGCGTGGCGCTGCTCGCTGCCGGGCGCGATGCGACGACGGTGCGCTGGCTGTCGCTCGGCGCGGCGCTCGCGAGCTTCGCGGTCACGCTGCCGGTGATCGGCGGCTTCGACAACGCGTCGGCTGCGATGCAGTTCGAAGAGAGCTACTCGTGGATCGAGCGCTTCAACGTCAACTACCACCTCGGCGTCGATGGGCTGTCGATGTGGTTCGTGCCGCTGACCGCGTTCATCACGGTGATCGTCGTGATCGCCGCGTGGGAGGTCGTCACCGAGCGCGTCAACCAGTACATGGGGGCGTTCCTGATTCTGTCGGGGCTGATGGTCGGCGTGTTCGCCGCGCTCGACGGGCTGCTGTTCTACGTCTTCTTCGAGGCCACGCTGATCCCGATGTACCTGATCATCGGCGTCTGGGGTGGGCCGCGGCGCGTCTACGCGGCGTTCAAGTTCTTCCTGTACACGCTCGCCGGCTCGCTGCTGATGCTGGTCGCGCTGATCTATCTGTACTACACCTCGGGCGGCAGCTTCGACATCCAGGCCTGGCACCGGCTGCCGCTGTCGATGCCCGCGCAGAGCTACCTGTTCTTCGCGTTCTTCCTCGCGTTCGCCGTCAAGGTGCCGATGTGGCCGGTGCACACCTGGCTGCCCGACGCGCACGTCGAGGCACCGACCGGCGGCTCGGTCGTGCTGGCCGCGATCATGCTGAAGCTCGGCTGCTACGGCTTCCTGCGGTTCTCGCTGCCGATCGTGCCCGACGCGTCGCACAAGTGGGCCGGCTTCATGATCGCGCTGTCGCTGATCGCGGTCGTCTACATCGGCTTCGTCGCGCTGGTGCAGCAGGACATGAAGAAGCTCGTCGCGTACTCGTCGATCGCGCACATGGGCTTCGTGACGCTGGGCTTCTTCATCTTCAACGAGCTCGGCATGTCGGGCGGCATCGTGCAGATGGTCTCGCACGGCTTCGTCTCGGGCGCGATGTTCCTGTGCATCGGCGTGCTCTACGACCGGGTCCATTCGCGCGAGATCGCGGCCTACGGCGGTGTCGCGAACACGATGCCCAAGTTCGCCGCGCTGGCGGTGCTGTTCGCGATGGCGAATTGCGGCCTGCCGGGCACCGCCGGCTTCGTCGGCGAATGGATGGTGATCCTCGGCGCGGTCAAGGCGAACTTCTGGCTCGGCCTGATCGCGGCGACGACGCTGATCTTCGGTGCGGCGTACACGCTGTGGATGGTCAAGCGCGTCTACTTCGGCGCGGTCGCGAACCACCACGTCGGCGAACTCAGCGACATCGGCACCCGCGAGTTCGCGATGCTCGGCCTGCTCGCCGCCGCGGTGCTCGCGATGGGCCTGTACCCGAAACCGTTCACCGATGCGATGCATGCGTCGGTCGAGAAGCTGCAGCGCCACGTCGCCGTGAGCAAGCTGCCCGCCCCGTGAAGCACAACGAGCGAAGCGCGCGATGAACCCGATGAACTGGCCCGCCGTCTATCCGCAGCTCGTGCTGCTGACGATGGCGCTCGTCGTCGCGATGGTCGACCTGTGGGTCGCGCACCCGAAGCGGCTGCCGACCTACGTGCTCGCGCAGCTCTCGCTCGCGGTCGTCGCGGCGATGCAGCTGTGGGCGTTCAACACCGGCGACACCGTCTACGCGATGCAGCGCATGGTCGTCGCCGACCCGATGGGGCACCTGCTCGGCTTCTTCGCGACGATCGCCGCGATGGTCGCGCTCGTCTACGCGCGCGCCTACGCGGCCGAGCGCGACATGCTCAAGGGCGAGCTGTTCACGCTGAGCATGTTTTCGCTGCTCGGCATCGGCGTGATGGTCTCGGCCAACAACTTCCTCGTCGTCTACCTCGGGCTCGAGCTGATGTCGCTGAGCCTGTACGCGCTGGTCGCGCTGCGCCGCGACCATGCCGACGCGACCGAGGCGGCGATGAAGTATTTCGTGCTCGGCGCGCTCGCCAGCGGCTTCCTGCTGTACGGGCTGTCGATGATGTACGGCGCGACCGGCTCGCTCGAGATGGGCGAGGTGTTCAAGGCGATCGGCACCGGCCAGATCAACAAGGCGGTGATGGCGCTCGGCGTCGTGTTCATCGTCGCCGGGCTCGGCTTCAAGCTCGGCGCGGCGCCGTTCCACATGTGGGTGCCCGACGTCTACCAGGGCGCGCCGACCGCGGTCACGCTGCTGATCGGCGGCGCGCCGAAGCTCGCGGCGTTCGCGATCACGATCCGGCTGCTCGTCGAAGGCATGCTCGGGCTGGCCGGCGACTGGCAGCAGATGCTCGTCGTGCTGTCGGTGTTCTCGATGCTGCTCGGCAATGTCGTCGCGATCGCGCAGACGAACCTCAAGCGCATGCTCGCGTATTCCAGCATCGCGCAAATGGGCTTCATGCTGCTCGGGCTGTGCTCGGGCGTGGTCTACAACAACACGATCTCGGCCGGCAACTCGTACGCGTCGTCGATGTTCTACATCGTCGCCTACGTGATGACGACGCTCGGCAGCTTCGGCATCGTGATGCTGCTGTCGCGGCGCGGCTTCGAATCGGAAGAGATCGCCGATCTCGCCGGCCTCGGCAAGCGCAGCCCCGGCTTCGCGCTGGTGATGACGATCTTCATGCTGTCGCTCGCCGGGCTCCCGCCGACGATCGGCTTCTACGCGAAGCTGTCGGTGCTGCAGTCGCTGGTGTCGACCAACGTGACCGGCTACGTCTACCTCGCGGTCGCCGCGGTCGTGCTGTCGCTGGTCGGCGCGTACTACTACCTGCGCGTGATCAAGGTGATGTACTTCGACGAGCCGACCAGCACCGCGCCGATCACCGCCGGCTGGGACATGCGCGCGGTGATGTCGCTGAACGGCGCGGCCGTGCTGCTGTTCGGGCTGTTGCCGGGCGGGCTGATGACGCTGTGCGTGCAGGCGATCGTCAAGGCGCTCGCGACCTGAGCGCTCAGCGCCCCGCGCCGCTTCGCTGATGGACACCTCGGCCGCCGTCTGGCTGGTGCTGCTGGTCGCGGTCGTCGCGGCGAATCTGCCGTTCGTCAACGAGCGGCTGTTCGTTGTCGGTCCGCGGCGCGCGCCGAAGGCGATCGGCTGGCGGCTGTTCGAACTCGTGCTGCTGTGGGGCGCGACGCTCGCGCTCGGCTTCGCGCTCGAGGCGCGCGCCGGGCAGATCCAGCCGCAGGGCTGGGAGTTCTACGCCGCGCTCGGCTTCGCGTTCCTGACGTTCGCGTTCCCCGGCTTCGTCTGGCGCTACCTGAGGCGCGGCCGATGAGCGACGAGACCGACGAGAGCGACGCGCACTTGCGCGAGCAGACGCTGCACTCCGAGCAGGCCTACGTCGGCAGCTTCCTCGACGTGCGCCGCGAGCAGGTCCGCCTGCCCGACGGCAGCCGCGCCGAGCGCGAATACATCGTCCATCCCGGCGCGGTGATGATCGTGCCGCTGCTCGACGACGGCCGGCTCGTCGTCGAGCGCCAGTGGCGTCATCCGATGGCGCGCGCGATGCTCGAGTTTCCGGCCGGCAAGCTCGACCACGGCGAGCCGCCGCTCGATTGCGCGATCCGCGAATTGGCCGAAGAGACAGGCTACCGCGCTGCCGAGTGGGCGCGCGCCGGCATCCTGCACAACGCGATCGCGTATTCGACCGAGGGCATCGAGGTCTGGTTCGCGCGCGGCCTGGTCGCCGGCACGCCGCGCCTCGACGCCGGCGAGTTCCTCGACGTCGACGCGATGAGCGCCGAGGCGCTCGACGCCGCGGCGCAGCGCGGCGAACTCACCGACGCGAAGACGCTGATCGGCCTGTTGTGGTTGCAGAATTGGCGCGCCGGGCGCTGGCCGCTGGTCTGGAACGCCGCACCGTGACGCGCCGCCCGCGATAATCGTCGCGATGAAGGTGCTGAACCTGCGCTGCGCGCACGATCACCGCTTCGAAGGCTGGTTCGGATCGGATGCCGACTTCGCGTCCCAGCGCGAGCGCGGCCTGATCGCGTGTCCGACCTGCGACGACGCCGCGATCGAGCGGTTGCCGAGCGCGCCGCGCCTGAACGTCTCGGCGGTGCGCGACGATGCGCCGGCGCCGGCCGAGCAGTCGCTCGCGCGGCTGCAGCGGCGCTGGTTGCAGACGATGCGTCAGGTGGTCGAGAGCACCGAAGACGTCGGCGAGCGCTTTCCCGAAGAAGCGCGCCGCATCCACTACGGCGAGGCCGAGCAGCGCGGCATCCGCGGCCGCGCGTCGGCCGAAGACGCCGACGCGCTGCGCGACGAGGGCATCGAGATCGTCGCGATTGCGCTGCCGCCGGCGCTGAAGAACCCGGTCCAGTAGCGGCCCGCGGTGCCGCTCAGCCGGCGTGGCGCAGCGTGTCGGGCTGCAGCACGACGAAGCGGCTGTCGTCGAGCGCGCTCAGCAGCGTGTCGCCGTCGCGATCGATCGTGAAGCCGCGGCCGGGCGCGACCAGGATGTCGCGGCGGTCGTTGTCGATCGTCAACCACAGGCTGCCGTTCAGCACCTCGATGTGCTGGCCGAGCGCGTGCGGCAGGCGGTGCAGCGCGCCCTTGCGCAGCGAGACCGAGGCGGTGACGAGGTCGGTGGTGTTCATCGTGACTCCTTTGGCATGCTGTTCGTGCATGCTGTGAACGGAGTTTCGTCCTTCGGCGTGCGTCTTTCAAACGGTCAGTTCGAATGACTCGCATGCGGATTTAGAATGCGAAAAACGCCCGGAGCCAACCCGATGCGCCACTTCCGCCTGCCGCCGCTCGACCCGCTCGAGGCCTTCGAGGCCGCGGCCCGCCACCTGAGCTTCACGCGCGCCGCCGACGAGCTCGCGCTGACGCAGTCGGCTGTCAGCCGCCAGATCGCCGCGCTCGAGTCGCACTACGGCGTCGCGCTGTTCCGCCGCCTGCACCGCGCGCTGCGGCTGACCGACGAAGGCCAGCGGCTGGCGCAGACGGTCGGCGACCTGCTCGCGCGGCTGCACCAGGTCGGCGACGAGCTCGAGCGCGACCGGCGCGCGAAGACCGTCGTCGTGACGACGACGCCGGGCTTCGCCGGTCTGTGGCTGATCCCGCGGCTGGCCGGCTTCACCGCGACGCGGCCCGAGGTCGACGTGCGCATCTCGACGTCGTACGCGATCGTCAACCTGAACCGCGACGGCATCGATCTGGCGGTGCGCTACCAGGCCGAGAGCGCGGTCGACCCGGGCGCCGAGCTGCTGTTTGGCGACGTCGTGATGCCGGTCTGCGCGCCGAAGCTGCTGCGCGACCCGGCCCGGCCGCTGAAGACGCCCGACGACCTGCGCCGCCACGTGCTGCTGTACCTCGAGTCGGGCCCCGGCGCCGACATGCAGGACTGGCCGATCTGGCTGCGCGCGATGAAGCTCGACGCGCTGAAGCCGGCCAGCGTGCTGCACTTTTCGCAGTTCGACCAGCTGATCAACGCCGCGATCGCGGGGCAGGGCATCGCGCTCGGGCGGATGCCGCTGCTCAAGCGCGTGCTGCGCGAGCGGCGCCTCGTCGCGCCGTTCAAGAAGAGCGTCGTGTCGCCGCGCAGCTACTACCTGGTCGGCTCGAGCAGCGGCGCGCGCAAGCCCGAGGTGCAGGCGTTCGCCGACTGGCTGCGTGCCGAGGCGCGCGACAGCGCCGCGCCGGGCTGAGCGCCCAGCCGCTCAGAGCACGCGGCCCGGGTTCAGCAGCCCGTGCGGATCGAGCGCCTGCTTGATCGCGCGCATCAGCCCGAGCGCGACCGGCGACTTGCGCTGTGCGAGCTCGTCGCGCTTGAGCGCACCGATGCCGTGCTCGGCCGAGATCGAGCCGCCGAACTCGCCGACGCTGTCGTAGACGATGCGGTTGACCGCGTGCTCCTGCGCCTCGACGAACGCGAGCGCATCGATGCCCGCCGGCGCCTGCACGTTGTAGTGCAGGTTGCCGTCGCCGAGGTGGCCGAAGTTCACGAGCCGCACGCCGGGGATCTCGCGCGCGAGCAGCGCATCGGTCTCGGCGACGAAGGCGGGGATGCGGGACACCGCGATCGAGATGTCGTGCTTGATGTTGAGACCTTCCTCGGCCTGTGCGAGCGGAATGCTTTCGCGCACATGCCAGAGCTGATGTGCCTGCGTGAGGTTCTCGGCCACCACGGCATCCGTCACGCAGCCCGTCTCGAAGGCGGTTTCGAGGAGCGCCTCGAAGCGCGCGCGGGCGTGGTCTTCGGATTCGCTGTCGGAGTTTTCGAGCAGCACGCAGTAAGGCACGGCCGCCTCGTCGATGAAAGGCAC
>JACXTT010012771.1_pt1 | contig 11123 bp, 14 predicted proteins | sample 9270951 | NCBI WGS metagenome assembly JACXTT01 (sample SAMN15532306, study PRJNA645909) | rock metagenome | isolation source: weathered quartz diorite | place: Puerto Rico | collected 2017-06-21 | reverse complement strand
CCGCCATCGAGAGCCGTAAACATATGCAGTGTAACAGAATTGACAATCGCGACGAGGAGGAGCAATGTCAGCGGTAGCGGCAGCGCTTCATTTTTGAGAGCATCTCGTAATAGCTGATCGGCCAGCCGGCTTTCCGGCAGTTGAAGGTAGATACGCGTATAAAAGTTCGTATCGGCGTAAGGATTCATTCACCGGCGATCAGTTTGTCGACTCGTCGGACGTGAACGCCCGGGATCCGGTTTGCGAAAATAGCGTCGCGGCGCGCGGCGAGATCAGGAAAGGACGTCATTTTCGCCGCTCCGCCGGCTTCCGGCCGAACCGTATAGGTCCGGCCGTCACGACGCTTAATACAAACGATGCCATCGCGATCCGCCGCGTCCAGAACGGTGGAGGGCTCACGGTCCAAATCCCGAACAGTGAAGATCTTCATGTCGGACATTATGTCGGCGTTCGAATAAACTGTCAACGCCACGTTAGTATCCGCCCGCGCCAGCGGTGACCGATAGAACATCCCTTTCACGAACGTTCATACGCGTTTGAAAAATGATCAGACCGCGACCGAAGCACATCCGTACGCGAAACAGGGTGCCGGGCGCGTCCGCTCCGCTTGTAGTGCGGACCCGCACCGCCGATTTCGGGTGCGACCGCAGCCAGTTCGCGAAACGGTCGCGCTCGACCGCAGCCGCATGGCGAACGAGAACAGCCATCACACCCTGGCCACTCTCGAATACTTCCAGCACGGCTACAGAAAGCTGCGTCGTCTGCAGCGGCGTGGCAAACACGAGAGAAATAAACGCACGTCGATTGATTTTCATTTGGAAGATTCCTCGTCAGAGCCAAAGGTTGCGATCGAGCGTCCGGTACTGCACGGCTTCCGAAAGATGTTTGGGTTCCAGATCCAGAGCGCCCTCCAGATCGGCGATCGTGCGCGCAACCCGGAGAATCCGGTCGTATCCGCGAGCAGAAAATCCAAGCTTTGACACGGCGTTCTCCATGATCTTTTCGCACTCCGCCGTGAGCACGCAGTGTTTGCGGATGTGGCGAGGACCCATTTGCGCGTTGGTGTAAACGTGATCATCGAAGAAACGCCGCAGTTGCGTGTTTCGCGCCTCGACCACTCGCGACCGTATAACTTCGGACGATTCCGCTCCGCGCGTTGTGGCGAGTTCTTTGTAAGGAACAGCCGGCACGTCGATTTGAATGTCGATCCGATCCATCAGCGGACCCGAGATCTTGGACATGTAACGCTGGATTTGCGGCGGCGTGCAGTAACATTCCTTGCGGAAGTCATTCGCGAAACCGCATGGACAAGGATTCATAGCCGCGATCAGAACGAAAGATGCTGGAAACGTGAGCGTCATTTGAGCGCGTGCAATCGTGACATGCCGGTCCTCGATCGGCTGTCGCAGCACTTCCAGGACGTTGCGTGGAAACTCCGGCAGCTCGTCAAGGAACAGGACTCCGTTGTGAGCCATGCTGACTTCGCCCGGCCGAGGAATGCTGCCGCCCCCGACCAACCCCGCGTCGGAGATCGTATGGTGCGGCGATCGAAACGGTCGGCTCACAACGAGCCCGGTCTCGGGCGCAAGAAGCCCGACGACGGAGTGAATCCGCGTCGTCTCAAGACTTTCTTCGAAGGTCATCGGCGGCAGAATGGTGGGAACGCGCTTCGCGAGCATGGTCTTTCCCGCTCCGGGCGGTCCCACCAAAAGCATGTTATGACCTCCAGCCATGGCGACTTCGATCGCCCGCTTGGCGTGAAACTGGCCGCGCACGTCGCGGAAGTCTTCGGCACGCCGTTGGGTATCTTCGACAGTCGTGCACAGCTGTGCGCGGACGGGTTCCATCGCCCGGCTTCCATTGATGAAATCGACGACCTCGGTCAGCGTTCGCATCGGATACACCGATACGCCCTCGACGACGGCTGCCTCGCGCGCGTTGCCGGGGGCGACCAGAAGGTTAGGAATCTTTCGATCTCGTGCAAGCATGGCGATGGACAATGCGCCACGAACGGCTCTGATTTTTCCGTCGAGCGAGAGTTCACCGACCATCAGGTAATCGGAGAGATCCGGCTTGGCGAGCATTCCGTAACCGCCGAGAATGCTGATCGCCATGGGAAGGTCAAACGCCGAACCTTCCTTCTTCATGTCCGCAGGCGCCAGATTCACGATGATCCGTTGAAACGGAGACCCGAAACCGTTGTTGCGAATCGCCGCAAGAACACGGCTCCGGGATTCGCGAACGGCAGTGTCCGGAAGTCCAACGATGAAAAAATCACCGTTGGTTCCACCGGCTGAAAGGTTTACTTCAACATCGACGAGATACGCTTCAATGCCATAGACGGCCGCACTCCGAGTTTTGAAGAGCATGTTTGTGTTGTGGGAAATGGACGGCTACAAGGGGACTTCAGAATAAAGGACTCGCTGGCCACGATCAAGACTTAGTTCGCGACCCGTCGTTCGCGCCCGCGGCAGTCTCTCAGGGTGCCTCCTACCCGCGGCCAATTGTTTCGGTCACGACCCTTGCCTATTCTCGCCACGGACAGGAGGTCCACCCCGGCATGAGTCCGGTCCATCGCGCACTAAACGTCGTGTTCACGAGTCTGATCATTGGGTTTGGATTCGCAGTGATTCTGTCACTGGCTTGTGCGCCGATCCTGGTGCACTACCATCAGCCCCCGGCCGCAAAGCAGATGAAGCATTAAAAGGCCACGGAATCCGCGCGTCCGACTTCAGATTACGTCTCCGTAGCGTGGTAGCATGACGGCGTGCGACATCTTGGAATCGCATGGGCCCTGTTCCGCTTCTATTTCCGCCTGGCGCCGCGACAGTGGTATCGAAACTGGCCGTTTTTACCAATGCCTCCAACCGGTTACGTCCGCTGGCGCCTTCGAACGGCGTATGGAAAGCATCGCCCCACCTGGCGCATCATTCTGCACGACTTATGGCAATTTGGAGATTGGCTGAGGATGTTTGGCAGAGGTGGCTGAAAAAGCAAAAACCGCGTCGGCCTTTAAACTTTTTTTTCTTCGCCAGGGACGGTCGTTGAAAAATTTCGATCGGCCGACGCGGTCCATTGTTCTGTTCCCCGTTCAAACAGAAGAGGGATCAACTTCCGCATAAAATACATCTTTTTTGGAAATTTTTAGGCCTCCCACCGCAGGAGGATGCTTCCCCAGGTAAAGCCGGCTCCAAACGCGGCCATCAGCACGTAATCGCTTCTCTGGACACGGTTTGTGGCGATAGCCTCAGAAAGGCATATCGGAATGGTGGCTGCGGTCGTGTTGGCATACCTATCGATATTTATAGCCACCTGGGACTCCGACAGCTGCATCTTTTCCATCGCGGCGCGGATGATTCGGAGGTTTGCCTGGTGGGGAATGTAGAGCTTGACATCCTTGATGTCGAGCTGGTTCCTCTCCAGAATCTGTTGTGAAATCTCGGCCATCCCCCGAACGGCGAACTTGAAGACATTCTTCCCGTCCTGATGGACGTAGTGCATCTTCTTCTTAACCGTTTCAGCGGTCGACGGGTTCAAGCTTCCGCCGGCCGGCATGTAAAGAAACTGTCCACCGGCCCCGTCACAGCGAAGCATGAAGTCGATAAGGCCTTGCTCGCCTTCTTCGGCGGGTTCCAAAAGGACCGCACCGGCGCCGTCACCGAAGAGAACGCAGGTGGCGCGGTCCTCGAAATCGATAATGGAAGTCATGACGTCCGCGCCGATCACCAGGACCTTCTTATGGGCTCCACTCTGAATAAATTGCGCTCCGGTCGCCAAGGCATAAAGAAATCCGGAGCAGGCGCCGGATAAATCGAAGCCCCATGCCCGGTTAGCGCCAATCTTGTTCTGAACGAGGCAGGCACTCGCGGGAAAGAACATGTCGGGCGTGACGGTTGCGAAGATGATCAAATCGATTTCCGACCCGTCGATTCCCCGTTTTTCGAGAAGCAGCCTGGCTGCATGCGTGGCGAGATCGCTTGACGCCGTACCCTTATCGACGACTCGGCGTTCGCGAATTCCAGTCCGTTCGATAATCCACTCGTCGGACGTATCGATGATCTTGGCTAGATCGGTATTGGTAACTCGGCGCTCAGGAAGGTAATGGCTAACAGCGGTGATCTTTGCTCGACGTTGACTCAATAACGTTCCTTTCCAGCATAGCCGACGAAATTTAGCATACCGCGCCACGTGTTACAATCCGATCGATGGAGGGAACCTACTACCAGAAAGGGTTTGGACTTCGATCCGAGGTACGTCCTCAGCTTCAGGAAACCTATCGCAGCCAGATCGTTGATTTGATGCGGGCGAACGATTTCCGGCTGGAGGCGGAAGACCTGACGTTTCTCCTCGCGATTGAATTCGGGTTTTGCTACGGCGTTGAGAGGGCCGTCGAGTACGCCTACGAAACCGTGGCGAAATTTCCGGACCGGCGGATCTTCCTGACGGGCGAAATCATTCACAATCCGCACGTGAACAATAAGCTCCAGCGAATGGGGATCCGGTTTCTTCCGCCCGGCGACGCGAAATATGACGAAGTCGTTCGAGGCGACGTCGTTATTGTCCCGGCTTTTGGAATTCCGGCCACCGACCTCGAGTTGCTGTCGGGAAAAGGCTGCGTTGTGGTCGATACCACCTGCGGCTCCGTCCTGAACGTCTGGAAAAACGTCGAGCGATATGCGCGGATCGGCGCAACATCGGTTATTCACGGCAAGTTCGAACACGAAGAGACTCAGGCGACGTTCTCCAGAACCACACTCTTCGCCGGGGCGCACTTCCTCGTTGTCCGGGATAAACGGGAGGCGGAATACGTTTGCAGCTATATCGCCGACGGCGGCGATCGAAACGAATTCATGACCCGTTTTGACAAGGCTGTTTCCGATGGATTCGATCCCGATATCCATCTTGAACGTATCGGGCTGGCCAATCAGACCACGATGCTGAGTTCGGAATCACTGGAAATTGCGGGAATGCTGCGGCTCGCGATGCAGTCCCGATTCGGAGTTGAGGAGATGCCGGAACGGTTTCATTCGTTCGATACGATTTGCAGCGCAACCCAGGATCGACAAGATGCCGTCCGAAGGCTCGAAAGTGAACATCTCGATCTGATGATCGTTATCGGGGGATACAACAGCAGCAACACCAACAATCTCACCAAGATCGCTGCGACGTTTACCCGCGCCTTCCACATCGAGGATGCGGCGGCGATCATCAGCGAGCATGAAATTCGGCACAAGCCCGCCGGCGGTAAGACGGAAACGCTGACGCACGGCTGGTTTCCGAAGACCGCGCGGCGGATCGGAATCACGGCCGGCGCGTCGACTCCGAACAACCAGATCGGCGAAACCATCGAACGCATCCTCGGCTTTCGCGGTACAATGGACCTCGCAACGATTCTTGGAGTGCACTGATACATGGCATACGATCCGAAAAAAGCGAATCCCACGATGATCATTCCGGAAGCTCCCGCCAAAATCACCCGGAAGAAAAAGAAGCCCAAAGAGATCGCTGTCGTGATTCCAGACAACTGCACGGGTTGCGAAGCTTGCGTCAGCTTCTGCCCGGTGGATTGCATCGAGCATGTTCAGCGCGACACGTCGGACGGAATAAACGTCGTCATTCCCAACGTGCAGATCCGCTTCGACGAATGCATCGGCTGCAAGATCTGCGTGAATGTCTGTGAACGAATGGCCTGGGATGCGATCGAAATGTGGCCCGCCGAACAGGTCGAGGAATTCTTCGGGATCAAGCTGCACGACAAATACGAAGACGCCGTTGCCGCTTACGCCGAACAGTCGAAAAGCTAGAGAATCTCACGCACCGCGAATCGATCGCACGACGGCTTCTCCGTGAAATCTGCCGTTTTCGATGAAGATCTCCCCGTTGAGGCGTCCGCCCACCACCGATCCTGCGAGATAGACTCCCGGCACATTCGTCTCGAATGATTGCGGATCGTGCTGAGGCCGCAGAGTGACGGGATCCCAACTCACACCCAACTGATCAAAAAACGTCGTCGACGAGTGATAGCCGGTTAACGCAAAAACTTGTGCGGCGCTTGCTTGTCTTTCCCCGCCGTTCTGCTCAAAGAGGACATGATCGCTCGTGATCTTCGTGACGCGTGCGTTGAAGTAACCGGTAATCTCGCCATTCTTGAGGCGATTCTCAATATCCGGCCGCACCCAATACTTGACCGTCTTGCCCATCTCTGCGCCGCGGTGAATAAGGGTCACGCGAGCCCCTCCTCGAAAGAGGTCCAGGGCGGCTTCGGCGGCGGAGTTCTTTCCACCGATCACCACAACGTCGCGATCAAAGAAGGAGTAGGGCTCGGTGTAATAGTGCGACACGTTAGGCAACTCTTCGCCGGGAATGCCCATCAGGTTTGGATTGTCGTAATAACCCGTGGAAATAACGACGTTCCTTGACTCGTAAGAAGACATCGCGGTGTGCGTTCGAAAGCTGTGATCTCCCACCCGGTCCATGCGCACGACTTCTTCGTACTGATGCACGTCCAGCCGATGGGTACCGACCACCCTGCGGTAATACTTCAACGCTTCGTTTCGCGTCGGCTTTTCGCGCTCCGAAACGAGTGGCAGTCCGCCGATTTCCAAAAGTTCAGGGGTGGTGAAAAAGATCATCTGCGACGGAAAATGAAAGATCGAATTCGTGATGCATCCCTTTTCGAGGACGACGTTCGTCAAACCGCATTTCGTCGACTCGATGGCGCATGCAAGGCCGGAAGGACCGGCCCCAACGATCACAACGTCCAGTGTCACAGTTCCAGATACCGCCCTTCTGCAACGATGTTGGCCGTGGATGTCAGCTTCAATCGGCCGCTCTCCGGCCATTCCACGTCCAGCCTCCCGGCCCGTGTGTGAACAGCGACGCTTCGATCGGTCTTCCCATTAAGGATGCATGCAACCGTCGCCCCGCAGGAACCGGTTCCCGAAGCGTACGTCACGCCGACTCCTCGTTCCCAGAAAGCCACTTCGATCTCGCCTCGATTCAAGACGCGAATGAATTCGACATTAGTACGATTTGGAAAGGCCTCGTACCGTTCGAGCTGCGGACCGACGCGGCGGACGAAGGAGTCGTCCAGACGTTCGACAAACAGGGAGCAATGAGGATTACCCGTCGAACACGCCGTGATGGCGACACCTCCGCCTTCGAGCTGTATCGGATAATTCACAATCTGTGACATCGGCACGGCAGGAATGAATGGGATGTCGAGCGGATTCAATCGAGGCACTCCCATATCCGCTTCGTACTTGTCGCCGGCGCGACGAAGCGTGTACACGCCCGACACGGTTTCGAGTTGAATTTCGGAACCAGGCCAGATCCCCGACTGAATGAGGTATGCGGCAACGCACCGCAATCCATTGCCGGAACACTCGGCTTCACTGCCGTCCTGATTGAAGATTCTTACCTTGAACCGATCCTCAAATCGCCTCCACAAAATCAACCCATCGGCGCCGATTCCGAAATAGCGGTGACAGATGCGCTTCGCGATATCGGCATATTCGCGTCGTCCCGCGTCGTCCTGCTTCATCAGCAGGAAGTCGTTCCCCAACGCGTGAGTTTTTACGAAGTGGCTCATTCGGAGTCCCGGCGGACCGGGTGCATGAAATCCTGAGCGGACGTTCCGGTTTCAAGCTGGCGGATCTCAGGCACGTGCGACAGGCGCTTGATGATCTGCAGGTTCTTCTCGCGGGATGTCGACAGGTTGAACCACACTTGAACTCCGTTTGAATTTCTTCGGAAATTGAACGTCGATGAAATGATGGATAATTCCTGAAGCGCATTCCGGATCGAATCCAGGGCGCTGCCAAGGTCCGTCACGACGACCGAATAGTTGTAAACGCGATGCCCTTGAAGACGATCTTCGACGAACGACATCAGGGTCAGCGTCACAATGCTCATCATGGTTGCAAATACGGCCAATCCGTACAATCCGGCGCCCAGCGCCATCCCGATTCCCGCGACAACCCAAATCGTTGCCGCCGTCGTCAAACCCAACACGAAGCCGTGAGAATGTAAAACGGCTCCGGCTCCCAGAAATCCGATGCCGGTGATGATCTGGGCCGCGATGCGCGTTTGGTCGCCCCCGGTCAGCTGGGCGAGTCTGATGGAAATCAGCACGAACAAAGTCGATCCAACGCAAATCAAGATATTGGTGCGGAGACCGGCGGGCTTATCTCGCATCTCCCGCTCGATGCCGACGCACCCGCCAAGAAAAGCGGCCAGCAGGAGCTTGAGGACGACGCCGTAATCCATGCGGCTCAGACCTCCTCAAAATGAGTGAGGTTCTTGAATTGACGAAATCGTTCGTCGATTTCCGGCCTGGTGAGATCAGTCAGCCGCTGAAGTCCAAACTTCTCGACATTAAAGGACGCCATCACCGAACCAAAAATGATGCCGCGGCGAAATGCCCTTTCGGTAGCGTCGCCTGCTTGCGCCAGCGCTCCCATGAAGCCGCCGGCGAACGAATCACCGGCGCCCGTGGGATCGTAGACATCTTCAAGGGGAAACGCCGGCGCTCCGAAAACCGACTTGCCGTTGAACATCAGCACACCGTATTCGCCGCGCTTAACGATCAGGGTTTTCGGCCCCATCGCGAGAATTCGATTGGCGGATCGAACCAGATTGGATTCGTTTGCAAGCATGCGGGTCTCGGCGTCGTTGATGATCAGAATGTCGACATGCCTGATGGTTCGCTTAACCGCTTCGAGCCTGCCTTTGATCCAGAAATTCATCGTGTCGCACGCTACGATTCGCGGCCGCTTGATCTGCTAGAGAACACTCAACTGGAGCTCCGGATCGATGGTCCCCAGAAAAACGTCCTCGGAAGTTCGATAGGCCTCGGGAATGGCGGGCTTGAACGTCTCGAAAACATTCAACTGAGTCTCCAGTGTGCGGGCTTCGTTGAGGTCATAGCCGTACTCGCCCTTCCAGCGGAACGTCCGGCCCGGAACCTGTACAAGGCCCGTGGTGTCGACTTTGTGTTTGCGGAACACGGCGAGATCCTTCTCGAGAAAATCACTCCCAACCACCGCCACAACCCGAACCGGCGAAAAGTAACTTGCAGCAACGGAAAAATAAGTGGCCGAGCCGCCGAGGATTTCTTCGACATGACCGAACGGGGTCTTCAGTGAATCAAAGGCCACAGAGCCAACAACCAGAATGGATGCAGTCATGTTCAATCCTCCGATAAAAGTGCACGAAGCCTGGGACTCACGGCAAGAGACCGTATCCTGCGTATCGCGACAGTCCCCGCTATGAAAACCAGGCTGCCCACGATTCCACCTTCCGGACCGTAGTCGCTTCCGACCAACCATTTCGGTCCGTATGCCATTGTCTTCCACAACGAGTCGATGTTGATGCCTGAAAGTGGATAACCCAGAATAAATCCGAGTCCGACATTCCAACCAAGATGCAGTCCGTACGGCAGCCACAGGGATCTCGTCCGCAAATATGCGGCGGACAACATCACACCGGCCAGCATGGTGTTGACGGCGCCAATGACCGTCCCGTTGGGGTTGTACAGATGCACGAAACCAAATAGCGTCGACATCGTCAGGATCGCGGGCCAGACGCCGATTCCCCGCATCAACACCTGCAGGGGATATCCTCGGAACACCAACTCCTCCTGCGCCGCGGACGCGATGAGGACGATTGGTGTCACGACAAGAGATTTCGTCGCCGCGTCCGATGCCGTCCAGTTCATCACAACTCCGCCAAACATTCCGTTGACCAACGTCAGCAGCGCCAACATGGTGGCAGATACTCCGATACCGATCGCGAAGTCGCTTTGCCATTTCTCATGCAGCGTCGCACCGAAAGCGGCAACCGGGACCTTGTCCACGAATCTGGCCATCAGGAACAACGCTGCAACCGCCGGAATAGTCGGCAGCATGTTAAAAACGAGCCGCTCCAGTTGTGTCTGAGGCCCGGCCGTCGATGCCGCCAGAATACCGGCCGCAAAGACAAAAACCGCAAACAGAAACCAATACGTGAGGAACTTCCAGCCGGATCTCAGTTCGTCCCGCTCGTTCAGGAGGATATTCATGCCGCAACAAACATCACGTGGTGTAACGCCTCAGAATTGCTTCGAGCTTATGCAATGTTTCCGGGGGTGCCGTCTTGAGGTTCGACATGATCGCGTGTTGAAGCGCGTTACCGCATTTGCACGTTCTGTCGACCGGCAGACGCCTCACGGCAAACCGGATGATCCTTTGGGCGTTCTGGCTGTTCTTTCGAAGATTTTCGATAACCTCCGTCACGGTGACCGCATCGTGAGCCGGATGCCAGCAGTCGTAATCGGTCACAAGCGCGATGGTGCTATAGCAAATCTCGGCTTCGCGCGAAAGCTTGGCTTCCTGAAGATTCGTCATGCCGATCAAGTCCGCGCCCCAGCTGCGGTAGGTGTTCGATTCGGCCTTCGTTGAAAACTGCGGGCCCTCCATACAGACGTAAGTTCCGCCCCGCTTGATTCCGACGCCCGCCTCCTTATCCGCCGCCTCGATGACGTCCCCGAGCTGGTGGCAGACGGGTTCCGCGAAGCTCACGTGAGCCACGATGCCGTTCCCAAAGAACGTCGAGACGCGTGCTTTCGTACGATCATAAAACTGATCGGGCAACACGATATCCAAAGGTCGAAGTTCTTCACGAAGCGAGCCGACGGCGCTTGCGGAAAGAATCCACTCCACACCGAGCTTTTTAAAACCGTAGATATTGGCCCTGAAATTCAGCTCTGACGGCAGGATGGTGTGATGACGATGGTGACGCGCGAGAAACGCCACACGTCTTCCGTCGAGCGTACCCACCCGGTACGTATCCGAAGGAGCGCCAAACGGCGTTTCGATTTCCCGCTCCTCGATGTCGCTCAGTCCCTCCATCTGGTACAGACCGCTGCCGCCGATGATTCCGATTCGAATATCAATTGCCATGTTCTACCAACTCCACCAGGACTCCATGCGTTGATGACGGATGAACGAACGCGATGCGAGTGTTGTGAGCTCCCACGCGGGGCGTGGAATCGATCAACCGCGCGCCGGCAGCCTTGAAGCGGGCAAGTGCGGCTTCGATGTCATCCACGCGCAGCGCGATATGATGAATACCTTCGCCACGTT
>JACXTT010012770.1_pt1 | contig 11123 bp, 12 predicted proteins | sample 9270951 | NCBI WGS metagenome assembly JACXTT01 (sample SAMN15532306, study PRJNA645909) | rock metagenome | isolation source: weathered quartz diorite | place: Puerto Rico | collected 2017-06-21 | reverse complement strand
TGCCCGTGAAAATGGGCAGGCTGTTGGCGCCCGCGCCCAGGCTCCACAGCACCAGCGGCGGATCGAGCGAGACGGAATTGAAGGAACTGGCCGTCAGGCCGCGAAAACTGCCGTCCGCCAGGCAGGTCGTGATGACGGTGACGCCGGTGGCGAACTGGGACAGCGCGTGGCGGAACTGGGTCGCGTCGAAAGCGGGCGCGGCGGCGCGGGGAGAGCTGGTATTCATCGGGGCCTTGTCAATTGCCTCCATTATGCCAAATTACCTGCCTGGCTGGTCCGGCCAGCCGGCCATGCACCGCATTCCGGCATGCAATGCAGCGTGTCAGCCGGATTTGGCGTACCCTTTAATTATTGAAAACGTTGGCTTGAGGATCACATGGCACAGGCATCCGAGGTGGCATATGAGGTGGCATTTCTGGGCGGCGGCTGTTTTTGGTGCATCGAGGCGGTTTTTCTGGAGGTGCGCGGCGTCCACGCCGTTGAATCCGGGTACATGGGGGGCCAGTTGCCCGATCCCAGCTACGAGCAGGTTTGCACGGGCAGCACGGGCCACGTCGAAGTGGTGCGGCTGCAATTCGATCCTGCCGTTGTCAGCTACCGCGATCTGCTGCAAGTGTTTTTCACCATCCACGATCCCACCACACCAGACCGCCAGGGCAACGATGTGGGCAGCCAGTACCGTTCGGCCATATTCACCACCACGGCCGAGCAGGCCGAGGTGGCGCGCCAGGTGTGCGCGGAAATGGCGGTGGTGTGGGATGCGCCCATCGTCACCCAGATTGCCCCGGCCAGCGCCTGGTACAAGGCCGAGCCCTACCACCAGCGCTACTTTGAACAGCATCCGAACCAGGGCTACTGTGCCTTCGTGGTGGCGCCCAAGGTGCTGAAATTTCGAGAGATGTACGCAGCTCTGGCCAAGACGCCGGCGGCATGATTGCTGTGCAAACGAACGATATTGAACGTGAAATGACAGCCTGTTCACTGCGTGGTGCCGGTGCGACAAAGCTGTAATCACTTCGGGTGAGACGGCGGGAAATGATGGTGGTGTAGGGCAACATTCTGACCCGTGCTGCGTAAAATTGTGGCTCGGCGCAAAACTGTGCCGCCCCCTTTCCTTACGCTACAGGCCCGTTCATGTCCCGCACTTCCCGTTTTTCGCACTCCCGATCCTTTTGCGCTGCTGGCTTGTTGGCAGCCCTGCTCGCTGGCGCCGCCCAAGCCCAGACCGGCATCTCGCTCGACGCCGGCACCACCGGCCTGGGCGGCCACGTCGCTGTTCCGCTGACCGGCCAGCTGGCGGCCCGCTTCGGCGCCGGCTACCTGAGCCACAAGTTCGACGGCAGCACCAGCACCATCGACTACAACATCAACGGCAAGCTGCGCAGTGCGGACGCCTTGCTGGACTGGTTCCCTGCCGCCGACAGCGGCTTTCGCCTGAGCGCTGGCGCGGTGTACGACGCCAACCAGTTCGACGTGACGGGCAAGCCTTCGGCCGGCCGCTACCTCATCAACGGCGTCAGCTACGCCGCCACCGACGTCGGCGTGCTGAGCGGCGCGGTCGAATACGGCAAGCTGGCGCCCTACCTGGGCATCGGCTACGGCACTGCGCCCGCCACCGCGCGGGGCTGGGGTTTTGCTGCCGACCTGGGCGGCTACTACCAGGGCAAGGGCAAATCCCGCCTGAACAGCGTCGGTTGCAAGGCTGCGGCCCCGATTTGCCAGGCGATCGCCAACGACGTCGCCGTCGAGCAGGCCCGCCTCGCCGACAAGCTCAGCGACGTGCCGACCATCTATCCCGTGCTGCGCGTCGCCGTTTCCTACAAGTTTTAAGTAGTCCCCAGCGGCGCTGCGTACATGGCGCGGCGCGACCACGGCATGGTGGGCGCGCTGCCCGCCTTGCTGCAGACGATTTGATACAGGCTGATCCAGTCGTGCTCGAAGGCGTAGCTGCAGCCGGCCAGGTAGACGTGCCAGATCCTGAAACGCTTCGGGTCGGCCAGTTGGCGAACCTGCTCGGCGTTGGCCTCGAAATTTTCCGTCCACAGGGCGCAGGTGCGGGCGTAGTGGCGCCGCAGGTTTTCCACGTCACGCACTTCCAGCCCCCCTTGCTGCATGCAGCGGATCACCGTGCTTAGGTGGGCCAGCTCGCCGTGCGGGAACACGTATTCGTCGATGAAGCGCCCGCCGCCGTAGGGCGTCTCGCGTTCGCTGACGTCGGTGGTGGTAATGCCGTGATTCATGGCCACGCCGTCGGGCGCCAGCAGTTTGTTGACGCGGGCAAAATATTCGGGCAAGTGCCGCACGCCCACGTGTTCGAACATGCCCACGCTGGTGATGCGGTCGAAGCTGCCTTCGACGTCGCGGTAATCCTGCAGGCGGATATCGACCAGGTCTTGCAGGCCCGCTTCCGCGACCCGCTGGCGGGCCAGCGCGAACTGGTTTTCTGACAAAGTCACCCCCACCACCTTCACGCCGAAGCGCTGGGCCGCGCGGATCGCCAGGGCGCCCCAGCCGCAGCCAATGTCGAGCAAAGTGTGGCCCTGCTGCAGGCCGATCTTGGCGAAGATATGGTCGATTTTCTTGCGCTGGGCCGTGGCAAGGTCTTCGTCGCCGTTCTCAAAATACGCGCAGGAGTACACCATGGCCGGGTCGAGCCAGGCCTGGTAAAACTCGTTGGAAACGTCGTAGTGGTAGCGGATCGCCTCCGCGTCTTTTTCGCGGGTGTGGGTGAACTTGCCCACGGCACGTGCCAGCAGGCCGGGCTTTTGCAGGGTGGTGGCGGCCAGGGCGTTGACGATGGCGATCATGTCGACGGCGCGGCCCGTTACATCGATCGCCCCTTCCACATAGGCGCTGCCGAGGTTGTACAGCGAGGGTGAAAGCAGGTAGCGCAGCGAGGACGGGCGGGGAACGCGGATGGTGACCTTGGGCGCGTGGCCCGAAAAATCGAGCTGCTGTCCATTCCACAATTCCACCCGCAAAGGCAGGGCGACGTGGTTGCGCACGTCGTCGCGCCAGTTGGTCAACCGCATTTGATTAAACACGCTTTTCCTCCCGTTTGGTTGAAGGCGCCGGCCGGCGCTGAAATCTAGACTGTCAAGGCTGAATTCTCTCCGTCACCCAACTGCCGTCGGCCTGGCGGGTGTAGACGATGCGGTCATGGAAGCGCGAACGCCGGCCTTGCCAAAACTCGATGCGCGCCGGCACCAGGCGGAAACCGCCCCAGTGGGCCGGACGGGGCGGGGCGTCGCCATATTGCGCTTCCGCTTGCGCGAAATGCGCTTCCAGTTCGGCGCGGCTGGCGATCGGTGCGCTCTGTTCGGAGGCAATCGCGGCCAGCCGGCTCTTGACGGGGCGGCTATTGAAGTAGGTGTCGCTTTCCTCGGCGCTGGTGCGTTCGACGCTGCCCTCGATGCGGATTTGCCGCTCCAGTTCGGGCCAGAAAAACAGCAGGGCCGCGTGCGGGTTGGCGGCCAGCTGGCGCCCTTTCTGGCTGGCGTAATTGGTGTACCACGTAAAGCCCCGTGCATCGTATTGCTTGATGAGGACGATGCGCGAAGTCGGCCTGCCATCGCTGTCGACGGTGGCCACGCTCATTGCATTCGGTTCGTTGACCTGGGCCGCCAGCGCCTGCTCGAACCAGGCGTTGAATTGAACAAATGGGTCGGCTGCGACGTCGGCCGCGTCCAGCGTGGCCTGGCCGTAATCCTTGCGCAGGGCGGCAACAGCGTCGCCGGTGCTTGCCATTGTGGCAGGCTGTTCCGGCGTGATACCGCGGCGCAGTTGCATGGCTTCGCCCAGTTGCTGCATCTGTGCCTCGTTGAACAGGCGCTTGGCCATCGGCGCGATGTGGGCCTCTTCGGTTGCCATGTGGTCGCGGTAGCGCTGCGCGAAGACCTGGGCGGCGGCGCCATCGAAAGCGTCGGCGCTGCCGCTTGCAACGGCCGTCAACTGCTCCAGTAAATGCTGCCACATGGTGTGCATGGCTTCGTGATCGGCCAGGATGCCGGGCTCGAGTGCATCGAGGGTGGCGGCGTCTTCCCCCGTGGCGACCAGGCGCAGCACGGGCAGCAGGTTTTCTTCCTCATCGGCGTGGTGCAGGTGGGCGGCTTTTTCGAAGTATTTAATGATGGCCCGGGCGGCCTGGCGGGCTTGCTCGTCGGCGCCATGGGCGGCCAGGTGAGCGGGCAGGCGCTGCAAGGTGTCGAGCTGCTTGCGGATGCGGTCGTGGCAGTGCTTGAGCACGGCGATCGGCTGGTCGAAGCCGGGAGCGGCGGCGGGCAGGTCGTGGGGCATGGTCGGATTCCAGTAAATACGCGCTAAAACGGTGGGGCAAAAGCGAAGTGCGGCAAAAGCGGGCGAAAGCAGAGGCGCAGGCGCCGCGGCCAGGTCCGCTAAAATGGCGTCATGAATTCCTCAAATAATTTTATTGATGACAATACCAGTTCTTCGCAACTTGCGCCGGACGAGGCTGACCACGCGCGCCGATTCGGCGGGCTGGCGCGTCTTTACGGCCAGGCGGCCCTGACCCGTTTCGAAGGCGCCCATGTGTGTGTGATCGGCGTGGGCGGCGTAGGTTCCTGGATTGTGGAAGCACTAGCGCGTAGCGCGATCGGCGCCTTGACATTGATCGACCTCGATAACGTGGCTGAATCAAATATCAATCGCCAGGTGCAGGCCCTGTCCAACACCTTGGGGCAAGCCAAGATCGATGCCCTCGCTGCGCGCATCCACCAGATCAATCCCGCCTGCAAGCTGACCTTGATTGAAGATTTTATCGGCCCCGACAATCTGGACGCCATGTTGGGCGGCAAGGGCTTTGATTACGTCATCGACGCCATCGACAGCGCCCGCGCCAAGGCCGCCGTGATCGCCTACTGCCGCGAGCACGCCTTGCCCCTGTTGATCATCGGCGGCGCCGGCGGCCAGACCGATCCCACCAAGATCGCCGTGCGCGACCTGGCCCGCACCGAGCAGGAGCCTTTGTTGAAACGGGTGCGCAAGCTGCTGCGCAACCAGTATGGTTTTCCCCGCGGCGAAAAAAACAAATTCCACGTCGATGCCGTGTTTTCCATGGAGCCCTTGCAATACCCGGAAGGGGAGGCCGAGTGCTCGCTCGATGCGGATCAACGTGGCGTGACGGGCCTCAATTGCGCCGGTTTTGGCTCCAGCGTGGTCGTCACCGCCAGTTTCGGCATGGTGGCCGCCGCCCACGTGCTGCGCCAGCTGGCCGACGGGGCCTTGCGCGGCGTGCCTGTCCACGCCGAGCCAGTCGCGGTATGATAGCCGGGGCGCCGCCGGCATTGCCCGCGGCCCCGTCTCTTGCTTTCCCGAGTCTGTATTTCTAAAACGGAAAAAACCATGATGATTCGTTCTTCCCTGTCGTGCCTCGTTTCTCTGTCCCTGGCCGTGGCGGCCAACGCAGTCCACGCCCAGAGCGGCGCGCAGACCGAGCCAGCCCAAACCGCACCGGCAACCGTGCTGCCGGCGCCGGAAGCGGCCGATCCCCTCGTCAAGATCGACACGGTGGTCGGCACAGGGCGCGAGGCGACGACGGGCAGCCTGATCGTGGTGAACTACACGGGCTGGTTCTACAAGCCGCTGGCGGCCAAGCAGCGCGGGCGCAAGTTCGACTCTTCGCTCGACGCCGGCCGGGAACCGCTGGAGTTTCAGCTTGGCAAAGGTAAAGTCATCAAGGGCTGGGACCAGGGCGTGGTCGGCATGAAAGAGGGCGGCAAGCGCACCCTCATCATCCCCAGCGAGCTGGCCTACGGCAAGCGCGGCGCCGGTGGCGGCTCCATCCCTGCCGATTCCGACCTGATCTTTGATGTAGAGCTGTTGAAGGTGAAATAAGCGCGTAGCAGCGCCACGGTCATGCCGTAACATTTCAATGTTTATCAGCGGGGAGAGACAGATGCGCATCGCCAACGACGTCACTGAATTGATCGGCCATACCCCGCTGGTGCGGATCCGCCGCATGGGCCTGATGCCCGGCGGCGGGGATGTGGTCTGCAAGCTCGAGTTCTACAACCCCGCCCACAGTGTCAAGGACCGCATCGGTCTGGCCATGATCGAGGCGGCCGAAGCGGCCGGCCAGATCGGCCCCGGCACCGTGATCGTCGAACCCACCAGCGGCAACACGGGCATTGCACTGGCCATGGTGTGCGCCGCGCGGGGTTACCGCTGCACCTTGGTTATGCCTGAAACCATGAGCGTAGAGCGGCGCATGCTGTTGCGTGCTTACGGCGCGGAGCTGGTCTTGACCCCCGGCAGCGAAGGCATGCTGGGCGCGATCCGCCGCGCCGAGGAGCTGGTCACCACCAATCCCGGCTACCTGATGCTGCAGCAATTTAATAATCCCGCCAACCCGGCCGTGCACCGCCGCACCACTGCGGAGGAAATCTGGGCCGATACCGACGGCAAGGTCGACATCGTCGTGGCCGGCATTGGCACGGGCGGCACCATCACGGGCGTGGGCGAAGTGCTCAAGGAACGCAAGCCCGGGGTGCAGATGATCGCCATCGAACCGGACGCATCGCCCATGCTGTCGAAAGGCGTCAAGGGCCCCCACCCGTTGCAAGGCATCGGCGCCGGCTTCGTGCCACAGGTGCTCAACACGGGCATTTACGACGAGATCATCACCGTCAAGAACGAAGACGCCTTCGCCACCGCGCGCGCCGCTGCCCGCGAAGAAGGCTTGTTGGTCGGCATTTCCTCCGGCGCGGCCTTGTGGGCCGCGCTCGAAGTGGCGCGCCGCCCCGCCAACGCCGGCAAGCTGATCGTCACCATCATCCCCTCGTTTGGCGAACGCTACCTCAGCACTCCCCTCTACGCAAACCTTGCGTAGAGGGTAACGCCAAACCTCCGAGGCGAAGCCCGATCCGCGTCGGGTTTCCGTCCAAAAATCATCCGGCTCTGCCGGTGATTTTTACCTGACCGGCCTTGCGCCGGTAAGCCGGTTCTCTCCTTGTCTTACTGACTAAGTCCAAACAAAAGTAGATTTTCACTTTTGTTTGATCTAATGCGCGTGATGCGCATGCAGATCGAGATGCGGGGGCTCTTGCAGGCAGCAGGCGTGGTCGGTGGTGCCTTGCTCGATTTGCAGGGTGCAATGGTGGATCGAGAATTCCGCTTTTAGACGGGCAACGATGGCGTCGATGGCGGCGTCGCCCGGGTAGCCTTCCGGCATCACCAGGTGGGCCGTCAAGGCCGTCTCCGTCGTGCTCATGGCCCAGATGTGCAGGTCGTGGGTGCCGCTCACGCCCGGCAGCTGGGCGAGGAAGGCGTCGACCCTGGCCGGATCGACATTCGAGGGCACGGCGGCCAGCACCATGCGCAGCGATTCGCGCAGCACCGACCAGGTCGACCAGGCGATCAGGGCGACGATGACGAGGCTGACGGCCGGGTCGAGCCAGGCCCAGCCGGTGGCGGCAATGATGCCGCCGGAAATGACGACACCCAGTGAAATGGCGGCGTCGGCCGCCATGTGCTGGTAGGCGGCCCGGACATTGATGTCGTCCTTGCTGCCCGACATGAACAGCCAGGCGGAAATGCCGTTGACCAGCACCCCGCTCAGGGCGACGATGGACACCGTCCAGCCTGCCACTGGCGCGGGCGCATCGAAGCGCTGCACGGCTTCCCAGGCGATGGCGCCGCAGGCCACCATCAACAGCAGGGCGTTGGCCAGCGCTGCCAGGATCGAGGAGCTGCGCAAGCCATAAGTAAAGTTCTGGCTGGGGGCGCGCCGCGCCAGCAGGGCCGCGCCCAAGGCCAGCCCCAGGCCCAGCACGTCCGACAGATTGTGGCCCGCATCGGCCATCAGGGCGGTGGAATTGGCGATCACGCCGTAGACGAACTCGATGGCGACGAAGGCCAGGTTGAGGACGATGGCGATGACGAAAGCGCGGCCCATGGTGGCGGGCGCGCCGTGGTCGTGGCCGTGATGCGCGTGGCCGTGATGGTCGTGCTTGTGATCATGTTTGTGACCATGATCAAGCTTGTGATCATGTTTGTGGTCGTGGTCGTGCTGGTGATCGTGATTCATGGTGGTCTTTATGGCTTGGCCAGTTCGGCGCGGATGGTGTTGCGGGTTTTGGGGTCGAGTTTTTGCACGATCTTATCGAGTTTGTCGGCCTGTCGCAGGGCCGCGGCCTGTTGTTCCGTCAGCGCGGGCGGCGCTGAGACAGGCGCGGGCGCGGGTGCGGGCGCCGGCTTGAACCACAGCGCCTCTCCCAGCAGCACCAGCGCGGCGGCCAGCACAGCCGCGCCGCCCGCCAGTACCAGCGGGTTGGTGGCGCGCGGGGACGCTGCTGAAGCCGCGGGCGTCGTTACTGCCGCGCCCGGCACCCCCAGGCGCGCCGCCATGGCTTCGCTGGCGCGGTCGATCATGGCCACGTGGCGCTCGACCGCTTCCGCCAGCACGGCTTCATTGAGGGCGACCACGGCGAACACAGGGTCGTCGACGTCGATCTTGACACCCGTCTTTTCAAAGACGAGGCTGCGCAGTTTTTGCTGGTCCATGGCGCTTACCAGTCCACCTTGTCGAGCTGCTCGAACAGGTCGCGGAACACGACTTTGATGCGCTGCTTTTCCATAACGTTGAATTTGTCGCTGGCCCGCACTTCCTCCGCCGTCAGCCGCGCAATATTCATTTTTTTCAGATCGGCGCCAAAGGTATCGGCATTTCTCTGGCTGAGCACGACCCGGCCCACCACCCGGCCGGCGTGCTCGGCGTAGGTGGCCGATTCCGTGAACTGCTTGCCGGCCGCCGATTGCAACAAGCCAAAATGCTCGTTTTCCCACAACACCAGCGGCACATTGGTCGCCTTGGCCGTGGACACAAAACCCATGGCCGTGTCGTGCAGGGTATCGCCGCCGCCAACGATGGTGTGGATGTAGACCTTGCGGCCCGATTCCTTCAATAAATCGAAGCAATCGTTTTCCAGCAGATAGCCCATCAGCGGTGAAAACGTGTTGGCGCCATTGTCCACCACGCAGTTGCCGTCTTCTTCCAGCAAGTCGATCATGAGGGCATCGAAACGCTTGGGGTCGATGTTGCGGCTGTCCGTCATGACCGGCACATGCTTGACGGCCATGGCTTTATAACGGGAAAAGGTGGCGTTTTCCTGGTCGGTGTCGTAGCAGCGCAGAGGCGTGCTGTCCTTGCCCGCGAGCCATTGCGCGAGGATGGTGGAGACCAGGGTCTTGCCGATGCCGCCCTTGCCCTGCAAAATAAAATGTACCGTGTTGTGCATTGCTGAACTCCGTTGTCATCCATTGTCGTGGCAAGCCGCGCTGCCGCGGTCGGGCCGGAACAGCGGCTCGGCCGCCACCGGCAAAAACGCCCAGTCGTAGCCGCCGTCCCGCAGCACCAGCTTTAAAACGCCCATGTGGTTGCTGTCGCGCGCTTCGCTGTTGGGCAGCGGCAGCAGCAAGGGCGTCGGGTAGGCCCCGCCCGTGCCCACGATAAACTGGCGGATGCCATGCGCCGCATCGCGCCGCCCGGCCCCGTCCTGGGGCGCAAAGCGTTCATAAATATGGTCGTGGCCGGACAGCACCAGCGCCGCGCCCGCTCCCATCAAGGCCTCCCACGCGGGCCGCATGCGGGGATCGACGCCCTTGAATCCGGAACTATACATGGGGTGATGCCAGTAGGCGAGAATGCATTTTGCCGGATGGGAAGCCAGTTCTTTGCGCAGCCAGCGCACCTGGGCCGCGCTGGCCGCCGCATCGAGGTTGCTGTCGAGAGAGTAGACCTGCCAGCTGCCCAAACTGACACGGTAGTGGCCGGCACCGGCCCGGGCGCCGAAATACTGAAAATAGCCCGCCGCGCCCGGGGTGGCGTACTCGTGGTTGCCGGGCGCCGGATAGGTGCGCGCCTTGAAGCGGCCCCAGGTGGCCTGGTAGCAACCGGTGAATTCGGCCAGCCGGCCGCGGGGATAAGTCAGGTCGCCCAGCGCCAGCACGGCGGCATCGGCATCGTGCGCGAGGGCAGTGGCGATCAGGTCGGCAGTGGCGGCGGCGCCAGAATATGGGGGCGCTTGCCGGCCGCAGTTGGCGATGTCGCCGGCCGCGTAGACGGTGACCGGGGCGGCACTTGCGCTCGAAGTCAGCGCCAGCGCTGCCGCCACATACAGAAACAGAAACAAAAACAGGCGCAAGCGCCTACTCGATGAAGCGCAGCAGTCCTTGCAAGGAATGCATCACCGTCTGTTCGCGCACGGCGGCGCGGTCGCCCTGGAACACCAGGCGCTCCGTGTGGGTGTGCTCGCCTTTCGACCAGGCAAAACAAACGGTGCCGACCGGCTTGCCGGGCACCGCGCCGGTGGGCCCGGCAATGCCCGTGGTGGCCAGGGCCACGTCGGCATTGCTGTTGGCCAGCGCACCTTCGGCCATGGCGCCTGCCACCTCTTCGCTGACCGTGCCCATCTGGGCGATCAGGGCGTAGGAGACATTGAGCATTTCCATCTTCGAGGTATTGGAATACGTCACGAAGCCGCAGTCGAACCATTCGCTTGAACCGGCCACCTCCGTCACGGCCATGGCGACGCCGCCGCCCGTGCAGGATTCAGCGGTGCACAACATCAGTTTTTTGGCTTGCAAGGCCTGGCCCACGCGGGTGGCCAGTGCCATCATCTCGTTCGTCACCTGATCTTCCTTTCAATGCAGGCCGGGCCCGGGAGCCCGGCGATTCAGGATGGATGCCTGTCAGGCTACTTTAGCACGCTGTCGCCGCCGTTCACGGCCTGACAGGAAATTTTCAGGGCAGGGCGAAGTGGTCGAATCCGGCCGCGTCCAGGTCCACCGCCGTGCCGATGTCATCGACCAGGCGCAGGCCCGGTGCTGTTTCAACCTGCCCGACCAGGGTGACGGGGGTGCCGCAGGCGGCCGCGGCTGACAGGATGGCCTCGCGCCTGGCCGGATCGGCCGTGAAACACAATTCGTAATCGTCGCCGCCCTGGGCGCAGAACTGGCGCCGGATCGATCTTTCCTGGGCCGCCAGCGCGGGTCCCGCCGGCAGGGCGTCGACGTTGACGGTGGCGCCGACGTTCGAGGCCACCAGGATATGACCCAAATCTCCCACAAAGCCGTCGGAAATATCCAGCGCCGCGCGGGCCAGGCCG
>JACXTT010012769.1_pt1 | contig 11123 bp, 5 predicted proteins | sample 9270951 | NCBI WGS metagenome assembly JACXTT01 (sample SAMN15532306, study PRJNA645909) | rock metagenome | isolation source: weathered quartz diorite | place: Puerto Rico | collected 2017-06-21 | reverse complement strand
TGGCCGTGACGGTGGAAGCGGTCGCGCAAATCAAAGTCAAATCCGATCCCGAATCCATCCGCACCGCCGCGGAGCAATTTCTCACCAAGTCCCCCGACCAGCGGGAAGGCCTGATCCGCCTGGTGATGGAAGGGCACTTGCGCGGAATCATTGGCCAACTCACGGTAGAGCAAATCGTCAAAGAGCCGGAAATGGTGGCCGACCGAATGCGCTCCACTTGCGCGGACGATATGAACAAGATGGGGCTGGAAGTAGTTTCGTTCACGATCAAGGAAGTGCGCGACAAGAACGAGTACATCAGCAACATGGGGCGTCCGGACGTGGCTCGCATCAAGCGCGACGCGGACGTTGCAGCGGCTGAAGCCGACCGGGACACCGCGATCAAGCGCGCCGAGGCCCAACGCGCCTCGGCCATCGCCAAGGCCCAGGCCGACCAGGAACGCGTGGCCGCGGAAACTTCTTCCCTGGCGAAACAAGCCGAGGCGCAGCGCGATTTGGACATCAAGCGGGCGAATTTCCTCGAAACGACCAAGAAGGCCCAGGCGCAGGCCGACAAGGCATATGAAATCGAAACGAACATCATGCAGCAGCAGGTCGTGGGCGAGTCGGTGAAGGTGCAACAGGTCGAGCGCGAGGCGCAAGTAAAAGTGCAGGAGGCCGAAATTGCCCGGCGCGAAAAAGAGCTGATCGCTACCGTTCTCAAGCAGGCGGAGATCGAGCGGCAGCGGATCGAGACACTTGCGGAAGCGGAAAAGCAGCGTTTGATCGTGGAAGCCGAAGGTCACGCCTCCTCCATCCGCGCGCAGGGCGAAGCGGAAGCGGAAATCATCTTCAAGAAGGGCGAGGCGGAAGCCAAAGCCATGAACGTGAAGGCCGAGGCCTTCCAGGAATACAACCAGGCCGCGGTGGTGGACCGGCTGTTCTCGAGTCTGCCGGAGGTGGTAAAAGCCATCGCCACGCCGCTCAGCAACGTGGACAAAATCACCATCGTCTCGACGGGCAACGGAGACAGCGCGGGCCTTCAGAAGCTTACGGGCGACGTCACGAAGGTGGCGGCGCAAGTTCCCGCGCTTTTCGAAGCGCTTTCAGGCATGCAGATGTCCGATCTGCTGCAAAAAGTGCGCCTGATCGGTGACAAAGCGCCCAAGCCTCCGGCTCCGCCGGCTGCTGGCGCGAAGTCTTAACCACTTTTCGTCGCGGCGTCCCGGCTCGCATGAGCTAGGACGCCGCGGCGCGCAGTTCTTACCAAGGAGGTTGCCATGGGATTGCTGGACCGAGTTTCGACGCTTGTCCGTGCAAACTTAAATGATCTGATCGAAAGGGCGGAGAATCCGGAAAAACTCATCAAGCAAGTGCTTCTCGACATGGAGAACCAGCTGCTTCAGCTAAAGACGCAGGTGGCCGTTTCCATTGCCGATCAGCATATGCTGGAGAAGAAACAAAAGGAAAACGAAGCGGCCGCCGCCGATTGGCTCCGCAAAGCCGAGCGCGCGGTCGACAAACAGCACGACGATCTCGCGCGCGCGGCGCTGGAACGCCACAAGAGCAGCCAGCAGCTGGCTCAAAGCTATCAGGAACAGGTCACGGACCAGGTTGCGCAGGTCGAGACCTTAAAGTCCGCCCTGCGCAAACTGGAGCAAAAATTGGCTGAAGCCAAGTCCAAAAAGGAAATGCTGCTGGCCCGCCACCGGCGTTCGCTGGTGACCAATCGCGCCAACCGCGCCCAGCAATCGATCGGGGATCGCTCGAAGGTTGCGACTTTCGAGCGGCTGAAGGAAAAAGTGATGCAAACCGAAGCCGCGAGCCAGGCGGAAACCGACCTTCTCTCCGACGACGTGGGCGATCAGCTGGCGCGGCTGGACCGGGAAGACGAAATCGAGCGCATGTTAACGGAATTAAAGTCGCGCCGCAGCGCTGCAAACTAGGGGAAGACCGATTCCACGGCGGGATCGGCGGGCCGCATGGTCCACAGACCGGCGGCACCTTCGCGGAGCGCGACAAGAAGTTGTGCCGCCGCCTCGTTGTGAAGCATGGGATCCTCGAGTTGCGCCATCACTTTCTCGAAGCCTCCACCCAGCTCGAGGGCCGAAATCATCGCGTGAAGCGCGTAGCGGTCGCGCGAATCCACGATGCTCTGCAGGATGTCGACCGTCTCGTGTTCAAATTTCGCCAGGGCCGCGGCCGCCCTCGCTCGGACCATGCGATTTGAGTCGCGTACCGCTTCCAGCAGGATCGGAATCGCGCGGGGGTGAAGAATTTGATTGAGCGCCATAGCAGCCCGGAGCCGGACGAACCAGGCTTCATCGCGCACGAGGTCGGCGAGGGCCGGGATTGCCACTTGCAGCGGCGCCACAGCCAGGGCCCTCGCAGCGCACGCCCGAACCTCAGGCTGGGCATCTTCCGCGAGCAGCACCATTTCATCGGCCATTCCAGCCGAAGCGAGCTCGCTGGCCACGCGTGCGAGAAGCTCTCGCGGCTCTCCCCAGGAGCGGCGCAAATACGGAAGCAACGCCTCCGGTTGATTCCTGAAGCATCGCACCAGGGCGTTGGCGAGCGGGTCGTCAGGTACTTTGAGCCCGCCGACCATGAAGCACTCAATCATGGGCTCGGCCGCCTCCGCGAGGTACGTGCGGCCCAGGGCCTGCACGGCAGTCATGCGGGTGTCGAGCTGCCACTCGTCCAGGGCTTCCGAGAGCGGAGGAATCGCTTCCGGGATCCGCATTGAGCCGAGCGCAAGCATGGCGCGGCGCCGGCCCCATCCGTGGCCCATGTGCACTCGATCGATGCAGCGATCCACGAGGCCGCTCGCGCGAAGGAATTCTTGCAGGCCTGCCCGGTCTTTGTCCGTCGCGGCGCCAATTTCCTGAATCACGATCGACTGCACGATGTCGCATTGCAGGGAGTCGTTTCGCCATTCTTCGGGAGAGATATCTCCTCGGACGATTTCGCGCCATTGCCGGTGAATCTTGAACGAGAGCTCATCCAGTTTTCGAGTACGAAAATGGTGGAATGCTCTTTGCGCCGTCTTAATCGTGACCAAAAGGGCGATCCCGGCAGAAATTGCTAAAACGAGGACAATCAGGAGGAGCGTCGTATTCAGTTGCGAAAGGGTCTTCAAGGTAGAGTTCACAAGGACTACATCGTTCGGCGGGAGCGTCAGGTTTAGCGGGAATGGAAAAGATATGACACCGGAGTGGATCGAGCACAAGCTGCGACTACGCGGTGCTTGTGGTTCGGAGGGCCATTCCGGCGCGGCTTCAGCCTCTTTTGCAGAAGGAAGTGCACGTGTCGCGCCAACGGGAGCGCGCCGCGATCACTCGATTGGGTTTGTTAAATCGTGGTATCGCCTTCAATTAGAGGTTAGCTCTTTCTGGGAGTGGGGATCGCTTGCCGTTGCACGATGTGCCGAGATGAAACATGAGTTTCGCAGAGGTGTTCGAGAGGGAGCAGCGGTTGCCACGTCCTAGCGACTGATCATCGGCGGTTTCAGTGACGCGGACTTCAGTCTGTGAGGGCTGGTTGCGCGGCCTGAGCAGCCCCCGGGAACGCCAATCTCCCGATTGGCGCGGGTGCGACGCTATTCAGGAGGATGGCTTTCCCAGGGAATCGCGCTAGGTTTGAGGTGTGGACTTCGTTGCTCCGGTGACGCGGGAACCGAAGCCGATTGCCATGGCGGTGTCCTTTGGATACACGACGTCGCGGCCGCGGGAAAGGAAATGGTCATACACAGACATCCCGGCGCCGTAGATGCTGAATGCGTATCCGAGCGGTCTGGAGCGAACCGCCAGGCCTGTGACAAAGCCAATTAGGCTAAAGCCTGAGGCCCCCTCCGCTCCTTTTCCGCTGATTTCCAGGACCGAGTGCGAACCGGCGCGACCCGCGTCGGCGTCCGGCGAAAACGCCACACCCACAAGTGCAAGTGAGATACCCGTCGTGAGGTACTTCGTTTTCGAATCCGTGGCCTGTGCGCCGCCTTCGGAATCGAGCCTTAAGTTCTCGTCATTTTGCACTTCAACCCCTTCAAGGCTTGCCTCGACATTTTGCTCGGCGGAGTTCGGCGGCACTATCTGATGGAAAACAATCCGAAGCTGCCCGTTCCGGTGAAATCTTCGGGCCGCTTGCACCTGGAGAACCGAGCCCTTCAGGATCGTACCCTGTGGCAGGATGAGCTGATTGTCCGCGAGCAGGGGTTCGGTCATGACGGCTTCCACATCTTCGCCTTTTTGTGCCGTCGCTGAAGTCAGCGGCGTTTTCAGAAGCGCGTGGATCACGCTCCCCGGCGCCGGCAATGTTCCGATCATGTGAATCTTTTCCGGCGTCAACTCTTCAGTCCCGAAATTGAGCGGCTCAAGTAGCTCCGCGTTGAAGCGGGTCCCTGCGTCGAAATACTGGGGATGGACCGGCAATTGCGCGATGGCAATTCTTTTCAGCCGGTGCATCTTTCCCGGGGAGGCGATTTGCTGCTTCGCTGTTTCCCAATCCCGGTTGATCTCCTGTTTTGCTTGGCTGATTTTCTCGGATGCGCGTTTCTCCGTAGCGGCCGTCACGCTCTTCTTGTCCTCGCTCTTGCTTTCCGGAGCCGTGGCGAACTGCAGAACGCCCTGGGACGCGAGAGAGACCTGCGTGTGCAGTGGTACCTGCTGCCCTTCGGGAAGGACCAGCTGATTGAAGTTAATCTCCACGTCCCGAGCGGGCGAGAAATCCGCATCGAGGGCTGCCATCGTTCGTTTCTGCGCCGAAACGCCGCTAATTCTGCTCACGACGCCCGTAACTTCGCTGCCGGCGGGAACAACGAGTTGGTCAAACGCGTAGATAGGCTCGGCGATTTTGCCGTGAATTGGCTGGCCCTCTTTCCGGATGCGAACTTCTTTGTCCAGGATTACCGGGAGCGGAGTTCCCTTTGGCACGTCCAGCGAAACCGTCGCGGGGGACACAGCACGTACTTCGGGTTCGACTGAATCTTCGGTCTGACTAACGGCTTGACCAAACAGAGTTCCCGCCGCGAAAAATATTAGGGGAATGCTTGTGAGGATCGGGCGCAACGCGTTCCTCCTTATCCTCATGGCACCGCTCGGCGGCTGGCAAAACTGTCCGGTCATGGCAGGCCCGGGGCTGGGGGACACAGTCTTGCGGCGTCGTACCAGATTGCTTAATTTTACGGATGCAGAGCTTCGGCGTCTAGTTGCAATGTTGTCTCTTCCGAAATCGTGGCGGGGGCGAGATTCTGCTCGTGGGCCGAGTTCAATTTCCCTGTGGAGAAGTAGCCGTGGCCGAAACCGCAGGTTTCGGCGCCGTCCGCAAGGCGAAGTAGTTTCGCGTAAACGCCGCGTAGGACGTTCCCGCATCGACCACGATGGCCTGCACCGTGTAGCGGCCCGCGGTCAATCCCGCGAGCGGAAGGCTCAAGCGGAAGGAGGCGGTGCGGCTCTTGTCATCGTATTCGGTCGGGGCGACCATCGGCGTGTCGGACAGGCGCTGCCCGTTACGGAAGAAGACGAGGCCTGCGCGCAGTGAGTTTGCGTCGGCCTTTTGCGGCGCGTAGGCCTGGAAGAAAACGTACAGGGTCTGCTCGCCGGTGAACACGCGCGTCACGCTGGGGATGATGCGCTCGCCGCCCACGTCGAGCGGCGAAGATTTCATTTTCACGTCCTTCGCCAGCGCGTGCGTTTTGATCTGCGCCGCGTTCTGCAGTGCTTCCACCTGGCTCGACAGCACCAAGGAACTGACCTGCAGATGGTCGGCTCGCAGCGGCGCGAGCGAGAGCTTCTCCTCGAACGTGCCGATGCGGCCCGACTCATTTTCGCGCGCCAGGAATTTCAGCTTGTATTCCCCCGGCGCGAGGATCATGCCGCCCTGATAGACGAGGGCATGTTGCTGGATGTCCTGAAAATGCTCCGTATCGATTTTCACGGTGATGGTGTCGCGCAGAGCGCCCATCACGCGATTCGATCGCGCGTCGCGCACTTCCGCCGCGAAATCAAACGCTGTTTCGCGGCTGCCTCGCTTTTGCGCCCACTGGAGGGCGCTGGGCGCGAGTTTCGCGGAAATCGGCACGAACACCTGGCTCGCGTTCAGGCGGAATTGCGCGGTTTCGACGGCCACCGGCAGCTCGACTTCGGGCGTATCCGAGCGGAACGCTTCTTCGAGCTGGCGTTCGCGGTCTTCCGTGGTGAAGACGCCAAAATTCTTCGGCGCGTAATATCCCTCGCGCGCCCGCACGCGAACCCCCGCGGGAAGCCCGTCGATTTTCACGTGGACGCGCCGCCAAGCGCCGTCCATCGCCGCGTTGGCGCTGTAGTATCCGACCAGGTAGTAGCCTGACGTGTCGCTCTGCACGCTCTGGAAAATCTTGCCGAAATCTCCAACGTCGAAGAAGGTGCGTCCGCCGGTGTCTCCAGCCAATGTCGCCAGTGTTTCGCGCGAGTCCTGGCGGGCCTGGCTCTGCGAGATCACGGTCGCGCCGGTGAACATGGCGTTGCCGCCAGCAGCGCCAGCGCTGGCGTCACCGCCGGGAGTCGCCGTGAGTACGCCGCGCGAGTCCACGCTGTAAATCGAAACGTTCGAGCGATTCGCGTAATTGGTTGCTGCGATGAGCTGCGACTGATTTTCGTCGCCCGTTTGCGTAACTCCACTGGTGAACTGAATCAGGGACTTCTTGCCCGGAATTCCTTCGAGCACTTCACAGACCGCTTCTACCGCAGCGAGTTTGCGGTCGGTATTGAAAACGTTGAATTCGGTGTCGTCGGCGACGAAGGCGGCGCCCGTGTCTTCGCTGACCACGGTTTCTCCATCGGCTGCCGCGGCCACTTCGGCAAGCTGCGCGAGCGCGGCTTCATGCCCAGGAACAATGGCGTCCACGGCCTGGCGAAGCAGTTCGCGATCGTTCGTGAAATTCGCAACGACTTTCAGCGTGTTGCCGAAGGCTACGACGGCCACAAGGTCCGCGGCGGTCATTTGGTCGTCGAGATACTTCTGCGCAGCGCGCGTTGAGCGAAGCAAGTCGTCCGTTTGCAGCGACGTGAGGTCGAAGAAGAGCACCACCAGCCGGTGATCGCGCACCACAGCCTTGATTTCTTCAGCGGAGGACACAGCTCCGAGCGGGACCGTGATCGGCGTCTCGTCCACTTTGCCGGCAGTTTCGACCTGCTCGATGTCGTTGTACTCAAACGTTGATATTTTTTGTTGCTTGCCGTCTTCGTTGACGCTGAATTGCTCTTGCCTCAAACCCTTCACAGGCTTGCCGTCGCGGTCTGTCACTTGCACGTCGATTTCCACAAGACTGACGGTCGAGCGAATCGTCCCTTTTCCCCGCGGCGCGGGCTTGGGAGGAGCGGCCGGGGCCTGGCGGGGATTGACCGGAACCACTTGCGGCTGCTGGCTCTGTGGCTGCGAATTTTGCGCGACCATGGGCGCACACAGCAGCGACGCTGCCGCAAGTGTGGCCAGCACACGGCGCCGGATTGTCGTCTGCGCGCCCATCAGAAATTAAACCTCGTGGTGAATTGCATGGATCGCATGGCGCCGACGCTCGTGATCTCGCCGAAGGTCTTAGAGCCCAGCACCGTCGAAAGGCCGCCAAAATTGGGATGATTGAGCAGGTTGGAGGCATTCCAACTGAAGTCGAGCCGCCGCAAGCTATCACGCCCAAACTGAACGGTCTTTGTCAGACCGGAATTGATGGTGAACGCGCCAGGTCCGATCACCGAATTTCGCTGAGAATCGCCGAAGCACGCCGTGGGCACCGCGAACGCCGCCGTGTTGAACCATTCTTGGACTGTAGGGTTCGCGAGCGTCGCATCGCCCGTTTGGTCGGCGCGTTCGGAGTTGATGCCGGGAACATTCTGGCAGCTTGGATTCTTGGAGAACACTCGAATCGTGTAGGGCGTGCCGGAATTTGCGGTGATCTGCCCCATCACGCGCCAGGCGCCCAGGATTGCTTTCTCCCAGCCTTTCGTCGCAAATCGCTGGCGTTCGCCAAACGGGAGTTGGTACATGAAATTTCCGAGAAATTGATGGCGCATGCTGAAGGAGGAGAGACCGTAGTCGGCGCGCACGTCGGCATTGTTCTGGATGACGGTTTGGCCGCCCCCGCCGATCGTGCTCGCATCGTCCAGCGACTTCGAGTACGTGTAGCGCGCCATGAACGCGATGCCGTGGCTCATGCGCTTCTGCAAGCGCACTTGCAAAGCATGGAAATTGGAGAATGCGCCGGCGGTGTCATAGGTGAACCCTGCGGCGTTGGTGGTAGTGGTGTTGGCGAGGCTGTAGCCGAGGAGCTCGTCGAGGTGAATGCCGCGCGTGCCGGTGTACATCACTTCGAGAAACGTGCGCGGCGCCAGGTTGTACTCGACTCCGAAATTCCAAATCATCGCGTAGGGCACTTTGTAGTTCGGATCGACAGCGACGGTGTTGGTCCGCGTCGTGGCCGAGATTTTCGACAAGTCTGTCTGGAAGCTCAGCGGGGGAGTGGGCACAGTTTGCGTCGACACGGTATTCGCAGTTGCGAAGGGCGGCTGATTGGCCATCTCGCCCGCGAGAGTATTCAAATACGACTGGACGTAAAACATGCTGAAGCCCGCGCGAACCGTCATCTGGTGAGAGCCGGAAAACCATTTTCCGGGCGGCTGCCAGGCAATGCCGAGGCGCGGCGCCCAGTTGTTGTAGTGGCCGCTGAACAAGGATTCCGACGATCCCGCGATACAGTTGCCCGTCGCGACGGGCGTGACGCACTGCACTTGGGAGAAATTTGAGCTCACGGCAAGATTCGCGATGCGGCCGTTGATTTCCGTGGGCGGCGTGAAGGCTTCGTAGCGCGCGCCGTAAGTCACGGTGAAGCGCGGAAACATGTGCCAGTCGTCGGTCGCGTAGCCGATGAATCCCCAGTTGCGGAAATAGGTGCTGGTGTCGCCGTATTGGAGTTTTGCGTTTCCTGGGCGGCCAAGCAGGAAATCGGCAAAGTCGTTTCCGGTCAGCGAGGCTTGATCCGCGGTGCCACTTGACGTTAGAAGGCTAGTGATTTGTCCCGTGAAGGAATACTGACCGTTCGCCGCGGGATCAGTGTCTCGGTTGATGTCCATCTTGCGAATCTCGCCGCCGACGCTGACCGTGTGCTTCGTCTTCATCCATCGCAGGCTGTCCACGTAGCGATAGCTTTGGCTGCGCGCTAGCGACGGGGTCGGATCGTTCAGCCCGGTAAAATTGGTGAGGCCGATTTGCGGCAATCCGTAATCGAAGGGGGACGGCGAGACTCCCGGGATGCCGAGATTCTGCCCGCTAATGTCCGTCAAGTAGGAAAACTCGTTCAGGCCCAGCGTTCGCGTGCGCGAAAAATAAAGCTGCGACGTATGCATGAACGTTTTGGTCCAGTTTTGCGTGAGCCCGATCATCACGCTCTGCCCCCGCGTGTACGAGTTCCCCTCAACGCCTGGGAAGCTGTTGAGCGAATGGGACGTTCCGTTGCTGAGGTTGTAGTTCACCTGTAGGCTGAGCTTCGGCGAAATCTGGTGCGTGACATTCACATTCAGCCGGTTGCTCACGGCTGGAAGATTCATTTGGAGGTGGTAGTTCAATGTCTGGCCGGGCAGATTTTCGTGCGGAAAATACAGGTCGCGCAGGCTCGTTGCCACAGAGCTAAATGGCCCTGGCAGAATATTCCCGGCGAAGGCCTTGTGGCTCGAGGGATCAAAAATCATTCCTTGTTTCGCTTGGGTGCTTGTGCCATCGGTCTGCGTTACTGTGATCGGCGTGTTGCTTCCCGAGCAATCCGTCGTTGTCTTTCCGCTTTGCGTCGTGCACAGAAGCGCGCCGAGATCGCTCGAGAAATTGCCGCTGCGCTCCGCATCTGTGGGCACGGTTGCGAATTGATCCACCGCATTGCGCGCCCAGGTGCCTCCAAAATTGATGTAGAAGAATGTTTTGTCCGTGCCGTTGTAGACGTGGGGAATTTTTAGCGGCCCGCCGAGATTGATTCCCGCGGTTTCCGTCCAACTGGAAATTTTTGAGGGATTTACCTGAGTGAGCGAATACGGCCGCGCATTGAGCGCCGAATCGCCGAACGTGTCGTAAAAGCTGAAGTGCATCCGGTTGACGCGCTGCCGCTGCAAGCGGTCGACGCCCCACAGAGCTTCGACGGTCTGTGGTCCTTGAGGGCCACGCCCGCGCCCGCCACCGCCGCCACGCTGGATGAAAATCGGCGGGCCGCCACCCGGTCCGCCAGGGCCTCCCGGCCCGCCCGGGCCTGGTGCGGCTTGCCCAGGAATCGCGGCCTCACCGGGTCCGAAACCGCCCGGTCCACCCGGCCCGCCGTCACCCATCTGCGGAAATCCGCCTTCGGGCGGCATTAGACCCATGGCGACCGTCCCAATCATTTGCACGGCGTCTGCTGAGGCTGCTTGTCCGAGTGGGGCCGTCGATTCGGTCGTTGCTTGATCCTCAGAGCCGTTTTCAGAAGGGTTTTGATTCTGCCCGTTCAGACCCAATTGCTGGAACGCGCCCCTGCCGCCACCTCCTCCATTGGGGCCACCTTGCCTGGACGGGCCGCCTCCAGGCCCTGCGAAGCGTCGGCCTTCGCCGCCATCACGATTCGCGGCATTGGCTGTTTGATCCGAGGGACCACGTGTCTTCGGATTGGGTGCGGCCTCGCCGGACGGAGCGGGCTCCGCATTTTCATTTGCTGATGGCGGCGCGTTTGAGGAGGGAACCTTCACCGCATTTTCTGTGGCGGGCGCAGCAGTGATCGCGGCGAGCGTGGCGACTTCGAGTCTCAGATCGAGCGGCGCGGACGTCCCGGAAGCCAAGTCGAATTCTTTGGTGGCGGGAACAAAGCCTAACTGGGAGATTTCCGCGCGGTAGTGTCCCGCAGGGAGCGCGGGAAACTTGAAATTGCCCTCGTCATCGGCCCAAGTGATCCAGGCTTTTCCTGAGGAGGTCTCGGTGATGCGCAGGGTCGTGCCCGGAACGGCCGTGCCGTCCGCAGTGCGCACCGTCCCTATCAGTTGTGAATCCGCGGGGATAACTGTGTTCGGATTGTCCTGAGCGGCGAGCGGAATTCCAACAGCGGCAAGTGACACCAGCAGACTCGCAAGCAGCACTGCAAATCGCTTCCCCAACACCTCTCACGCCCC
>JACXTT010012768.1_pt1 | contig 11124 bp, 13 predicted proteins | sample 9270951 | NCBI WGS metagenome assembly JACXTT01 (sample SAMN15532306, study PRJNA645909) | rock metagenome | isolation source: weathered quartz diorite | place: Puerto Rico | collected 2017-06-21 | reverse complement strand
CCCTCCGACTTCGTCGGGGACCTCTACGGGCAGGGTGCACCGGTGGAGTTCATGGGGCGGCTGCGGGGGGAGATGCCGTTCGTCGGCGTCGAGGGCCTCAAGGCCGCGATCGCAGCCGACGTCGCGCGGGAACGAGCCGTGCTCGCGGCCGGACGCTGAGGCGCGTGTCCACGACCGCGCCGATCGTGGTCGTCGTGCCGTCGGCGCTGGGCGGCGAGCGGCTCGACCGCGTGGTCGCGACCGTCCCGGGCGTCGCCACGCGCTCGCAGGCGAAGCAGCTGGTCGACGGTGGGCACGTGCGGGTGGACGGGGTCGTCCGGAAGGCATCGCACGCGGTCCCGGCGGGTGCGCGCGTCGTCGTGACGCTGCCGCCCCCCGCGCCGTCGACCGTCGCCCCGGAGGCACTGCCGCTGCGGGTGCTGTACGAGGACGCCGACCTGCTGGCCATCGACAAGCCGCCCGGCATGGTCGTGCATCCGGCGCCAGGTGCGCGCAGCGGGACGGTGGTGAACGCCGTGCTGCACCGGCTGGGGACACTTGCCGGGGTCGGCGCGCCGGATCGCCCCGGGATCGTCCATCGCCTCGACAAAGACACGTCGGGCGTGCTGCTGATCGCGCGGACGGCGGCGGCACTCGCGGCGCTCGGGCGCCAGTTCCGCGACCGTACCGTGCAGAAGACGTACGTGGCGGTCGTCCACGGCCGCGTCGCGGGCACCTCCGGGATCGTCGACCGTCCGATCGGCCGAGACCCGCGCGAGCGCAAGCGGATGAGCGTGCGGAGCGGTGGCGGCCGTGTAGCCGTGACGCGCTGGACGGTCGCCGAGCGGTTTCCCGGCGCGACGCTCCTTCACTTGCATCCGGAAACGGGCCGGACGCACCAGCTGCGCGTGCATCTCGCGGCGCTGGGGCATCCGATCGTCGGCGATCGGGTCTACGGTGGGCGCCGTCGCCCGCCAGCCGGCGCGCCCCCGCTCCTGGCGACGTTCCCCCGCCAGGCGTTGCACGCGGCCGAGGTCGCGTTCCGGCATCCCCGCACCGGCGAGCAGACCGCGCTCGGTGCGCCCCTTCCCGCCGACATACGCACCCTCCTCGATGCCCTCCGAACGCCCCCTGATGCCCGAAAACCCTCGGGATCTGCTTGACAGCTCTCCGGGGCTTCCTTACTCTCGCGCTAGCTACCGTCACCGCCGGCCCCCCCGAAAAGAGGTACCATTCGGTCCGCCCGGATAGAGCGCCGGTTCCGAGCGAGCCAGCGCCGGTTCCCGACAATCCCAGTGAGTTCCGCAGACGTGGGGAGGGGAGTGCCTTGAGCACGAGGGAGAGGTCAGGAGGAGATCCACTGCCGCGGAGCCGCGCCAAGGCGGCGCCCGTCGAGTCCGAGCCGGAGGTGGAGGCGACGCTCCCGCCGTCCGCGGACGATCCGTCGGCGCTCAATCTGAAGACGCTGAAGGAGAAGAAGATCGGCGACCTGGCGGCGCTCGCCAAGGAGATGAACATCGACGGCGCCGCCGCGCTCCGCAAGCAGGAGCTGATCTTCTCGATCCTCCAGGCGCAGTCGGAGCAGAACGGCCTGGTCTGCGGTGAGGGGGTCCTCGAGATCCTCCCCGACGGCTTCGGCTTCCTCCGCGCGCCCGACTACAACTACCTGCCGGGGCCCGACGACATCTACGTCTCGCCGAGCCAGATCCGTCGCTTCAACCTCCGTACCGGCGACGTCGTGTTCGGGCAGATCCGGCCGCCGAAGGAGGGCGAGCGGTACTTCGCGCTGCTCAAGGTCGAGACCATCAACTTCGAGGAGCCGGAGCGGGCGCGCGACAAGATCCTCTTCGACAACCTGACCCCGCTCTATCCCGACGAGCACCTGACGCTCGAGTTCGACGCGCAGGAGCACACCACCCGGATCATCGATCTGCTGACCCCGATCGGGAAGGGGCAGCGCGGCCTGATCGTCGCCGCGCCTCGCACGGGCAAGACCGTGATGCTCCAGAACATCGCGCGCGGCATCACGGCGAACCATCCCAAGGTCGTCCTCATCGTGTTGCTGATCGACGAGCGGCCCGAGGAAGTGACCGACATGCAGCGGTCGGGGAAGGGGGAGGTCGTCGGCTCGACGTTCGACGAGCCCGCCACCCGCCACGTGCAGGTGGCGGAGATGGTCATCGAGAAGGCCAAGCGGCTGGTCGAGCACGGGCGCGACGTCGTGATCCTGCTCGACTCGATCACGCGGCTGGCGCGGGCCTACAACGCGGTCGTCCCGCCCAGCGGGAAGATCCTCTCCGGCGGCGTCGACTCGAACGCGCTCCGCGGCCCGAAGAAGTTCTTCGGCGCGGCCCGCAACATCGAAGAGGGAGGGAGCCTCACGATCATGGGCACCGCCCTGGTCGACACCGGCAGCCGGATGGACGAGGTCATCTTCGAGGAATTCAAGGGCACCGGGAACATGGAGATCCACCTCGACCGGCGCCTGATGGACAAGCGTCTCTTCCCGGCCATGGACGTCGCACGCTCCGGGACCCGCAAGGAGGAGCTGCTGCTGCCGAAGGACGTCCTCAATCGGGTCTGGATCCTGCGGAAGCTGCTGACCCAGCTGAACACCGTCGAGGCGATGGAGTTCCTCTCCGACAAGCTCAAGGGGACGAAGGACAACCAGGAGTTCCTGACCTCGATGAGCTCGTGAGTCGGATTGCGCCAGGTCTGCGCTTTCTGCTAGGGGTCTGCATTTGCCCAATCGCGACGAAGGGAGGGATGCTCACGGAGCGCGTATGACGGACGTCACCATGAAGAATCTGCTCGAGGCGGGAGTCCACTTCGGGCATCAGACGAGCCGCTGGAACCCCAAGATGAAGCCGTACATCTTCGGGGCCCGGAACGGGATCTACATCATCGACCTGCAGCAGACCGTGAAGATGTTCCGGGACGCCTACAACTTCGTCCGTGATCTCACGGCGTCGGGTGGGCAGATCCTCTTCGTCGGCACCAAGAAGCAGGCCCAGGACGTGATCCGTGAAGAGGCCGAACGCTGCGGGGCCTTCTACGTGAACACCCGGTGGCTCGGCGGCATGCTCACCAACTTCCAGACCATCAAACAGTCGATCGACCGCCTGAAGAAGCTCGAGGAGATGCTCGCCGACCCGCAGATGATGGAGGCCTTCACGAAGAAGGAGCTCCAGGGCATGCGGCGCGAGCAGGAGAAGCTGCTCTCCTCACTCGGCGGGATCAAGGGACTCCGGAAGCTGCCCGACGCGCTGTTCGTGATCGATCCCAAGAAGGAGGAGATCGGGGTGAAGGAGGCCAACAAGCTCCGCATCCCGACCGTCGCAGTCGTCGACACGAACTGCGACCCGGACCTGATCGACTACCGCATCCCCGGCAACGACGACGCCATCCGCGCCATCCGGCTGTTCTGCGCCGCGATTGCCGAGGCGGTGATCGAGGGACACAACCTGCACGAGGAGCGGCAGCGGGGCGCCGGCAACGGCGAGGGCGGGAACGGCCTCGCATCCAGTCGATCCGACGACGTGCCCAGCATGTCCGAGGAGCTGGAGGCGCCCGCTTCATGAGTCTCGCGCTCGTGAAGGAGCTCCGGGAGAAGACCGGTGCCGGGCTCCTCGACTGTCAGAAGGCCCTCGGCGAAGCGTCCGGCGACGTCGACAAGGCGCTGCGCACGCTCCGCGAGAAGGGGCTCGCCAAGGCCGCGAAGAAGATGACCCGCGCGGCCACCGACGGCGCGATCGGCTCGTACATCCACCCGGGCGGGAAGATCGGCGTGCTGATCGAGGTCAACTGCGAGACCGACTTCGTCGCGAAGACCACCGAGTTCCAGCAACTCGTCCGCGACCTGGCCATGCAGGTGGCCGCCGCGGCCCCTCGCTTCGTGACCCGCGACGAGGTGCCGGCGAAGGACATCGAGAGCGAGCGCGAGATCTACCGCGCGCAGGCCCGCCAGCAGGGGAAGCCCGAGAAGGTCATCGAGCGGATCGTCGAGGGACAGGTCGAGCGGTTCTACAAGGACGTCTGCCTGCTCGAGCAACCCTTCGTGAAGCAGAGTGACCGCACGGTCGACGAGATCGTCAAGGAAGCGATCGTGCGTTTCGGGGTCAACGTGGCGGTGCGGCGCTTTTCCCGCTTCCAGCTCGGCGAAGTGCTCGAGCAGCAGGCGGACGACAAGGAGAACCCGGCTGGAGGCGCGTCCGGAGCCTGAGCCGGCGTCGGCCGCCGGTGCGACACGCTACCGCCGGGTCCTGCTGAAGATCAGCGGGGAGGCGCTCGGCGGCCCGGCAGGCTTCGGGATCGACCCCGCCGTGCTGGCCGGCTTTGCGGCCGAGCTCCGCGACGTGCGGGCGATCGGCTGCGAGCTCGCCTTGGTCATCGGCGGCGGCAACATCTTCCGTGGGCTCCAGGGCAGCTCGCGCGGCATCGAGCGCGCGACCGGCGACTACATGGGGATGCTCGCCACCGTCATCAACGCGCTGGCGCTGCAGGATGCGCTCGAGAAGATCGGCGTGCCGACGCGGGTCCTCTCGGCCATCGCCATGCAGCAGATCGCGGAGCCCTACATCCGTCGGCGCGCCACCCGGCACCTCGAGAAGGGGCGCGTCGTGATCTTCGCGGCGGGCACGGGCAATCCCTTCTTCACGACCGACACCGCCGCCAGCCTGCGCGCCATGGAGATCGGCGCCCAGGTGATCTTCAAGGCCACGCGCGTCGACGGCGTCTACGACGCGGATCCGCACAAGCATCCCGGTGCCGTCCGCTTCGACGAGCTCACCTACATCGACGTGCTCAATCGGCAGCTTCAGGTCATGGACGCCACCGCGATATCGCTGTGCATGGACAACGGCCTCCCGATCCTCGTCTTCAACATGATGGAGGCCGGAAACATCATGCGGGCGGTGACGGGTGACCGCATCGGGACCTTGGTGCACGGAGGACGTCAATGACCGAGGACGTGCTCGAGACGGCGCGGCAGGAGATGGACAAGACGCTCGCGGCGCTCCGGAAGGATCTGGGGCACGTCCGGACCGGTCGCGCGTCGACGGCGCTGCTCGACGGGATCACCGTCGAGTACTACGGGGCCAAGACCCCGCTCAACCAGGTGGCGACGGTGAACGTCCCGGAGTCCACGCTGCTCGTCCTCACGCCCTTCGACAAGAGCATCATCGGCGCCATCGAGAAGGCCATCAAGGCGGCCGGCCTCGGGCTGAATCCCCTCAACGACGGCAAGATCATCCGGGTGCCCATCCCCGCGCTCACGGAGGAGCGCCGCCGCGAGCTGGTCAAGCACATCAAGAAACTTGCCGAAGACTATCGGGTGTCCATGCGCAGCCACCGTCGGGACGCGATCGAGATGCTGAAGGAACTCGAGAAGGAGCACGAGATCACCGAGGACGATCGGCGCCACGCCGCCGACAAGATCGAGGTCCTCACCAAGGAATCGATCGAACGCATCGAGAAGGTCCTCAAGCAGAAAGAGGACGAGATCATGGTCGTCTGATGGTGGAGCTCGATCCGAAGCGGCTGCCGCGCCACGTCGCGGTGATCATGGACGGCAACGGTCGCTGGGCCCAGCAGCGCGGGTTCTCGCGGCTCCAGGGGCATCGCGTCGGCAAGGACTCGGTGCGCGCGGTGGTCGAGACGGCGCGGCGGCTCAACATCCCGTACCTCTCGCTGTTCGCGTTCTCGAGCGAGAACTGGCAGCGCCCGCCGCGCGAAGTCGACGGGCTCATGACGCTGCTGCGCAAGTACCTCGCGAGCGAGCTCGGCAAGATGATGAAGCACCAGATCCGCCTGCTGGCGGTCGGCAGCTTGCGGAAGCTGCCACCGGCGGTGCGCGAGGTGCTCCGCTCCACGATCGAGGCCACCCGCGACAATACCGGGATGACCGTCATCCTGGCGGTGAGCTACAGCGGGCGCGACGACATCGCGCGGGCCATGCGCGCCGTCGCCCGGCGGGTGAGGCGCGGGGAGATCGATCCCGAGCGCGTCACGCAGGGGGTGATCGCGGAGCACCTCGGCACCAAGGGGGTGCCCGACCCCGATCTCCTCATCCGCACCAGCGGCGAGATGCGGGTCAGCAACTTCTTCCTCTGGCAGATCGCGTACACCGAGATCTTCGTCACCGAGACGCTCTGGCCGGATTTCCGCGAGCGAGAGTTCCTCCAGGCGCTCGCGTTCTTCCAGCAGCGGCAGCGTCGGTTCGGCCGCACGCCCGCTCAGGTCGAGCGCGAGCGCCTGCGTGCTGCGAACTAGGCTCCTCACCGCTGCCGTGGCGATCCCGGCCCTCATCTGGCTCATCGCGTGGTCCCCGCCGGCGTTCTTCGCCGGCTTCCTGGGCGTCGTCACTGCGCTCGGGCTCTACGAGTACTTCGCGATGGCATTACCGGGCGCGGTGCTCGAGCAGGTGGCGGGGATGGTCTGGGGGCTCGCCGTCGCGGCCGGGGTGATCTCGCAGCGGCCCGCGTTGTGGGGGGCCGGGCTGGGGTTGGCGGTGGTCGGCGGGCTCATCTTCACGCTGCTCCATCCCGACGCGCTCGCCGCCGGCGTGAACCGGCTGGGGCTCACGCTCCTGGGCGTCCTCTATGTCGGCTTCTTCACCCCGCACGTCGTCCTGCTCCGGGGCCTGCCCGACGACCTCGGCTGGCGCTGGGTGCTGTTCACGGTTGCGGCCGTCTTCGGCTCCGACTCGGGGGGCTATTTCGCGGGTCGGGCGTACGGACGGCACAAGTTGATGCCCGCCGTGAGCCCGTCCAAGACCGTCGAGGGGGCGTTCGGGGCCCTCGGCGGGGCGATGTTCGCGAGCGGCCTCATCCGGCTCCTCCTGCTCCGGCAGGCCCTGGGGGCCGGCGAGGCAGTCGCCATGGCGCTCGCGATCAGCGTACTGGCGCAGTTCGGCGACCTCTGCGAGTCCGCCCTCAAGCGGGCCTTCGGGGCCAAGGATTCGGGCTGGATTCTCCCGGGGCACGGTGGCATCTTGGACCGGCTGGACAGCCTGCTGTTCCCGTTCGTGTTCGCGTACTACTACGCGGCGCTCCCGCGGGGATGAGGGGTGACATCGATGCACGTGCCCGCTCCGGTCTTCACGTTTCTCGCCTTCGCCCTCGCGCTCGGCGTCCTCGTGTTCGTGCACGAGCTCGGGCATTTCGCGGTCGCCAAGCGGATCGGCGTCCGTGTGCTCAGGTTCTCGATCGGCTTCGGCCCGATCGTCTTCTCGCGCCGCCGCGGCGAGACCGAGTATGCGCTCTCGGCCATGCCGCTCGGCGGCTACGTGAAGATGCTCGGCGACGAGGACGACGACGATCCGACCGCGGCCGCCCGCGAGCCCGAGCGCGCGTTCCCGAGCCAGCGCCCGATCGGCCGCGCGGCGATCGTGGTCGCAGGGCCGGCGATGAACTTCCTCTTCGCGTTCCTGGTGTACGCGATCCTGTTCGCCGCGGTCGGGGCGGAGGTCCCGTCGAACGAGCCGCGGGTCGGTGGCGTCGCACCGGCGTCGGCCGCCGAGCACGCCGGCCTCCAGGTCGGTGACCACATCGTCGCCGTCGACGACGAGATCATCGCCACCTGGGAAGACCTCTCGCATCGCGTGCTCGGCTCTGGCGGGAAGGTCCTCACGCTCAAGGTAGAGCGCGACGGCAAATCCCTCTCGGTCGCAGTGACGCCCGAGCTGAAGGACAGCCGCACGATGTTCGGCGAGGACGCCGGCAAGGTGTACCGCATCGGCATCGAGGCCTCGCGCGACTGGCAGCAGGTCGGTCCCCTGGCCGCCGTCGGCATGGCGGCCGAGCAGACCTGGACCGCGTCGATCGTGGTGCTGAAGGGGCTCGTGCTCATGGTCGGCGGCCGGGTGCCGCTCCGCGAGCTGGGCGGGCCGATCGCGATCGCGCGCGCGGCGGGCGAGCAGGCGCGCGCGGGCCTGCGATACTTCCTGAGCATGCTGGCCTTCCTGTCGATCAACCTGGGCGTACTCAACCTGCTCCCGATCCCGGCGCTCGACGGCGGCCAGCTCGCGTTCATCGGTCTCGAAGGTGCGCTCAGGCGGCCGCTCCGCCCGCGCCACCGCGAGATCGCGCAGCAGGTCGGGCTGTTCCTGCTGCTCACGCTGATGGTGTTCGTGTTCTACAACGACATCCACCGGCTGATTCAGGGTTGACGCGCTGATCGTTCTCGGGCTCGACACCGCCACCTGGACCGCCGCGGTCGGCGTGACGCGCGGGAGCATGATCCTCGCCGAAGACGTCGAGCGCACCGAAGGGGCGCATACCGCACGGCTTCCCGCGCTGATCACCCGCGTGCTCGCGCGCGCCGAGCTCGGGGTCGCCGACCTCGACGCGGTCGCCGTGTCCATCGGCCCGGGTTCGTTCACCGGCCTCCGTGTGAGCCTGGCGCTCGCGAAGGGGCTCGTGTTCGCGGGCGGCCTCAGGCTCGTCGCGGTGCCGACGCTCGACGCCCTGGCGCTCGCCGCCGAGGCGTCGCCGGGGGCGACGGTCTGCGCCGCGCTCGATGCGCGCAAGCGCGAGGTGTACGCGGCGCTCTTCCACGTCGCCGGCGACGGCCGCCCCGAGCGGCTGACACCCGACCTGGCCCTCACGCCCGCGGCGCTCGTCGAGCGGCTGCCGGCGGGCTGCGTGCTGGTCGGCGACGCCGCAGAGGTCTATCCTGATGTCCTCGGTGGTCGAGGGACCGTACGTTCGTTCGCCACGCATCACCCGCGAGGCGGGCTCGTCGCCCGTCTCGGGGAGGAGCGGCTCACCCGGGGAGACGTCGACGATCCGGGCACGTTGGAGCCTGCGTACGTGCGTTCGCCCGAGGCGGAGCTGCCGCGGACGGGCTCGCGTTGACAGGGTGTTTTAGCGCATACTAACGTCCCATTTCCGGCGAGGGGCCACGATGGAAAAGAAGGACGAGGAGCTGATCCACACGTTGATCGAGCGAGAGCCGGAGCTCCGACGTTACTACGAGGAGCACGTCGACCTCGAGCGGCAACTCCAGGTCTTCCACCAGAAGCACTATCTGACGCCCGAGGAGGAGATCGAGCGCAAGCGGCTGCAGAAGCTCAAATTGGTGGGGAAGGACAAGATCATGGAGATCCTGGCCCGCTTCCGCAGTCACTAGACCGGCGCGCCGGTCTCGATCCACCATGCGACACACCATCTCCGTACTCGTCGAGAACGAGTTCGGCGTGCTTTCGCGAGTCGCCGGACTGTTCAGCGGTCGGGGCTTCAACATCGAGAGCCTGTCGGTCGCGGAAACCACCGACCCCACCGTCTCCCGCATCACGCTGGTCACCCGCGGCGAAGACCAGGTGCTGGAGCAGATCGAGAAGCAGCTCAACAAGCTCGTGGCGGTCATCCAGGTGACCGACTTCGCCGACACCGAGCATGTCGAACGCGAGCTCGTGCTCATCAAGGTCACCGCCGAGGACCGTACCCGCGCCGAGGTCATCAACATCGTCGACCTCTTCCGCGGCCGCATCATCGACGTCTCGCGGACGTCGTACGTGGTCGAGGTCACCGGCACCGAGGACAAGATCAAGGCGCTGATCGAGCTGCTCCAGCCGATCGGCATTCTCGAGATCGTGCGGACCGGGAAGGTCGCCATGTTTCGCGGCGCGCGCACGCTCACCGTGGACGGGAAAGGCAAGGGACGCGCGGCATGAAGATCTTCCACGACAAGGACGCGACGCTCGAGCCGCTCAAGGGCAAGAAGATCGCGATCATCGGCTACGGCAGCCAGGGGCACGCCCACGCCCTCAACCTGCGCGACAGCGGCATGGACGTCCGCGTCGGGCTCCGGAGCGACAGCACGTCGAAGCCGAAGGCGGAGAAGGCCGGGCTGCGCGTCGTCGACACCGCGACGGCGGCCAAGGAGGCCGACGTCATCATGGTTTTGGTTCCGGACGAGCAGGGCGCGGAGATCTACGACCGCGACATCCTGCCGGGGTTGAAGGCCGGCAAGTACCTGGCGTGGGGGCACGGGTTCAACATCCACTTCAAGAAGGTGGTCCCGCCCGCCGACGTCAACGTCTTCATGGTCGCGCCGAAGGGCCCCGGGCATCTCGTGCGCAGCGAGTACGAGAAGGGACGCGGGGTTCCGTGTCTCCTGGCCATCGCGCAGGACCCGAGCGGCAACACGCAGCAGGTCGGCCTCGCGTACGCGAAGGGCATCGGCGGCACGCGCGCCGCCGTGCTCGAGACGTCGTTCAAGGAGGAGACGGAGACCGATCTCTTCGGCGAGCAGGCGGTCCTCTGCGGCGGTCTGACCGAGCTGATCCGCGCCGGCTACGAGACGCTCGTCCAGGCCGGCTACGCGCCGGAGATGGCGTACTTCGAGTGCCTCCACGAGGTGAAGCTGATCGTCGACCTGATCTACGAGGGCGGCATCGCCAACATGCGCTACTCGATCAGCAACACCGCCGAGTACGGCGACATGACGCGCGGTAAGCGCATCGTGACCGACGAGACCCGGAAGGCCATGAAGGCGATCCTCACCGAGATCCAGTCCGGCAAGTTCGCCGAGGAATGGATCACCGAGCATCGCTGCGGGCAGCCGCACTTCCGGGAGCTGCGCAAGGAAGCGTCCAAGCATCCCATCGAGGAGGTCGGCGCCAAGCTGCGTGGGCTGATGCCATGGCTGGCCTCGGATCGGCTGGTCGACCGATCGCGCAATTGAGTCCCGAGCGCCGCGTGCCGATTGCGCGGGAGGGCTGGCCGGTGATCGGCATGGTCACGGCCGTGCTCGGCGTCGTCGCGGTCGTGGGGGTGCTGGCGGGGCACCCGCTGGCGATCGTCCCGCTGCTCCTCGGGCTGGTGTTCAGCCTGAACTTCTTCCGCGACCCCGAGCGCGTCCCGCCGCCGGAGGAACGGCTGGTGGTCTCCCCGGCCGACGGCCGCGTCCTGGAGGTCGTCAGCATGCGCGAAGAACAGTTCCTCGGCGCGCCGACCACTCGCATCAGCATCTTCATGTCGCCGCTCGACGTGCACGTGAACCGAAGCCCGGTCGCGGGCACCGTGACGCTCGTGAAGCACACGCCCGGCCTCTTCCGGGCCGCGTTCGACTCGAAGGCCGCGCTCGACAACGAGCGCAACGCGATCGTCGTCGACGGTGTCGGCGGGCGGCGCTACCTCATGG
>JACXTT010012767.1_pt1 | contig 11125 bp, 8 predicted proteins | sample 9270951 | NCBI WGS metagenome assembly JACXTT01 (sample SAMN15532306, study PRJNA645909) | rock metagenome | isolation source: weathered quartz diorite | place: Puerto Rico | collected 2017-06-21 | reverse complement strand
CCGGATGTAGTGAGTTTCTTCCGCTCGAGCCTTTTTGAGGGTGCTGCAACCGTGCGGCAAGATGGACAACGACAGATCGTTATCCCGGCAATCATCGGCGGACGATGCCGGTCTCGTTTTGTCGCTCTTGTGCGTGAGCACGAGGGGATGGAAGTCCTCTTGCCGCACAATTGATCCACCCTCTGCGCACGGCGGATGGGGAAGATCGTGTGAAAAGGAGACGGCGATGTGGTCCATCCTCCGGATCCAAATCGTTCTGTATGCGTGTGCCTCGTGGGCTCCCGCACAGCCCATTTCGCTGAAGACCGCCGAGCGGGAAGCGGTCGCCAACAACGCCACCCTGCAGGCTCAGCGGTACGACATTACCGCCGCGCAGGCTGATATTGTTTCGGCAGACCTCCCCCCGTCGAATCCTTCCCTCGGCGTGAACGGAGACATCCTCTCTTCCCCGAATACGTTCGCCCCCGAGGAGAAACAGTACGGGGTATCGCTGGCCGTTCCGCTGGAACTTGCCGGCAAACGGTCTCATCGGGTGGAAGTGGCGGAACACGGCAAAATCGTGGCCGAAGAAGGCTTCTCTGATGCCGTCCGCGTTCTCCTGCTAACAATCAGGTCCTCGTTTTACGACGCTCTCTACGCAAAGGCCGCGCTCGGGCTCGCCGAACAAAACCTTGCGTCCCTCGACAGCGTGGTGTCCCTGAACCGCATCCGCCTCCGGGCCAAGGAAATATCCGAATCCGAGCTGATGCGGAGCGAGGTAGCGGCGGAGCAGTTCCGGGTCGAGGTCTCATCATCGCTCCTCGACTACCGGAAAGCGCGCATCAACCTGCAGGTCGCCATGGGTCGGACGGTCGCCGACCCCGATGTCGATATCGAAGGCGATCTGACGATGCTCCCTCCATCGGTCATCCTGACGCTTGATGACGCAAAGCGCCTCGCCCGGGAATCACGCCCCGATCTCAAAGGGCTCCGGGCCTCGCTGGAGCGGGAAGAATCGAATCAGCGGCTTCAGGAGGCGCTCGGGACAGTCGATGTTTCGGTGAGCGCCGACTACCTGCGGCAGCAGGGGGTGCCTTTTTACGGCCTTTCGCTCACTGTCCCCATACCCATCTTCAACCGGAACCAGGGCGAAATCCTAAAGTCAATCTCCAGGGTGGAGCAGGTCCGTCTGCAACTCAAGGCCCTCGAGCTGCAGGTCGATGCCGACGCCGGGACCGCGTGGCACGAATATGCCTCCCGGAAAGCGATCGAGGAACAAATGCGTGCCGGCATCCTCGCCCGCTCGGAAAACGTCCGGTCAACAATCGAGTACGCATACCGGAGAGGCGGCACGACCATCCTGGATTTTCTTGACGCCAGGCGGACCTTCAACGATTCCATGCGGTCGTACTATAATGCGTTAACACAGCTGCACAAGAGTGTCTTCGCGCTCACTGCTGCCATCGGAAAAGAGTTGTAAACACGTGTGAGGAGATTAGTATGAAGCTGATACATACCCGAAACCGAGTCCTTTTTGGCACACTTGCGCTCGGCGTGGTGATGGGCGCCGCTGTTGAGGACTGCCACCGCTCCGACGGAGAACCCGGGAATTATCAGGAAGTGGTCTCCCCTCCTCAGGTATCAACCGACGGTGGGGAAATCCGTTTCGCATCCGATTCCCCGCAGCTTCTCCAGATTGCTACCGATACGGTCCGAGAGGGGCTGGTCCAGATTGATCTTTCGGCACCGGTCCACTGCATCGTGAGCGTCGCCCGCTCCGAATTCGGAACCAACAACCTCTACCTGTTCGAGAACCAGGACCTGACGCAGCTCTATGCGGACTTTCTGAAGAGCGCCTCGGCCGTGAGCCGGTCCCTGAAAAACGTGGAACGGCTTCGTGACCTCCTCTCTCACAAAGCCGCCGCCGAGAAGGAGGTGGTCGATGCGCAGACCGAATTCGCCCAGTCGCAGGCCGAGATGGCCGAGAAAGAGAGCCGGATGCGCGCGGCGGGCATCGATCCGAAGGGGCTTGAACGGGCCGAAGCCGGCACCGTTGTGGCTATCGCCGATGTCCCTGAGAGGCAGAGCGCAGACATCAGGATGAGCACGACCGCCGAGGTCCTCTGCGGCGCATTCCCGGGAGAGCCGTTTTCAGGAAAGGTTGTCTCCATCGGAGATGTCATCGATCCGAATACCCGGACCGTTAAAGTCAGAATCACCCTCTCAAACCCGCACAACCGGCTTCGCGCAGGCATGTTCGGTACGGCGCATCTGGCCGGAAGCCGGGAGCGGACGCTGACGATTCCCCGAAGCTGCGTGGTCAATATTCAGGGGAAAGCCTTCGTCTTCCGTCAGAATGAGGCGGGGGACTACAGGAGGAAAGAAGTCCTCCTCGGCGCTGAAACTCCCGGCCTGTATGTCGTGAAGGCTGGAGTTCAGTAGGGAGATATCATCGTCTCGCATGGAGCGATACTCCTGAAGCAGTTGAGCTTCGGATACTGATGAGGTGCCGATGCGGAACGCATCTGTCGCGCTCCTTGAACTCTTCACGGTCGTCATCTGCATGGGCCAGCATATACCAACGGACGGTGTGCGTACCGTGACCGCTGCCGATTCGGGCTCCGGCAACGATCGGCAAAACGACATCTCCCTGCGGTGGGCTTCGTACGAACGCACAACGATGGACGGCCGCCTCCCCGCCGCTGAATCGCGTGTCCGGACGATGCCGATGATCGTGACCGGCTCACTGTTTGCGGCCGCCGTTATCGGGCTCCATGTCTACCAACTCAACGCGTGGTGGAAAGACGATCGAGGGCCGTTCCACATACAGGAGGATTGGCCGTACGACCTTCAGATCGATAAATTCGGGCACTTCTACGGCTCCTACATGATATCGTATGCAACCCGCGAGGTCCTCCTCGTCGACGGATTCACCGATGCAGCCGCCCACGATTGGGGCGCCGTGATGGGATTGACCTACGAACTCTACGTTGAAACCGAGGACGGCTTTTCGACGAGGTGGGGGTTTTCACCCACTGATGCGGCGATGGACATTGCGGGCGCAGCGTATTTCTTCCTGCAGCGTCGCATTCCGGTTCTGCAGAACTTTCACGAGAAATGGAGTTACTACCCGTCCGAGTTTCTCGGATCCGGTTCAATCCCGGGTCAGAAACGGACATTTGTCGACGACTACCAGGGCCAATCGTTCTGGTGGACGGCGGATGTCTGGAATCTCCTCCCCGAAGAGTCACGCGGATGGTATCCGAAATGGCTCCAGCCTGCGATCGGTTATTCGGTGAAAAACTATGATCCGGTCCCGAGCGATGTTCCCACAATCCGCGAAGTCTACCTCGGTTTGGACCTGAGCCCGGTCCATCTCCTCCCGTCATCGACGGCGCCATTCATCCGATGGCTCGTCCAGGCCGCGGAGAATATTCACCTGCCGGCGCCGGCGCTTCAAATTGTTCCCGAAACGAAGTTCCACCTCCTCTATCCGTTCCGCTTCACGTGGGGGAGCCGGACGTTCTGATGTCCATGACTGCCGGGATCACGTCATGATACGGAAGCTGGTTTCGTTCGCACTCAGCCAGCGCTTCCTGAGCCTGACGATGGGCGTTCTTCTGATCGGCGCAGGCCTCTGGGCATATCTGCAGCTGAAAATCGAGGCGTATCCCGACGTCGGCGACACCGAGGTGGAGCTCGTCGCACAGTACCCGGGCAGGGCCGCGGAGGAGGTGGAACAGCAGGTCACCATACCGCTCGAGCGGGCGTTGAACAGCGTACCGCACGTGATCAGCCGACGCTCAAAAACGATTTTCGGCTTATCGACCCTTCAGCTCACCTTTGACGAGGGAACGAGCGACTATGTTGCGCGACAGCTTGTCCTGGAAAAGCTTCGCGACGCGGACCTCCCCGACGGTGTAGAGCCGCAGATGGCTCCCATCTGGACTCCGATCGGAGAAATTTTCTACTACGTGATCGTTGGCCCCCCGGGCACCCCGGTCGCCGACCTGAGGACGCTGCAGGATTGGGTCGTCACTCCGCGGCTCCTCCAGACGGAGGGCGTCGCGGACGTTGTGAACTTCGGGGGACTGGTGAAGCAGTTCCACATCGTCATCGACCCCGGCGCGCTTCAAAAATACAATCTGACGCTTCCGCAGATTGCCTCTTCAATCGATGCAAACAACGTTAACAGCGGCGGAAGTATACTCGCGGTCGGCGGACAGGGCCTCGCCGTGCGTGGAATTGGCCGGATCACCTCGGCGGATGACATCAGGGACATTGTGGTCTCCTCCGCTAACGGCGTACCCGTCTTCGTCAGAGACATCGCGTCCGTGGAGATCGGCGTCCTCCCCCCTACCGGGGTGCTCGGATATACCGACAAGGAACGGAAGATCGACATCAACCAGGGCGTCCAGGGTCTCATACTGATGCGCCGCGGCGAAAACCCGTCTGATGTCCTCGCCCACATCAAGGACAAGGTCCGGGAAATCAACGAAACTGCCCTGCCGCCGGGTGTGCAATTACTGACCACCTATGACCGGACCGATCTCGTCGACAGCACCCTCACGACCGTATCACACACCCTGTTCGAAGGGGTTTCAATCGTCGTCCTCGTGCTGATCTTCTTCCTCGGAAACCTCCGGACGGCGCTCATCGTCGCCGTGACGATACCCCTCTCGCTCCTGTTCGCATTCATCGTCATGCATTTCACGGGGATTCCGGCGAACCTTCTCTCCCTCGGGGCCATCGATTTCGGCATCATCGTCGACGGCGCCGTCGTCATGGCGGAAAACATCATGCGCCGGATCTCGGCCCGGTCTCCCGAAGAGAGGGAGCGGGGAGTGCTGTGGACCGTCCTGGACGCTGCGCGGGAAGTGGAACGCGAAGTCTTCTTCTCGATCACCATCATCATCCTTGGGTACCTTCCGCTCTTCACACTCCAGCGCGTCGAAGGAAAACTTTTCTCCCCGATGGCATTCACAATCTCCTATGCGATCACGGGCTCCATGATCCTGGCGTTGACGCTTGTTCCGGTCATCCTGTCGTTCGTCCTCCGGAAGGGCGTCTCAACGAAGGAGAACCCCGTGCTACGCCGGATCAGATCAACGTATGAACGGCTCATCGAGCTCATCCTGAAACGGAGGGTGATCGTCGCCGGAATTTCCTTCTGCCTCGTTCTTGGGGCGATGCTCCTCGCCGCGAATCTCGGGACTGAATTCCTGCCGGAGCTCGACGAAGGTTCGTTCAATCTTCGCTGTATCCTCCCCTCGGGTATCTCCCTGGAGGAGGCGTCGAAGTTCCCCCCGATCGTCAGGAAGCTCGTGAGTGAATCCGAAGAGGTTTCTAACGTCACCACACAGCTTGGCCGCAAGGACGACGGGACCGATCCGTACGGACCCAACCGGCTCGAGGTTCGCGCCATTCTGAAGCCGTACGACCTCTGGAGGGCCGACAGGAAGAAGGAGGCGCTCCTCCTTGAAATCAAGAACCGGCTCGAATCGCACATCCCCGGAGCGGTTATCAGCTTCTCTCAACCGATTCTGGATAATGTAACGGAGGCCGTTACGGGTTCGGTTGCAGACCTTGCGGTGCTCATCTCCGGAGACGACCTCAATCTCTTGCGCAGGAGCGCCGACAGCGTCCTCGACGTAGTGAAGGGGATCGACGGCGCGAGCGAATACGGGATCGAGCAGGAAGGGAATCAGGCGCAGTTGATAATTGCCATCGACCGCGGGAAGATCGCGCGGTACGGCGGCAACATGAGAGACGTACAGGATGTGATCGAGATGGCCGTGGGGGGGAGGAAAGTAAGCTCGCTCTTCGAGGGCGAGAAACGCTTCGATATCGTCATCCGGTATCCTGAGTCGGCCCGCTCCACTGTGACGGACATCGGGAACCTGCTTCTGACCTCTCCCGGCGGCCAGCGGATACCGCTCTCCCAGGTCGCCGACATCAAGATCGAGGACGGTGCGACCATCATCGCCCGCCAGGATGGGCGGAGGCAGGTCTCGGTCCGGACGAACATCCGCGGGCGCGACCAGGGCGGCTTCACCGCCGAGGCGAAGGAGAAAGTTGCGCTTGCACTCCACCTCCCTCATGGTTACGGCATCGAGTGGGGCGGCCAGTTTGAAAACCTCGAACGCGCCCGCGCGCGGCTGACCGTGGTCATCCCTATCACGATCGCAATCATTTTCGTCATCCTGTTTATGCTCTTCAAGGAAGTGAAATACGCAGCGATCGTCCTCATCAACGTCCCCTTCGCCTTTATCGGCGGGATCGCGGCCATGATGATCCGCGGAATGAACTTCAACGTCAGCACCGGCGTCGGGTTCGTTTCGCTCTTTGGAGTCGCGGTGATGAGCGGGATCCTCCTCGTGTCGCACATCAATCTCATCCGGGTCGAGGAAGGGCTTGAGCTCGAGGCCGCGATCCGCAAGGGAGCCGCGACACAGCTCCGCCCCATCCTCATGATGATGATTGTCGCGATGCTCGGATTGATTCCCGCCGCCAGGGCCACGGGTATCGGCTCCGACGTCCAGCGGCCTCTCGCCACCGTGATCGTCGGGGGTCTCGCATCCGCGCTGGTTCTGACGCTGGTCGCTCTCCCCGCAATCTACTTCATCGTCGAAGACAGGGCGCGGCGCAGCGAGTTGAAGCGCGCGCGGGACTTGCTGGAGAAAACTGCTGCAGCCGAAACAGAGTTGAAGAATCCATAAGGGACCGATCAGGCGATGGAGACCTCTCAAGAGCGCACTCACACCCACCCGCAAGGGACCCGATCAAGGCGCGTACTCGGGCCTTCAAAGATGCTTCTGGTGTTCATGGACGAGGAGGATAAACACGAGCATATGCCGCTCTACGAGGCGATCCTGCGCCAGTTGAGGAAAGACGAGATCGTCGGAGGCACGGTCGTGAGAGGAATCATGGGATTCGGCGCCGAGGACCGCATTTACGGCTCAGGCACCCTCGGCATCGGCGAACACAGGCCGATCGTTGCAATCGTCGTGGAGGAGGAAGAGAAGATCCGCTCAGTCCTCCCTAAAATCCAATCGATGGTCAAGGAGGGGCTTGTGGTGGTCGTCGACGCGTTCGTGCTGTAGGCGCCGGGTGTCGGCGCCGGCTTCAGCCGGCGTCATTCCAATTCACCTTGTCGACCCCCGAAATCACAATCGCCGGGCTCCATCATTTTCCCCTTGACAATCTCGGCAATTCTTTGTACTGTTAATCTAATGCATATCTCGACCCCCATAGTCAACGGATTTTGGTATTGGTACTGGTTTCCTGTACCTTCGGTACTTGGTGGGACGAGAACGGCGTAACCGGTAACAATTCGAGATTTTAGAGAGCCCTTCTTGGACCGCCAGGAAGGGCTTTTCTGCTTTATGGGCCCTTTGAGAACATACCGCATCGAATGACGTTCGAAGAATTCAGGGATTTGGCGAAGTCGTACAGCGTCATCCCGGTCAGCAAACGGATGCTCGCGGACACGCTCACCCCGGTCTCCGCCTACCTCCATCTCCGCGAAGGCTCGCGATCCTCCTTCCTCCTCGAGAGCGTGGAAGGAGGCGAGCGCTTTGCCCGCTATTCGTTCATCGGGCGGGACCCGGCCGCGCTTTTGACCTGCAGGGACCGGACCACCACGATCCGGGAAACGACGGCAGGCATGCCGCCTCCGGAGCCGCGCGGGTTGACCGACAATTTTTTCGACATAGTGAGCGGTTTTGTGAGCCGCTACAGCCAACCTCCTCTCCCCTCCCTTCCCCGCTTCCGGGGAGGGCTGGTCGGGTTCATCGGCTACGATGCCATCCGCTTCATCGAGAGAATCCCGGCGGCCGCACGGAACGACGCAGACCTCGACGACAGCATACTTGGACTCTTCACCTCAATCCTCGCATTCGACCACCTCAAGCATGAAATCATCACGATCGTGAACGTGGTCATCGACCGGGGCAAGGATCTCCGGCGCCAGTACGAGCAGGCGCAGGAGGAGATCAGGCGGCTGGAAACCATTCTCGCTCAGGCGTCTGGCCGGGCGCGCGAGTTTCAGGCCTCTCCCGCCGGGCTCACGGAGGAAACCGGCAGGCAGGAATTCGAGCAGGTCGTAAGGCAGGCGAAGAAGTACATCATCGACGGCGATATCTTTCAGGTCGTCCTGTCGCGGAGATTCTCGACGGAGTGTACAGGGGATGCCTTCAACGCCTACAGGGCGCTCCGGGTGATCAACCCCTCCCCCTACTTGTACTATCTCGACTTCGAGGGCTTCAAGGTCATCGGTTCCTCCCCCGAAATTCTCGTGCGGACGGAAAACGGGGTCGCCGAGGTCTACCCGATCGCCGGCACCCGCCGCAGGGGGAGCACCGATGAGGAGGACGCCGCACTCGAGGCCGAGCTCCTTGCAGACGAGAAGGAGCGGGCCGAGCACGTCATGCTCGTCGATCTCGGGCGGAACGACCTGGGGCGGGTCTGCGAAACCGGGAGCGTGAAAGTCGACCAGCTGATGAAGATCGTGAGGTACTCTCACGTGATGCATATCGCCTCTCGGGTCATCGGACGGGTGGCGGAGGGCAAAACGTGCGTCGACGTCCTGAAAGCCGCCTTCCCTGCAGGGACCGTTTCCGGCGCGCCGAAGATCCGAGCCATGGAGATCATCGACGAGCTGGAAAAAAGCAGGCGCGGCATCTACGCAGGCGGAGTCGGGTACTTCGACTTCTCGGGTACCATGGATATGTGTATCGCGATCAGGACGATGTTCTCAAAGAACGGCCGGATCTATCTGCAGGCCGGGGCAGGCATCGTCGCGGATTCCGACCCGGCGAGGGAGTACGACGAGACCACGAACAAGGCGAAGGCGCTGATCGAGGCCCTGCGCATGGCCGAAGGGATTTCACGATGATCCTCATCGTCGACAATTACGACTCGTTCACCTACAACCTCGTCCAACTGGTGGGGCGCTATGTCTCCGACATGAGAGTCGTCCGCAACGATCGCCTCACCGTCGACGAGATCGCGGCCCTGAATCCCGATCGCATCGTCATCTCCCCGGGTCCTGGCCGGCCCGAGCGGGCAGGCGTCTGCGTCGAGCTTATACGGCGGCTGGGCCCCCGGGTCCCCATCCTCGGAGTCTGCCTCGGACATCAGGCGATCGGCTGCGCGTACGGAGGCGCTATCCGCCATGCGCCGAAGCTCATGCACGGTAAAACGTCTCTCATCAGACACGCCGGAGAAGGACTCTTCAAAAACGTACTCAACCCCTTCGAGGCAACGCGCTATCACTCGCTTGTCATCTCGCCTGAGAGCGTCCCATCGGAGCTCGTCGTGACCGCAACGGCGGATGAAGGCGTTGTCATGGGGGTCCGCCATCGGGAGTACCCGGTGGAAGGGATACAGTTCCACCCCGAGTCCGTGCTGACACCGAGCGGCGCCCGTATCATCGCCAACTGGCTGGGGCTCGAACGGGAGGCCGCATGAAGGAGTTGATTCTCAAGGTCAGTGAACGACAGCACCTCACGCGCGGGGAGGCCGCACAGGCGATGCGAACGATCATGGAAGGCGGCGCCACCGATGCCCAGATCGCTGCGCTTCTGATCGGTCTCAGGACCAAGGGCGAGGAAGTCGACGAGCTCCTCGGCTTTGTGGAGGTCATGCGCGAGAAGTCGGTGAAAGTTTCGCTCGACGACGCCGATGCCATAGATATGTGCGGAACCGGAGGAGACGGTACGGGGACGTTCAACATCTCAACCGTCGCTTCGTTCGTCGCCGCCGGGGCGGGGGTCACCGTCGCGAAGCACGGCAACAGATCCATTTCGAGCACCTGCGGAAGCGCCGACCTATTAAGGGCTCTCGGCGTGAATATCGACCTTTCGCCCGATCTGGCCGGAGCCTGCATCAACTCCGTGGGCATCGGCTTTCTCTTTGCTCCCCTTTTCCATCCCGCGATGAAGTACGCGGCAAAGGCCCGCGCGGAGCTGGGGGTAAAGACGCTCTTCAACCTCCTCGGACCTATGACCAATCCGGCATGCGTGCGCAGGCAGCTCGTGGGCGCGTTCAGCCGGGATGCGGCGAAAAAGATGGCGGATGTATTCATGCAACTTGACCCGCTCAGAGTCCTCGTCATCCATTCCGGCGACGGCCTCGACGAGGCCTCGCTGGAGGCCGCCACGACCGTGTTCGAGATCAGGAGCGGGCTGGGCCGGGGTACGATGCACCTCGAGCCCGGGCTTTTTGGCCTGGGGACGGTAAAGCGAGAAGCGATTCTGGGAGGATCTCCCGAGGCAAATGCGGCAATCGCCCTGAGAATACTTCAGGGCGAGATGATTCCGCATCGGGACATCGTGCTCGCCAACGCCGCGCTCGGTCTCCTCGCGGCAGAGAAGGCGCGCACTCTGCTTGAAGGGGTGAAACTCGCCGCCGAAGCCATCGACTCGGGGATGGCGCTCAAGAAGCTTGAAGGATTGAGGAGGTTTTCCAATCAATGAACCTCCTCGAAAACATCGTCGAACACAAGCGGCAGGAAATCTCGGCGCGAAAGCGGGATGTGAAGGTTTCTGCGTTGTCGGAAAAGGCGTTCTACGCAAGGAAGGCGCTTCCGATGGCGACGGCGATCAGGCGTGACGGCGCGGTATCAATCATCGCGGAATTCAAGCGCTCATCTCCGTCCGCAGGAGTGATGACCGATGCCCTCGATGCAGCCGGAGTCGCGCGCGAATACGCCATCAACGGTGCCGCGGCCGTCTCGATCCTTACGGACGGACGGTATTTTTCGGGGTCCCTCGACGATCTCTCTTCCGCCCGCGAGGCCGTCGGGATCCCGCTCCTTAGAAAGGATTTCATTCTCGACGAATACCAGATCCACGAGGCGAGGGCCTCGGGCGCAGATGCCGTCCTCCTCATTGCTGCAATTCTTGATCGGATCAGCCTTGCCGACCTTCATGCCGCCGCTGTCGGACTCGGACTGGATGCCCTCGTCGAACTCTACGACGAGCGGGAGATCGACAATCTGGATACCGACTCGATGCGCCTGATCGGCGTCAATAATCGCGACCTGAGAACGATGGAACTCGACCTGCGGCGCACCGAGGCGATAGCCGGACGCTTCGCGGGGATCGACGGGTTGACGATTGTGAGCGAGAGCGGGATCCGGAGC
>JACXTT010012766.1_pt1 | contig 11125 bp, 11 predicted proteins | sample 9270951 | NCBI WGS metagenome assembly JACXTT01 (sample SAMN15532306, study PRJNA645909) | rock metagenome | isolation source: weathered quartz diorite | place: Puerto Rico | collected 2017-06-21 | reverse complement strand
AACGGCCAACGGTCAACGGCGAACAACCGACATGGCTTTCTACGACGACCACGCCCGCCAACTCAAGCGCGATCTCGCCGCCGAGATCCCTACGGACGAGCTGCGCCGGCTCCACCAGAAGCGGCCCGCGCTGCATGCGCTCATCGCTGCGGCGAACGTCGCCGCGCTCGCGCTCGCGGGCGCCGGCATTGTCTACTTCGACCGCTGGTACTTTTGGCTGCCGTGCGCCGTTGTGGCGGGCTTCGCCGTGTTCGACTTCACCGTCCTGCTGCACGAAGTGGTGCACCGCGCGGTGCTCACGCAGTCCGACGAGCGCGCCTATCGTTTCCTCGGCCTGCTGTACGCCGTCCCCAGCGGCATCTCCGCCTCGCAGTTCACCCGGTGGCATCTCGATCATCACGCCGGCCTCGGATCGTACGAAGACGATCCCAAGCGCCACTATCTCTCGCCGAAGCGAAACGCGCGGTGGTTCAAGGCGCTCTACTTCACGCCGGCGCTGTTTCCCATCTACTTCCGCGCCGCGGCGCAGGAGGCGCGCGGCTACGAGCCCGAGCTGCAGCGCCGCATCGCGCGCGAGCGGCTGGCCACCATTGGCTTCCAGCTCGCCGTGCTGCTGGCCATCGCCTTCCTCGGCGGGTGGTTCATGGCCTGGAAGCTCTACATGGTGCCGGTCTTCTTCGTCTTCCCCATCGCCTTCGCGCTCAACCGCCTCGGACAGCACTACGACATCGATCCCGACGATCCCGCGCAGTGGTCGACGCTGATCAAGGGCTCATGGTTCTGGGATGCCGCGTATCTCTTCTCCAATTACCACCTCGAGCACCACTACTTCCCTGGCGTGCCGTTCTATAACCTCCCGCGCCTGCAGAAGCTGCTCATGCCGTTCTACGCCAAGCGCGCGATGGCCGCGCACGGCTACGGCGAGCTGGTCTGGAATTACCTCGTGCTCAACCGGAAGCCGCACACGAAGTGGGATGAGCCGCCCACGGGTGCAACCGTCGCGGCATGATCGGGCTGCGGATGCCGCGCTGGTATCACCGGCGCGTCTTCACTGGCATCTTTCGCCGCAACGCCCGAAGAAACACTGAGTCGGTGTCGGCGTCGGGAGCGGCTCCACACGCGCGCGGCTCGTCATTCAGCGGCGATCTGATCGCCCTCTTCGAGCGGCTCGGCGCGCGCACGCTGCTCGATGCTCCGTGCGGCGACTTCAACTGGAGGGCGATGTGGCCGCGCGCGTGGAAAGCTACGTCGGCGTCGACGTCGTGCCGGAGCTCGTCGCGCGCAATATCGAGCGGTACGGACTCACAACAGTCCGGTAAGCAGCAGATCCGAAACCTGCTCCGCGCTGTCGCCGAGGTCGTAGTCCTTCTCAGAGAGCATCCACGACGTCACCATCTCGTCGAGCACGCCGAAGATCGCTTTGGCCACGAGCTGCGGGTGGAGATTGCGGCGGAAGCTTCCTTCAGCCTGTCCGTGCTCGACGATCTTGCGCAGCATGTTGAGATAGTCGGCGACCTCCTGCTGCGAGAGAAGGCTCATGAACTTCAGGCTGTGCCGCAGCTCGACTTGCGCCACGATGGCCAGCGCGCGGTCGCGGCCCAGCGTCTCCAGGTGGTGGCGGATGGCGATGCGGATGCGCTCCTCGGCGCGGCGGACGTGCGCCAGCTCGCGCTCGAGCGACTGCAGGTAGCTTCGCGTGTGCTCGCGGAAGATGTTGACCAGCAGGTCTTCCTTGCCGTCGAAGTAGAGATAGATCGTCCCGTCTGCGACGCCGGCGGCCTTGGCGATGTCCGAGACCTTGGCGTTGAAGTAGCCGTTCTGGGCGAAGACGTCGATGGCGGCGCGGAGGATGCGCTCACGTTTGGTGGTGCCGCGGGCCACTTCGGGGGGAGCGACCGGGGTGGATGACTGCCGGGTCATGCTGAATGAATGCTCATTCAGTGAGCCGCGGCTTGTCAAGTATGGTCGACCAGCCTCTCGCGAAGCTCCTCGACGAAAGCCTGATCCCGCGCCTCGCGCACGCGCGCGTCGATGATCTCCATCACCGCGGCGCGGTCGAGCGCGGCCGCCACGGGATAGATGTGGACGTGGAGGTGCGGCGTGGCGATGCCCAGCTTGAGGATGACCGCGCGCTCCGCGCCGCTCGCCGCCAGCAGCGCGCGCTCCGCGCGGTGGTAGGCCGTGATGAAGTGCACCGCGTCGTAAGCGGTGAGGTCGCTGAGGTTCTCCACGTGCTTCTTCCAGACGACCATGGCGTGCCCGCGCACGGCCCAGTCATCGTGCAGCACGATCCACAGGCGGTCATCCTCGGCGAGGACCTCGCCGGCGGCGCGAACGTCGGTGCAGAAGAGGCAGGTCATCGTGGGTTGCGAGTTGCCCGTTGCGAGTTGCGAGGGCCGAGCAACCGAACTTGCCAACGGGCGCAACTCGCAACGCGCAACTCGCAACCCACATCATAGAATCGCCACCCAATGCGTACCATCCGCTTCGGTCGCACCAACGTCGAAGTCCCCACCATCAGCCTCGGCACCTGGGGCCACGGCGGCCCGAACGTCAGCGAAGGGGCGTCCGTGGGCTGGAGCGGCCACGATGACCGGCTGGCGAAGGAGGCGCTGGTAGAGGCGCACCGCCGCGGGGCTCGCGATGAAGTGGACAAAGATGTCGTGAACCAGCGCGTCCGCTTCCTCGAGGGGAATTCGGTATCGCAGAGTCGCAACGGGTCGCATGCGACAGATCCGAAACACGTTGTTCTCTGACCATGACTGCCGCCTACCGCGGTCAGCAGCACCCCGATGTAGATCGCACCTCCTACGGCCGCCTGCGCGGTTTTCTGGAACGAGACTTCGCTGTCGAAGGGGGATGCGGGTTTCGGAATGGCAGAAGTGCGACTTACTTGGTTTCGGCTGCGTCGAGGTAGGGAAATCCGGGTCTGGGGCACTCCTAGAGCAAGAGCTTCTTCCACCACCAAACTTCGGATTTCGTGTCTCTCATAACGACTCCTGTGCGCGAGTACGTCTAATGCGTCGACGAACACTCTGCCTGCGGACGGTGACACCAGCGTTCATCGGAACGGCGGAAACCGCGCGAGCCGAATGGAGCGGTAAGTCAATCCGCGGGCAATTGCGCTGGTGGTTTCGCGCCGTAGCCGGTGGAGAGACAGACCCGGCCGACGTGCCGGAGTTGGAACGGGCAATCTTTGGCTCGAACGAAGGGAGATCCGCGCTGCGCGTGATCGTTGCCGGAGGGGACTCCCGGCCGCCCGGTGCCCAAGTCGAAAGCAATGCATTTGGCCCTGCTGCGCTGTCCAAGCAGTGGGGCAAAGGGGAAGCCCCGGACGTCGTGGAACGGCTGCGCCTCGCAGCAAATCCCATCGCGTATTTGGGCTACGGGCCAATCGAGTCCAGACAGGGAGCGCTCTACGCGAGGGGGCGCATTCCCGAGGGCACAAACCTGACGCTCTATCTCCGTTGGCCAGGAAGGGAGCCCCTCTCCGATCTCTTCGAGCGAGCGCTTTGGTGTTGGCTCAACCTCGGTGGAATCGGCGCCCGATCCCGCCGGGGATTCGGCTCACTCACGGCGCAGGATTCCGGCGTAGGCGTCGACGGCTTCAAGTCGGAAGCGCGCGAAATCCTGAAGCGAGTTAATGCTAATTCGGCGAGATGGACGCACTTCACCAAGCAATCTCGAATCTTCATTTCCTCCGAATTCACGACGTGGTTTCGCGCGATGGAAGCGGCGGGTGCGTGGCTGATCGCATTCCGGCGTCGGTACGGCATCAGCAACGATGAGCGAGGCGCCGCGGTTCAAAACCGTGACTACGCTTGGCTCAAGGGTAGGGCCACACCAACCGGAATGCCGGATCGAGCGTCCTACATTCTGCCACCGGTTAGCACTCCCAGCGCGCGAGTGCTAAGTAGGGCCACACCAACCGGAATGCCGGATCGAGCGGGCTTCGGATTGCCGCTACCTTTCGGCGGGACGCGGGAGAAGGTTGTCAGTTGGAGCGACGGCAATCATCGGGACGGCCGCCGCGCTTCGCCTCTGCTCATCCACATCGCCACGTTCGGTCCCCAAGACTACCGCGTCGTTCTGACTCATCTCCCTGCGGATCTCGTTCCGCCCAATGCGAACCTTCATTTCATGGGCGCGACCGGTGGGGTCACGACGGAGCAGAAGACGATCGTTCAACGATTCCTCGACGATCTCGAAGGCAAACACCTCATCGAGGCGATCCGATGACCGACTTCGCGCTCCTCACATTCTCGATCGGACCGGTACACACCTTCATCGGACAAGCGCGCCGAATCGCCGATCTCTGGGCGGGAAGCCGGATTCTCTCCCATCTCACCGGGTCGGCGATCAAGGCGCTGCGGCTATGCCCGACTGCGCAGCTCGTCTTTCCCAAACTGGATCGCGAGCACACTCCCGAAAGCATTCCGAACCGGTTTGTCGCCAGCGTGCCAATCGATCACGCCGAAGAAATCGCAAACGCGCTCGAAGCCGCAGTGCGCGTGGCGTGGGAGACGATCGTCGACCATGGCGTGAAGACGCTGAAGCGAGCCACCCTGACGGCGACGATGCCGGAAGACGGCCTTTGGGCCGATGCGATCACTTGCTCCTGGTCATTCGTTCCACAGGTCGAGGACTACGCCGAGGCGTCGAGGCGTGGTGCCGAGTTGTTCGCCGCATCGCGTGTCTACCGGCCCTTCAAGAACCGCTCCGAGGCGGGCGGGACGAAGTGCGCGATTTGCGGCGAGCGCAACGCGCTGCCGGACGGCGATCGCGATCGGGTCATCGACGCGTGGACCAAGGCGGAAACCGCATCGAAGCACGTCCCCGAACTGGCGCCGTTCTTTCGCAAGGACCAGGGCCGTCTATGCCTCGTTTGCGCGTCCAAGCGACTCTATCCCTACGGCGGAAGCGCCTCAGGACACGCTGCCCGGTTCGAGTCGCTCGTGCGATTTCAGCCCGAGGAAGACGAGCGGCGTCCCTACTTCGCGCTCGTCACCATGGACGGCGATCGTCTCGGCGAGAAGCTGAGCGGAGAGAACCTTTCGCCCGGAGAGGACCTGCGCGGACTGCAAGAGAAGATCTCCGCCGCGCTCAGCACGTTTGCCGAAACACTGAAGACGCCCGGGTCGCCGGCACTCAATCTCGCACCTCTCGGGATCAAGTTGCCCGAGGGCAGGCGGAAGCCACAGCTCATCTACGCAGGTGGGGAGGATGTGCTCTTCGTCTCCGACCCCCGCGATGCCCTGGAGCTCGCGCGCTGCATCCGCGGTCTCTACATTCGCTGCTTCAAAGCCAAGGAGCTCGATCCGAACCACTACACGCTCTCCGCGGCGGTCGTATTCGCACATACCAAGACCCCGGCCGGCCTCCTGTTGCGCGACGCCAACGACCTACTCAAAGAGAAGGCGAAGGGAAAGTCCGGCCGCAATTCCATCGCCATCGCGCTCGACAAGCGAAGCGGGCCAACCGTCGATGTCGCCTTTCGCTGGGAAGAGGCTTGGCTTGAGCGCCTCATCAAGGTCGTCCGTCACTTGCGCGATGAGCAGCTCGCGTCAGGGCAGACGTACTCCTTCGCCGAAGAGGGCCGCGTACTGACCGGTGTCTTCCGGTCGGACGAGTGGCGGGAGTGGCTGCGGAGACGACTCTCCCGCGGTGCCAAGAGCAGCACCCGGATCGACGAGCTTGCGGACCTACTGTCGCCGTTTTTCGAGTCGAACAAGATCGGAGCGTTGCGCATCGCGCGATTTCTGGCGATCGAGCTGGAGCGCGAGACGACGCAGCGTGGTCCCGAAGAAGTCGGGGCAGGGGGAGCCGGTTGAGTGCCGTCAGCGGCTATCGCCTCGTGCCGGAGGACGTTTGGTTCTTCCGTGACGGGAAGCCGTCCGTGCAAGGCGAAGATCACTACCTCCGCTCGATCTTTCCTCCCTTTCCGCCGACGGTTTTCGGCCTCGTGCGCACGACGCGTCTCCTGGAGGAAGGGCTCGATCTCGGTAACGTCAGCAAGACATGGTGGAACGGGCTCCGAGAAGGTCTCCGCACAGAGCTCGGCGAGTGGGAAGGGTTCGGAACCCTGGCTCTGCGCGGTCCGTGGCTTGTGAGAGATGGCCAGATCCTTCTCCCGGCTCCCGCGGACCTTGTTCTACGAATGAAGGAGGACACGCCGGAATTCGACGATCCGAAGGATGCACCACAGTCGTGGACGCGAATTGAAGCGGTTCTCCGCCTTCTTCCGTGCGAAGCACCCGACGGAAGCAAGTGGTCGCACCCGCTCCAGGTGATGTCGCCTCATGAGTTGCAACACGGCCTATGGGCTCCGTGGTCCCGGCCAAAAGACGAACGAGATCCGGAGCCGAGCCGCGGTTGGTTTGTGACGACGCGAGGTATGCAGTCGTGGATGGACGGAGCCGCTCCCGCGCCGAATGAGCTGTTCGCGGCGCGTGAGCTGTGGGTCGACGAACCGCGCACGGGCGTCGGCCTCCGCGAGGATCAGCGAGCGCATAAGGACGGACAGCTCTTCACCTTCGGCTTCATCCGTCTGCGGCAAGGCGTCTCACTCGGGTTCGAGTTGCGCGGCGGCAGCGTTGGGTGGAATCAGGTCGCCCGCTTCGGCGGCGAGAATCGCTTGGCGCGCATCGAAAAAGGGCTGCGACTGTCCGACGCATTCTCTGAGGACCAATCGCTCACCGGAAGTTGTGTCGTCACCCTTCTCACGCCAGCCATCTTCGGCGGAAGCGCGCCGGATGCGGGCGTGCGTGCCGCCGTGGTCGCCGATCGGGAGCTAGTCGGAGGGTGGGACCTCGCCGCGCGCCACCCCAAGGCGCTCCGACGAGCCGCGCCCGCGGGCTCGGTGTATTGGCTTGATCACGGGTCGCCGTCATTCCGCTCCGAGCGGCAGGAAGAGGGATTCGGGTTGATGCTCGCGGGACGCGAGCCGAGGAGGAGTCATGGCTAGCCGTTCGTTCGAACCGATCGCCGTTCTCGGCATGTACACGGAAACTCCGCTCCATTGCGGGACAGAGGCGGGAAGCGGCTTCGTCGACCTTCCCATCCAGCGCGAGCGGCATACCGGCTTTCCCGTGATTCCAGGCTCGACAATCAAGGGAGTGCTGAAGGACGAGGACGACTGGGGCGGCCAACGCGACCGCTTCTTCGGAGCCGAGAAATCGCCGGGCGGCAAGGATACGGTGCCTGGCACGATCTCGTTCACAGATGGATTCCTCCTGGCGTTCCCGGTGCGATCGACCACCGTTCCGTTCGCATGGGTCACCTGTCCACTCATCCTCGAGCGCTTCGGCAGGGCTATGAAGGAACCGATTGCGCCCGGCAAGATCCAGCCCGGGAACGGTTGGAGCGATCACGTCCTGGGCGACTTCCTGCTCGAAGATCTCGTCGTTCACCTTGCCAAGGCGCCCACGGTGAACAACGTCTCTGTGCTCGCTCCGATCGGCAAGCTCCTCCCCCAAACTCCCGCCTTCGACTACACGAGGAAAATCTTTTCGGAGCGGCTGATCGCCGTCGCCGATGAGGACTTCAGCGTGCTGATGGAAACCGCCACGGAGGTCGTCACGCGAATTCATCTCGATGAGAAGAGCCATACGACGGGCGGCGACAACGGGAACATGTTCAATGAGGAGCTTGTCCCTCGGGACGCGCTCTTTTTCTCCGTGTTGCGCAAGGTCGCCGATCCCCAAGTCGCATTTCCGATCGACAAGATGCCGAAAACGATCCGCCTCGGCGGCGATGAGACGATCGGCCGCGGGGTTACCTGGGTTCGCTGCCACAAGCTCTGACGTGGGCCACGAAAGGGAGGACTACAGCGATGGCCAAGATGACGCTCGAACAGCTGCGCGCCCAATTTGCTCTCGGCAAGATACGGACGAAGAAAGGCACTCCAAAGCAGAAGGACTATCTCATCCAGCTGCGGCAGCTTCCGGCTCAGTTGCACTGGGGCGGTTTGGGCCAGACCGTCGCCTCGCTTCTGGCCGATCGGGAGAACGTGGCTCGCCAAGAGATCTGCACATGGATCGAAGAGTGGCTTCGAAAGCCACCCGTCAATTATCCAAAGAACCAGAGCCTCATCGATTGCATCGTCGAGCGCGGTGACTTGTACATCGCTGCTACGCGCGAGGTGCGCGCCCTTGCGGTGTGGCTCAAGAAGTTCGCCGAAGCCTTCCTTGACCCGCCTGAGCCGAAGAAGAAGGAGGAGCGTGATGGCACTGCCGCTGCCCCGCCCGCAGGCTGAGCTTCTGCTCCGCTCCGCGCCGAACCTCTCGCTCCGATTTGATCATGGTTACGAGGGCTATGAGCGGGATCGGGACGGGCATTGGCAACATAGGGCCGCCAACAAGAATCGTGGGATCGTCGAAGGGCGAACTGCATTTCTCCGCGCGTTTGTCCAGCAGTTCAATGATCCGCAGAGCTACGGTGATTTTCTCGCCCGGCGTGAAGCGGCGCTCGCCGGGGCGTGTCGCACCCGAGCGACCTCTTCGTCACCGCTTCTCGTCGGTTTGGGCCGCTGGAATCCGACCGGCATCGGCTTCACGCTCGACCGCTTCACGGGCTGTCCCTACATTCCGGGCTCCAGCGTCAAGGGCGTGTTGCGCGCCGCCGCACGCCTCGTTGCGGCGGGAGAGATCGAAACGAAGGAGGTTCCGTTCTGGATCGAGCACGCGCCGCGAATCTTCGGGCGCGGCCCTGCGCCGGCTGAAGGTCGCGAGCACAGCGACGCTCTCGAAAACGAGGACGAAGCCGGCAACGTTTGTTTCTACGACGCCTATCCGAGTAGTTGGCCGAAGATCGAGCTCGATGTCCTGACGCCGCATCAGGGGGACTACTACCAGAGCGGCGACGCCGTGACTCACCCTCCCGCGGACTGGAATGACCCGAAACCCGTGCACTTCTTGCGCGTGGCCGCGAATCAGGAGATCACGTTCTGGTTCAGCGGCAGGAAGAGCACGGTGTTGCCCGAGATTGATGCGCAACACCTTACGGCACTCCTGCGCCTGGCTCTCGACTGGGTCGGTCTTGGAGCCAAGACGTCGTCGGGCTACGGATGGTTTGAACCAGATGCAGAGAAGTCGACCCCTCCAGCCAGCAAAGAACGAGAAGTCACTCGCGTTGTTTGGAGTCCGGCGACGCTGGTTCACAAGCCCAATACTGGAGAGGTTTACGTCGAGTTCGGCAACAAACATCTTTACATCAAACCGGCAGAACTCGGTGTGATCCCGAAAGAGATGCTCGATCGGCTCAGGAGTGGAAAGAAGAAGAAACCGATCACGGCGACCGTGGTTGTCGAAGTCGAGGTTGGAGCGACGCCGCGCGTCGTGTCCGTTCAGCCGATCTGACAAGAGGAGAAACGAAGATGCCATGGTTGCCGGAAGGAACGAGCTGGGCTCAAGTCGGCGTCGGGTTCCTCGTGAACCTGGCGTCAACAGTTTTCTCCGCCGCGGTCGGCTTCTACTGGGGAAAGCGTCGATCACGCCACCGGGTGCACATTGACGCGCGTAGGGTCGACAGGATGGGCGGAACGAAGAAGAAGCCGACCGTCATCATCGCGACCTTTACAGGCTACCTGCGTAGAAACGCACCGCCGATGTCGGACGATGAGTTTCGCAACGCTCTTGTCGATGGCGACCTTACGAAGCTGCCGATCGATGCGACGACGCCCGGAATCGGCCAGGCAGTTCGTCTGCTCCACGCCTACGAGTCGTCACTCGAAGAACTAATTCTGATTACAACGCGATCCAAGATCGGTCCCTCATCGATCGATGCCGCTTCACTGCTCCAAAGCTATGTGCGTGATCACTTCGCGGGCCGCATCAAAATCACCGCGGACGAGGGCGACTGCATTGACCTCGACCAGGACGACCAGCTCGTAAACGACGGCTATAAGTACACATTGGCCATCCTTCACCGGCTCGAAAAACAGAAGAGATATGACCGGGAGCGAACCCTCGTCGACGTCACCGGGAGCGTCCGAGGAATGCAGATGGGCGCCCTATTGGCATGCCTGCATCCTGATCAGGACGTTCATGTCATCGGCACGAAATACAAGCCGAACGGCGATCCGGACTTCGCTCAGTCGTTTCCGATCCTCATACACTTCGAGCCGGAGATCAAATGATGATTCTCCGCCTCTCTCTCGACAACGATGCTCTCTATCGTGGTCTCGACATCGTCGTCGACGCCGGCAAACGGAATCTCCGCACTTCCGCAGCAGAGGCAATCCCGGTGATGGTCGCGAACCTCGAGCAGATGGACGTCGACCGCGACGAGGTCGTGTTGACGGGCGGGATGGCGATTTGGGCGTACCTGGTGGTCTTTCACGCTCTCCACGGACGGACACGTCGGATCGTCTACGAAGACGGACGGGGAGAGCGGATCGTGGTAGCGGCGCACGGGTAGCGAGATGGTATGCCGGCGCTGAGCGTTCTTCCGTTTACCCGCCTGCTCATCCGCCTCCGACTTCGCTCGGCTGCCCACTTTCACTTCCAGCACGGACCGGTGGCGCACGGTCTCGTCCGTCGCGCCTTCGGCGCGCACGAGTTGCCGGTCGAGACGATTCCCTACGCTCCCGAATCGGGTCGCGTCCGCTACGAATCGGGTGACACCTATCAGTTCGTGGTCACGCTCGTCGGTGAGGCGCGGCAGAAAGCCAGCCGCCTCATCGAGGGATTGACGCGAATCGCCGCCGAGCCGCCTGACCGTTCAACAGCCCTACCGACGCTCGCGGGAAATTATGAGCTCATCTCGGCCGACGCCTTGCCCGAGCCGAACCTGCAGCAGCAAGTGGAGTCGTTGACTGGGTGGAGCTCGCCGCTGACGCTCCGCTTCGTATCACCCCTTCGACTCGATCGTCCCGAGCCATTGAAGCGAAGCGGCGCCGCGTTTGTTGGCGCCGATTGCTTCCCGCCGGCTCACTTCCTGACGAGGCTCTGGCAGCGTCTGTTCTCGCTCGCTCATGGCCGCTTTCCTTCGAGGAACGAGATCGAGGCCGAGTGCCCCCCTGTGCCAGAAGGCTGCACGGCCGCCGGGCCTCATCTCCTCTGGCTCGACATCCCTCTGCGCGGACCTCGGCACGGTTCTCATCCGCCATCCACCCCCCGCCCCGTTC
>JACXTT010012765.1_pt1 | contig 11125 bp, 6 predicted proteins | sample 9270951 | NCBI WGS metagenome assembly JACXTT01 (sample SAMN15532306, study PRJNA645909) | rock metagenome | isolation source: weathered quartz diorite | place: Puerto Rico | collected 2017-06-21 | reverse complement strand
CGCAGGCGTGGCGTGATTGGGGCATGCTGCTCTACCGGCAGAAGGACTACCACGGGGCCGCGGTCCGCCTTGGTAAGTCCATCGAATTGGGCCTGCGGGAAGCGCGGCTCTATAACCTTCTCGGTATCTGCTACCGCCAGACGGGCCGCCCCGCCGAGGCCATTCGCAACTACCGGCTGGCTCTGAAGATGGATCCGGATCTCGCGGAAGCCCACCTCAACCTTGCTCTGGCTTATCAGCAGGACGGCCGATCCGGGGCCGCGCGCGCCGAATACGCCGCGGCGTGCCGGTTGGACGCGAAGCTCTGCGCCTTGGTTCCCAGATAGCTCCTATTGGAAGTGCTGCGGCTGGTTGGAGAGCCGCCGCAGGACGGCTTGCGCCTGGGGCACGGAGGGGTCTGCGGGAAACAGCTTCAGGAAGGTCTCCAGCTGTTCGATCGCTTCCGGCTGGCGCTTCTGTCGCAGATACAGGTTCACCAGCTCGAGGTGCGGGGCGGCAAGATGGCCGTCCATCTGCACCGCGCCTTTGAGCTCCTTTTCGGCCTCTGCATATTTGCCGGTACGCGAGCACAAAGTGCCTTCGAGCAGATGGCCGAACGCGGAATTGGGCTCGCGCCGCAGGCCCTCGCTCACGTAGTGCTCCGACTCCTCGTAGCGCTGGGTAAGAAGGTAGGTGTTGCCCAAATTGAAATAGGCAGCGGCGTCGTTCTTGTTGAGCTCGAGGGCACGCTGGAACTCACGCTGGGCCTGAACGAAATCATGCCGGCGCAGGTAGAGTGAGCCCAGGTTGTTGTGCGCCGGATAATACTCCGGAGCCAGTTCCAGGGCCTTCTTGTAGTGCCGTTCGGCGTCCTCCGTTTTACCTTCCTGGTCCGCTCGCACGCCGGTTTCGAACTCCTTCACCACCTTCTTGGAGAACTGCCGGTTGAAATCGGCGGGGCTGACCAGATAGGGATTGCCCCCCGCGGTCTCCGGTTGTGAGTCGCCGCTCGTCTTCGACTTGCGCGTGAGCACCGGGTGCACAATGTTGATGGTGCTGACCCGGGGGTCGACGACGACAACCTCATCGTAGGGATAGTAATCGGTATCTTCAATCACCACCCGATACTGATTGGGCACCAGTTCGTGAAAGCCGAAGCGGCCCTCATTGTCGGTAAAGTTGCTGTAAATGGTGGCGCCGCGGAAGACCAGTTGCACCATCACGCGCTGCGTCGGCAGCATTCCCGGCATGACCCGCACCTGGCCCACGATATTTCCTGTAGGCTGCCCCACCTGCGCTGCTGAGGAAAGTGTAAGACAGAGGAATGAAATTACGATGCGGCCCGGAATCCGCAGCATGGCCGGCTCCTTGCGGCTGATGATACTACTGGCTGGCTGCGTAAGAGCAAGAAAGTAGGGGCTTGATTGGGTCCAATCAAGCCCCTACAGTTAGGTTCGTGAAGCCTAGAAGGTAAGCTTCAATCCGAACTGGATGTTGCGCGAGTTCAATGTGGTTCCTGCCTTACCGAAAGAGGTGTCGTTGCGGGCATTATGCGCACCGCCACCACCCGCAGCCAGCAGGAAGTTGGTGTGGTTCAGGATGTTGAAGAACTGTGACCGGAACTGCAGCTTGAATCGCTCCGTCAGTTTGAAGTCCTTGATCACACCGAAGTCCACCACTGCAATGTTGGGCCCAATGAAATTGTTACGGCCCAGATTCCCCACGCACCCAAGACAAGGGGTCGAGAAGATGGTCTGGGAAAGGGTGTAGTAGCCATTGGCCCAATCCGAGTGGCTTGGATCATGGTTCTGAGTGGTCGAATTCGGACGATCGTTGGTGCCACGATCCAGGTTGTAATCGCCTCCCGTGTTCGAACATTGGCCAGCGTTCAGCCCAGCCTGGGTGCACGTACCGGTGAGCCTGCGCTGGCGAGGATCAAACGGGCTCCAGTGCGGCCCCGTCTGGTAGGAGATGATACTGTTCACCGACCAGCCTCCCAGGACAGTGCCCGTCCACCCATGCGCATTGCGGTACCAGGGCAGGTCGAAGGTGAAGTTGTCCACCACCCGGTGACGGATATCGTAGATGGAGTTGCCCCGGTCCAGACGCGGCTGGGTCTGGTCCGTGGTAAAGCCCTCACCGCCCGCTGCTCCGTTGGCCGTGGTGGCGCCGCTGTGCCAGGTCGAGCCGTTGTCAATGGAGTGGCTGAAGGTGTAGGCCAGGTTCATGGTGAAGCCGTGCCAGTTTTGGATCTTCACTTGCGACTGCAGCGCGTTGTAGTTGGAGTTGACCACGTTCTGCCAGTTGCGCAGTCGTCCGTAGTTGTTGTTGATGCGCCCACCCGATCCGCAGAGCTGGCGGCCAAAGTTATCAATGACGCAGCGCGAAAGGGGCGCGCCACCGAGTCGGCCACCTGGAACGCGGTTGATGTCCTCCGCGCGGAACAGTTTGTGTCCCGTAGTGCCCACGTAATCCACCTCAAACGTCACCTTGGGGATGATCTCGTGCTGGATGCTGAGGTAGTAGTTGTAGACGTAAGGATCCTTGATTCCCTCCGGGAAGATGATGCCCGTCAGGAAGGCGGTGTCGGAGTTGGCGGCAAACCAGCCCGTCAGGTTTCCGTTGGCCTGTGCTCCCGTACCCTGGCCGGGGTTGGTTGCCGGCCCGGTAAAGGTGGGTGCGGTCGTGCAGTTCGGACAGTTGGCGCCGAAAGGACCATAGATAATAGTGTCCGAACCGCCACTTAAGAAATTACTTGTCAGGTTGAAGGAGTAGTACGGCGGGTTCCAACGCGAGTTGGAGAGGGGGTTGTAGAGCGTCCCTTCGTAGGAAAGGCCGAAGCCGCCGCGCAGCGATGTTTTGGCATCGCCGAAAACGTCCCAGGCAAAGCCGACGCGCGGACCAAAGTCGTTGTGGTCAGGCGCGCCCAGGTTGCTCGCGGCCTTAAAGCCGCCCGGTCCGCAAACACCCTGTAACACGACCTGCGCAATCTGCGTGGGGGTCGTGCAGCCCGCGCTGCCTGCTGGCGCGTTCGCCGAAAGCAGATAGCCCTGGTGCGTGGTGATGTTGTCAAGGACCAGGTTACCCGGCCCTTTGATGAAGGTGGTGGCCAGGTTGTTCAGCTCGTTATGCCGGGTAAACAGGTCATAACGTATGCCCAGCTGCAGCGTGAGCCGGCGGGTGATCTTCCAGTCATCCTGGAAGTACGCGCCAAACTCCAGGTTGCGCCAGTGGCGGAAGTTGCTCGCCAGCTGCGGGTTGCCGATGTTGCGTCCCGTGAACCCCGGATCCACACCGGAAACCTGGAAGTACGGGGAGTCGATGGCAAAGAACAGCGGGTCATAGAAACTAAACGAGGGGCGAGCCACGTTGAACTCGCTGTTCTCGATGTTGCGGCGGAAGTCCACGCCCATCTTCATGTTGTGCGATCCATGGGTGATGGACAGCATGTCGGAGTAGGTGTAGATGTGCTCCTTGAAGAACTGGGGATAGCCGTTGTAGGAGCCAAACCCGTTGGAGCCGTCGTCGAACGCCACCTGGGGAACACCCGGATTGGCGGCGCCGATGAAGGCATTGTTCTGCACGTAGCCGAAGCGGAACTCATTCACGATGCGCGGCGAAAAGATGTGCGTGTAGTTGAAGGTGCCGTAGGGGAATAGGTTCCGCGTGGGGTTGGAGAAGCCCCGCGTGCAGGCAGCGTTGCAAGGCCCGAAGGTATCGGTGGACTTGAACAGGCTGATCTGCGCGTTCATGCGGTTCTTGTCATTCCAGTTGTAATCAATGCGGCCCGAGTACTCGTTGCCGTTGAACAGGTTCCCCAGCGCCTGCGCTTGCTGCTTGAAAGACGCTGCGCTGTCAAAGAGGAACGGGATGTTACGGTTGGCCAGCCCGGCAGCATTGTAGGCCACGCCCTGGGAGTTTGCCGTCAGCGGGCATCCCGCATCATCTGCGGGCTGGTAGCCGAACATTTGAGCAAACAACCCGGGGATAAATCCCGCTCCTCTGGGATCAAGGCCGAATGCCCCGGTTGCACTTCCGCTGTAATTGTCTGCACAAAGGTAATCTCCAAAGCCGGAGAACCCGCTGCCGCTGGCAGCGCTGGCCACATATTGGGCCATGGTGAGGCTTGGCGTACCTGTAATCGACGGTGTGAATCTGCCGTAGAGCAGGTTCGCCACCGACCGCGGGAACACGCTCGCCACCAGCGCCCGGAATTGCGGCGATTCCTGGGTAATGGATTGCGCCGGGGCCGTGGTTATGAAGCGGTCGCCCTGGGCGGAGAGGAAGAAGAACAGCTTGTCTTTGATGATGGGGCCGCCGAAGGTGCCGCCGAACTGATTGAAGCGCAGTGCTGGTTTGGGTGCACCCACCTGGTTCAGGAAGAAGGAGTTGGCGTCAAGCTTGTCGTTGCGCAGGTACTCCCACAGGCTGCCGTGGTAGCTGTTGCCGCCCGCCTTGGTCACCAGGTTGGTGATGGTGCCCGCGCTGTTGCCGTACTGGGCGGAGTTGTTCAGCGTCAGCTGCTGGAACTCCTGCACCGTGTCCTCGATCGCCGGGTTGTTCACGCCGCCGCTGAGGCCCTTGTTGGAGATGCCGTTCACCGTGAAGCCGTTGAAGTCCTCGCGCAGGCCGTTGACCACGGTGTTGTGGCCGTTCTCAAAGTCCGTGCCGGTCACATTCACCGAGCCCGGCGAGAGCTGGATCAGGTCATACACGTTGCGGCCGTTCAGCGGCAGGTTGTCGATCTGCTTGCTGCCCACCGTGGTCGCCAGCTTGGCGTCCTCGGTGTTCACCGCGCTCGCCGTCGCCGTCACTTCCACGGTCTCCGTGCGCTGGCCGAGGACCAGCTTGAAATCAATGCGCGAGACCACGCCGGCATTGACCACCTGGTCTTTGGCGCTCTGCGTCTTAAAGCCCTGGGCTTCGATCTTGAGGGTGTAGTTTCCGACAGGCAGCTGGTTCAGGGTGTAGTAGCCCGTCGAGGATGTGGTGGCAGACACGGCGTTGCCGTTTGCCTGGTTGGTGGCTGTTACGGTCGCGTTCGGAACTGCCAGCCCGTTCGGATCGAGAATCGTCCCGTTGATCTGGCCGTTCTGGATCTGAGCGTTGAGCGACAGGCTGAATGCGAACACCGTCAGCAGCACCACAAAAACCTTGGTGAAGCGTGTCCAGTAGCTCTTCATTAGTCTCTCCCTAACTCTGTTGAACCGCGTTTAATCACTGGGAAACTCAACCGGAGTCACAAAACCCTTTACGACTAGAGCCATAAAACGATGAATCCAGTCAGTAAACTAGCAAGGAGGATGCCAATCGGAAATGTATTATTATCAATTACTTAGGTTGGTTACCGGACACCAATTATACGAAAAATGAAATTAGTTTCACCCACCATATTCCATATTTCATATTCACGGGTTCTTCAATTTTCTGGAGGCCCGAGCGTGGGTCGTGCTTGGCATCCTTGAGACGATCCCCTTGCCCTCTTGCACCGTGATTGTCTGGTCCGCTTGTTCGTTGCGAATCGTATCCACGGTACCCGATGGCCAATGGATGACGATGCTGTCCACCGTCTTGCTCTCGCCGAGCCCGAAGTGCGGGCGCGGATCGCTGGCGGAGAGGTAGCTGCTGTTGGCGCGGACCTCGTCCATTTGAGTCAAGCCGCCGGCAGTGACCTCGATGCGCGCTCCGAATCCGTCCCGGTTCGAGCGCGTGCCGATGGTCTTGATGCGGATCCAGTGTCCGCTCTTGGCTCCGGTGTTGCGCAGCAGGGCCGGTGGCTCGCCCAGCCGCGTGACCAGGATGTCGAGCGCGCCGTCGTTGTCGAAGTCGGCCACCGCCGCCCCGCGCGCCACGTGACGCTCGTTCAGCGCAGCGCCGGCCTGCGGCCCGACCTCTTCCATCTTGCCGCCGCCCCGGTTGTGGAACAGCAGCGCGCGCTCCGCGTAGCTCACGCCGAAGGCGTGGGCATCCACCTGCGGGTTGACGTGGCCGTTGGCGACGAAGACGTCCTTCCAGCCGTCGTTGTCGAAGTCGAGGAACTTCAGCCCGAAGCCGAGGAAGGGGATGCTGATGGGCCCGAAGCCCGAAGGCGCCGCCAGGTCGGTGAAGCCGCCGTCGTGGTCGTTGTGGTAGAGGTTGTTGGCGTCGTCGGAGAAGTTGGTCTTGGCCAGGTCGGGCCAGCCGTCGTTGTCGTAATCGCCGAAGTCCACCCCCATCCCGGCCTGCTCGCGCCCATCCGCCGAGTACGCACCTCCGGCCACCACGCCGGATTCCACCAGTCCGCCATGACAGTCGTTGTGATAGAGCATGCTGGGCGTTGAGTCGTCGGCGAGGTAGAGGTCGAGGCAGCCATCCTTGTCGTAATCGCCCCAGATGACGCCGAGGCCATAGTTGCCATCGGGGTCTATGTTCATCTTTTCGGTGACGTCGGTGAACGTGCCGTCGCCGTTGTTGTGATAAAGGCGGTCGCGCGCGCCTTTCAAGCCGCGAGGCCCGCACGAGACCGGGATGCCGCGATACTGGCAGAAGACCGAGCTGCCGAAGAGCGGCAGGTTGTTCAGGTCAAGTTCCACATAGTTTGCGACGTAGAGGTCGAGATAGCCGTCGTTATCGTAATCGCCGAAGGCCGCGCTGGTGCCCCACAAGCCGCCGTCATCCACACCGGCCTTGGCAGTGACGTCGGTGAAGTGCCCGTTGCCGTCGTTGTGGTAGAGATGACCGCCCTGCAGCGTGGTGATGTAGAGGTCCTCGAAGCCATCATTGTCGTAGTCACCCACCGCCACCCCAAAACCCCAGCCGCAGAGGTCCAGTCCGGACTTGACGGAGACATCCGTGAACGTCCCGTTGTGGTTGTTGTGCAGGAGCTGGGGCGGATGGCAGATGCCAGCCTTTAGGTCACTGAGTGAGGAGCCATTCACCAGCAGGATATCCATCCATCCGTCGTTGTCGTAATCGAAAAAGGCGACCCCGCCGCAAAGCGATTCCATGACGTAGGCCTTCTCTGCGCCGCCGCAGAGCAGCGGCGTGCGCAGTCCGGCTGCGCGGGCTACATCCACGAACTGAATGGGGGCCGGGGCTGGCTTTGCCGCGGCAGTTGGCTTGTGCTGCGCCCCTGCGGGCAGCGATACCAGGACCAGCATGAGCGGCAGGAGCTTGTAAGAAAACCGGAGGGCGCAGGTCATTTAGGGATTCTACCCGTCGCCATTCCGCCCTCCTGGGGCTGGCTCCTCTTAAGGTGGTTGAAGCGCTCGAGTTCCAGCTTGGCTTCCTCGGTCTTGCCGGCCTTGCGCAGCGCAACCGATAGCTGGAAGTGCGCGCTCGGGTCTGAGGGGTCGAGCTCGATGGCGCGGTTCAACGCCGCAATGGCCTCGCCCGTCTGGTCGGTGAGGTTGAGCCCTTTGCCCAGGTCGTAGAAGGCCCCTGCGCGCTCGGGCGAGAGCGTTGTCGCTTTCTTGAGCAGCGCAACCGATTCCGCCGTGCTGCCGGATTCCAGCAGGCAATGGCCCAGTTGGTAGACGGCCTCTGGATTCTCGGGGTGCAGCGCCAGTTCCTTGCGGTATTCGCCGATGGCCTCCCGACTGCGTCCCAGGCTCTCGTAGGCGAAGCCCAAATGGTAGTGGCCCAGGGCGATGTCGGGCTGGATGCGCAGCGCCAGCTTGAATTGCTCCACCGCGGGCACGGCGCGGTTGGTGTTCAGGTAAGCGCGGCCCAGCAGGATATGAGCCATGGCAGAATCTGGCCGCAACCGGGTGGACTTTTCCAGCGCGCGCGCGGCTTCGTCGTATTTCTTCAGGCTGAGATAGAGAAGGGCCAGATCGAAGCTGGTGTCCGCCTGGTTGGGAGCCAGCTCGAGCGAGCGGTTCAACTCCGCCAGCGCCCCGGCGGCGTTGCCACTCTGGAAGTAGGCCAGGCCCAGCATGTGATGGAGCTCAGGGTCCTTGGGCCAGCGCTGCACGGCCTCGGTTCCCATGGCGATCGTACGCGGTAGGCGGTCGGGCGTCTGGCTGCGCAGCATCTCAGCCATGGCAGCGGCAGTATCGCTCGCGGTCCTCTGCGCGGGAGCAGGCAGCGCACTCAATAGGAATGCGACCACAAGCGCGCTGATGATAGAGCGTGTTCTCATTGCGCTCCCGTCAGGTCGCCGGTCACGGGCTTGTGTCCGGCGGGCAGCGGCGCCGGGTGCTCGCCATGCACGTGCCAGCGGACGCTCTCGTTGGCCACGTCAGGGTTCTTGCGCAGCCACTCCAGTGCCAGGTTCGCCGCCGCGGGATCGTTCTTGCGGTCCTGGAAGTAGGCGGCCTGCGCGGCGGCCTTCTCCTTCATCCCCAGGCGGCGATAGATGAGAATGAGGCTGTTGTGGGCGGAGAGGTCGTCGGGATCGATCGTCTGCAGCGCCTCGTACTGCTCGCGCGCCTGCGGGTATTTCTGCTGGATGAAATAGGTGTTGCCCAGCGCGTCGCGCGCCTCGCGCAGCCGCGGGAACGCGGCCAGCACGCGCTGCAGTTTTTCTATGGCAGCATCGAGCCGTCCCTGTCGCTTGTCAATGAGCGCCTGGTAGTAGAGTGCCCGAGGGTAACTCGGATCGATGGCAAATGCTTTGGCCAGCGCCTGTGTGGCCGGTTCGTAGCGCTCCGAGAGAAAGTTGGCTAGGGCGAGGTTCACGTAGCCGTCAATGTAGTCCGGCTTCAGCGCGATGACCTGCGCGAAAGCGTCGGCCGCCCGGCGGTACTGCTGCTGGTCGAGCAGCGCGATGCCGTAGTTGTTCCAGCGCGTGGAGTCGGACGGATTCTGGGCCTCGGCGGCGGCGTTGTCGCCCAGCGCCAGGTCCATGCTGCGCGAAACCATGGTCACGACCGGTAGGGTGGCGTCCTTGCCCAGGACGAAGTCTATGTAGCCGCGCCGGAAGCGCCGGTAGTTGACGCGCGCCGTCACCTTGAGCGGGCCTTTGGCCGAGGCGGGGACGCGGAACTGGTAGCGCACCAGGTCGGAGCGCCCGGGCAGGATGGTGTTGTCGAAGGCGCGCACCCGCGTGAGCCACACCTGATGCAGGTCAAGCAGCTTGCCATCGCGCCCCACCAGCCGGTTGGTGTAGCTGTGCGCCGCCGGGTCGAGCTGGCCGTCGGCTTCGAGCGCGCCGCTGTGGTAGACCTCGGCGCCCTCGGCATCCTGGACCACCAGCTCCACCCAGCTCTCGTAGAAGTCGCGCTGCTCGGGGACGAGGCTGTGCCCGATCTTGCGGTTCTGGATCACCAGGCTCAGGGTGATGCGATCGCCGGAGTCCAGCCGGAAGCTCTGCTTCTCCAGCGGCGCGAAGGTCTGCTCGCCGGCGGAGGCGCCGCCGGCTGATTCACGGGTGATTGCGAAGAAGTCAATGCCGAACAACCCGTCCTGCAGATACTTCGTCAGACGGTCGAGCTGCTCCGGGTAGTTGTAGACGATGGCCACCGCCGTGTTCGCTCCCAGGAAGCGGTGCGAGGCCAGCTTGCCGTCCTTCGAGCCGTAGTCATCCGCCGAGGGCTCCTTCATCATGTGGCAGGTCTGGCAGGTCGAGACCTCGTCCTTTTTGTAGAACGGCAGCGGCGACTGCCGCGACCACGAGGACATCTGCCACTCGTCGTACACCGTGAAGGCGCGCAGCCACTTGTATCCGTTGAGCAGCTGCGGCACGGCGGCCTTGTGGCAGGTGGCGCAGAACTCTGGGGTGCGGTAGAAGTCGCGCATCACCGCGCGCTTGTGCAGGTCCGGACGCGCGAAGATGTCGTCGTAGCCGGGCAGGCCGGCAACGGGAGTGCCGTCCTCCTTCACCATCACCGCCGGGACGCCCATCACGTAGCTGCCGATGCCGCTGGTGTTCTGCACCTGGCGGATGGAGTGGCAGACCATGCAGGTCACGCCGTCCTCGTCGAACGAGCGGTCCACCGTCGAGCCCGGCGTGAGCGCGCCGGTGAAGAGCGCCACCGGGTTGTGGCAGCTCTCGCAGTGCCGCGTGTACTCGATGCCCTTGGTGTCGATGAGGATCTGCACGTTCTTGGTGTAGAAGGGCACGCGGAAGGCGTTGGCGTGCGCCGACTGCCGCCATTGGTGGTGCGCGTCCTCGTGGCATTTGGCGCAGTAGGCGGCGGTGGGGAAATCCGAGGGCTTGAGGAACCCTGTGAACTCGGCCTTCGCCTGCCCGGGCAGGAACGGGTTCTTGCCGAAGCGGTAGAGGTATTCGGGCGGCGACGATTTGCCGGCCGCAGGCGATTTTGCATCAGCCGCAAACAAAGCGACGGCTAAGAACAAGAAAAGCGGGGACGCGAATAAGAGGATTCGGTTCCGCAGGGCCCGGGAGATGAGCAGCGAGGGGGGCATGGGGAAACCTGAAAGCATTTTAATGCAACCAAGAATCTGCCGCAGGGTGCGGCCCGTACTCCACACGCTGGTAAGACTCCAGGTTTACGCGCGCGGTTGCATGCCGTTATGATGGAAGCGATGACTTTTCATAGGAAAGCTGCTCTCCTCCTGGTCCTTTGTCTGCTCGCCTGCTTCGCGACGAACGCCGACACCCGCGGCAGGAAAAAGACCCTCAAGGGCTGGCTGGTGGACATCAGCTGCGCCACCGAGCGCAAGCAGGAGAGCGATCTCGGCCGGAAGCACAGCCGCAAGTGCCTCACCATGACCGAGTGCGCCAAGAGCGGCTACGCCTTGCTCACGCCCGACAAGAAGGTCCTGCGCTTTGACGCCGCCGGCAACGAGGCAGCGAAAAAGCTCATCGTCTCCGCCAGCCAGGAACGCGACTTTAAGATCGTGGTCTCCGGACGCGTCCTCGAAGACCAGATCGCGGTGACCCGGCTGGAGCTCCAGAAGCAGCAATAAAGCGGCCCGCCCGTCCGGCTGGACTCAAGTTCAACACCCGAAAAATCTAGGAATCTTCTTTTTTCCCGGCCCCAAGTTGAGTACACTTACCGTCAAAATGGCGGTACTGTTCCCAGTCCCAACCCCCCGGAAACTGCCTCGCGCCGGGATTGTGCTGGCTGCCGTCGTATGCCTCGCAGCCGGAATGCTGGATTTGCGCGCACTGGCGCAGGACACATCGCCCGCGACTCCGCCCCAGGATTCTTCTCAATCCTCGTCCAGCAGCAAGACGAAGCGCGCATCTGCGCCCTCC
>JACXTT010012764.1_pt1 | contig 11127 bp, 8 predicted proteins | sample 9270951 | NCBI WGS metagenome assembly JACXTT01 (sample SAMN15532306, study PRJNA645909) | rock metagenome | isolation source: weathered quartz diorite | place: Puerto Rico | collected 2017-06-21 | reverse complement strand
GAAATATTATGATACCGTACTGAAAAACCCGGCCTTGCGTGACCCACGTGGTTATATCGTTTCTGCCAGCCAGGCTGACTTTCCAACTGCAACACGTTTTATCAATGCGCTCATACGTACCGGTATCCTGGTACACAAAGCCACTGCTTCTTTTACTGTGGCCAATAAAACATATCCCGCCGGTTCTTTTATTGTAAAAACGAACCAGGCATTCCGTCCGCATATTCTTGATATGTTCGATCCACAGGATCATCCTAATGACTTTCAATATCCCGGCGGGCCTCCTGTAGCTCCTTATGATGCTGCCGGCTGGACACTGGCCTATGAAATGGGCGTACAGTTCGATCGCATACTGGATGCATTTGAAGGACCTTTTCAGCGTATTCCTTATGGGGAATTACAATCACCCGCAGGTAATATCGGCCGCATTACCGGAGGACCGGTAGCAGGATACCTGCTTAATGCCGCTTCTAACAATGCGTTCACTGCAGCCAATGACCTGCTAAAAGAAGGCATAGAAGTATTCCGCACAACAGAACCCGTTGCTGGACAGGCTTTCGGCCAAGGATCGTTTTACATTCCTGCAGCTGCAAAGTCTAAAGGCACGGTAGAAAAAATCACTACCGGCCTCGGACTTGAAGTAACTGCTATTGCCAAGAAACCAGCTTCACTGAGTAAACTTGCACCTGCAAGGATTGCCTTATGGGATACATACGGAGGTTCAATGCCATCGGGATGGTTGCGTTTTATACTGGAACAATTCCATTTCCCTGCCGAAGTGATCTATTCAAAAGATATAGACACCGGCAATCTGCGATCAAAATATGATGTCATCCTTTTCGTGGGCGGAGCCATACCTGCGCTCTCTACCGGTTCTGCTAATACACCAGGCCGTTTTGGGGGTATGCCCAAAACAGAAGACATTCCTGCAGAATTTCACAACCGCCTTGGAAGGATCACCGCAGAGAAATCAATCCCGCAGCTGAAAAAATTCCTTGAAGAAGGGGGTAATATTTTAACCATTGGCAGCAGCACCAACCTCGCGTATCACCTTGATGTGCCAGTGCGCAATGCGCTTACAGAAATGGTAAACGGGCAAGACAAATTACTGCCGGGTGAAAAATATTATATCCCGGGAAGCATTCTTCGCATGAGCATTGACTCAACAGAGAAAGCCGCATGGGGCATGAATGCCAATGCTGATGTTTATTTTGATGCAAGTCCTGTATTCAACATCCTGCCGGAAGGGCAAACCAGGGGAGTCGTAAAACCCATAGCATGGTTCCCCGATAGCAAACCGCTGCGCAGCGGATGGGCCTGGGGGCAATCTTACCTGCGTGATGGTGTTGCCGCCTTCTCCGCCAGTATAGGCAAAGGCACCCTGCTGGCTTTCGGTCCTGAAATTACTTTCCGCGCACAAACACATGGCACGTTCAAGTTTATTTTTAATCAATTGTATAAATAGGTAACCCATATTACCTTCATTCCAGTAAAGCGGGGCGGACAATTTCATCGTGTTAATGAAATTGTCCGCCCCCTATTTTTGCATTTACGCTTTACAGTTTCTTTTCAAGATCTTTTTTAACGGTAGATTCCCATTCTTCTTTCAGGATACTCAGTACGATAGAATCCCTTCTTCCGCCCCCAGTTTTGGGCATATGGCTACGCAGCACACCTTCCACTTTACATCCAATGCTTTTCATAGCGGCAATGCTTCTTTCATTACTGTTATCGGCACGAAATTCCACTCTCTCCATTCCCATTTTTTCGAAAGCAAACTGCAAAAGCAGGTATTTGCAATGTTTGTTGAGTCCTGTTCCCTGGAACGCTTTTCCATACCAGGTAAACCCTAATTGCAAACTGCGATACACCAGTTGTACATCGTAAAAACGGGTACTGCCTGCGTACTGCTGTGTGCGTTTGTCAAATACGATAAACGGGTATTCGCGTTTGTTTTCCCTGGCCAACACAGCCATTTGGATATACTCCTGTAAGTTTTTTTCACCTGCTGCTTTTTGCAGCGAAAACTGCCAGAGTTCTGGCTCATTTTGGGAAAAAACACGCAGATTTACGCAATCGTTTGCGTTAAGTGGACGCAACATCACGCAATCGTCTTCCAGGGTATAGTCTTCCAAAAAATCAAATGTGTAGTTCATTGAAAATATTTATGGTGTAAATTGATCTTTGCGCCATCTTGCAATTGTTTCTAAGCAGTAAAATAATTAAACTTATAGTCTAATTCAACCTAAAAATTATGTGCGGAATTGTTGGATATACAGGAGCGAGGGAAGCCTACCCCGTATTGTTAAAGGGGCTCAAGAGATTGGAATACCGGGGTTATGACAGTGCAGGCGTTGCACTGCTGAATAATAACCAGCTAAACGTATATAAAAAGAAAGGAAAAGTGGCAGAGCTTGAAGAGGCGGCCATGGGTAAAGATACGCATGCACATATCGGCATAGGACACACACGATGGGCTACACATGGCGAACCAAGCGACCGCAACGCACACCCTCATCATTCGCAAAGCGGGCAGCTTGCCATGATACACAATGGCATTATAGAAAACTATATGCCCATTAAACAGGAGCTGATTGCCAAGGGCTACCAGTTTAAAAGCGATACGGATACCGAGGTTTTGCTGAATTTCATTGAAGACATTAAAAAGAACAACCACTGCCCGCTGGAAGAAGCTTTACGCATTGCATTGAAACGGATCGTTGGTGCTTACTGCATCTTGTTAATAGCGACAGATGACCCTGAAACAATCATTGCAGCAAGAAAAGGCAGCCCGCTGGTTATCGGTATTGGCAAAGGCGAACATTTTCTTGCAAGCGACGCCTCTCCCATCATTGAATACACCAAGGAAGTGGTGTATGTTAATGACTACGAGATTGCCATTGTACGCCCTGATGAACTGATCCTTAAAAATCTGGGCAACGAAAAACAAACACCCTTCATTACCAAACTCGACATGGAACTGGCCGCCATTGAAAAAGGCGGTTATGAACATTTCATGTTGAAAGAGATACACGAACAACCCGACACGATTTTTGATTGCCTGCGCGGAAGGTTGCTGCCGCAATCAGGGCAAATCATTATGAGCGGTGTTGATAAACACATCGACATATTAAAAGATGCGCAACGGATTCTGATTGTTGCCTGCGGAACCAGCTGGCATGCAGGATTGATTGCCGAATACCAGATAGAAGAACTCTGCCGCATTCCTGTGGAAGTGGAATATGCTTCTGAATTCCGCTACCGCAACCCGGTGGTTCACCAGGGAGATGTGATCATTGCCATTTCTCAAAGTGGGGAAACTGCAGATACATTGGTAGCGCTGGAAAGCGCCAAGGAAAAAGGCGCTTTCATTTTTGGCGTGGTAAACGTGGTAGGCAGCAGCATTGCGCGTTTAAGTGATGCGGGTGCTTATACACATGCCGGCCCGGAAATAGGCGTAGCCAGTACCAAAGCGTTTACAGGTCAGCTTGCCGTACTTACCATGATGGCGCTTAAAATAGGTTATGCAAAAGGGTCCATCACACAAACGCGTTACCTGCAGTTGCTACAGGAACTTTACCAGGTTCCCGAAAAAGTAAAAGAGGTGCTCACCGATACTTCAAACATCAAACGCATCGCTGAAAAATACAAAGACGCTACCGATTTTCTCTTCCTTGGACGGGGTTACAATTTCCCCGTGGCTTTGGAAGGCGCACTGAAGCTGAAAGAGATTTCTTATATCCACGCAGAGGGATATCCCGCCGCAGAAATGAAACATGGTCCTATTGCATTGGTAGATAGTAATCTTCCTGTTGTATTCGTTGCTACCAAAGATTCTTATTATGAGAAGATCGTTTCTAATGTGCAGGAGATCAAGGCAAGAAAAGGAAAAGTGATAGCCGTTGCCACGGCAAATGACAAAGTCATTCCCGACATGTCGGAAGATATTATGTTTGTACCCGATGCCGACGAAGTGATCGCCCCGCTCTTGAGCACGATCCCCTTACAATTATTGAGTTATTATGTTGGTCTGGCAAAAGGACTTGATGTAGACAAGCCCCGCAACCTGGCCAAAAGTGTTACCGTTGAATAACTAACCTTAACCGATCCTGCATGGCTCAGAATGTCATTTATAAAACAGCGCTTTCTGCCCTGGGTTATCATTTCATCAGTAATGAATATGTGCCCAAGGGAAAAGACGAGTATTACCTGCGGAACAAACAGAACCGCAACGGTATTGTGTACCGCCAGCTTACAGCCTACGAAATTGAGATTCTGGTACGCAACGGCAATACAAGTGATAATTGGAATCACCTGCTGGTTTCAGACGCGTTTAACCCGGAACTGGTAAGAAACTGTAAGTTTTACGGGTTGGTACGCATTGGCAAACTGGAACCGCTCTGCCTTGGGTTCAGTGACCTCCAGGCGCCTGTTGGTTTATACAATTCTACCATCATCAGTTGTGATTTCGGAGACAATGTAGTGATTGACAACGTTCAATACCTCTCTCATTATATTATCGGCAATGAAGTGATCGTTGTAAATGTAAATGAACTGGTTACTACCAACCATGCCAAATTTGGGAACGGGATCATTAAAGAAGGCGAACAGGAAGACATACGGATATGGATGGAAATCTGCAATGAAAATACCGGCAGGCGCGTAATGCCATTCAATGGTATGCTGCCGGGTGACGCATTCCTCTGGAGCCGTTTCAAAAACGACCAGGTCTTGCAGGAAAAATTCAAAGCTTTTACAGAAGCAAGATTTGATAACAAACGAGGCTATTATGGAAAGATAGGCGACCGCAGTGTTATTAAGAATTGCAACATCATCAAAGATGTATGGGTAGGCACCGATGCTTATTTCAAAGGCGCCAACAAACTAAAAAATCTTACAATCAATTCCGGCGCAGAAGGGCAAACACAGATAGGCGAAGGTTGCGAAATAGTGAATGGCATCATCGGGCATGGCTGCCGTTTGTTTTATGGGGTAAAAGCAGTGAGGTTTATCATGGCCTCTCACTCCCAGCTAAAATATGGCGCACGCCTTATCAATTCCTACCTCGGAAACAATGCTACCATCTCTTGTTGTGAAGTGTTGAATTCTCTCATTTTCCCTGCACATGAACAACACCACAACAATTCATTCCTCTGCGCAGCATTGGTAATGGGACAAAGTAATATTGCCGCCGGAGCTACCATTGGCTCCAATCACAACAGCAGGGGCGCAGATGGTGAAATCATTATGGGACGGGGCTTCTGGCCCGGGCTCTGTGTAAGCCTGAAACATAATTCCCGGTTTGCAGGTTTTACAATACTGGCCAAAGGTGATTACCCGTCTGAACTGGATATTCCTATTCCCTTTTCATTGGTGAGCAACGATACCAGTAAAGATCAATTGACAATCATGCCCGGGTACTGGTTCCAGTACAACATGTATGCCCTTGCCCGCAATGCCTGGAAATACGTTGACCGCGACAAACGCACAGAACGCATCCAGCTATTGGAATACGATTACCTGGCTCCTGATACCGTTAATGAAATGTTTGCCGCACTGCAGTTGATGGAAGAATGCACCGGCATTGCTTATACCAAAATAAAACACCCTGGCAAAACCATTACAAAAGAAGAAGCCATCAGTACCGGCAAACAGCTTTTACACGGAGACCCGAAACTGGTTAACGAATTGGATATTGTTATTGAGGGCGTTGAGAACAGCAAGCGGGAAACAGTGCTTGTTAAGGTCGCGCAGGCTTATGCCCTGTTCACCGATCTCATTTATTATTATGGCACTACACAGTTATTGCAATTATTGAAACAGCAAAAACTAAGTTCATTTGACGCATTGATCACTGCTCTTCCTGCAAGACCTGTGCGAACAACATGGACAAATGTGGGCGGGCAACTGGTACCCGATGGCGACCTGCAGCAACTGAAAGACAAGATCAAATCGGGGAAACTGAAATCCTGGGAGGAAGTACACGATTGGTATGCAACACAAGGCGAAAAATATGCACACCAAAAACAGAATCACGCATTGGCCTCCCTGGCCGAGATCAGCGGAAGCAGTTTGCGCAAAATAGACAAAGACCGCTTCAACAATTTACTGAACAGCGTAACTGCTACACAGGAATGGATCACCAAAGCCATTCGTGATTCGCGGGCAAAAGATTACGAGAACCCGTTCAGAAAGATGGTATATGAAGACCCTGCAGAAATGAATGCCGTGGTGGGCAAATTCGAAGACAATAGTTTCATCAAACAGCAACTGGCTGCACTGGTCAAATTCAAAAAAGAGATAACGGGAATACGGAAAGCGTTAAAGGTATCATTAGAAATGTAATGGCTCTGCCTACTGGTTAAAGATAAAAAACACGCTAAGATAGCGGGTTAGGATGTTCCTTACCCAGTAACACTTCTGATAAGTTATTAAGAATCAATTCATTAAATTAATTTTATTTTTCACTAGTGTTCCTGACTCAGAAAAAAATAATAATTATATGGAAGTCGAGTCTACAGATTTCGACCCTCTAGTAAAAGGTATACTTATTGGCGGCAAACCGTATAAAGGGTATATGGTAGAAAAAGGAAACTATTTGATTGATAAAAAAGATGGTCTTTATGGTAGTGTGACATTAAAAGCGAGATTAGTGCAATAAAATCGATATCTATTTATTTGCATATAAAAAACACACCAATTCAATTTATGCATAAACATATCCTCATATTGCTAGCAGTAGTCTCTTTATTTGGGTGCAAACTTATTTCCAAAGCAAAATTGGGCGCTACCAGGGCTAAAGTGCAGGATGAAATTACCACTCATGAGTGGCTTGTAAAAAACCGAGTTTTGCCTGATAGCAGTATACTTATGGGACTTTCTCCTGAAAAATATATTGCTTATTTTGAAAACTTTGGGCAAGGCGGAGGCGCATCTCCGCTTATATTCTCGAAGGCAGGAAACTTATTCTTTTATGACGGTTGTACAAGTGATCAATGCATAAAGGACCTAGCAGGTTATATTCAAACGCTTTCGCCCAACAACGTAATTGCCCATTCAGGAATTGTAGCTTCTAAGAATGTTAATGACAAAAAATTTGTTTCGACCTCCCTCACAGAATTTTCTGATTATTTATATCTATTATGGGGGCCTAAAGCCCATATCAAGGTTGATTCCAGTAAGGATTACACATTAATCCTTCCCTTTGCAATGTATTATGGCAACAAAAAACAAGTAACAGAATTGCGCTCCTTTATCACGGCTGCAAATAGTAATAAACAATCAACCTTTAATTTCATCTTTCTTAGCCTTGACAAACTCGCCTGGTGGGGTGACGATTGGATCAAGCGAATCAACATTTCATACAACTAGTTCTGCAAAAAAAGAAAGCGCCCCATAAGGGCGCTTTCCTATGCTATATTGCTATCGGCTAAAACCTTAAACCAACACCCATCTGAATCTGCTGGTTGGTCCATTTGTCCTTGTTACCAACATCATTCAGGTTTTTCAATCCAATATTGTAACGGCCATAAATACGCAGGAAATCAAAATTCAGCTGCGCGCCGCCCACCAGGGAGAAATCTCCGTCTTTGAAAGCAGCCTGTCCGTTCTGAATAAAATTTTTGTCCTGGTTAATCAGTATCCCGAATTGCGGCCCTGCCTTCAGGGTAAGGATATGGCCGATATTATAGCGCAACAGGATTGGGATAGCCAGGTAATTCAGTTTGATTTTTTCATCCTTGCTGGTTGTTGAGTTTACAATAGTGGGATAGAGATTATCAAAATTGGTACGCTTTGTAGAAGACTGGCTCCACAATACTTCCGGCTGGATACCCCATTTCTTGTTGAAATCAATTTCTGCAAACGCACCTACATGATAAGAAAGATCAAAACCTTCTTTAAAAGATTCACCGGTGATCTTGTTCAGGTTGGTACCAGCCTTAACGCCGAGCCTGAAACCGCCCTGCGCATAAGAGCCAACAGTAAAAATCATTATTGCCGTGGCAGCTAAAAAAAGTTGTTTCATTTGTTTCTTTTTATTGTTTTTGAATAGTCAGATGGAATTCGCTACTAATTATTCTGATGGTGTCAGAAGTTGTTAAAGCTCATTTCATAAGTTTTGTTTTGTTTAATGATTACTTTTCAATGACCATGCCAAAAAAGGCAATAGTATCCTAAAACGGATAAACAGAGTTGTTTAGTATTCAATTGGTCATTCGTTATACGAGTTCGATCACTGTAATCTCAGGCAATATGCCTACCCTTCCCGGGTAACCGATAAACCCAAACCCCCGGTTTACATACAGTTTCTGTTTGCCGTCTTCATATAACCCGGCCCATTCCTTGTACATCCACTGCACCGGGCTCCATTTGAAATATGGATTTTCCAGGCCAAACTGCATGCCATGTGTATGCCCCGCAAGCATCAGGTCAATAGCCGGGTATTTAAGTTTTACTTCGGCATCCCAATGGCTTGGATCATGACTCATTAGTATTTTGAAAGGGACTGTTTCCGTTCCGGGATAGGCCTGGGTCATTTTGCCATATTTGGGAAAACGCCCCTTGGCACCCCAGTTTTCTATTCCTAATAATGCAATCCGTTCCCCTCCTTTTTCAAGTAATACATGTTCATTCATCAGTAAGCGCCAGCCCATGTCTGCATGCACCTGTTTCAATTGCTCCAGGTTTGCCTTTTTTGCTGCATCGGAGGGCCAGGAAACATAATCTCCGTAATCATGGTTCCCTAATGTACTGTATACACCCATGGGGGCTTTGATACGGCTGAACAACGCTTTATACTCATCCATTTCACTGGCACGGTCGTTCACCAGGTCGCCGGTGAACAATACAAGATCAGCTTTCTGCTGCATCACCAGGTCTATTCCATGCGCCACAGCCTGCTTATCCTGGAAACTGCCGCTGTGAATATCACTGATCTGCACCAGTTTGAGGCCACGGAAAGAAGCCGGCAAATTGGGAAATCTCAGTTTTATTTTGCGAACCTGGTAATTGTATTTGTTGCCAAAGCCATATAAAAGCGTTCCAAAAAGCGTTCCCCCCACCGCCAGTCCGGTCCAGCTGAGAAACACAGAACGGGATATGCCGCTTTCCTCACCCATATATTGGGCGCCGGTGCCGGGAAATATTTTACTCATCAGCCATAAAGCACCCCTACGCAGGTCGTCGGCCAGGAAGAATACCGATCCTAGTATTTTAGCAAAAAACAACCCAACGAGGATGGCAAACACATAATTTCTGAATATTTTGGATGTCTGAAGGGTCTGGATATAAGGGAAACTCAGCACAACCGCCAGGGTAAGGGCAGATAACACCCAGTAGCTGGTATGCACTATGAAACGCGTCCTTTCATGGGCGTTTTGTGTAACAACACGCATGGCCTGGTACACATAAAGGTCCAGTAACAACATAACCAGGGCAATGATCCACCAGGTGCTCGCATTCCTCATATATAACTCGTTAAATGATACCTACAGGGTGACGTATGAAGGATAAAAATATTGTAAAGCCCCGTCAATTCCCGATTCCGCACAATTCCAATTATGAATGGCTGTTTCCTAAACACAAACCCGTATTTTTGGCCACTTCCAAAGTCTCAACCAGATGAAGCTGACCTATTACGGACATTCCTGTTTCTCGGTAGCCATTAAAGGTAAAAAGATCCTTTTTGATCCTTTTATTACCTATAATGAACTGGCGAAGGATATCAATCCCGGTGAGATTGAAGCGGATTACATATTTCTTTCACACGGTCATGCAGATCATATTGCAGATTGTGTAAGTATCGCTGCCCGTACCGGCTGCCAGGTAGTGGGCAGTTGGGAAGTGCACGAATGGCTCAACAAAAAAGGAGTCAAGCATACCCACCCTATGAATACCGGTGGTAAATGGCATTTTGATTTTGGCACGGTGAAATGCGTGGTTGCCCAGCATAGCAGCGGCTTGCCCGATGGCAGTTACGGCGGCAACCCCATGGGATTCCTGTTTACGACGGAAGAAGGTAATTTTTATTACAGTGGGGAAACGGCATTGACACTCGACATGCAACTGATCCCTTCCTGGACCAAAGCCGACTTTGCCGTATTGCCCATTGGCGACAATTTTACAATGGATGTGGATGATGCAATACGTTGTGCAGATTTTATCCAGTGTAATAAGATATTAGGGGTACATTATAATACATTTGGTTTTATAAAGATCGATACGGAAGTTGCTAAAGCAGCTTTTAAGGCCGCCGGTAAAAATTTATTGTTACCGGGTATTGGAGAGACGATTGAGATTTAGTTAAGCATAGTATAAGCAGATAGCGAAATAAAATTCAGAAGAAACATGGCGAGAATTATCGGGATTGCCAATCAGAAAGGAGGTGTTGGAAAAACAACATCGGCCATTAATATTGCAGCCAGCCTGGCTGTACTGGAATTCAAAACCCTGTTGGTAGATGCCGACCCGCAGGCCAACAGCACCACCGGTGTTGGATTTGACCTGCACAATATCACCAGCAGCCTTTACGACTGCATGGTAAACAATACCCCTGCATTGGATGTGATACTCAAAAGCGACGTCCCCAACCTGGACGTCATTCCATCACATATAGACCTGGTAGGAGCGGAAATAGAAATGATCAACTACCCCAATCGCGAGAACGTGATGAAAGGGATCATTGATGTTGTAAAAGATAAATACGACTTTATCATTATCGACTGTTCACCTTCACTGGGGCTGATCACCGTAAATTCCCTTGTAGCTGCAGACAGTGTGATTGTACCCGTACAATGCGAGTTTTTTGCGCTGGAAGGGTTGGGCAAATTATTGAACACCATTAAAATTGTCCAGAACAGGCTGAATCCCGAACTGCAGATAGAGGGCATTCTTATGACGATGTACGACGGCCGCCTGCGTTTATGCAACCAGGTTGTCAGCGAAGTAAGAAGGCATTTCGACGAAATGGTATTTGATACCATTATTCACCGAAACACCCGCTTAAGCGAAGCACCCAGTGTAGGCAAGCCCGTAGTATTATACGATGCGGAAAGCAAAGGCGCCGTAAACTACCTGAACCTTGCAAAAGAAATTTTGCAGAAAAACGGCATGACCAAAATGTCGAAC